>Ga0180433_10011922_pt1 | contig 10235 bp, 8 predicted proteins | sample SS_ome_8_FD_132980 | JGI IMG/M metagenome (GOLD analysis project Ga0180433, IMG submission 132980) | Hypersaline lake sediment archaeal communities from the Salton Sea, California, USA - SS_1_D_1 metaG | ecosystem: Environmental > Aquatic > Non-marine Saline and Alkaline > Hypersaline > Sediment...
ACAATGGGAGTATCCAATGTATCTTTTGGTCTTCCACACAGAGCACAGATCAACAATGCATTATTAATGATATCCATATCTCATGGTCTGGATTCTGCCATATGTGATCCAACCAAAAAAAGCACCAGAAGAGCAATTTTACTGGGACAACTGATAGCCGGCCGGGACAGATACTGCCGGAGATATACCAGGGCAGCCAGACAGGGCCTGTTCAAAAAGAAAAAGAGGGGGAAGAAAAAATAATGGAATCAAATGAAAAAATACCTAAAAGAGCATTCCATATTGCTGCTAAAGCCCGTAATGTAACATCTGAGTTAGCCAGTCTTTCAACCATTAGAAAAAATAAAGCCCTTACAACATTAACTCATCTGCTTGAAAAACATCAGGATAATTTGATCAAAGCAAATAAAAAGGATTTAGATAATGCAGAGAAAAACGGTCTGCCCAGAGAACATATTAACCGGTTGATTTTTGACAGATCAAAAATCAAGTCCAGAATAACTTCACTTAAAAAAATTATTCGATTGCCAGATCCGGTTGGACAGATGGAAAAAATGGGAGTAATGGATAATGGGATTACCTATGGCAGAATGCGAATTCCCTTAGGTGTTATACTGATGATCTACGAGGCCAGACCTCATGTTACAATTAATGCAGGCAGTTTTGCTTTAAAATCCGGTAATGCCATAATTTTAAAAGGTGGTTCAGAAGCGAAACATTGTCTTGACATTCTGTCAAAGCTGTGGAAAGAATCGTTAGAGGAGAATGAGATATCTGCTGATGCAGTTCAGGTTGTAACTTTAAGTCATGAGGAGATTGCAGGACTGCTATCAAGAAATGATTTAATTGATCTGGTTATACCAAGAGGAGGTAAAAGTTTAATAGAAACTGTTTGTGAACAGTCAGAAATACCGGTTATTAAACATTATGAAGGGAATTGTCACGTTTATATAGGGAAAAATGCTGACTGGGAAAAAGCTGTTACTATAATGTTAGACTCAAAATTGCTCATGCCAGGGGTATGTAATGCAGCTGAATCACTTTTGATTGATAAGTCAAGGAAAGAGTGGGTACCAAATATAGTGGAGATACTCAATAAAAATAAGATTGAAGTCCGGGGCTGTTCGGAAACTCTAAAACTGACCTCAAAAGCAGTTCCTGCCAGACAGGAAGATTATGCTACAGAATATCTGGATAAAATTTATTCTATGAAAATTGTAAAGGATGTTTTTGAAGCTGTAAAACATATTAATACTTTTGGATCCGGACATACAGAAGCTATAGTAACTAACAGATATGCTGATGCACAGTATTTCTTATCTGCAGTTGACTCTTCGGTTGTTTTGGTAAACAGCTCAACCATGTATTGTGATGGGGAATCACTTGGTATGGGTGCAGAAATTGGAATATCAACTGATAAACTGCATGCCAGGGGTCCAATGGGACTTAATGAACTGACCAGCTATAAGTTTATTCTTAGGGGAAACGGACAAATAATGGGAGATGCGAGTCAATGGAAGACATTATAAAACATTTTAAGAATGGATTTAAAAAGGCAGAAGCAAAACGTACTTCCCAGCGAAGAATAGGTGCTGAACTTAAATTTCCCTTAGTTAATAAGAGGGGAGAAGCTGTTGGAAAAGGTTCTGTGAAAGAACTATGGAAGTTCCTGGATAAAAAAGGGTGGAAGACCAATAAAGATCCGGTTACTAAAGAAATCGTGGGAGCGGTTAAGCCCGGACCCATGAATGATACTTTGGCATCTTGTGAAACAGGATTCTGTAAAGTTGAGTTTTCTCTTGCTCATGTGGCGGATATGCATGAACTGATGGATATGATTGAAAATCTTCGGGAACTGTTAAAAGAATTCTCTGACAAGACCGGAACTTACTTTTTAGGATTTGGAATACATCCTGTAACCCCTCCCAGTAAAATGCTGAAGATGAATAAAGCCAGAAATATATTCTGGGATAAAGTATTTGCTGCTAATAACTATATTCCCCCGGAGGAAGGAGATGATGTTCATCTTTTTACAGTTTCAGCGTCTTCTCAGGTTCATCTTGATGTTTCCATGAAAGAAGCAGTAAGAGCAGTAAATGTGTTTAATGGGTTTTCCGGTGCTCAGCTTGCCTTAACTGCTAATTCTAATATTTGGAAAGGACGTCTGGATAAGGAGCATCAGTGTGTGGGAGAGCGTTTTTGGGACTGGTGGGATCCGGAAAAATTCCGTTACGGTATTCCACCTAAAAGATTTGATACTATAGATGATTATGTGCGTACAGTGGCAGAAATGTCACCTGTTTATGTAGAAAGAGATGGTGTGCCAATCGGCATGCATCATTATGATACTTTCAAGGAATATTATAAAGATAGTAAAGCACCGCACGGCATCACACCAGAAGGTGAAAAAATACCCCTAACTCCTGAAAAAGCAGATATTGATCAGCATTCAACCTTTTACTGGTATAATGCCAGAATATCCAGATATTATACTCTGGAAAATCGGATGAATGATCAGCAACCCCCGGAAGATCTGCATGTCATAGCTGCTTTAAGTCTGGGTATCATCTCTGCTTTGAATGAAGCAGAAGAAGTTGTACAAGCGCATAACTGGAATCACATCAGAAAAGCCAGAGTTGAGGCCTGCAAGAACGCATTGCATGCAAAAAATAGTCCTATTCCAATGACGAGGTTTAGCCGGGAACTGCTTAAAATATCTGAAAAAGGGTTAAAAAACCGTGGATTAGGGGAAGAAAAATATCTGGAACCGTTAAAGAAGCGTTTGAAGAATAAGTTTTGTCCAGCAGATGAAGCAGAGAAAATATATCACAGACAGGGTATTCCGGGTTTAGTAAAAGAGAGGAGGCTTTGATTGTAATGTCAGAAAGGGAAAAAAACACTTTACATATTCCTGATTTTCTACAATACCAATCTGATAAGAGAATCAAGTCTCCGGTTTATTTTCTTAAACCCGGAAATCCAGAATTTAATGTTAATGATCCTGAACAACAGAAGTGTTTCAATGAGAAGATATATGAAATTCTTTTGAAATTAGAAAATTTTGAACTTAAGCCTCCGGTCATTATTAAAGTTCACATAGGTGAACCATCCTGTAATACCCGAATGTCCCCTGAATTTTTTAATGGAATAAAAAAATTTTTGAAAAAGAAAAAAATCAACAGATCAGTTTTTGGAGATACTACTGTCGTATATTCAGGTCCACGGGGTTATAATGAAAATGGTCCAGAAGCAAAAAAATATCTCCATTTGGCAAAGGAACATGGATGGGATAATAAAATCCCTTTTATTGTTCTTGACAGACCTGAAACCACCAGTTCTGATATTTTAAATTTTGATCAGGAGCAAAAAACTGTAACCATACAAAATCCAGGACGTTTCCATGAATTTTCAATTTCTGGCGGTTTATTAAACAGCGGTTCAGTAATACACACCCCTCATTGTACTCTGCATAATCTGGCACATTTTGCTCTTTGTATAAAAGGGATTACTATGGGACTTGCGGGACGAAAGGGAAAATTGACCATGCATCAGTGTTATTTTCCGAATATAGATGAGGATGAATGTATCGGCTGTTTTGAATGTGTTGAAAGCTGTCCGGAAGACGCATTACAGGAAGGAGAAAATATTCCTGTACTGGACAAATCCCGATGTATCGGATGTGCTGAGTGTATGGCCAACTGTCCGAGTGGAGCAATCGAAATGCAAGGGGGACAAGTAGATGACTGGAAAAAAGGAACTGATACCATTCCCTACAGAATGATAGATTATTTGATGGGAGTAATGAATGGAAGGTGGAGAAATATGGTAAATGTAGCTCATTTATATAATATTACCCCTCTGTGTGATTGTGTTGATATTAAACAGAAACCAATCTGTCATGATATTGGTTTTCTTATTGGTGTAAATCCTTTTGCGATTGATAATGCGGCAATACATATTCTGGATACACAATTGAAATCTGAAGGAGGCAAAACTTTAAAGGATCGGTTTCCATCAGATGACTGGGAGAGAATATTCAGATATGCCCGGGATACGTATGGGATCATTACAGAACCGGAATTGATTGAGGTAGAGGTAAGATAGACCGCGGACGGCAGACGGCAGACGGCGAGGTGGAATGCGGTCAGCGGTCGGCGGTCTGTGGTCTGTGGTCAAAATTGAGAACGTGAGAGCTTGAGAACTTTAGAACGATGGTAGATTATCGGGTAGAAGTTAGATAGACAGCGGACGGCAGACGGCGAGGTGGAATGCGGTCAGCGGTCTGTGGTCAATTCAAAATATTTAGCTGACTCTATGACCCTAAGACTCTATGACTCAAAGACTCAAAAGGAAGAAGGGAATACGGAGAATGGAGAAATGTATGCAAGAAAATTTTCGTAAAGGTATAAGAGTTGTCCCCAAGAAAAGAATCAATAAAAAACAGATCGGATTGATACATAATGCTTCTCTTTCCATTCTGGACGATCCGGGAATAATTTGTTTTAATGAACATGCTGCTGATATTCTAAGTAAGGCAGGATGCAAAGTAAAATCTGAAGATAGGGAGCAAGGTGCCTGGCGGGTTCGTCTTTCCAAAAAAGTAATAGATAATGCTCTAAAAACTGTTCCCCAAAAGGTTTTATTGGGTGCCAGAAATCCTGAAAATAAACTAATGCTGGATGCCGAAGAACCGATTGCTTATTTTGGTACCGGATCAGAAACTAATATTTTTCTTCGTACAGAATTGGCAGATTTTGTAAAAAAGGATGATTCCTCTGTAACCAGAACTTTTCCTGTTTATAAGAAAGAAAGAGGGAGCATTAAATATCTTTGTACATCAGCAAAGTTATGTAATATGTTATCAAATGTAGATTTTTTTATTCGGAATGTTAATATTCAGGATAAAGAAATTACTCCTGACAATAAAGATGTTAATATATTTTTTGCTTCCCTGAAATTTATGACCAAGCATGTACAGGCCGGTCTTGTGAATATAGAAAAACTGCAGGATGTACTTACATTAGCAGAAATTATAGCAGGGGGTAAAAATGAATTCAGGAAAAATCCCATTATTTCGTTTATTACCTGTTTGATAAAAAGTCCGCTTCAAATGGTTGAGGATACAACTGAAAAACTGATCAGTATTGCTAAGACCGGGGTTCCGGTGGTCATTTCAAGCTCACCCCAGGGTGGTTCAACCGCACCTATACAGGAAGAAGGTATGACTGCTTTAATCAATGCTGAAATTCTTGCAGGCATTACTCTTGCTCAGATAGTTAATCCGGGTGCTCCGGTTCTCTATGGTGCTGTACCGGTACGAGCAAGACTGGATACCTTACATGATTTTTACGGCGCTCCGGAATTTATTCATTATAATACTGACTGCATACAAATGGCAAAACATTATGGAATTCCCTGTTATTCCACAGCTGGTGTAGGTGATGCAAAGGTGCCGGGTTTACAGGCAACCTTGGAAAAGGTTTTTTCACATCTTGAGATCGCAGAAGCAGGTGCACAGTATATTCACTATGCCCTTGGTCTTTTGGAGAAAACTAACAGATTTTCACCTTTACAGGCAGTTCTGGATGATGCTCAGATTACTATTGTAAAAGAAATACTTCGGCAGCCCAGGTTTACTAAACAAGAGACAGATTCAGCAGTACATCAGGTCAGAAAAGTTATGAAATCTCCCACTCGTTTATTTGCCCGGCATATACGAAAAGCAGTAAGAGAGGGGCTGGTCACTTCCGCCTATCCCTTTGAAACCAGTGAAGAAGAAGACAGAGTTTTAGTAAATGCTTATCAAGCCCTTACATCAATTTTAAGTGGTGAGGATGAAAGGCTGGAAGAAGAAGTGATAGATGAAATCTACAAAAAGGTTCCGGGCTTACTGGATAGAGAAGTGTTTGAACCGGAGACCAATTAATAATGAATAATGTATAATGTATAATGAATAATGGGAAAAAGGAGAGGACAGAGCTTTAGAACATGAGAACTTGAGAACTTAAGAAAGTAAGTAGAAAGAAATCAGGAGTCAGAAGTGATTCCGGACCGTGGACAGCAGAAGACATACATCGATGTGTAGGGCGGTTAGCGGTCGGCGGTCTGTGGTCAAAAAAAAGAAAATGGTGAACACAATATTGAAAAAAGGTCAAAGATTAATGCGAAAGAATGATTTTTAATATAAATAAGGAGAACCATATGGATGATATTTTAGAAAAAATAAAAATGAATGTTATTTCAGGTCGGATTGACAAAGAAGATGAAGGATTTGAAGGTGATATGGCTGGAAAGCCAGGTGTCATTGAACTTGTAAACCAGGCGGTAGAAAAAAAGATTAATCCTGCTGATATTTTAGTTAAAGCCATCAATCCGGGAATGGATGAGGTGGGTAAGAAGTATGAAAGCGGTGAATATCTGATCCCTGATATGCTGGCTGCAGCTGAATGTGTAGGGGAGGCTATGAAAATTCTAGAACCTTTATTAGTACATGAAGATATTGAGAGTCAGGGGAAATTTGTCATTGCTACCGTTGAAGGAGATTTACACGATATAGGTAAAAACATTGTAGCAACTATGTTAAAGGGATCCGGTTATGAAGTCAATGATTTAGGGACCGGTATTTCAGCTGAAAAGATTGTAGAAGCGGTAAAACGGGACAAACCGGAATATTTGGGACTTTCTGCCCTGCTCACCACAACTATGGGACATATGGAAAAGGTTATAAAACTGCTGGAAAAGGAAGGGTTAAAAGGTAAAGTAAAAGTTCTTATAGGAGGAGCTCCTGTTTCTGAAGAATTTGCAAAAAAGATTGGTGCAGATTTTTATTGTGAAGATGCTTTTGATGCTATAGATAAATTAAAGGCGGCCTGATGACAAAAAATGATCCTTATTCTCAGGCTGTGAACAGCGGTATGTACAGGAGAGAGAAAGGAATTCGCCGGAAATATGACAATGTTCGTATTTTCTGGGAAGATGAAATTATACGTATTTTTTTAAAACCTTATATTGAAAATAGGTTGCATTCACAAAAGAAAAAGGGTAAAAAACTTCGGATTCTTGATTTAGGATGCGGAAGTGGGGACGGATATGAGTTGTTTAGAGAAATGAATAAGAGTAATACGGGAATTCTTGAATCAAAGATAAAACTTCTGGACGATGATTCTCTGGGGCTTTATAAAGGTATTGAAAACAACAAAGATCTGCTAGCTCAGAATAGAGAACGCTGGGGGGAAAAGTCAAAAATGATTTGTTCCTGGGGCGATTTTTCTCAGGGATTGCCGCTTAAAGAGAAAGAAAAACCGTATGATATATATTTTGCTTCTTATGGAGTAATGTCTCATATTAATGATGATCAAACTGTACAGCTTTTTTCTGATATAATCCGGCATGCAGAAAACGGTTCAATTATTATGGGTGACTGGCTGGGCAGATATTCATATGAATGGCAGGAGTTATGGAATGATAATACACGAAAAGAACAGTGGATGGATTATTATATTTCTTATATCTATCCCCCGGAAAAGAGAAAAAATCTGAAATTAACTCCCTTAAAATTACGTCTTATGAGCAGAGATGAAATTATGAATTTAGTAAAGAGAATTGAAAAGAATATGGGGGAACAACTGGAAGTTGAGGAGATTTATGATCGTTCTCTGTTTGTGGGACGACACATGGATACTAATGATTATAATAAGTACTTACATCCTTTGAGAAACCAGGTAAATCTGTTATTTGAAAGAGGAAGTCGTACAGATCTACAAAAATTAAAACTAAATTATCATCATCATACTGCCATTAGGTCACAGAATAAATATTTTGAAGAATTCTCTTCTGTCTGGAATGCACTAATTGATTATACTGTTCAGCTTTTAAAGGAGTTAGACAGAAAAGAAGAATCTACGAATATTAAGTACAAAGAGCAATATCCAGATAACATTCATTTTTTATTTGAGAACATGAAGTGTATAATAAAAAATATTGACTGTTTTCAGATGGATGATGTCCGTGCAGACTGTATAGAACCTCAGCTGGGATATTGTCTCAGGGATCTGGAAATGAGTTTACAGCAGGGACAGGGAAACGGTCATGGATTAACCGGGATTTTTAGCATAAAAAAACACTGAAGAGAATGATAAAATTTAAAAATGTGTCAAAAAAATTTGGTAAAGAGGTTGAAGCAGTAAAGAACCTTTCTTTAGAAATTAAAGAAAGTGAACTGCTGGTTTTTTTAGGAACCAGCGGAAGCGGTAAGACTACCTGTATTAAAATGGTTAACAGACTGGAAGAAGTGAGTTCCGGACATATTTTCGTAGAAGGAAAAAATATTCAGGAATATGATCCGATACAACTGCGAAGAAAAATTGGTTATGCTGTACAGCATATTGGATTATTCCCCCATTTTACTGTTGGAGAAAATATTGCCACAGTTCCGAATCTGCTTAACTGGGAAAAAGAAAAAACAGACAAGAGAGTTGAAGAGATGCTGGAACTGGTAGAACTTGCCCCGGATCAGTTTAAAGACCGATATCCTTATCAGCTCAGTGGAGGTCAGAAGCAGAGAATAGGAGTTGCCAGATCGTTAGCAGCAGATCCTGAAATATTACTCATGGATGAACCTTTTGGGGCAATTGATCCTATAACCAGATTTACACTTCAGGATGGATTTTTAAAAATACAGAGAAAATTAAAGAAAACAACGCTCTTTGTTACCCATGACATGTTCGAAGCTATTAAACTTGGAGATCGTATTGCATTAATAGATAAAGGAAATCTACAGCAACTAGACAAACCTGAAACGCTGATTGATAATCCTGCTAATAAATTTGTGGAGGATTTTCTGGGATCACAGCGTTTTCAGCTTGCTCTTCTCACTAAAGAAATCAATGATCTGGAAGATATTAAAAAACTTAAAAAAGAAAAGCCGAAAAAGGAGATTCAGCCGGAAGCAGGTCTTAAACTTACCGATTCACTGCTCAAGGCAATCAATCTGTTTAAAACCACGGAAGCAGAGAAAATCGGATTATATGATAAGGAAAAACTAATAAAAACACTTGATAAGGAAAAACTGGTATCTATAATTTCCCAGTTTCTGGGACAGTGGATAGCGAGTGAATAATAATGATACAAGAATTTTTTACAAAATTAGGAAATGACATTGCAGTTCATGCATTTCAGCACCTGTATCTTACCTTTATCAGTCTTTTTATTGCAGTAATCATTGCCGTACCTCTGGGCATATATTTAACCAAAACAAAAAAAGAAAAACTAGTGAATGTAATAATGAATATTGCGGGTATCATTCAGACTATACCAACGCTTGCTCTATTAGCTTTAACTGTAACATTATTTATTCTGATCAATCAAATAATAGGGGGGAGTGACTGGTATCGTGATGGTGGTGCAATCCCTACTATAGGAGTATTACCGGGAATTACAGCTTTAGTTCTCTATTCTTTACTTCCCATTTTAAGGAATACGTATACCGGTATTAAGGAAGTGGATCCTTCTGTTTTAGAGGTAGCCCGTGGTATGGGGATGACACAGAAACAGATTCTGACCTCAATTGAACTTCCTCTGGCTCTCCCTTTTATAACAGCCGGAATCAGAATATCATCTGTGTGGACTATTGGAATTGCAACTCTGTGTGGATTGATAGGTGCAGGGGGGCTTGGAGATTTGATTCTTATTGGATTAAGAAGTAATCAGATTGATTATCTGATCGCCGGGACTCTTCCTGCTGCCTTTTTAGCTTTAATTTTTGACGGATTAATGGGGGGGATGGAAAAATGGCTCACCCCTCCGGGGCTGAGGATGAGGAAGAAGAAAAGACAGTGACTTATTATTAATGAATAATGTATAATGTATTATGAATAATGGTAAAAAGGATAATGGAGCATCAAGAAGCAAGATGCAAGAACGTAAGAATGCAAGAACTTTAGAACTTGAGAAAATGTGGGTTTAGAAGTCAGAGGCCAGTGGTAAGAAGCCAGCGGAGATTATTTGCAGGCAGAGTGATTTTCAAAAATAATATCACAATTAAGGCTCCCCTGATAAGGGGAGAATAAAAGGGGTTTATAATACATATTATTTTTGAAAATCAATACGTTACAACAAAAGACAAAAGACAAAAGACAAAAGACAAAAGACAAAAGACAAAAGACAAAAGACAAAAGACAAAAGACAAAAGACAAAAGACAAAAGACAAAAGACAAAAGACAAAAGACAAAAGACAA
>Ga0180433_10011924_pt1 | contig 10232 bp, 13 predicted proteins | sample SS_ome_8_FD_132980 | JGI IMG/M metagenome (GOLD analysis project Ga0180433, IMG submission 132980) | Hypersaline lake sediment archaeal communities from the Salton Sea, California, USA - SS_1_D_1 metaG | ecosystem: Environmental > Aquatic > Non-marine Saline and Alkaline > Hypersaline >...
CCTCGATGTCCTGACTGTGGTGAAATCATTATATTCAGGTCTCATAAGGTTACTGAATTTTTACGAAGATATAACGTTAAACTATAAATGGTTATTTTAAATATATTGACATTTTTATAATTGGCATGCTATTTATGTGGTACTATTGTACTTAATTAGTATCACATAAATAAGGGGCAAGCATGCAAAATCTTAAAACATGTACAGCGATTTTCTTCATAATATTTATTGTTTTACTTTTAGCAAAAACAGCATTTGCTATGGATGTAACCCTATCTTGGGACAATAACGAAGATGCCGCTTACTACAAAGTGTATTACGGTATTGGTCCTGGAGATTACTCTAACGAAACTGACAAGATAGACAGTAACACGCATACAGTAACAGGACTGGAAAACAGGCAATATTTTTTTGCTGTCAGAGCCTTTAATGATTGCGGTAATGCGAGTGATTTTTCTGACGAAGTGACGAATGCTATACCGGGTAAGGTATCCAGTGTGGTTATCCAGACTTGTATCACATATGAACAGTAAAATTATGGTGTTGTAATGAGCGATTATTATTCGTTATTGTGCTACGGTGGAAAAACGGGGAAGACCGTGACTTTTAATTCTTTTACGAGCATTATGACTCTATCCAGTCACAGTGTAAGAACGGGTATCGCTATCCAGTTGACAACTTCAGGATCTTTGCCTACAGAATTAAGCGCGGATACTACTTACTATTGCCGATATGATACCTCAAATATCCTTACACTGCATCCCACTAAAGCGGACGCAATAGCTGATACAAATCAAATCACTTTTTCCGATAATGGTTCTGGCACACATACTTTATGGAGTGCTTTCTACAAGGAATTATCTACCGATGAGGCATCTGATTTCGGAGGCTCATCTGGACGAGTGTATGGTTCTATGTCGGATTGGAAAAATGAAAGAAGAGCGGTTCTAACAGCTTCAGACTTAGAGGTGTTGGTAATCGCAGATCCATTTACTGAATCATCCGTAGCTCTTAATTCTTTTGCTTTGGAATTTGGGGCTTTGCGGGTAGAAACGCTCTTCCGAGGATCACGCACTGATGCTTTTCATAACGGAACGCCAAGCACTGGGTTCGAAATCTATGGTAATTACTATTCCGTGTATGTTACTAAAGCCCCATTCACATTAGACGGGATCGAAGTAAGATGCACAAGTAAGTACGGAATAGCTGTAATGGACGAAAATGTTATCAGAAACAATATAATAAAAGGGGATACTGTTACTTGGTATTCGAGCGGTTTGTGGCTTGCATCAACTTATTGGCGAGTTTATAATAATATTATTATAAATTTTACAGGTACAGGTGCGTCGGGTGTGTTTGTCGACACAAGTTCTTTAAGCTATAACCAAGCAGGTGTATTCTATAACAATATAGTTACGAAAAATCTTAGGGGCATGGAGATAGAATCCCTTAACGCCAGAGGTTCTTATTCTAACAATATAGTTGTGGGAAACACGGAGTATAATTGGGGACCTTCTCCTCGTTATATATCAGGGTACGGTAATGTCACGGATGCAGCCGACTCAGCTACTGTAACTGCTGACCCATCAACGAACGAGTTAACAATTAGTGAGCCTGATAACATTATTGGACGCAGCTCAATAATGTTTCGATCAACAGATACATTACCAGCCCCTTTAGTTGAGGGACAAGTTTACGAAGTGTATACCTACATAAACGGCGTATTTAATATTGTTTTAAAAGGTGGCTATACACCTGTTGACATTACAACAACAGGCACCGGTACGCATTATATGATACAAGTTTGGTGTACTGTTGATGGTAAATACACAGAACTGGATATGACTACCCCGGATGACGTATTTGTAAGTTTTTCATCTGCTCCATTTGATTTCACACCTGCCGGAACGAGTGGTACTCCTAATACGGCAGCAAAGCAGGTTAACGCAGCGTCACCAGTGTATGAATCCCCCGGTTTAGATATGTTCGATAATGTCCGGCCTAATTACGAAGGCGTAGGTGGTTCTCCGGCATGGGACTCTGGACCTATTGAGTTCGATCATGAGGAGGGCCTGGCCCCTATCAATGCTAACTTTGTATTAACAGGCGTCCCCACTAACGCTGAGATTAGGATATACGAAAACAATCCTGCTACAGGAATAATCGGGACAGTAGAATTATCAGGGGTTGAATACCATTCCGGGGGAAACTACACGTACAACTATGACTATACAGGCACAAACATCAATATAGCTGTGCAAATACTTGCTAATGGCTATGTAGAAAATCTAACTTACTATACGCTTAACAGCAGTAATCAAACAATACCAATAATCTTACAAGCGGAGGATCTCTAATGGGATTAATAGATTTACTTGTCGATGGCTCAGTGCCAGACGATACACTTAAACAATCAACACAAGGTCGATCCGGTACGCCGGATGGTAACATTTTTTTCGATGTTGCTAATGGGGAGATTGAGTTGATTACGGTCGATGAACTTGCAACTATTGATTTTGGTTCGGGGGCTGTGGCTAACCCATTTTCAGCAACTGACGGCATTACAATGCGAGCATTGTACGGTTTCGAACGGCAAGAAAGACGTTCAGACGAAACTTTGCGTCAGTACAATCGTTATTTTTCTGGATCATACAAATACGCTGGTGCATATGAAATGATCAACGGTAGAAAATTTGATGGGACTGATCGTAATAAGATTCGGTCATCTGGTTTGATCGAGCGTGCTGCGGATAATACAAGTATTGATCGTATTTATTTTGGTGTGCGGTCTCTTGGTAGTGTAGAATCTACATCTCAGCCTTATTATCAGTTAACCAATGGTGGCGCTCCTGTTGATTTTAATCGGGCGGGGGATGTTGATGAGCTTGTCCAGGTATATGGTGATACATCGAATGGTGATACAGGAGCAGGTGACTTTGATAGTCGGGACTACCTTGCGTTAAACCTAAGAACATTTGGCTATAATTACGACAGAAAGATTCTTTCTGATTCTGGTGTATCTACAATGGACGGCTATTCCACAGGTTTTTCTTTAGGGGAATCGTTGCACCTTACCACCGGTGATTACGCACTTGCTGATGTTTATGGGGGGAGTCAAATATCGCCATGGACAGGCATGAGCCTTGAAAAACTGGCGACACCACAAACTGAAACTGGATTTAACGAAGTTGATGGGGATTTTACCTGGGTACTCAATAATACAGCGGGTGGATCACTTGCTCAATGTGTTGCTTTCCTTGATGCTCTCTCCCAGACTGATGACGATATCGACTCTGGAACCGAAACAACAACAAATGGTAAGCGTGTAGGGCTATGGTATACTTACAATGCAGCTGGTAAAATTGTAACACAATCAGGAGCAGATACAGAGGGACTATTCATTGAGAATCTTCCTGCGTCTGATTACCAATCTGTTGTCTTTACATCGGATACCGGAGATACGAAAACATACCCATTTTACGTACAAGTTGATATTTCAGTTGGCGTAAACGCAAAAGCTGATGCAAATGCCTGGTATCAAGTGTTTTATGAGGATGGATCTGGTGATCAAGATTTTGATGCTGCCGATGCCGTTACCGTTAAAGACTCTTCAGGTGCTGATGTTAAAGGTGATGTTTCCGGTGCTGATGTATCTTTCTCTTACGATTACGACGGTAACACACAGGCTGGACTGACAGCGGGCACAGATAAGGATGTGGTAGTATTAGTGGAGGGCAATGGGACTGCTAAGGCAGCAATTACTTCTTTTACACTTACACGATCAGCTACGGTTTCTGTATCGTGTGAACCAGACCTTGAAACAGCACTATAAGGGGCACGTATGTCTGTTGCTAATCCGGTTGTGGAGACATTTGATGGGTGGAACAGATTAATCTATCTGAAACAAGGTGTGGCGTCTTACCATCCGATAACAGATGTTTATGCCGAATACATTTATCAACGCCAGACAGATGAATCTCTGCGGAAATGGTTCCCGCTTGTCTCTGGCGAGGGTGGCGTAGCAAAAGGCAATGGGAAACGTACACCAAGATATCTTGTATTGATTGGTGGCACAATGGTCGTGCCGTATGACGAGACAGGCGTAATAGAACAGACAGGTGAAATGATCACGAGTGACCCAGTACTGTATCCAAATATTTATTACGTCGATTTATTACAAAATTCTGTCAAAATATTTATTGCGCCTGCTGAAGCTGAAATTATCGAAATTGCTACAGGTGGGGCATTAACGGCAGCTCAAAACAATAAATTAATGAGTTTGAATACTGATACAGTACCGACAGCAGTTTGGTCGGAATCAGACAGAGGGGATAAACTTGATTCTTTACCATCAAAAAGTGATATAATTGTCGCAAACATGCTCGATTTATAATAGGGGAATTAAATGAGTAACACCCCAGAACCGTTTGTAATAAAAGTATTTGTAGATTTATATAATTGTTTTACAGGGTGCCTTTCTTCAAATTATGATGCCGTAGGCAGTATTATTATAGCAGGGTTCGGTGGCCTTGCTGATTATTTATTAGATGACAACCATAAACTATCAGCGATGTTTGCTAATTTATTTTTAGCTGGTTTCGCTGGTTATATTATTTTTTTATTATGTAATGTCTATGAATTTTCAGCTCCATGGACAAGTATATGTTGTGGTATTGGAGGAATGTCCAGTAAGTCATTCCTCCAAATAATCCGTAAAATTTTTATTAATAAAGTTAAAAAATATGGGGAATGAAATGATCTCAGAGCCATTGATACTCCTTGGTGGAGTATGCCTATTTATCTCTATTTTTGGATTTTATATGGCTTCGGTGTTGCACCGCCCGACAGTCTTCCGGGTGAAATTGTGTTTACTATACACTATCCCTTTGTGTACCGGCTTTAGTATTTTGACAAGTAAGGTATTCCATCATCCAACTAATATAATTTTATTAGTTGTTTTATTTATACTCGGTCAATCTATTTTATATTGGCGTGAAATAAGAAGTTTAACAACTACTGAGGGGTTTTACCGAAGGTCTTTAGACAGCTTTATAAAATCATTACCAGATATGTTTTGGATGAAAGATTTAAATAACAGGTTCACTTACGTGAATGATTCTATTTGTCGTGATCTTTTAAAGTGCGACTCTAAATTCGCAATTGGGAAAACAAGTATAGAAATAGCTGAGTATCATAGAGAACAAGGAAGGGATTATACATTTGGTGAAATTTGTGTTGATAGTGATGATATTATAACTAAATTCAGAATACCACAAAGATTTTTAGAGTACGGGAAAGTAAATGGTGATTTTTTAGCCTTGCAAGTTTACAAAGCTCCCCTTTTGAAGTATAATCCAGTTCTTGATGAGAATGAATTGTTAGGTACAATTGGTATAGGTCGTGATCTTACTTATGATTTTAATGACCATGAAATTTTATCCTGGTTATTAAGTGAAGGTAGAATGACAGAAGTTTTAGATTTATTCGAAAAGCATAAAAAACGATTCTTGTTTTCCGGGATAGATCATTTAAAAACTGAAGTAGACAAGGAAGCTACTTCTTCCGCCATGACTGAAGAGTCAGAGTGTATTAAATAATTAACGAAAAGGAGTAAATTATGATTGAAAATTTAGTAGTAGGGATTGTACTATCAATTGCAACAGCAGCAGGCACATATTTAGCTAAAGTTATCGCCTCCTTCTTTAAATCAAAAACAAAGAATGAAAGGTTGCGTGGTATTATTGATGCAATCAATGAAATTGTTATTATTTGTGTGAAATCAACCGCACAAACGGCAAAGAAACAAGCTAAACAGGAATTAAATGGTCAGAGTCTATCACCTGAATTAGCGAAGAAAATATTTAGTGAAACATTTAAAGAGGTTAAATGTTTGATACCTGAAAGTATTGAAGACGACGTAGCTAAATTACTTCCAAATATTGACGGGTATGTTAAGCATAAAATCGAATCGGCAATTCTTGATTTGAAGAATGCTACAACGGATAGGATGGAAAATTTTGTTGCGGGTAGTGTCGAAGAAATTGATTCACTGAAATTATAGGGGTCTAATTGAAACCAAAATATATTATACTACATCATAGTTTGACGAAAGATTCCGGGACGGTTTCTTGGAATGCTATCCGAAAATATCATAAAGAAACTTTAGGATGGAATGATATCGGGTATCATGTAGGTATTGAGCTTGTTGGGGACACCCCGGAGGTTTTCTTAGGACGACCATTCGATAAAATAGGCGCTCACTGTCGGGATTCCGGTAGAAATATGGATTCAATAGGGGTTTGTATTGTTGGTAATTACGATATAGAAAAACCCTCTAATGAAATTGTGGAAGCTACAATTAACACTGTATCTATGTTGTGCAGAATTTTCAAGATACCAATAAAAAATGTTAAGGGACATAATGAGTACTCTTTTAAATCCTGTCCAGGACAATTATTCCCGTTAGAAATGATCACAAAACGTATTCAGGTATAGGTAAGTAGCCCCCTACATTTAGGGGGCTTATATTGGGCTGTATTCACGCCTATTTGCCTTTGATTTCCTGAAGAGTATCCGCAGTGTCTTTATGTAATTTCAGATAAGGCAGTAACTCCATCAGAAATTGTAGTTTCGTATAGTTTACCAGCACAAGACGTTAGGTCTTCTTCATGTGTAATCATAATCATTTGGAACTCTTTTTCTGTATTCACTTCTTTCAGAAAATCAGCAGTCATACTGTGTTTATCTTTTGATAGAAATCTTAATGGTTCATCTACTGCAATGAATTTTCGTACACCTGATAATTCTATTGCTGCTATCCGTAGACACATAGATGCGATATCCGCAGCACCGTAACCACAACTATTTAAAGGGTGCATTTCATTCCCGGAATTATCGACAAATAGCAGATCACATTCTGTTTGGTTCCGGCGTTCTATAAATTTCGCAATGAAATCATATTTATCATCAAACAAAAGGTTCAATCCAGTAGTGACAACAGACGATAGTTGATACTGTAGTGATTCCTGTGTGTTTTTTATGGCTGTTTGAAAAATAGACCTTGCAGTTTCAAGGTCAGTTGTATGCTTCTGCTTTTTTTCATATTGTTTTGATAATTTCTCTTTTTCCTTTTCCAGAAAGGCTAATGAGTCATTTGCTTTTGACATAGAATTGTATAAGGCATCAATATCCATCTAATTTGTCTCCAAATTTTTCAGTGAATTCTTTAAGTTTATTATTGAATACAATTTCCTTTTCATTAATCAGTTTTATTAATTCACCCTCACGTTTAATCAGACTATCAATGTTTTTATAACCCTCTTCTTTTACTTTTTTCAGCAACATTTTTTTCTCGGCTTGTGCTTCCCTTAACTTTTCCTCTTCCGTTTCTAATTTTCTTTTTATTTGATTTAAATCCATTATACCCTCTGCTTTTTTAATTTACGTTTAATAGGTGTGGGATTATCATCTTTCACACACTCCATAACATCGTTAACGATATTACACACTGATTCTGTTGCTTCACTTTTTTGCAAGAGAATTTGTAAGGTAGTTTCAAAATTGACACCACTATTTTTATTGTCACTTAATCCCCGCATGAATTTACTGAAATCCACAGATTCTTTCTTTCTTTCCTCCTCCTCGATTGCAAAGGTATCGAATACCTTTTCAAATGGTTCAGTTGTGAATTTAATTTTTCTTACGGTTAAGGTATCAAGATCAAGATCGTAAAACATAGGAGTATGATTATCTTGGTCCTTCCGGGTACGCATCATAGAACCGCAATTTATATTTATCTGTTCCCCTTTTTTAACTACGTGCGGTCTGTGATTATCTCCGGAAATAATAGCCCTGAATTTCGGGTTTTTCTTCAGCAGAACGTTTGCGTATTGATGATTCGTTTGCCCAGGAAAAAGTTCGTTGTCTTCTATAACCATTTGATGAGTAACAAGCACATTTTTATCGTTTTGTGAAGGAGTTATATCATCATCCCCCCAGCCTTTGCCGTAAAACTGATAATCTCCTATTAAAGTAGGAACATCGTTAAGAAGCTTCACTAACCCATATGAAATTAAAATTCCTAATGGCGTATTACTTAATCCTTTTTTATGAAATCGAATATCATGCTGGCCCGGGACAACATAAACACGAACATCATAGGATGTCATAATATGAATTAATTCCACGCAGAGGAAATATGGTTCCGTTGCTCTATCGAAAAAATCACCACCTACAACTAAAGGTAATTTATTTTCTTCGCAATAGAATAAAACTTCCTCGAACTTATCTAACTGAACAGTGTAGAAGTCATCCACTCGTTTTTTCGGTTTTCTTACAGAAAAATGAGTATCAGAGATACTTACAAAACGGTTTCGCATAATGGGCACACTCCTAATTCTTTCTTTTTATCTTCAAAAATTGCTCGTGTTTCATTCACACTGTCACCAGTTTCTTCCTCCCTCTTTGCCACATCGACAAAGTAATCCATCCAGTTTTTAATTTGCTTTAATTCCCCGGAAAGGGGGGAAAGCTCACTTTGCATTTCAATTAAAGATTGTAAATGAAGCTTTGCTTTTGGTATGTACTCATTTGAATTAAGGATAGCATCAATAGAAGCGTTGTATTCAATATGGGCACATACTGAAGTCAACTCATTTCGATGCTCTTCTATGCCAGCATCTATTACCATTAATTCTTCTAAACCTTCCCTGAATCCGAAAAGTAATTCTTCTTGTTCATGGATCACTTCTTCAATTTCATTGTATTCTGAAATAATTTCTTGTACGTTATACGCTTCCTTTTGCACCTTTTCTAGTTCTTCCTCTAAATCTAAAATCTCATCGAATTTACCAGTAGCGTAAGGGACCCAGTCAAGAGCATTAACATCAGTAGTGTTTTCGTTTATCTCCGATTCAATATAGGATAGACCACTACGGGCGGCTTTAACCATAGTATTAATTTGTTTAATACACTTATCCATAACTTCTAAGTTCGTTAAAGTATTGAACTCCTTAGCAATCGTTGAGGATGTCTGATCAATAAGATAATACTGTTCCGCTTGCGTTTGAAAGTTCCGTTTATTCATATTAAAATATGCTTGAACTTCTTCAGGCACTTTACCTTTTAACGCCTTATACTCTGCAATTTCCTCACCAGGGGCATCAACACGATAACAATCTAATTTGTTTGACCGATGCCGGGTGATTTTAACTACCCCCTCTTCTGCTTCACTCCAAATAGACACCTCTGTTGGCTCATCCTCTTTAGCGAAAGTGGATCGGAAAGCGAACCCTTCTGGTTTATTAAAAAACAGCCAGTATAATGCTCTCATTATTGAACTCTTGCCGGAGTCCGATGTGCCAGTAAAGACAGTTGCCCCTTGATCAAGAGCAAATACTGTCTTTGCATGTGATTGGAAATTAATTATCTCCGCTTTTACGTACATATTTAGTTCCCTCTCTTTTATAAAATTCAGGTTTTACCCCTGTCAGTTCGAAAAGCTCAGATAGTTTTTTTATTACCTTTCCGGATTTCGGGTAATCCGGAATTTTCTTATCGTATCCACTCTTTTTTAATTCTTTTATTAATTTATTATACGATGCTTTTTTCAGTAGCTTCTCTTTTCGTTTTTCCGACGGGTGAATAAACGGAAAAGGTTCAATTTCTAAGTACTCAGCTATATTTCTAAGAACACTTGGAAGTTCATCCATAGAAATTTTACAACTTTTTGCTTTATTTTCTATTTTCCCTAAGAACACGTTACAGTTTAAACAAATAACCCCCCTGATTTTACCGTCAAGTTTCAGTCTTTTTACATGACCGTGGTCTAAACAAGGATTAACTATACCTTTGTTGCAAATAGGGCATATATATTCTTGCTCTTCCAGTATTTGATCCCTAAGTGGTTTAATATCATCTGATTTTAACTGTATATCCTCAGTTGCGTACAAATCAAAAAGCATTAGTTCCCCCCCTCCTGTGCAGAAACCGGCGCAGTTTCGTTGAATAAGTCTTCGAACGTTTTTTGCGCCAGTTCTGGGTCATTTGCGCCCAGCCTTTGTATAGCAAGCATACTATGCATAGCCGCCCAGAAACCATCGAAAAAAATTCTTTTAATACTATCTATCTCTTCTTTATCAGTAACAGCCTCGAAAAAAATATCTATGTAATCCGTGAATAGTTCTTCTGCACTAATTTCTTTAATTTCTTTTTCATTAGCTTTTTCCATTTTA
>Ga0180433_10011926_pt1 | contig 10232 bp, 9 predicted proteins | sample SS_ome_8_FD_132980 | JGI IMG/M metagenome (GOLD analysis project Ga0180433, IMG submission 132980) | Hypersaline lake sediment archaeal communities from the Salton Sea, California, USA - SS_1_D_1 metaG | ecosystem: Environmental > Aquatic > Non-marine Saline and Alkaline > Hypersaline > Sediment...
GATTTCCATATTTGGTGCTTGGGCTAAAAAGCGCATGGCATCATCGCCTTTTTCACCTTTAGCTTCGCAGTTTACACCCGTGTCTGATTTACCGTCATGGGCATCTGGTCCGGTTAGTTTATAATCAATAATTCTCAAAAGATCAATATTATTAAATTTATAAACAATAATTTGTTTTTTCTTTTTCTTGGGTTTTTTAATCACATCTTCGCCACTAACCACTGCTAAACGCACTACCTGGGCATTGGCTGTTTTGATTAAAGCAAATGGGCTGTCAGTTTCAGCTTCCTGATATTTTTGGGTTTGAATTAGAGGTTTAGCAGCTGAATTTAAGGCACTGTCGTCAGAACCAGCGGCATCTTCTTTATTAATAAAAGGACCTAATCGGGTAGGATCTCCAGTATCAGCTCCGGCCTCAGTAAAAAGCTGGTCTAATTCTTCCTGCGTTGTGGCTATTTCAGCTGGATCATCAGTAATTTGCACTGAGCCATCGGTAATAAAACCGGAATTAGCTGACATTTTTAAGGAGTCTGTTACCACTAGAGCAATTCCAATCCCGCTGGTATCTTCAGTATGATCTTCTGAAGTTTGGCAATTAATAGTATTATTTAGGCTAGCCTCTCCATTAACAGTTAGTTTAATAGCGCCATTATCACAATAAATTTGTCCTTCAAGGTTTAAGTTGCCATTGATTGTTAGTTGGGCATTGTTTTTTAAAACCAGAGTTTTTTCTTTTTTAACCTGATAATCACCTTCAATAGTTTTGTCTTGTTCAATGATAATGGTGTTTTTATTTTTAAGATTCAGTTTTTTAGTTTTTTCTGGTTGTAAAAATAACCAGCCCCCGATAATCAAACCTAAAATTATAATTACCAGGATTATGGTTAATCCAAATTGGTTTTTATTCATAAGCTAAGCTTAATTATTTAATATTAAAGTTCTACGACTTGTTCGTATTTAGGGACTTCTGCTGGTAATTCTAAATCTTTGATAATTTTTCGTTTTAAAGCTTGAGCTGGTTTGTTTTCACCCTGAACAATAAAGATATTTTTAATAGGTTTTTTAATGGCTTTAACATAAGCCAGTAATTGTTTTTGATCTGCATGGGCTGAATAACCGCCAATAGCATGGATTTCTGCTTTATTTTTAATATGCTGGCCCAGGATATTAACTACTGGAGTTTGATTTAAAATTTTTCGGCCCAAGGTACCTTCAACCTGAAAGCCAATGACTAAGAACATATTATTAGGATCTGATAAATATTCTTTTTCGTGAAAAATAATCCGGCCGCCAGTAGACATTCCTGAACCGGCAATAATTATTTTTGGCGGCTGGGTGAAGAGGATGTCCTTGGACTCTTGCTTGGTGGGTGTAAAGTTTAAGCCCGGGAAACTAAAAATGTCATCACCTGATTCAATTACGTATTTAGTTTTTTGGTTAAAATAATTTTGATGCTTTTTATAAATGTCAGTAATTTTAATTGCCAGCGGGCTGTCAATAAATATGGGAACTTTGGGGATTAATTTGTTTTCTGCAAATTCATTTAATTCATATAATAATTCCTGGGTACGTTCCATGGCAAAGGAGGGAATCATTAAGACAGCTTTACGGTCGATGGCTTTTTGAATGGTTTGGCGCAAAAGCTCTTTTCTTTTTTTACGGTCTTCATGGTTACGGTCGCCATAAGCTGATTCGATTACCAGGTAATCAGTTTTATCAATAACTTCATATGGTTCAAGTAATGGTGTCGGCGGATTTCCCAAATCGCCAGTAAAACAGATTTTTTTAGTCTTACCTTTTTCAGTCAGCCAAAGTTCAATTACGGCAGAACCTAAAATATGGCCGGAATTTAAAAAATTAAATTGAATATTAGGAGTTAGTTTAACTTTTTTATTATAATCATAAGCTTTAATTTGTTTTATCATCTGCTTAACGTCTTCTCCCAGATAAATTGGTTCATAGCCCAGTTCTTTGGCCTCTTCTTTAAGGATATGGGCTGAATCAGCCAGAGCAACTTCCATGATATCCCGGCAGGGCGGGGTGCAGAAGATTTTACCTTTAAAGCCTTCTTTGATTAATTTAGGCAAACGCCCGCAGTGATCTAAATGAGAATGAGTAATAAAAACATAATTTATCTGTTTGGGGTCATACTGGAATTCTTCAAAATTTATTTCCTGCAGCTCTGAGCCGCCCTGAAACATGCCGCATTCAACTAAGATTTTAGTCCGGCCGACTTCAATTAAATAGTTGGCGCCTGTGACCACTTTGGCCCCGCCGTAAAAATGGAGTTTCATATTGTTTAAAATTTAAGGTTTATAAGCATTTAAGAACTTAGTAAGAAATTCCAAGTTCCAAATCACAAGCTCCAAACCTTCGTTTGCTGTAGCAAACTACGGCTTGCGAAGGCAAATAAATTCCAAGCACCAAATTCCCAAAATTAGAAATTCTAAGATCATATATTTGGAATTTGAGATTTGTAATTTGGGATTTAAAATAAAGTACTAACATCTTCAGCTAAAGGCTTAACAAGTAAACACTTGAATTTATTATCATATTAAGGCTGCTCAGCACTTTCCCGGACTCCTTCTTCCGGATTTTCAGCGCCCTTTTCAATTTTTTTAATTTCAGCTGGTTTTTCTTCTTTCTTTTCTTGATCTAATAATGCCTGATGCTCTGCTCTGGCCTGGTTTTCTCTATTTAAAATTTGTTGCCAGATTTCATCATCACGCAAGGTCTGTTCTTGCTGTTTCTGACGTTCATTTTCCAGTTTGAATACTAATAAACGCTGTAATCTTGCCCGTCTTTGGTCATCAACGACCATTTCTTTTTCTTTATTCATTTGATCCCGCTCTGTTTTTAAATCTTGGGCAAATTTTTCCAAGTCTTCTTTTTGGTATTGTTTCAGAGTAATGATTTCAGTTAAACGCTGTTTGGCAAATTGGCGTTCCTGATCAATGATTTTTTGCTGTTCTTGCTTTTTTCTTTCAAATTCTGTTTGCGCTTTTAAATCAGCTTCAGCTTGTTCTTCTCTGGTTTCAGCTATTTTATATCTAGTTTCTTCTGGTAATTTTTCAGCTTTTTCTTTGCCCTCGCGAAAGGTTATTTTTTGATTTTCTGTTTCTGAAATTAAATCTTCATAAATCTGTTTTAAGGGTTTGTCTTTATCAACTTCAATTTTATCTCTAATTTTTTCCAGAGTTTTGGTTTCTTTTTCGTTTTTTTCTAATTGTTCTGTTATTTCTTTTCTTTTTGCTTCCAGTTCTTCAAAACTGGCAAAGGGGCGTTCAATTTTAAGCTCAGCTTTTTGGGGCTGGTATTCTGGGTCCAGTTCAGGCCTGGTTTTTTTTTCATTATATATTTGGCGCATAGCTTTAAATTTTATACTAGTTTTTATTCATTTTTTAAATCATTATTTTGTAAAGTTATTATATCATGAACGTCTAATTTTTGCTTTTAAAAGCAAAGAGGCAACCTGATGGCTGCCTTTGGAATTGATAGATTAGAATTTTTGCGAGTTTTTTTATTACGGGAATCCCCTATGTGCCAGGAGGTCCGTTTTGAAAATGTTTTGAGGTACTTGCGTACGCTCATCACTGGGCCATGGCATAAATGTTATTATAGTCCATGGCAAAAAGTTCCGCCGAGTGATATCTAATAATACTTTCATTTTGGTACCTGCTTATTCAAACATGATACACCCGGCTGTTGACCTAAAGAAGCAGCTCGCTGCCCCGCACCCTCCAAAAGCGCGGCGAGTTGACTTCTTCCTTTTGACAATTGTTCCCTGCCATTTTTCTCCAATTCTCCTTTCCACCAGACTTTCTGGGTTTTTTGCCCCCGCTGGGCAATCCTAATTTTATACGTCAATTTCCAATATATCATGGATTTTTTATTTTGCATAGGGTCTTTGATAAAATGGTTAAGTTATAGTGAGAAAATGGTAAGAAGTCGTTTGTAATTCTTTTTTCACAGGAGGCTCACTGTCTCAGCTTAGCTACCTAAGGAGACTTGATCAATAGGTGTAAAAATTATCCGTGTAATCTGTGAAGAATAAAATCTGGGTAAAAGAAAGGACAGCAAATAAATGCTGTCTAGAATACGGTTTTTACCTTGAGCTAATTTTTGTTTCCTTTGATGCTAAAGGATAATTTTGCAGGAAAGATCAGTCAAAGTAATGTGTTTTGGCCTCTTTTGAGACCGTAATTTTCGTTGCGCCAAAAAAGCGCTTAAAGAAACCTCACGCTCATAGCGTGGTTATTGCGTTTTTATTTCCCGGCTCGTAACCCTTCTGCCCTCCCGGCTAGGTTACGCAGCCGGCCAATGCCCTGGTATGGTTGTGTTCGCTTCTTCCGTCCTTGAACCCGAACGGCGCCGAGTTTTTTTCTTCGCTTCCTTGCTTCATGCCCAGACTCATCGTATTTTCTCGTGTCGACGGTCCGCGCGCTCTTGCCGCGATTACCAATTGTTCCATGATTACTGTCTCCTTTCATCTTTGGAACCGTGGATCATGACCATTTAGGTCACACACAAAAACTTAAAATTAATTATATTTACTATTAGTATTAGGGTCAAGTGCTAACTTGTGGATAAGGCTTATGGGGAATGGCTATTTGTCTTTTTAGATAAAAAAATTCGTGCAATCTGTAAAGGTAAAAATCTGCGCAATCTGCGAAAGTAAATCTTTGTGTAATCTGGGTAAAAGAAAAGGACAGCATAAAATGCTGTCGGGAAAAAGTCTTTTAGTTAATTTCTAAACCCTTAAAAGGGCCGCCGCATAGAAAGTAGCTAAAAGGGTTAGTGTTGCCTCTCTCGAGACATAGCCATGTTTGACTTGCCTTTTTAGGCACTGATATTATATTTCATTATTTTTTTGGGGTCAAGGTTTTTATGGATTTTACTAATGAGAAAGCAGCAATTTATTTGTGAATGTATAAATCTGTGAAAGTAAAAATCTGGGTAAAAAAAAGGACAAGGACCACGCTGTATAAAACGTGGTCCGTTATGTCCCTCCTGTGATGGTCTTCCTGACCGGCAGGGGAGACCTTGCGTTTTGACCGTAAATAGGTCCGCAAGGCTGGTACTCTGCCGGTCGGGTTCAGCCCAGGGGATTTGTATCCCTGGCCTGAATTTGGTGGCCCGGTTATGGGGGGGGCAAGTTGGCCAAAGTGGCACTCCCTCGACTTGTATGCGAGGTGTTAATTAATGAACCCCTGCCCGCCGGGCCATACATAATCGAGTCAGCCGGGGCGGGCTGGGTAAAGCCTGATATTGTGGCCACCCGCCCCGCGCTGACTAAGGGTCCGCCTTTCATTCTTTTTTGAGGAGGAATGAGGAGCAGACCCAAGCTTAGCAAATGAATACATCCCGGTAGGCCAGGGCAGCCGCGTGGTATTGCGGGTCCATCCTCGCCAAATGGACTAGTCGCATGCGGCTCATCATTCCGTTTTTCCTCCTTTTCAGACTTAAAAAAATCACACCCGATGCAAAGTACCTGATGTAAATTTGGGTGTTAGAAAAAGTTATCATACCTTGAAGTTTTTGTCAAGGGTTTTTCTCTGTTTTGGCAAATGGCGAATGGCATATGACTGGAGGAAATTAGCAACTAAAAAACTCCCAGGTTCCCAGGAGTTTTTTAGTTAGTGAGTAGTGTCTAGTATTTTAGTTTTTTATTCTACATAATCAATAACCTTGCCATCTTCAATCATTTTAACTACATATTCAAAGACTGGATCACCATTTTTATCTATAGTTAAATTACCCGAAGCTCCTGACCGGTTTTTGATTTGATATAGTCCTGCTTTAATTTTATCAGGGTTTTCTCCGTATTTTTCCAGTTGTTCTTTAATTATATAAACAGCATCATAACCACTGGCCAGATAAAAGGCTGGTAAATCATAATCGTTCCCAAATTTAGCATTATACTTATTTAAGAATTGTTGAGCTAATGCTTGATTATCATCAAATGCTGGTTCAGCATAAAAGGCACCCTCAACCAAGCCTTCTGTTTCAATAAGTTCAGCTGAACTAATAAGTTCATTAGAAAAAATTTTAGCTTCAATACCTTGCTCTCTGATTTGTTTAAGACCTACAAGGCCACTTTCTGGAGTCTGGGGGAGAAAGTAAAGCACATCAGGATTTGCTGCTTTGATTTTAGTAATCTGGGTTTTAAAATCAGTGGAATCAGATGTAAATGATTCATCTAATAAAATTTCACCACCTAAAGTTTCAAAGCGGTTAACAAAGACGTTTTTGATTGCTTGAGCATAATCAGTGGATTCTACTAAGAGGGCAACTTTTTTCCAACCTTTTTTGTAGGCTAATTCAGCCATTTTATTTCCTGAAGTAGCATCAGAAGGAAAATTTCTAAACACATAATCGCCAGCATTAGTAATATCAGGACTACTTGAGCCATAAGAAAATAAGATAACTTTATTGCTTTCAGCTATTGGAGCTGCTGCAATTGTTTCCCCGCTACATAAACCACCCAGAATAACCTTAACTCCATCAACATTAATTAATTTTTGAGTTACTATTGTTGCTTCTTTATTATCACATTTAGCATCTTCATAAATAATTTTTAAATCACGGCCATTAATTCCACCAGTATCATTAATTTCTGCAACTGCCATTGAAATGGCATCTTTTATTGGCAGTCCATAGGAAGATCCATCACCTGAAAGTACACCAATAAAACCAATGCTAATAGGTTCTTTGTTCATTGTTTTTTTAGTTACTACTTGGACTAGGTCTTCAGGAGTTGCCAGGTAAATTAGGCCTCCTAAAGCTACCGCTATGGTTACAATAAGGTAAACTTTAATAAATGCTTTTAAGGTTTCCATCGGTTAAGATTAATTATTAGATTTTTTTATATTATATCACAAAAAACTCCCAGGTTCCCAGGAGTTTTTTTATAATGAATAGTATTTAAGGGTTTTAGCTTATTTTTCTTTTTTTTCTTCTTTAGCTTTAGACTTTTTTTCTGCTTTATTTTCTTTCTCAGATTTATCAGCTGATTCATCTTTCTCCTTTTCTTTTTTTGCTGCTTTAGCTTTAGGTTTGGCTGTTTTCTTTTTTTCTGCATCTTCAGTTTTTTCTTTGTCAGCAGTTTCTTTTTTAGCAGCAGTTTTTTCATTTAAAGCTTTAATACTTAAACCTAAGCGATGATCTTTAGGTTCAATAGAAATAACTTTAAATTCTAATGTATCACCTGACTTAGCGATTTCATCAAGATTAGTAATTGGTTTGTCTGATAATTCAGAAATATGAGCCAAGCCATGAATGTCTTTATCTAATTCTACAAAAAGTCCAAAAGGATTTGCTTTTAAAACTTTACCTTTAACTTTGGTGCCAATTTTATATTTTTTAGCCACATCAACCCAGGGATCAGTTTGCAGCTTTTTCATTGATAAAAATATTTTTGTGTTATCAATATTAATGATTTCAGCTTCAACCTGGTCGCCAACCCGAACAAAATTTCGGGGGTTATCAATCCTCTGCCAGGCCAGTTCTGAAATATGAACCAGGCCTTCCATTTTATCATCAAATTCTACAAAAGCGCCAAAATCAGTAACAGCAGTAATTCTGCCTTTGATTTTATCACCAACTTTATAGCGGGAGACTGCTTTTTGATGATCACGTTCCCAGGCAGCTTTTTCAGAAACAATTAGTTTTTCTTCTTTTTCATCAACATCAATAATTTTTGCCTGCAAATATTGGTTAGTAAATTTTTTTAAAAAATCTAAAATTTTATTTTTGTCACCGCCTTCTACCCGGGGGTAATGTTCTGGGGTTAACTGAGATACTGGCAAAAAGCCGTTAATATGGCCGACTTTAACCATTAAGCCGCCTTTGTTAGCATCAGTAATTTTTACTTTCATTACTTCTTCTTTGTCCATTAATTCTTTTAAGTTTTGCCAAGCTTTTTGCTGCCCGGCATAACGGAAAGAAAGTTCAATCTCGCCATTTTCATTTTCTAATTCAATAACAGTTGCTTCAACTTCATCTCCTGGGTGCAGGCTGCCGTATTCTTCTGATTCATTGTAAAGTTCCCGCCCGCGGATAATGCCGGTTTTAACACCTTTAATATCTAAGCGAACTTCATTTTTAGATGAATTTATGACAGTACCTTTAATCACATCACCCAGTTTAGGCATGCTGAAAAATTGGGGATCTTCAAGTAATTTAGCAAAATCTGCCTTTTCTTCAGCTTTGTTATTTTTTACTGTTTTAGCAGTTGTTTTTGTTGTCTCTTTAGTCATATTATTATTCTACAAATATACAAATAAGGTTACAAATTTACAAATGATTAGAGATCTTCTTTGTAATATTTGTAAAAGATTTGCAAATTCGTATTCCTAAATAAAAATATTCTCCTTAAACGGAGATTTTTCTATTTAAGGTTAACCTGCCTTAAAGCTTGTAAAATGCTTTAAGCAAGTCCTCGATTTGCTCAGGCAAATGAGGTAAATTAGGGTTTTTAAATCTGGCTTGAGTTTATCGGTTTTTATAAGTAATGTCAAATATTATAAGCAATAGGTAATATGTAGCAGGAGATTTTGTTCAAATTTACTTTTAATAAGATTTTCCTGTTACCATTGTCTTACAATTGGATTACCAATAAAATTTACAAATTAGAAATTTAAAAATATGTCAAAGTTCAATAGACAAATATATGTTTTTTCTTATAAATAAAGGCTTTTTAAGCTCTGGACTTTACCTGTGGATTAAAATTTGCTATAATTGTCAAAACTGCTTAGATTTTTTTGCTGAAATGTGGATAATTCAAAGGAGGGAAGTTCTAATGGAAATGGAGAAGGTTCAAAGTGACAAGCAGATATGGTTCTGGGCTATTATCTTGATCATTTTCCTGTATAGCTTAGCCATCGGCTTGGGAATTGGCAGTTGGTTGCAAGTGTCTGGAGACGGACAAGAGGAGGGACTGGCAGTACCAACAGCTATTGTTTCTGCTAATTTTTGAGCAAAAAAGTAGGAACAAAACTTCTGGAGCAGTATTATACCCGCAAGGGTTTTCATAAATCAGAGTCAGAATTTGGAGTAATCTGGCTCTGTTTTTTATTGGTTGAGAGTAAAAAATAGAGAAATGCTTGACAAAATCCTCTAAATGTGATAGAATATAGTGTTCTTGGTTCAAGCTGGGAACAAAATATTCTTTTTCTTTTAAGAAAGGAGGTGTTAGAGATGCAGGGATCGAGCTGTGGCGTTTCCGCCCAAAAAGTGCTCACCTGCGGCTGGGTTTTCGTTGCCGTTTTATACGGCATGCCCGTCGCTATCCTGTTGGCCAAGGTTTTTGCCTAGGCCATCGTCTCTCGGCGGGGTCGTCATGTAGTTTGTGACGGCCTCTTATTTTTGTTTAAATTTTTAAAATTATTTGGGGAGCCAAGAGCCTCTGCCTTGGTTAACTAAAATAAAACCAAAGCATAAAAGCTTTGGTTGCCCCAGAAGTTATTTATTGAAATATTTATTTAAGTTTCCGTTGAAGTTGTTTTAATTCTTGTTTAAGTTCTGGTGGCAGGTCAGGATTTTTTAAAGTATTATTAATTTCTATAGCGATTTGTTTTTTTAGTTCGGGTGGTGCTTTTTCTGCAATTATATTTAATTCATCTAATAAGCCAAAAATTAAATCCGGATCTCTATTTATTAAAGCTCGACTGAGATCTTTTTTTATTTCCGGCACTCGTTCAAAAATCATTTCTTTTTCTTCTGGGGGTAGTTTTTCAAATTCTTTTTCTTGTTCTAGTTTTTTATTTCTATTAATTAATCCCAGAATTAATAAAATTAATAGAATAATAATTACAGCAATAATTTTAGTTTTATGTTTTTGCCAAAATGAGCTTTTCTCTTGGGGTTGATCAGTAATTTCTTTTTTAGGGATTAGACTTTCAGTCTTTTCCTTGCTAGAAATTACTGGCTCTGGTTCCGCCTCTTTATCAAGAAGTGATTTTTCAGCTTCATTAACTTGATCTTTGGCAAGATTTGCAGTTGCTGCAGCCATTTCTTGGCGTTAAATTTTTGCGCGAATTAAATTGGTTTTTTCAGAAACAACTTTATAAACTTTTATTTCTTCAGGTATACCTTTTAATTTGCGATGCCCAACCTCAGCTGTAGGAATTTCGTTTTTATTCATAGCTAAATAAACACTTTCAGTAAAATAAACTTCATTTGGTTCAGCAATAGCTTCAATACGAGAAGCAATATTTACTGGTTCCCCAAAA
>Ga0180433_10011928_pt1 | contig 10229 bp, 9 predicted proteins | sample SS_ome_8_FD_132980 | JGI IMG/M metagenome (GOLD analysis project Ga0180433, IMG submission 132980) | Hypersaline lake sediment archaeal communities from the Salton Sea, California, USA - SS_1_D_1 metaG | ecosystem: Environmental > Aquatic > Non-marine Saline and Alkaline > Hypersaline > Sediment...
GCTTTCGGGTTAGTAATTGTAAATATTATGCTTTCATAACCATAAACTCCATAAGCAAGAGTGTTAGTTCCGCCTACATTTACAGGAGTTGGATTGACTATAAGAGCTCTCTGAGCTTTGTCAACGTCTGCTCCCATTGCTTTGGCTATATCAGCACCGATTATCCTTCTTACGAATTTTATCGGTTTACCTTCAGCTATTGAAGAATCCCTCGCTACGAGGATAAGCTTCTTCGCATCCATGATAGCAACTTCACCTGCACCAACATCAACAGTGCCGAACATTTTAACTTGTTTAATGCCAAGTTCTCTTAGCCTTGCGGTAAGAGTGACATTATAGTTAAATGAACTTGCATTGTCTTTATCATAAGTGTCGATTTTTTCCTTAACGGTTGAACCGACTAACAGGACAAAATTGTCACCATAATCTTCAACAAGGTGTTTCATGCCCATGATTACATCGTATAGGTCATCACCAGATGATACAGTGTATTCATGAGGATTAACTCCTGGCAAATAACTAGCAGTTTTGGCTAAAAGAGCAGTAGCTATAAGCTTTACTTCTCTCTTATCCATAGCCCTTGTAATTGAAGCTTTTCTTCTGGCTAATACTGACGTATTGTCAGTTTCACCAAGAATATCATCTATAAGCACGTATTCCAATTTGGAATTCATGCCTTTAAACGTAAGCTCTGCATCTCCTGTGGGAGTGCGTTTTACAGGTGTAATTTCACCATTCGCATCCACATCAACGCAATAATCACTGGATGTTGCGAAAGCTGAATATCTCCAAACTTTTTCGCCAGGCTGTGCAGTGAAAACATCAGCCACTTCTCCCAATGCCATTGGCACTGGTAACGCAGGGTCGATAGGCTCTCCTATCTGCTTTGCGATTTCAAGATATAGGTTTTTTTCCATTATAATTTACCTCTTGAATTTTAATTTTTTAACTATCTAATTGTATCATTACTTGTGCATTTATCTTTGCTCTTTATCTTTTCTATCTCGTAAAAGATAGCTTATATTATTCTTCCCTTTTTGGGAAAGCTTTTTCGTTTATTTTAGCTCGCTTTTTAGCATAATAATCATCATCGTGCTTTTTAGCACCAACTATTTCATTCTCATCTGAATCTTTACTTGCTTTGAGAAGAGTATTCTCTTTTTCAAGCTTTGCTTTCGCAAATTTATCATCATTAAGGATGTCTTCATCACTTAGGTCTTTACCAAATTCATCAAGCTCGTTTCTGCGAGAAACGATTTCTTTAGCACTTGATTCATAAAGTTCAACCTGTTTACGCAAATCAATAACCTGTTTAGCCAGCTTATTAATACCTTTAGTCAGCCTATCCTTATCAGAAGAAGCTTTTTCAAGGTCTGTTCTGGTCTGTTTCTTTATATCAAGAATTCGACCAACAGCTTTCCTAATCAAATCGTTCTTCGCTTTTACAGTGCCTTCAGATTTTGAAGCTTTTGCAAGAGCTTCTTTTATCTGAGTTACTGCTTTACGAAGAATTTTCGTATTAGGATATTTTTCCTTTTTTGCATCTTCCTTTTCGGCTTTAGGTTCTTCAACCTTCTCTTCGGCTTTAGGAGCTTCCTCAGCTTTGACTTCTGGTTGCTCTTTTTCAGCCTTTTCCTCCTTAGCAGTTTCTTCAGGCTTTTCCTCTGCTTTGGGAGTCTCTTCCTTATTTTCCTCTGGTTTTGACTCTTCAGCTTTTGGTTCTTCCTGTTTTTCCTCTTTTGGAGTTTCTTGAGATTCAACTTTAGGTTCTACTTTGACTTCTGATTTTTCTTCAGTCTTAGCATCTTCCTTTTTGACATCAGCTTTTTCTAATCTCTTAGATATTTCTTCTTTGTTGTCTTTCTCAGTTTCTTCTAAAAAATTATGTTCTTTAGTCTTCTTTTCAGAAGCCTTTTCAACTTTCTTTTTATCAGCCATCGTGTTGCCTCCTTTTTCCGAAGTTTCGGGTTCTTTATCTATTTTTTTAGCGGATAATTCCGTTATACCACTAATCTTTTTATACTTTTCATCAGCAGTATTATAAGAGAATGATAACCCACATTTCTTACAGGTTACAGTTCTTTCCTTTATGGAAGAAAGCCCTGAAATATAAATGGGATTTCCACACTGAATACAGGAAACCTTTCCTGTATAAAGAAAAGTAAAATCTTCGGATACTTTCTTTGTTTTTTCAGTTGCAAAAGTAAGTTCGTATTCCTTCGCACAATTCATACATCTTATTTTTGCTTTATCTTCTTTCTTACTTAAAATTAACCAATTTCTAACTTTACAACTCGGACAGAGTAATCTAAAGTCTTTGATTTGAGGAGGGTAAATCATTTGACCAGATTTGTTCAAAATTGCAAAGCATTTCGGACATTTAATATTAGTGTCCATTCCACTTTCAAATTCTTCACCACAATTGGAACATTTAATTTTAGGAATAGCTTTTGCTTCAGGTTGTTTAACTTCAGTTGCTGTTTCTTTTTTTGCGAATTCGCATTTATCAGAATCACAAAGAATTAAATCATCTTTATTATATTTGGCATAAACCAAATCTTCTTCTCTGTCTCCCATCTGTTTCTTTGCTAATTCCAAAACTTTTGCATCTTCAAATGCTGGCTCTTCTTTATATAAAAGAGCACCGCCAGCTATTTCCTGTTCCAAAAGTTCATAAGTGCCATCTTTTCTGGCACGTCTTTTTTCTTTTGGACACCATATTTCGTAGGATGTTGAAAGTTTTTTTCCTTTAAACAATTTTTTAGCTTCTTCCCATTCTTCACCAAAATTACTCTTATAGAATACTCCATAAGCAACAACCATGTCATCCTTCTGAACATATTTATAATCTATATAATGACCTATAACATACCTTCTATTATGGTCTATGTCCACAGGCTTCCCTATCATACTTGGGAGAGCTTTCAATAGAGCCTTTTTAGGTAATCGAGCCCTATTTTTATTCGCTTTATTAGCAAAAGTATATATCGTTTTAAATCCAGCCAGGTCTTTTGAACCTTTAAGCTGAATCCCTCTTGCTTTTGCTATTTGTTCAAGTTCGCTTTTCTTTTTGCTTTCTTCCAGAATTTCAATTTCTGAATTATCAGCAAAATCTTTTAAAAACGCCTGAACTTGAATATTTGTTAATCGTTCCATTATTTTCCTCCTCTTAGACTAAATCCAAAGCAAGTAGGATATTTGTTTTATCTCTCTTGCCTTTAATGGACATTTCTTTTTTAAGATTTATTTCTTTTTTACCTAATATATAGTCTTTCCTATTATATAAAGTCTGCTTAGTAGCATAAACTGGATTTTCAGTGCCAAAATTAAATTGTTTAGAGCCAACTGTAATCACATCTCCTATATATTTAGTTTGTTTCTTATCTTTTATGTCAATAGGATGAATTAACTTAATACTCTTCCTACCTCGTAAAGATAATAAGTTCTGAAGCTCTTTTTCAAGTATAGCAGTTGCTACATACGCTTTTTCTAAATTAGTAATTTTCTTTCCTGCCATTGTAAAAAGGGTTTTAATCGATTTTTCTTTTTGACCTTTTATAATGAATTTATGTTTAAATCTAATTTCTTTAATACCAAAAATTTTCCAGAACATCTTCTAACATTGACCTTGTTAATTTTGCTCTGGAACTTTTTCTTACCCATTTCCCATTTTTACCTTTTTTAGCAATTTTCTTTATTGCACTCCAAGCTACTCGAAAAGCTTTTGTATCATTTTCATACTGTTTATAAGCATTGTTAAAAATTCTTATAAATGTTCTTTGTAAACTTGGAGATAGATTTTTCTTTATTCTTGCTGGCAAATCTGCAGGTTTAGAATAAGGAGCTGTGACTAATTCTTTTTCGCTTTTTCCTTTAGCATTGGGAGATTTATCAGGTCTTCCTGTGCCAGGTCTGCCAACTCTTCTCATTCTTCCACCGCATTTCGGGCAATTTATTTCATTGCAATGTTTATCGGTTGAAAGTTTATTTCCACATTTTAAACATTCACATTGATTAGAAGATACATCAAATTTTTCTTTATCATCTATTTTATCTCTATCTTTCGGTTCTCCATTTTCGTCAGTATCTTCATCTTCTGGTTCATCGCCAGGAAGGTCAATACCAGTCGCTTCTTTATTTTCCGTAATGTGAGGATACATAATTTCATCGATACCATTTTTAGCTTCTCTTTCTCTACGATGTAATTCAGTTGCGAATTCAACTTCGCCAACCATTTCACAATAAGTTTGGTCAGAAAGCTGTCCATGTTTCCACAGGAGACGAAGTTCTTGTTTAAAATTATCTGACATAAATCCTCTTACAGGAGAGCTTGTCACAATAATTTTTGTATTCATATATTTTTTATTTCTCTTATTCTTTTCCTGTATCTCATAAAGCAAAGGTTTTAAAATCTGATTCTTAAAATCTTCAACACCAGATTTTACTTCTTCTATAAATACTTTAGGATTAAGAACACTTTCTCTTCTACTATCAGAAATACTTTGAGCAATATCAATAAAACCAAGACCTGCTAAAATATTCCTTTCTGCCTGTGAAAAAAGTTTTGAATCAAACATTGTTGAAATGTCAGGAATAAGGTGTTTGATTTCTTCATCAAAATTGGTTGCTCTTATAGGAGATTGAACTGCCTTGTCGCCAACTTTAGTAGATTTCATTTCATCCACTAAATCCTGCATATCCTCTACAACTTGCTGTAATTCTTTGTTGCTATAAGTTTTAATGTTATTTTTAGCAAGTCCTTCTGACCCTTTTTTAATGAGAGTAAGATAAGGAATTATTTGGTCAAGGACTTTTGTTTGGTGAGCTTTGAGAGATTTTATAATTTGAAAATTATGATAAACACCACGTTTAATTAGGTAAGGTGTTGGATATTTATCAAAAGGTCTTCCATAAGGTCGAGCATATAAGCAATTCTTTTCAAGTTTATATTTATCCTCTTCTTTTTTGCCGATATAATAATCATAACTAAAGAGAGTCAAATCATTATCCTCTTCTTTCTCTTTTGCCCAAATATCTTCCCCATCTATAAAAAACATTTTAGTTGGGAGAATTAATCCGCCTTCACCTACTTCCCATTTTGCTACTTTTAAAATAGGAAAAGAGGAACTCTTCCATCTCTCTTTAAAATATTCTTTAGCAATTTCTTTGATACCAGGTGCTATTCTACCTTTATAGGCTATGTTAATTTTGTTTAGCCATCTTTGGAGAATATCTGCAAATTTTTCGTTGTCTGATTCTAAAGTGTAATCAACACTTGCAGAATTTACAGCAAAATCTGTTAATGAATCGACAATACCTGACATATCATCCATTAACATCTCTTTTACTGCTTTTACCTGATTATGATAATCGCCAGGCACAGTTATCTTTTTTAATAGTAGAGAAAGTGCGTAATTTATAAAAGTTCCGTTATCTAATGAACCCATGTTATTTCTCCTTTTTATTTCGTTTCCAACTCGATACTCCTGTTCCCCAATCAGAAGCCATGCGAGGAGTAGAATTAAAGTCTTTCTTTAGCCATATACAAATGGCTAATACTCTAAAAGCATCAAATAAGTGGTCGCCTGTTTCTGAAATACAAGCGTATATTTTATGGTCTCCTGATTTTGTCGAGATAACGCTATTTATCTGAGAATCAAATTTGTAATCAACTGGAATTGCAAATCTTTCTTCATACAATAAAGCTTTCAATCTTCGAACTGACCATTCTTTCATTTTTTCTTCACGATATACTGGCTGACCTTTAACAATTTTAATGTTTCCTTTTTCGTCTTTTTCAAATCCAACTTTAATTCGAGTTGTGCCAGCATAACGGACTATATTTTCTTTAGGATAAAGTTCCTCAAGGTCATCTGCTAAATTTCTTCCCATTGCATCGCCACAATCTAAACCAACAACATTTGCTTGGGTTTTTTCAATGAGCCATTTTAAAAGAGCTAATTGTTCTTTTCTGGTAAAATTATAAGCAACGATGTTATATAAATAACGATATTGATTAGCGACTTCTGAAACAATTACAATATCTGTTCCTGAAGATTCACCAATGTCACAAGCTATAAATAATCTTTCTGCATTGGCAGGTCTTTCTACAACTAAGAGGTTTTGAAAATTAGAAAACTGTTCTTTTTTTAATTCAAACCTTTTTATTCGCTTACGAGGTTGATAACATCGTTTTACTCTATCAATATCAAATTCTGAAACACCATCTTCAATAATTTCACCTTCTACAAAAATTTTAAAATTCGGAGCTTCCTGACCTCCAAATTCTTTAAGAGCATCTTCTAAATCCGAATTTGTCCAATTGGGATTGACATATCTTGGTAAATTAATTATATTATCCTGAGTTTCAGGGTCATAAAAAATTTGACCAATGGGAGAATGTCTGGTAAAGTTTGTCATACCGCCCAATCGAAAAATACATCCAATTTCAGCTATACTGTCTCTTCTTTTCTTATAAACTTCTTCAGTTTCGAAACTAACTTCATCACCCCACATCCTTTCAACGTGTAACTGATAGAATTGGTCTCCAGGATTTTTTCCTTTAAGAGCCATATTAACCCCTTTAAGTTCCCATTGATTCTTCTTTCCATAGAAGCTAATCTCAGGTTTATATTTAGGGTAGAAATCAAACATCCTATAAATCGGATGATATTTCATAGCTCTTTCAACAGGATTTAAAACTCCATGTATTCTTTTTTCGTCAATAGAATAAAAAATACCTTTTAGACCGTCTTGATAAAGAGCAGATAAAGCAATATCTAATTTTAATGTCATTAATGATTTACCATAAAGCCTACCACCAAGATTATAAATTTCAGCGATATTTTTTCGTAAATTAAAAGTTTCTTTTTTGTTTAATTTATAATGTTCTTTAATTGCTTCAAAATCGAGCCCAGCTTCCTGTGAAATCATCGGAAGTTGATAAGGGCGAACTGACCCTCTCTTTTCTGTATCGAAATGACCCAAATTATCAAAGTCACTAAAAAGACATTCGCATAAATAGGTTGGTTTATGCCAATCCTCCATAAATGCTAATTCTTCTTTTGTAATTTTTTCTGTCAGCATTGTAATTTCATTAAATCCATGTATTTTGAATTCAGTAGATAATAATAATCTTCTTCTGGTAGATGTTTTAACAAAACCTCTTTAAGCTCTTTTAATTTCATCTCCAGGAATTCCTCTTTAGTATATTTTCGTAGTTTGTCCACATTACTGTCCTGAAATTGAATTTTCAAGAACTATCATTTAACGGTAAGCAGAATCGGAAGTTATTTGGAAGGTTTATCGGAATCTTTATATATTTTTTTAGCAAGCCATTTTACATAATCAATCGAAGTTTGGAGCACTCCAGCAACATCTTCGGCTGTCAACTTTCCTTCTTTATACAATTTCCATAAATAATCATTTGCTAAAATCTTTCCTTTAAAGAAAGGATGTTTTTTAGCTTTGTAATTTTTAACATTAAACATTAAAAAAATCATTTTTGAACAATGAGGACAAGGTAAAGAATAGTCTCCTGCATTGTCTTTTCTATGTTGTTCAAATTTCTTTTCTAATGTTTTGAGGTATTCGTAGGGGTCTTCTTTTTGTCTATCTTCAAATAACCCTAATTTTTCTTTTAAATTTAAAATTTGTTGTAAATTTTCGTCAAGTTCTTCTTCTACGTATTTGGGTCGAGATTTAACTTTGCCCTCATCAAAATCTTGTAAACTTCTTTTTAATTTATCCTGTCGAATTTCTCTATATACTAATTCTTCCAATAGAGTTAAATCCGATAAACTATCAATATTATAATTTTTTCTATAATCATCGAATAATTTTTTTGCAGGTTTATAATCTTTCTTACTTAATCCTGCTCCTATGAAACTATATTTAGATTTTCTTGCCATAAATTCCTTACATTAAAAAAACCACCTAAAATAGGTGGTTCGAGAGTTATGCTGGATTTTGTTCCAATGATGTTAAAATTTGATATATAGACATAAAAATAGACAGTTCTCCCATTCTCTACCTCTCTATATATAGTATATCATATTATAGGGGTAGCTGTCAAGCTACATGCGAAGTTTTTTCCTAACTGAAAAGAATATAACTCTTGTATTTACAATAAGTTATAGAAAAATAAAAAAATATTTTAAAAAAGTTAGTTTATTTTAATTAGAAATTCTCAAAAAAGAAGAGACAGGGAGAAATTAAAGGCGTTTTATGGGGGTATATATTCGCCTTTTTACCCTGTCTCGGTGATGGTAGCGGAGGAGAGATTTGCACTCTCGACCTACTGGTTATGAGCCAGCCGAGCTAACTACTGCTCCACTCCGCAATCTATTTATAATCTTTCGTTTTTTCTTTGTTTTAAGTCGAGATAAAAATATACTATAAGACCAACAATGATGATAGCTACGACTTTTGCCAGATGTGGCATTTTATTTTCCTCTTAATCTGAAAATATTTGTTCTAAACAATCTTTTAAAGCTTCCCAATACCCATAAGGTGCTCCACCTAACTCTTTTTGTTTAGCTACAGCAAACCAAGCTAAAAACGGAGCAAATGGTAAACATATTACAATTTTAATTATTTTTGTTATCATTTATTTTCCTGCTTCTCTCTTTTTGCAATCTTTCAACATCTCTCTTTTGATTATTTTAAAAGCTTTCATTACTTCTTTTGTTACTTTGTCTAATCGAAGTTTCCTATAAAACCTGTTTTTAAATCGATTCATATTTCCTTCTTTTTAGGAGAGACCATAATAATATTTATCTTCTCGATGAAGTTCATTTAATAGTTCTTCAGCTTCATATTCATCTAAACAATGTTGAGAATCAAAGTAATACTCGTAACACCCATCTTCTGCATAAACAGTAACTACAAAAGCTATATCTCCTATTTCCATCGGACTATTACAATAATCACAAACTCTCTCTTCATCAAGTTTTCTTATCTCAAGCTTTCTATCTTCCATCTTTTTTCTCTCCTTTCTATTATATAGTATATCATAAAATACCCCCTACTGTCAAGTCTCAGGCGAACTTTTTTTTGGCTACCCCACGCCACTAAATTTGGCTACAATTCGCCACATACCTCTTCTTAAAAGAGGTAAACTTTCTCTCCTTCGGAGAACCATCCTTTCCTGTAACGTAGGTAACCACCTACGAAATCCTCTATTTCTTCTCTTTATTACTATTTTTGCTTATATTAGTAGTTCGGACTTCCATTCCGCTTATTTAAGCATTTAATCGATTTTTTTAATAAGAGATAGGCTTATTGAAGTTGTCGCAAATAATATATACTTTTTGTGACAGATGTCTTATTGTAGAAATTTATACAAGGATTTGTATATATTTATACAAAAGTGACCCCGATTTTAGGGGTCGAAGACAAGATAAGGGCTCTTTGAGCCGAAAAGAGGATTTGAGGGCTTTTTAAGCCCGAAAAGGGGAAGCGACGGTTTGTAGCCAGTTTATCTGGCGTTATTTGAGGTTATTTGGGCTTATTCGGGGTTATTTCGCCTTATTTGGCGTGTTTTAGGGGGACAATAGGGGTTATTTTCTATCAAAAACTAACTTTTGCTATTTCTAACCCCTCCGCCTTGTTTTTCATAAGTCATTGAAATTAAAGAGGTTATAACAATAGGGCTATACAGATAATAAGGTATTATCAGTAATTTTGTTAAGATTATCAAAATTTATATATAATTTCGCTTGAATTGTCTTTTTATTCTTTTAGTTTATAACCTTTACTTCTTTATTATGTTATTGTGTAGGTTATTATTAACTTATTTATAGCTTGGTATTATTTAGGTTGTTATCTGGCTTTTTATTCTTAACAGATGTATTGATTTAACTATTGATAATCTTAACATTATTATTGAGGGAGTTATTATCTGACTTTCGGTAATTCTTAACAGGGTTTAACTTGGCTTTTTTCGGGTATAGCATAGGCAAGGTTTACAGGGTTTATTTTAGCATTATAGCGGTATTATAGGTAATTACAGGGTAACAGGGCATAAAGGGCATTTTTAGCGGTTTATCGGGCATTTTATCGGGTTTATGCGGTTTATACTCATTATAAAGGTATTATGTTATTTTATTATAATTATGTTATAGTGTAGGCATTTTTTAGTTTTTGTTAAGATTTAAAATAGTTGGCTTTTATCCCTTGTATTTTGTTTTAAAATCATTATACTTAATAATGTAATAGAGATAAAATAA
>Ga0180433_10011929_pt1 | contig 10229 bp, 14 predicted proteins | sample SS_ome_8_FD_132980 | JGI IMG/M metagenome (GOLD analysis project Ga0180433, IMG submission 132980) | Hypersaline lake sediment archaeal communities from the Salton Sea, California, USA - SS_1_D_1 metaG | ecosystem: Environmental > Aquatic > Non-marine Saline and Alkaline > Hypersaline >...
AAATATTTAGGCATTTCTGGATCTACTTCTTCCTCTTCAAATTTTTCTAGCATCAGAGTAAGAGTATAAAGATTCATTCCGGAAGCACCTGTGGCCTTATCGTCATTAACAGCAACCAGCTTACGAGAATTAGGAAGGGCTACCAGAGTCGATCCTGTTTTTCCTGCTCTAGCATTACCTAATGCTGCTGCGATAAATACATCGTCTTTCTTTCGATTCAATGCCATAACAGCAATTTGAACATAAGCATCGTCTGGACGAATAAGAAGACGTACACGGTCTAGCTTATCAATTAAATCTCCCCAATCGGCATCCTGAAGATCTACTGCTCTTCTGGAATGAGGAGAGTTATTGATTGGGGTATCGCCATGACGATCTAAAACATCATTAGCGTCTGTAGAACCAATTCTTTCATAAAAATCTGTTTCCGAATTTTGGCTTTCTTTCCTAGACTTGTTAAACAATCTAGGTACTTTTTGCTGAGACAAAATATAAATATTTTGCTTAAAGCCTTCAACAAAAGCAGTTGTAATTTGAAATGTACCTCTTTCATTCAAGAATAATGAAAAGATGAGATTAATTATAGCTCTCACGGCCTTCTCCTTGTTAAATAATTAAATAAAACCAATAACACTCGGTAAAAGTATCCTACTGGGTCTTACCTAATATTTACTTTTTCGAGGGCCGCAAAGCGGGTGCCCGGTAAATATCTACTTACAGTATAAAGAAAAGCCCTGACCGAAGTCAAGGCTTAACTAATAACTAGCAATGGAGTTATCAAAAAACGAGTGATCCGTTATCTACCAGCATACTCAGTTATTACTCTGTTAGCAATACCGCGCTGCTTTAATTTCAATTCCTGAAGTTCCATCATTCTATTAACGTATTGATCGTGATGTGGGTGCCCAGAATTAGAAAATGGATGGTCTTTCTTGTAAAAGGATTCAATCTCAGCATCTATTTCGCTAGGAGTCATTTGTCCGGATTTCTTAACATCATCATTAAATTTATCTTCTCCCAATGCTTCCCCTATCTTAACCATAAGTCTAGTAAAATCAGGGTCATCCATAAAACCCTTTTTCTCCAAAGAATCCATCATTTCAGCCGAAGCAAATGCCTTAATTCCCTGCTCTGCAACATTCATCTTTCTTTCAAAAGCATTACCGTACTCTCTTTCTAGATCTAACCTAGCTTGCTGTAGATTAAGACTTGCAGTTTTACTCTGCTCTTGCACGGTCTCCGCAATTGTTTGATTAAAATAGTCTACTACTGCTTGAGCTTGTTTTGGAAGGATTCCAGACTTATAAGCAATTTCCTTAAACCCATTGAACATTTTTTCATTGGCCTCAAGACCTTTTGCCAAATTATTTTTAATATCATATTTATCAACGCTATCCGGAAGACCGATATCCCTGTAAAAAGTATTCCACTGATCGTCTGTCCAATTTTTATCTGGTTTTAAAACTTTCTCTTTACCTATAGCACTTGAGGCATGGATAAGGGATTTCATCATAGTCCCAATTCGGAACTCCCCCTTCTCTTTATCATAATGTTTTAATAATGTAGGGTTTCCATGATAAGATTGTTCGAGATCGGAAGGATAATTAATCTTTGATTGCTCTCCACTACTACCATCTCCGGATGTTCCTCCTCCATCTCCCTTAGGAGGTATTCCTCCACCGCCTTGAGAAGATCCAGCACTTCCATCTCCCTCTCCAGATCCACCTCCCATGAACATATTCCCCCTGTTATTATACCACATAGTTAGAAAAATCCCCCAAAATCTCATAAATATTCCTCCTGTTCCTTCAATTTCTGCATGATAAAATCATACACTTGTTTTGGATCTCTATTTAGTTGAGTTAAAATATAGAGTACAAGCTCTCTTTGCCCCTCATTTCTAGCAGACTCGTAGGGGTCTTTTGCCATAGTTGGGTTTAAAAAATATCCTTTTTCCATAAGATCATATAAAACTGTTTTCCCGGCTTCCGTTGAAAATACTTGTCCGTAAGAATTAATCCTATCAAGGACTCTTTGATCCTTCTTCTCTACTTCATAACTCATTTTATTATTCCCCTGATTTAAGCGGCAATACCCCAGCCGTTTTTTGAGCTACCTCCGCCGTAGCTAGATTATCTTGTTGTTGTTGCATCTTCTGCATTTGCTGTTCTCTAGCTGCCCGAGTTTCTTCTACCTCTTCCTCAGATTTAAAAACTTCTTGAGGCACATCTAAAATGTCCCCCATAAATCTAATAGCACCGTCCCCATTTAAAATATCTCTAGACTCTGGAAATACTTGTAATATAGGCCCTACTGTTCCCATGAAACGATTAATATTATTACCCTCTGCTGCTCTCAGAGCTTTCTCCACTTGAGAAGCAAACCTAACTTGAGGAGCAATACCACGTAACTCGGCTGGCATATCAGGAGGGAGTAAATTTCTTCTAGACATAATTCCCAACATTCTAGCTACTAGTGGCTGTAAAAATTCAAAATGAAGTCTTCCAGACATAGGACTTAAAATCCTAATCCTATCTTCATCCCTAATTGATACCTCTACCGTAGTCATTCTATCGCCTTCACGAATCTGCAATTGATCTACAAAAAAATCTTCCTTCACACTTTGTTTCACTTCTCTAATAAGATCCAAACCTATATCAGGTCTACCTCCGGTTAATAGAGGCTCGATCCTATCTTTAGTTCCAGACCTATAAGAATTTAATCCTCCAGGAGTTGTATTTACTCTTCCCATAACCCCGTCATCTGGAACCAATAGAGGTGGGTCTACCATTTTCTGCGCCCCTCTAATTACAGTCTTCTTCATAGCATTTAACATTCTAATATCTGGAAGAGCTTTAAATGCGGGACTTCTACCATATACTTCCCCAGTAGTCTTCAACCATCTTGGAACTACATAGGGAAACTCATTAAACCCTTTCATCCTCAAAACGGTTTCTCCCTTTTTCCAAACATGAATTGAAACCCATTCTTTCCCCATCATTGGAAGTCCTCGAATTTCTACTTCTGACAATGGCATAACTATATGAATGATTTCTATTTCGTCATCTAACTTTTTCCCCATATCTTTTGCTTTGTCGCCAAAACTTTCCATCCCGTACTTTTCAAATGCCTGTCTATTAGACATTATATCTTCTGTAGCAACAATATTTACAATTTTCTTATAACTTTCTCTTATATAAGTTTCATAAATGGGTCTAGATAGGAAATGAAAAATATTCTCTTCATCCTCATCTATTCTAAGAACTCCGGTCCCAAAACATCCTAAATCTAAATAAAGTTCATGAACTTCAGATTGAAAATTAGTATTATTTAAAATGTTGTGAATCTCTCTAACTAATTTTTGTAGCCACGATTTAACTTTTGGTTTTCTATCCAACGCCTCTTTTCCCGTTTTAAGTCCAAACCATTGAGAAGTAGGATTAGTAATAATAGAATGAAGGGCCGCCGCTAATAGTTCGTTAAAGTGTATAGCGGAGCTGTCGTAAAGACGCTCATGTTTCTCTTCCCCTCTTGATTTATTTTTCCATGTATAAACATCATCTTTATTCGGAAGAACATATAGAGAGACTTCTCTCCAAGTAGTTTCCCAGTTATTGCGTCGGGCTTTCATCTCTTCCATCATTTTAATTACTTTTACAGCTATTTTCTTAGACATGGCTATCTCCTAAAAAAGAGAGAACTTCTACCGGGAGTAGAGAGTCTATTTTGGATTTCTTTTTGCCTGCGGAGAAATGCCTTTGTTAGCAGGTCAACTTGTTCTCCAGTAATTGAAGCTATCCCATCCTCAGTCTTTTCAATCGCTGGATCTCCTACATCAGAATATTCTGATCCTTTCTCTGGAGTCCACCCGGTCCAAGCCATTTGCTCTTTTCGTTTAACTTTTAAAGGAGAAACTGGCTCTCCTCCTTCCGTAGTTCCTACCACCATTTTATTTACACTTTGAGTAGACCCCTCAGTAATATATTTTTGAAGATCTTTTTGAGTAAAGCCTATAGTTTGTTCACTTTTTTTCTGTGCTCTAATGGCGGCATCTGCACTCATAGGGCCTCCTAAGAAAGTTCATCATACCCGCTATCTGCATGGGTCTGACGGTTCCGATCTCTATAATAATCGTCCGGAAAGTAGCTGGGGCGATCATCTAGAGCAGAATATCCAAACGCCTTAGCACCGTGGGATGTCCAATCATGCTTAGGCTTCTTCTTAAACGTCAATAATTTATCATCCCACTCCTTTTGATAATTATACAGACATTCAAGTCCCCTTGCACACTTTTTATTATCAAAATAGGAGATCTTTAATCTGTTCCGCCCCGCATCTATTTGATCTTCCTCCGCCCATTTATTGTCTACTTTTACGATTAATCCTAGATCCTGTGCCGTCTTCTGTCTAGTTTGTCCTGATCCAAATTCCCTGGCACCGCCATCATGGGGCCATACGTGCCTACCGTATCTATATCCTTCCCCAGCTATAAATTCCGCCGGTTCAACCTCTACCTTTGTTCCCTTTCCACCGGATTTAGCATCCAAAACCCGCTTTATTGCCTCAATCCCCTTCCCACTAGTCTCATAATAATCAATATAGTGTACCGCCCTGACTCCAATCTTCTGATAAAACCAAATAGCTGTCTTATCTGAAATACCAATATCCCAATGAGTATCTACAGGATATTTAGGATTATAGGGGATCTCTGTAATCCTATCCTCCTTCTTCGCATCATTTAATAAATGTCCGTAGAAACTACCCAAAACAGCGGCGGTAAAACTGCACTCAAGCTCCTGATCTACTTCCTCCTCGCTCATATCCTCCCGCATTTCGTCAATCTCATCTTGATCCAAAATTCCGGTCTCACTTGCTTTAAATACAACCGTGTACCATGACTTTCCTACAACATACTTACGCCATTCCTTATATCTTTCCTGGGTCTGAGTCTTCCACCCAGCAATTATCTTTTTACCTTCTACTTCAGATATGTCATCCGTAATCCCGTTTTTCTTCTCCCACGCTTCCCACATTTTCGCGTCTTTCTCAACATTATGATTTTTCTCATACTCTTCGCAAAATTCTTGACGACCTTTTGCCTTTTGGTACCGATAATAAAAGTGATTTTGTCCTTTCGGAGTTCCTATAAATATTGCCCACGGCTCTAGCGGGACCCCGCCCATATCCTCTATTACCCCCATATCCCGGGCAATTTTCTTACGGTCAGCAAGTGCCGGACGGGTAACTTGACCCCAGATAATAGGATCACATTGAGCAAACTCATCAATAATACAACCATCGAGATATAGACCCCGGATTGTATCCGGATCATCTGCCCCAAGTAACATTATTTCAATATGGTCTGGATCTTTGTTGCTAGAAACAGGGCAAACGCGCTCAGGACGATCAATATAAATGCAAAGCTCTCCTTTATTTGGATTAACATTCGGAAGAAATCGGGTATAGTCGAGAAAATACTGCCACGCGATCTTTTTAGCTTGCTTGTACGTAGGCGCAATATACGCATATCTTGGATTCCTTAGAGGATTGTTTAATGCCCTGTCGATAGTCTCATTAACCGCCCAAACGGTTTTACCGAAACGCCGATGACATACTAAAACATTAAACCTACGGATAATACCGTGTAGAAAGGATTGCAATTTCCTAGGGACATATCCGGTAGATATTTTTTCTATTTTCAATTAGAGATCTTCCTCTCCAACTTTTCCATCTTTCTCCAAAAGTTCTATCAATTTATCCTTTTTGGAGTTAGGACCGTAAATAATACCTTTATCATCTAACAATCCTTTAAGCTCATTCACCGTATAAGCGGAAAAATCTTCCTCCGTAACCTTAACTCCGCCCGGTTCTAGGGGATTTTCCTCTTTTTCCCGCAATTCTTGAGCGGCGGCGTACTCCTTAGCAGCTACTCTCTTCTTCATTTCGGCCTCAATCAATTCATCCGAGAAATCCGATAGAGACATTTTAGGAATTTCAAGAGACTTTCCACTAAGTTTATTCGATCTCTTAATCCGGCGTTCAGCTTCCATCTCCTCCCTAGTATTCCCAGCTAACTTCAACTGCCTTTCAGACTCCTCTCTGTCTTCTTTAAAAGGAACAAAGACCCCATTCATTAACATTCGTTTCTTCCCTGACATAAAATCCTCCTAGGATGGATTAAAAATTATACTTTACTCACTAAAAACGCAAATGACAACAGTCCGGAGGACGAAGCTCGACCAAACTTCTCCACTGCACTATGTTAAAATGATTGATTTTTAAATTGCCTCCCGGTTTCTTCACTGCACTATGTTAAAATGATTGGTTTTTAAATTGCCTCCGGGGTCCCCTCCCATTATCATAGGCACCCTATTAAGGGGGACATACCCCCCTTGCCATATCCCTATGTTCCTATACCTGTCTACCCCTATGCCCCCGGAGAGTCTACATTTCCCAGGCAGTGTAGCTATTGACTTCCTGTCTACACAGACAAGAGGAAGCCTCCCTTTCTTTGCTATGTACTTGTAACCACGATCCACCCATAAGCCCTACTTATAGCCTACCTCATATCACATAAGCCCTACTTATTATACTACAAGTATATACTTCCCCCATTATTCTACTCTTAGTATATCTTTCAACACAATCTATTCTCCTCCGCGCTAAATACTTAATTTTTCGTGCGCCATGTAAATTTTACACAGGGCATTGCAATCGCGCTGTAGTCGTGTATACTGTCCACACAATACGCTCTGCAAGCCCCCTTGCAAAGCTTAATAACCCCTATCAAGGCTTCTTGATAGGAATTAACAGGAGTCTACTATGAGACTGACTACGATCACCACAATTGCAATGCTTATGGCATTGGTATTCTCAGCGGCACAGGGATTTGCTTGTACTATCAACCTAGTCAAAACAAAGCCAGACGCTAAAACCTTTTATCTTCCTAACGGAGATAGCTTTACTTCCAAGAACATTGAAAAGCTCACACCCTATTGCGATTTCAAAATGAGAACTATGACAGCAGAGGAATACAAAGAATTTAAAATTAACAGGTTAAAACGACAACTATCCAAGCTACAAGCTAGTGATAGATAGTAGTAGACCGGAGAGGCGGCGACTCCGCCGCCTCTTTTTTATATCTATGAGATAAAGAGGAGGAAAATGAAAAAGTTATTAGTGAAACCCCGTCCCCTATATGGAAAAACCGTCTACTATCCTGTTAGTAAAGAGCTAGTAGATATATGTAAAATTCTCGCACTAAAAACAGTGACGCTCGAAGTAGCTAGGATCTGTCAGATATTAGGGTATGAGATAGAGATAGAGAAATTAGAAAACCCGTTTGAGGAGGAAGACTTATAGTAAATCATTATCCTCTTCCTCATCCGAGGAAGAGGTATATTCACACTCTATAGCATCTACAGCATCCTGAGGTAGCAGCTTATTCCCTCGTTTGATGCCAGTATCGACTATCAAAATAGTTCCTTTTTGCTCGATTTCTCGTTTGTCCTTAAACTCATCAGGAAAATAGTTTTTAAGGGCGAAGATCACCGCAGCGGCATTTCCCTTGATCGTTCCCCGTGCATTTCCGTGTATCACCTTTTCCCATTCCAAACGATTTATAGACTTTCCAATTTCCACACATGCCCTAAAATCCGAAAATTGTTTTTGCCAGTGCATGACCGTACCATAAGTAACCCCCAATATCCCTGCAAAAGACTTAAGAGACCTTCCTTTGCTCATGTGATGTATTAGTAAGACTCCGTAGTCATCCCGATATTTGCAGGACCCGGTTATACACATTTCATGAACATTTTCAAAAAAAGAATTGTGAAACCCTTGACTATTCAATCCAAAAAATTCATCTAACTCTTCCTCTGACATGTTAGAGGAGGGACTCTCCGGATCTACATAGGTCTTTAAACTTTTTGGTTTTTTCGTCATGACAATCCTCACATAAAGCTTGCAGTCCCTTTTCCCCGGTATATAGCATTCTTTTAATATAGTCGTTCCAATCCCCTAAAAAGGGTCCCACTTCCTCAATGTGATCGCATTGAACGTGACGCACTAACTTCCGACAAGAAGCACACTCTTGACGAGTCACCATTTTTTCACGACCATCGGCATAAAATTCCCCGGAGGGTACCCGCCTCTTAGATTTCTTGAGTATGGCATTTCGATCTCTGCTTTGTAGAAAGGCTTTTCTTAGATGTTTAATAATCCTATTGTCAATCTCTTTCCTATGTCTAATGTCATCCCTATCGTCTTCTCTAGTCCTTTTCCCCGTTTTAATTCTTCCCATAAAATCCTCCTAGACCAAAATATAAAGTTTTTCCTTGCAAAAGGCAAGTGACCTATTATAATGAACCTTATGACTTTAAAAGAATGGTTTGAAAACAATAGAGAGTTTATCACAATGACCGATGTAGCAGATCTCACCGGAATTAAGGTCTCATCTCTTTATAACTATTCAAGAAGAGTCGTAGATCCACCGCTTACCGCAGCTCTCAAACTATTCCACGTCACCAGAGGAATGGTAACTCTCAGAGAGATGACTAAGCACAAAGTCATTGAAATCATGCCACAATCTTACACTGAATCAGGTATGGCTCAGGACACCGAAAAAAATACTATTTCCTCTAAACAAAAAACGGTGACCCCTGTTGTTTTAAAAACGGCCTGAAAAACCTCGCGTAAGAGAGAGAGAAATTTGAAATTAATTTATTAAAAGTGTGTATCACCTAAATTTGTTTAGTCTCACAACTAAATAATTTCATTAAACAATTCCCGCGCCCATTTTCTCACTAACACTGTTTTGAAGGTGACCCAAAAAATTAGTACATTTTCTGTACTATGCAACGGTACACCGAAAAAAATCGAGGGGTAGGCATTTTTTATTTAATTTAGGCTTTTTGACAGATTCTTCACCGCATGGTACAAAAATTTTCGGAGGAAAAGATGGAAATCTTACAGCAATATTGGGATATGTTTGGGCAACCAAAAAAGTTTCATGACTACTATGTTTTCCCCCTCGGGGAAGGTATTCAGTGTGAAGTCTAAAAAGTATTTAAGAACTTGTTTGAGAGACCGGAGGGGAGGAAAAAAGGATGTTTGTGTAATCCTCTACTATGTAGGGAAACGTGTAAAATGGACCTTATCTAGACTTATGGCGGCTTGTTTTTTAGGTCCCATTGACGGATACCAAATAAATCATAAGGGCCGGGACCCGCTAAATAACCATATATCAAATTTAGAACGGGTTTCTCCTAGTGAAAATCAAAAGCATTGGAGGAATGGATGAAATGCAGAACTTGTTTAAGAGAACTAACTGATTGCCCTGGACTAGAACTAGGCTCTAAATTTTGTAAACACCATACTTCTCCGGATGTTCCAACATTAGACTCTATGGATGAGAAATTGAAGCAATACCACACTCATGTGCTAATTCTAAGAAAAGAACTTCAAGAAGCCTATAGAGTGATAGCTTTTTACGCCGATAGTAGGAATTGGCTAAAGCAAAGCAAGCAAAGGTGGACCACTATTAAAGATACGGATCATGAGCAATTTACGGCAAGATATTTAGGTGGGAAATTGGCAAGAAACTTTTTAAAAAGGTAGTAAAAAATGAGATACCTATTAGTAATTCTTTTATTGATCTCCTGTAATAGAATGAAAAATTTTCACAAAGTCTCTGATGGCCTATATCGTGGACCTAACCCGAACCATAAACAAGGGTGGGATCTCCTGAGAAAGAACGGAGTAAAAACCGTTCTATCACTAAGATATAATCATGAATACGAATGTCCTGAGGGATTCGAGTGTTATAGGATACCAATGAGAGCGGAGAAACCGGAGAAAGATCTAGTTTTAGCGGCGGTGGATGCGATAAGATATTCCACCCCTCCGGTGTACGTTCATTGTCTACACGGCTCCGATAGGACCGGGATAGTCGTGGCAGCTTATAGGGTTATCGTTATGGGATGGAAACCTAAAAAATCTTTTGAGGAGATGAAAACCTGTTGTAATTTTCATGACCAATGGTGGAACAAGACCGATGAGCTATTCACTGAGATGTATCTAAATGAAAAGAAAAAATGAAGAGGATATAACAATAACTAACCTAGAACCAGGAACCACCGTATTAGGATGGATTTCAAGTAGATTATATAATGTGGTATATCTAAAACTTAGGCTTCCCTCTGGGGAAGAAGAGATAAGAAGATGTAGTC
>Ga0180433_10011930_pt1 | contig 10229 bp, 7 predicted proteins | sample SS_ome_8_FD_132980 | JGI IMG/M metagenome (GOLD analysis project Ga0180433, IMG submission 132980) | Hypersaline lake sediment archaeal communities from the Salton Sea, California, USA - SS_1_D_1 metaG | ecosystem: Environmental > Aquatic > Non-marine Saline and Alkaline > Hypersaline > Sediment...
CCCTCCCCCTGCCCCGACCGCCTGACGGCCAGCGATGCCCCGCCGTCCCCCGCGGAAACCTCCCGCCGATCTCGACCTGTCCCAGCACTTCTTCCAGCTGGGTGACCTGGCTGCACCACTCGATCCGGCCAGTCTGTTTGCAGAGTCGTTGCCGGTCGAACTGGAGGTCGGCTCGGGCAAGGGCATGTTCCTGGCTGCCGCCACGGCCGCCCAGCCCGCGCAGAACTACCTCGGCATTGAGGTCAGCGGTGGCTACGCCCGGCTGGCGGCCGGCAAGCTGGCCGCTGTCGGCTGCCCCAACGGTCGGGTGATTCATGGTGACGCCATGCAGCTCGTCAGCAGCCTGCTGCCAGATCAGTGCCTCAGCGGCGTCCACGTCTATTTCCCCGACCCCTGGTGGAAGGCCCGCCATCGCAAGCGGCGGATTCTCAACCCAGTGTTTCTGGCCCATGCCGCCCGGCTGCTGCCCCCTGATGGCCGGCTGCACATCTGGACTGACGTCGAGGAATACTTCCAGGAAGCGGTGGCCGCGACCGCCGCCACCGGCCGGTTCGGCCCACCGGCCGAGGAACTGCCCGGCGGCCCCGACAGCGACTACCGCACCCATTTCGAGCGGCGGACCCGGCTGGCCGGCGATCCAGTCTGGCGGGCGGTCTTCCGCCGCAATGAACTGCCGGCAGCAGTAGCCCGCCTCGATCCGCCGGCTGCTAGCCCGGACTTGCCAGCGGCCGAATGAGCAGCCGGTCGATCCGCCGGCCATCCATGTCGACCACCTCGATCGCCAGGCCGTTCCACTCAAAGGCGTCGCCCACCCGGGGAATCCGTTCCAGCTCATCGAGGACCAGCCCTGAGACGGTCGAATAGTCGCGGGAGCCACCGGGGTCGCGGATCTCCAGCCGCTCAAGCAGTTCGGCGATCGCCAGGCCGCCATCGACCAGCCACGAGCCGTCGTCACGAGTGACGAACTCATTGTCGCCATCGCCATCGTGCTCATCCCGAATTTCGCCGACCAGTTCCTCCATGACATCTTCAAGGGTCACCAGCCCCTCGGTGCCACCATATTCATCCAGCACAATTGCCAGCTGGTTCCGCTCTTTCTGGAAAAGCTCGAGGAGTCGGTCCAGCGGCATGGTCTCGGGCACAAACAATGCCTTGTGCAACATCTTCCGCAGCTCGATCGGCCAGCCCATCCAGTTCTGTCGCAGCACGTCACGGATTGAGACATAGCCCAGAATCTGATCGAGCGACCCTTCGTAGACAGGCAGCCGCGAATAGCCCGCCATCGCAATCGCCCCCAGCACTTCAGCCGCCGGCGTGTCGATGTCGATGGCGTCAAGATCGATGCGGGGCCGCATGATGTCGCGAACGGTTCGCTCGCCCAGCCGCAGGGCCTCAGCGGCCACCGCCTGCTCAACCGCCTCCAGCACCCCTTCGGCCCGGCCCGCCTCCAGCAGGTGCTCGATGTCGTCCACCGACACAGTCGGCCCCTCCTGCTTGTGCGCGCCCAGCAGGAACAGGACGGCCGAAGTCGAGATGCCCATCAGCCAGACCAGCGGCCGCGTCACCGCCGCAAAGATCTGCATGACCGGGGCAGCGAGGCGGGCGAAGTCCTCGGCCCGCCGCAGGGCCAGCCGCTTCGGCACCAGTTCGCCGAGCAACAGGGTGAAGAACGAGAGCAGCGCGACAAACGCGGTCAGGGCGATCGGCCGGGCGACAGCCCGCAGGCTGAGCGGGCCGTTGGCCGTCAGCCACTGTGCCAGCACACTCACCACCTGATCGCCGCCGTAGGCAGCGGCCAGCGTGCCGACAAGCGTGATGCCGATCTGCACGGTCGGCAGGAACTTGTCGGGGCTGAGAGCCAGGTCGAGCGCTTTGGCAGCCGCCTGATCACCCTGCTCAGCCAGCTGCCGCAGCCGGCCCCGGCGGCTGGCGACAATCGCCATCTCCGCGCCGGAAAAAAATCCGTTGGCGAGGATCAGCGTGAGCACGATCAGCAGCTGTTCAAGTATCGTCGGCATCAGCCTGTGGCCTCTGGAAGCGGATCGGTCCGGCCGGGCAGCTGTGGTTCGTCCCGCTGAATCACGGCCAGATCATCCCGATGAATCACCGCATCGCAGCCGCAGCGGCCGAGCCGCTGGAGCACCTGTTCGGTCTGGAGCCCGCGAATCTTGTCGAGGTCGGCAGCCGCATAATTAACCAGCCCCCGGGCAAAGATTCCTTCATCCGGTGTTTCCAGGGTCACAATGTCGCCGGGCCCAAAGCTGCCGGAGACGGCAAGCACACCCGCCGCGAGCAGGCTGCTGCCGCCGTCGACGACCGCCCGCCGGGCCCCGGCGTCCACCACCAGCGTTCCACTGGCCGGGGCCGACCAGCCCAGCCAGCGTTTGCGGGCCGGCATGGTGCCCTGTCGAGCGGGAAACAGGGTGCCGATGTCACCACCGCCGCAGATCATCTCAAGCACGTCGTCCCGCTTTCCCGGCCCGATCACGCAGTGGCAGCCCGAGGTGGTCACCATCCGAGCCGCCGCCAACTTGCTGGCCATGCCGCCTTTGGACAGCCCACTGGCACGATCCTGGGCCAGCCCCTCGGTCGCGGCATCGATCACCGGCACCAGCGGAATCACGGTCGCCCCCTCTGCCTCGGGCGGCCGGTCGTACAGCCCGGCGACATCCGAGAGCAGAATCAGCAGATCGGCCGGCAGCAGGGTGGCCACCAGGGCGGCCAGCCGGTCATTGTCCCCAAATGACGTCTGGAGTTCCTCGACACTGACCGTATCGTTTTCGTTGACGATCGGCACCGCCCCTTCATCGAGCAAGGCCCTCAGGGTGCCACGAATGTTGAGGTAGCGGCGGCGATCCTGCAGGTCCTCGGCAACCAGCAGCACCTGGGCAACGTGCCGGCCGTGGAGCCGCAGCGACCGCTCATAGGCTTCGATCAGGCAGCTCTGGCCGACGGCCGCCGCCGCCTGCAGCCGCGGCAGGCTCCGCGGCCGCCGAGCCAGGCCCAGCCGTCCCATCCCGGCCGCGACAGCCCCGGAACTGACCACCACAAGCTGCTTTCCGGCCGCCAGCAGCCGATCACATTGTCGGCCGATCGTCGCGATCCGCTCGGTGTCGAGCAGCCCGTCCGGGGTGGTCAGCACACGGCTGCCGATCTTGACGACGATCAGGCGGGCGGCGGCAATCAGGTCCGGGCGGGACTGGCTACTCATGGTCGCTGAATGGTTACGGGTCGGCCGCCGGGTGTTTCCCACGGCCAGCAGACCCGCCATCGTACCCTCACCCCGTTCGCGGGGGCCACTGCGGCAGCCACAACGCGGGCTGTGGGCCCATTCCACCGCCTTCCCGAACCGCATGGTTGAGGCGTTGGGCCACGGCAGCATATAACCCCGATTGGCTCAATTTCTCTGCCACACGAGGGCCCGGTGAGCGATCTCAAACACGAGTGCGGCCTCGCGGCCGTTTATCATCTGCCGGGCGGCGTGGCGAGCGATCTCTGCCCACCCGCGGGGCCTGAAGAGGTTTCGCGGCTGATTCCCCGGATGCTGCTCGACATCCAGAATCGGGGGCAGCTTTCGGCCGGTATGACCGTCTGGAACCCCGACCGCAGCCAACTGCTGGCAACCCACAAAGAGGTCGGCAGCGTCAGCGAAGTTTTTCGGATGAGCCACCGCGGCAAGTTCGAAAGTCTGATGGCGCAGCACTGCGGACGGGCGGCGATCGGCCATGTCCGCTACGCCACCTGCGGGGCAGAGGACCGCGGCTATGCCCAGCCGCTGGAACGGCCCCACATCCAGAAACGGAAGTGGTTCTCCTTCGGCTTCAACGGCCAGCTGGCCAACTACCCGGAACTGCGGGATGAAATCCTGACCGATAACGACAACCACTTGGCCCGGGAGAATGACACCGAAGTCATTCTCCACGCCATCGGCCGAGAACTGGCGGGCAATGCGGCCCCCTCCCCTGCCGAACTGCTGGCCACACTGGCCGACCGGTTCGACGGGGCCTGGAACCTCGCGATTCTCGATGCCTGTGGTCGGATGATCCTGGCCCGCGACCCGCTGGGGATTCGGCCGCTTGAATATGCCCAGCGCGGCCAGCTGGTAGCGGCGGCCAGTGAGAGCGTCGCCCTGCTGAACCTCGGCTTTCCGCCTGAGTCGATCCGTTCGCTCGAGCCGGGCACCGCCCTGGTGATCGACGAGCACGGCCTGCGAACTGACCGCTTTGCCGCGGCACGCAGCCGGGCCCACTGCTTCTTCGAGTGGATCTACTTCGCCAACGTCGCCAGCACCATGGACGACCGCAGCGTTTATCTGTCCCGCAAGCGGCTGGGCGAAGAACTCGCCCGGCTCGAGACGGTTCCGATTGACGGCGACACCGTGGTGGTGCCGGTGCCCGACACCAGCAAGGCGGCCGCCGATGCCATGGCCTATCGGCTGGCCATTCCGAGTGTCGAAGGGCTGATCCGCAATCGCTACACCGGCCGCACCTTCATCGACGGGGCGGCCAGCCGCCGGCAGAAGGCTGAAAGCAAGTACACGCCGCTGCGGGAGGTGCTGGAAGGCAAGCGGGTGATTCTGGTGGAAGACTCGATCGTCCGCAGCACCACCATGCGGGTCCTACTGGGCCGGATGCGATCACTCGGCCGGGCCCGCGAAATCCACGTGCGAATTGCCTGTCCACCGATCGTCGCGCCGTGCTTCTACGGCATCGACATGTCGACGATCGACGAGCTGTTCGCCCCGCGGTTTCTGCATGGTGGGAGCGTCTCCGAGCAGGCCCAGGCCGAGATGGCGGAGGTGCTCGGGGCCGACTCGCTCCGCTATCTGCCAGTCGAGTCGGTCGCCCGGTCGATCGACCTGCCAGAAAATCAGCTCTGCCGGGCCTGCATCACCGGCTGCTATCCGACGCCGGCCGGCGAGCGGCTCTACCAACTGGCAGCATCGCAGTCCCAGGCAATCGGGCGTACCTACGAAACCACCGCAGCCGCGACGCCCCGGTGAGCCAGCGGCCGCTACCCCTGGCCGTTGAGCACGTCATCCAGGATGAAGGGGCTGGGGAAGGGCTCGTCAAGCTGCTCCAGCACCTCGCGGTACCGATCGACGATCTCCTGGAGGTCATCCCGGGTGAGGGCATCCTCCCGCAGCACATCCGACTTGTCGAGCACCTGTCGCCAGGCAGCAAAGGCCTCTTCGAAGGCCTGCTTCGCCGGCCGCAGACGGGCGGCTTCGAAGTCTTTTTCTGCCCGCCAGGTCGCCTCCCGGGCCCGCAACGCAGGCTCGGTCACCTCCATCTCGCAGGTGGCCCGCCAGAAGTCGAAGTTCACGATATCGCGATAGCGATCGATGATTTCGGCGGTCTCACTCGCCTCAACATACTCTGCAGCCAGTTCCTTGGCCCGTTCCCGGACGGCAGCCGGCGCTTCCCGGGCAACCATTTGCCAGGTCACCTTCATCGCCTGCTCCGCCTCCGAAACCAGCTGCTGTTGCTCTTCGGTCCGGTCGAGGGGCGGCACCTCGAGGGCCTGGCGTTGGGCGTCGCTGAGGGCGGCCTTGCGCGCCGCTTCGAGGGCCTCAAACCGGCCCGGCAGCAGGTCCTCGAGTTCGCCCGCCAGCCGTTCGGCCCGGGCCAGCTCGGCCTCCCGGAGACCGAGCCGGATCGGTACGTTCCAGCTGGTGGGAATCTCGCGAACGGCATACCGCCGCATCTCCTCGCCCGCCAGGGTCCAGCCGTCCCGGCCCTTTTCACCGAACGTGCCGTCGGCCGCCAGGCCGCGGGCATAGTTGATGGCGGTCATCATCGGCTCGGAGTGAAAGATCAGCGGCGTCGTCTTCAGCGGCGCGCCTGAGTCGGCCAGCTGCTGGGCGGCCAGGTACTTCTCACGACCCACCAGCCAGTTGTCCCGTTCGGCTAGGGTCCGGCCCGGCCGATCCCGCTCGTGAAAGTCGTCGTCGGCCTTGAACAGCCGGCGGTACTGCACCTTTTCGTCGGCCCGGCCGATCTTCTGGGCGATGAACCAGCCCATCCGGCCCAGCAGCCGCGGCTCACGCGTATTGAAGAAGATGCCCTGCCGGAGGAACTCAATGCCCTTCATCACCCAGGCATAGCGATCGTGATAGTCATCGAACTCGACCGAGATGTTGTACGAGAGGTTGTGAGCCTGAAAGTCCCAGACCGAATAGAAGTTGGGCTGGAGCTTGGTCATCTGCTCGAGCACGGCCGACAGGTTGGTCCAGTCTTCGACTTTCTTGTAATAGTTGGCCCGGTCCCAGAGCAGCGTGACGGCGATGTTCTTCAGGCCGAGGGTCGCCAGCCGCATCGTCTCGCTGGTGGGGTCAATCTCACCGAGGTCGGCCTGGGAAAGCTGGGCCTCGGCCCGCAGCTTGGCCAGCTGGCCACCCGCCGATGAGGAATCTCGCGGCTGGCTCAGGGCCGACAGTGGCACCAGCAGCACCGCGATCAGCACCAGCATCACGAGGGTCTCGGGCCGCAGGCCGAGCCAGGCAGTTTTCTCCCGGCGGCGGGCCGGGCGGGTTTCGGTTTGCTGCGTCATGATGCCACCTCCCGTGATTTCAGGCAGAACATTCCGGCGACGAAGAACGCCACCAGATAGCCAAGGGTCTCACAGCCATGTGCGGCCAACAGGTCGAGCGGAATATCGAAGCCACCAGCGACGAAGTCACTGGTGCCCAGGCTCGACAGCGACGGAAACAGCGACGCGGCCAGTCGCATCGGGGCAAGCAGAAATGTGTCGGCCGTTTTCATCGCCGTCACCAGGGGCGTCTGCTCCAGATCGACCGTGATACTCGCCTGTGTCACCAGGCGATAGAGCGACTCGATCGGGCCGCCGCCCGGCATCTCCTTGGTGTTCCCCGTCAGCTGGGCCTCGAAGAGCCGCTGGATGAACTCCCGGAACTGGCCCACCAGCACCACGGAGAGGGTTGCCAACAGTGCCACCGGGCCCGCCAGGAAGGTGCTGAACATCACACCGATCGCGGTGACCAAAAGCATGGAGAACCAGATGCCGAGACAGCTCTTGGCGTAGTTGAGAACAAAGGTGCCGCTGCCGCTACGGAGGTAGAAGTCGGCCTGGGCGACGCCGTAGTACTGGGCCGGTTCCAGGCATTGCAGCACCACCTCGACCCGTCCCCCCGAAACAATGTCGGTAAACAGATCGACCTGCCGGGTGCCGCCATCGGCTGACGTCGCCGCCAGGGTTCGCGGGATCAGCAGCGAATCGATCGTGAACTCTTTGGCCGTGAAGTAAAACGGGTCACTCTGCAGTCCACTGGTCGGGTTCCGCACCCGGACACTGCCAGCAATTCCCTTCTCGATGTCCCCCTTGTAGGTTCGGAACACCCGCACCAGCATCTCCAGGGGCAGCCCCTCAGGAAACTCATCAGGCTCGATTCCGTCGAAGGTCCAGATGGCGGCGGCCAGCGAGCCGCCCTCGATGTACTGGCGATAGGACCATTCGGCCCCGACGCTGATCCCCTTGTCGCTGGGCCGGCCTTCGCGGTCGAGAAACCGCAGCTTGCCGCGGAGCGGTCGCCGGGCCTCCAGCAGCCCCTCGACCGGGCCGAGGGCATATTCGGCCGTCTCGCCCTCACCGGCGACCCGCCGCACCGTGTGGCGGTGTCCCTGGGTGGTGTCGGTCGAGCCGTTGCCGTCGGGATCGAGCTCCACCCGGTGGCGGTGCCCGCGGTCGAGGCTGGTCCGCCCCTCATAGCCGACCACCCGGCCATCCTCGAGCCGGTCAGCCAGCAGATCGGCCGCCTCCAGCGTGTGCGAATGGCTGACGCTGCGGACCACGAACGCCCAGCCCACAACGCCCATGATGGCCAGCAGCACGGTGCCGACGATGGCAAAGCCGAGGATGCGGCCCAGCACGATCTCGCTGGTCCGGACCGGCTTGGTGGTGACCGTCTGAATCGCCTTCGCCTTGACGTCGGCAGGCAGGCTGAACACCGAAAGCACCAGCACCACCAGGCAGACCAGCAGATTGGTCGCCGCCAGAATGAAGCCGAGGTAGAGCTTGCCCGGGTTCACACTCTGAGGATCGAGGAACCAGCCGGCGAACAAGACGATGAGAGCGAAGAGCCCGAGAACCACCAGCACGTTTCGCCGCAGCGACTCTTGAATCGCCAGCCGAGCCAACGCCCAGATCCGCCGGCCCGACATGCCGGCCAGGTCGGCCAGGCCGGCCAGCACCCCACGGTAGACCCGGTCGCCCGCGGTCAGCGGTCCCGACGACGCCGACAGTGAAAGCCAGGCCAACAAGGCGGCAAAGACCGCCACCAAAGCTGCGATCAGCAGATAGGAGGCAAACGCCGGTCCCAGCCAGGCGGTGAATGCCGGAATTTCTTCTTCGAGAACCATCGGATGTCTGCCCGTGTGAAAACCGAATAATGAATCTGTTTGGACCGCCGACCGATCGCCGGGCGGCAACCCGCCTGCCGGTCAGCCGCTGCAAGAGAACCGTGCCTAGCTGCCGGCAGGCTCGTCCTGGGGCTGCCTCGCCCGCCTGCCCGGCCGGGCCTCGGTATCCCGCACGACCTCCAGGAACAGGTCTTCAAGGGTGGTCGTCGGGCTGCCGATTTCGATGTCGGTGCCCCCATGCCGTTCGATGATCGCCCTGATCTCGGCCTGGGCCGCCTCCGGCAGGCCACTGGAGCGAATCTGCGTGATGTCGGTGACCCGCAGCAGTTCATCGACGCGGCCGAGTTCCTTCAGCTCACCCTGGTGCAGCACGGCGATGCGGTCGCAGACGTCCTCGACGTCGGCCAACAGATGCGAGCACATGATCACCGTCTTGCCCCGCTCCTTGAGGTCGATGATCAGGTCCTTCATCTCGCGGGTGCCGATCGGGTCGAGGCCGCTGGTCGGCTCGTCGAGCAGCACCAGTTCAGGATCGTTGATGAGGGCCTGGGCCACGCCGATCCGCCGGGTCATGCCCTTGGAGTATTCACGCAGCTGCCGCTTCTTGTCGCGACTCAGTCCGACCATCTCGATCAAGGCATCGGCCCGCCGCTTCCGCTCCTCCGGCGGCATGTCAAACAGCCGGCCGTAAAAATCGAGCGTCTCCTCCGCGTCGAGAAACTTGTACAGATAAGACTCTTCCGGCAGATAGCCGATGCGGTCGTTCTTCGAGACATCGGTGGCGTCCTTACCGAACACGATCGCCTCGCCCGAGGTGGGGAAGATCAAACCCAGCAGCAGCTTCATCGTGGTTGTCTTGCCCGAGCCATTCGGGCCGAGCAGACCGAAAATCTCTCCCCGACGAATCTCGAGATCGAGCGGTTTCAGCGCTACCTTTTTGCTGCGGCCCCAGAAGTCCCGATAGGTCTTCGAGAGGTTCCGGGCTTCAACAATGACCTCTCCCGCCGCCTCAGACGACGTACTCGTGGGCTTCTCCATTCCAGCAGCTCTCCCGTGGGCCGGCCCTGAGGCCAGCTGTGGTTGCAATCGGTGGACTCAGGCCACCGCCCCGACCGACACTCTCTTGTACCCAAAAAGAGGCCGCCTGTTGAGTGCCTGGACCGAAATCGACAAAAAATTTGTCGGCGACCAGCCGCTGCGGCGGGCCGAAGTCGGCAAGCTATCGGAGCAGGATGCTGTGGCCGCCACGCCGGCCGTGTCGCCCGTGGCACCGCTGGTCTCGCCAGCCCGGCGAGGCCGACCTGAGCAACCTAGCCCTCACCGGGCGAGCGGAATTGCCGGGATGCCGGGCCGCTGCCAGCGGCACCGCGACCGGTTCGTTCGACCGCGATCGCCACAACCTGGCGGGCGGCGAGCAATTCAGCCAACGAAAAGTACTGCAGATCGGGGGCACCGCCGGCCCGGTCGATCTTCTCGGCGGCAAGCTGCTGCCAGGAACGGCCACTGGCCAGATGCCAGGCGGCTGCCTGGGCCACCTTCTGAGAAATTTCTCCCCGGCCCAGTGCCACCATGATCGCGGCCAACGCGGGGTCTTCTGAAAAACTGTCGAGTCGCACCAGCCGATAGGGCAGCCGGGGCGAGGGCTCATCCTTGCCGTATTCGAGGCAGACCGTGGCAACCTTGACCACCTTCGTCTTCTCCGGCGGCACTGAAAACATGCCGCCGCCCATGCCCCCCATGCCGCCGCCCATCCCCCCCATGCCGCCACCCATGCCGCCCATGCCACCCATGCCGCCGCCGCCCATGGCCTGACCACCCCCCATTTTGCTTCTACTGATGCGGCCGCCACCG
>Ga0180433_10011931_pt1 | contig 10229 bp, 16 predicted proteins | sample SS_ome_8_FD_132980 | JGI IMG/M metagenome (GOLD analysis project Ga0180433, IMG submission 132980) | Hypersaline lake sediment archaeal communities from the Salton Sea, California, USA - SS_1_D_1 metaG | ecosystem: Environmental > Aquatic > Non-marine Saline and Alkaline > Hypersaline >...
AAATTGTTAAAAACCAAACTAATAATCTATATACCTATAAATAGTCTCTTCCAGGCAGGTACACCCTCTCAGGAGGCCTCCCTACCAAGTCTCATTTTCAGTTATACCAAGATATTCCATAAATTCTCCAGGGGGTTCATTCCACGACATCAGCCACTCAGCAGCATCCATGGGGGCACTTTCCCCTACATTATAGACATCAATGACAGTGAAAGCATTATTTCTATACATACACACCGTCACCTCACCCACCTCCAAAATGACAACAGTTGAAACATCGTGTGACCCTTCACTGGTAATTTGATCTACGATATCTACATAATCCAAATTTTCGTATATAGACCAAAAATCCCTTCCAATATCTTCAGCTAGTTCAGGATCATCAGCTTCCCCCTCCGGAGATGTAAAACCCTCTGTTACACCGTCCCCATAATCAGCCTGCTCCACAGCATACTCTAACGCCTTATAAACATCCTTTAATGTTTCCATTTTTAATTCCTTTCTAAATTGTTAAAAACCAAACTAATAATCTATATACCTAGAAATACACCCAATCATTTTTGGGCAATATAACCAAAACAGCCCCAAGGAATATTTTTCTTGGGGCTGTTTTTCTGGGGAATGGAGTTACGAAGTAACCAGATTCATCAATGATTCCCCAACCCCAACATTGGCAGCATCAATTCCCATCTTCACATCATGTAATATGTCAGCATCCCTTGAAATCGTAAAACGTGTCGGGTTCCATTCAACCGTATTTCCACAATTACAACATTCAAGTACCGTTGGGGAATTCAAATCAACATACGTGGAACCACACTTCATGCACACCGCAAGTGCCTGAAACTCATTCACATCTTCCTTGAACTTTTTAATCATTGATTCTGCCTGACGTGCAGTTATCACCATCCTCTCCCTTGAAATGTTAAATTTTCGTTTGAATTTATGTAACCCTTGGGAATATGGCCATAAACTTGTAAATAATCGAATGAATTGTTTCTGATTTCACCTCCCTTTCATTTACAGCTCACACATCAACCAACGTGCTGTTTCCAAACCTTCCCGAATCCTGTTAATCCCTATCTGGCATGATTTCTCATCAAGTTCAATCAGAATACTTTCGTGCTCTTCATCCCGTGCAGCTAATCCAGTAGATCCAGATCCAGCAAATGGGTCAAGCACAATACCATCTGGGGGAGTGATTAAACAAACCAGATATCTTAACAGGGAATTGGGTTTAACCGTTGGATGGGTATTTCCTTTCCCACGATCCTTTTTATCAGCCTTGGCACAATAGAAAAATCTGGACGCTTGTCCACCCGAATCATTGTGCCCCCTTATAGCAAGTTGTTTATTCCCAGAACCCCATATTAAATTTTTATTGGAAACTTCAGCGACATTTGATGGTGTTGTAACAGGAAACAATCCCACAACTTCATCACTTCCATCATGAATCAGGTTAGCTGGCCAACGCCCTTTTGTATTTTCCCAATCTCCTCCCCCCATTCCTTTTCCATAGACATTATTTTTGTCATTTGCAACATACTCAGGTTTTTCTCTACCCGTTTCATCTCCCGTTAAAACCCTACACCCATCAATATTAATTCCCCCGACACCATGCCGCAAAACATTATTCACAATACTTCCGTCAACCGGTTTTCGTGCTAAGATAATACTTTCCCAAGCTGGCTTCAGGGCAGTTCCCCAACCATTCCATTGCTTTGCTTGGGGAGTTACAGGGGTTGAGATATCTCTAAAACCAGCATGTCCTTGTGTTGCATAGGGATTGCCTCTATCATGACGTGTATTTCCTGTTTTGGTAGGCACAACTACTTTTTTATGCTTTCCCAACATCTTATCAATTCCCTTGCTTATATCATGTGACTTGGGGAATCCACTCCCATACACCCACATAATCGTATCCCTGATTTCCCAACCAGCATCTTCAATAGCAACCATAAGCCTGTGAAACGTTCTTGTTCCCCCAAAGGCCAAAAGATGTGCTCCCGGTTTTGATACCCGTAAAATCTCTTCCCAAAAAGAGACACCGGGGACTCCATGATCCCATTCCTTACCCATGAACTTCAACCCATATGGGGGATCTGTGATCACACTGTCAATACAGCAACAATCTATAGACTTCAATACTTCAAGGCAATTCCCCTGATGAATTGTGATTTTCTTGTCCTGATATACTTTCATTCTTCAGTTACTCCCCAACATACTCATGAGAATAACACACCCTGTGAGCATGTTTCATTTTATGGCCACTTTCCTTTGTTTTTCTCTGGGGATTATAGTCAGTCCTTTTCATATGGTTTTTAGACGTAGGCCTCCATAAAGGTGATTTATCCCTGTGAATCCCAAAAGCTGGATGACTGGTTTTAGAAAAAAATCTCCCACCTCTTGAAATAACCAACGCAGCCACAGTCTCGCTTAATCTGGTACCAACCCCCATCCCCTGAAATTCAGGCAACACAACAGTTCTGTGCTCCCTCCAGGCATTTTTGAATGCCCCATTGGGAAATCTCAGAATAGAACACATCCCGACAATCTTCCCTTCTATCTCAGCAGCAAATGCGTTTGCAGCTTTGTTATATGATGCACTCAGATAATGATGTTTACGGAAAATGTGCCAAAGATTTTCTTCGTATTTTTCTGACCTGATAGTAAGCTGAATCCTGGGTCGCCAAAGATTCCCCCTTGGTAACCCGGTATCTACCCACTTATAAACATCAGTATCATAAAAGTAGTCTGGATTAATCCATTCTATCACATCCCTATGGCATGTAGCTATCACCAACCGCCTGAGTCCAGAATTCCGATAATGTCTCTGTATAGAATAAGATAATGCCTTGGCTGTATTCCTATCCACAACAGAAGTAAACTCATCAATATATTCACGTCCTTCATCAAGGATCTTGGCACATTCCGCACGGTGCTTTTCCCCAGTTGATAATGTATGAAATGGTCTACGCCATACAGGGATGGATCTCAGACCACATGCAAGCAACAATCTTTCCGCTTCCTCTGGGGATGAAAAATTAGTGTACAATGGATTATCATCAAAAAATACTTCCTCTACTTCAAAATTGTTCCGTATAATTGTACTTTTCCCAGAACCACTGTGCCCACAAATCAATACCAAACCTTGAACAGGCAATCTGGGGATTGGGAAAGATTCATCCACATCATAGAGGTCATATTTTTCAAAGATATCAGTCACGGTTTTCTCTCCTTTGAAATGTTAAATTTTCGTTTGAATTTATGTAACCCTTGGGAATATGGCCATAAACTTGTAAATAATCGAATGAATTGTTTTTAATATAGCAAGCACCTCCTTATTCTTTCACCTCTTGGGGGACCCTCTTCTCCACGGCTCTTCAGTCAAATCATACTTCTTAAAGAGGTCCACAACCCACTCATCCAAGTCAGCATCTTCCCGTTCCAGAGACGTGAGCATCCATCGTTCAGTCTTTGACCATTTTCTACTGCGGAGCAGACGGGGCAATTCGGGGATTACCTGTTCAATTATCTCATCATAGCAACTATTATCAGGAAAAGTCATGCCCAAACGCTCTGCCCAGTGTTTTCTCTGACAACTTTGGGGTAAGACTCTCCGGTGAAAAAATCTACCACCCACCCTGGGGGTGTGCATATGACTCCAGTAAAGATCACCGAGAACCACAAGGTCCCCCTGAACCCATAAGTCACCTTTTACATGCAGACATCCTAAAACGATAAGATCCCTAGTAACATCAATATCTCTTATACCATACGAATCGTCGGTAAGCACTACTGAAGGTCCAAACCTCACAATGTCCAAGGCCTCGTCCATTAATGCATCTACGTTACCCACAACAATGGAATGGTCGTCTATTTTCATTACACCTCTCCTTATTCCTTTGGTTTTATCTGGGGGTTGTGATGGCGTGGAAAAATAAATAAAAACCACGCCAGCACTGTTGGCCCCAGATATATGTATTGAAAATACGGGAACAATGTAATGGTTGCGACAGAAAATGTCAAAGGAAAAATTGAAACTCGGTTTTCAGATATCTATTTCATAAAGGCGGCTCCACCCAAATCCCCAAGCAGGTACCTCAAAATATTTGGATGGGTGGGTACCCTCCCCAGATAACCTATTTCGATATTTGTCTAAGTGAAAAAAGGTGGATGAGAGTTAGACCGTCCTTGCTTAGAGGCTGATTTTGATGGTGAATTTTACATAATAGATCTTATCGGACAAAAACGCCTAATCCCTTATAGGGTAAGGACTTCTAAATAAGTAATCACTTATATACTCGGAAAACATGTCAACCTGCCCATTTGTCATACTCCTGAATCACTCCCGTAAACCGTATAAGTCTCGATCATTTCTGCAGCTCCCAAACATCTGGGGAAATGCCTCAAAATTCAATTTAAAAGGTTTCACCCTTATAAAGTATGCCTGACATACCAGATCGTTGAACCTTGGCCTATCAGAGCTTGTTGTACCCATAAAATCCCCAAACCGTTCCACCCCAGTTTCGACAGGACGCGGGCAAATGTTTGGGGAAGGTTTCTGGGGAGGTCTTGGTCTGAGACTCGTGTGGCTTGGATAATCCCCCAAAATTATGGGACGTAAAGTAAAATATTTCTTACATTATGTAAAGTTTACTTGACTAAATGTAAAATATTTCTTACATTATGTAAAGTTTACTTTACACCCAAGAAACATTCAGTATTCAAAATTAGTTAGTTTGAATCTAACTAATTAAAATGTTTCCTATACACTGTAAAATATTTCTTACATTATGTAAAGTTTACTTGACTAAATGTAAAATATTTCTTACATTATGTAAAATTTACTTTACATTACCTCTAAATCCATCACATCTTCCCCATGGCCACTTTCGTAGTAGCTTTCTTCAAATCGTGATAATTTATCTATGCATTCCCTAATCACATAATCAGATGTATCTGCCATAGTATCTAATTTGGAACCACATTCGTCTATTACAAAGGGAATCTGGTGACTAGGCACAGTCCCACTCTGGAGATCTATAACCACTTCTTCTACATTGTCAATCTTTTTCCTCAACTGGTCTAAATATCCTAGGAATATATCTGCATCTTCAAAGACCATTTTCAATTCCTTTCCCCAAACAGATACATATAGGTTTGTAATTCATCCTTACGTAGACCATTTTTCCCCATTGGTATCTCTATAAGAAATAATAGACACATCAGGGGAAACAGATAATCCTTCTGGTTCTACATAAACAGCCCCTATACTACCACGTTCAACAGAGATTATTTCACTTGAAATACTATTTACATCAGCAATTCCAGCTTCAACAGATTGAGCCCAAATTTCATTACAATAAATCTCATCTACAATCAAATTAGTGGCCTCAACCCTACGATCTACAGCCATTGTCCCTGCATTAAGTGTCTGGTAAGCTTTTAAACTTTCAGAAGATATTCTACTTATTGTTGATTCCTGGTGTAATATAATATGCCCAGATGAACTAAGCAAACCTATAGAACCATCTTCTATTTCTAAAGTTCCAGATCCATGGACAACCTTATCAGAAATTGTACTCCCCAGATGTGAAGGACCATCCCCAAGTAGGACAGTTGCTATTGTTTCATCTGAAATAATCTGAGAACTTTTACATATTTCAGCTTGGATAGATTTAGCATTAATAGTGTCTTGTGATTCAAGATCCCCAAAAACGGTTATTTCACCTTCTACCCAGATAGGGCCATCTGAGCTGACATTCTCTGCTATCAGACTATCCCCACGAACTTCAATACTGCCTTCTGTAACCAGATCTCCATATATACGTACATTACCTTCTACCGTTAGATACCCTGACAGATATAAATTCCCATCCACATTTAAATTGCCTTTAATAAACACATCCCTGACAGCTTCTTCCCACTCTGATCCTAAAATATCAAAAACATCTAAATCTTCGTTCACTGTAAGGGTTTTATCATCCGTTAATATCAACCCGGAATCACTTGTATTAGACAACACATAAAACTCTTCTATTGAATTTAGTTCCATAATTCTCTCTCCTTAAACATCCTTCCCCAACAGGTAATCTCTCTCACCAATCATCTTTCATTCCTTCCTTATAACAGTTCAGCGGCGGCCTGCTGCACAAATTCCATACTACTCACAAACTCGGTAACCGCTTGGTCAAGGGTCTCAAGTATAGGGTCTATTGCCTGGGATGCTTTCACTGTTACATCCCCCAAAGCTTTATTGACTGATTCCGCTTCAGTAAGATCTATTCCTTTTTCCATAGCAGCAATGAGCAGTTCAGTCCATGCTTTTCCTACAACAACAGAACGACCTTGGACATTTAAAAAATCCCCAAGCTTGTCACTGTAATACTGGGCATTTTCAACCTCTTGAACCTTAAATAACATTTCAGTTATTTCAACCACCCAGTTTTTTAATGCCTGTTCATATTCCACATTTACACCATCCTTTTATATACATTAATTACCAAGCTTCATCCTCTTCATCTTCTTCCATCACTTGGTCAAAACTTCTATAACCTGTTCTTGCATACAGAATACTTTCAAAGGCTTCTATATCATACCCTACAATATCTATCACAAGTTTCATTTCTTCTTCTGTGGCTATCCCATTTTCCAACAGGTAGTCCCATGCCACGTCTTCGTTTATGTCAATATCCGATTGTCTTCTCATTTTTCAATTCCTTTCTTTAAAGCCAAATTTAAAACTCTATAATCCTCATTCTAAACCACCCATTCTTGGGCAAAAAGCATCCCCAAAAAATTTCAGGGATGCTTTCTCTAATTTACTGATCCATCACGTTGATGAATGTACGTGTTCTTTTGCCTTGCAGCTTATAAGTCCAGAAATGAACTTGGTCCTTTTCCCCACCACCCCACATCTGGTAGATAATCTCATTTCCACCCTTGGTTGTAACAACCAATTCATCAGGCATGTAATTCATATGATCCTTAATCTGGGGAAGGTCTGATAAGTTGATATGCAGCTTTAATATTGATATGCAACGGCAATGTTGACATGCGGCCTCTATTCTTGGGTCTGCAGGGACGTTTCCCCATCTAACTGCTTTGATGTGGATGTTTGCTCTCGTTGTCTCAATCATTTCGATTCTCCTTTAAGGTGTGTCTGGCATCCAGTGTTCCCCAACTTTAATGTGAAAAGACGTTTATACTTCCCCTGAGATACGCATGAAGCAATGAGAAGTTTCTGTTCTGTCTTTATGTCCTTGAGTACATTTTGGGCTATTATTCCAATCCTTTCTTATACAAATCCAATAGCTCTCGAAATCTCCTCATATACCCACCATTGTGGGCAAGCAATACATTAGGATCTCCAGTATCATTGTATGCATCAGATGTATCTACAACAGCCTGAATAGCATCAGCCATATGACTAAGTAGTTCCATTCGATATTCCATCCAGTGGTTTGTCCATATACTCCTGATTAGGGTTTCTGCAGTGGGATCTCCCTGGACATGCAGAAGTGTCAGTTCCTTCTCCTGTATCTTTGCCCTTTGGCTGAGATACTCCTTCAAAGGTAACCGCATCAATTCAACAAGTTTATCTGTTCCCATTTCACGCATCCTCCAGGTTAATCCCAAGTTTCTTGGCTTCTTTCCTCATAGCCTCACGATTAGACATGTGCCTGTTTCTGGTATTTTTCCACAACTTCCTTAACCTTGCCTCCAATAATTCAGGGGATTCCTCCATCTCTTCAATGGTTACCCTGTATTTCCGAATCAGGCAATATCCATTGAAACAGCTTGGTTCTAGGATACTGTTGGGTTGAACAGTTGCAGGTTGAAATGTTTCGAATGCACGAAGGACTTTAGGCATTTTACCCCCCTCACACTAAAACTATGTGAAATGTACGTTCCCAGACTGGACATGAACAAACCCAGCCACACCACTCACTATTGTAATCGTGGCCATTTTTCCAGTATTCCTTGTTTGGGTATCTGTTGTATATATACCCATCACTACATCTGTAATAGGCAAATCCACGTCTGTCTTTCCCTAAATATGTTAGTGTATATCCCCGGTCTTCAGGTGATATCATTTTTCTTCTCCTTGGTTGGAAGTCTTTCAAATGTTGCTAACACATATAATATACACTTTTCTACCCAAAAGTCAAGGAGAAAATGAAGAAAAAATCAACTTTTTGAAAAAAATTTAGGGGAGGTTTTCAGGCCTCCCCTATGTCGCTGCAGGAATGGGTAAAGAAAAAGCTTTTCTGACTTCTGAAATCTCCCCAGATAATTGTGTTCATTTTGGGCAGGAATTCACCCTAAGATTCTTTTCGTTTCTATAATAGTTCTCTCCTCAATTTTCCTGTCATCTTGACAGGGATTTACCAACTTTCCCAAGTTTAAATCCAATTACAACACCCTATAAACCTGTGTTTTCCTTGCATGAGATTTAGGTTCTGTCATTTTCCGGAACTCCCCAGTAGGCTGCAGAATACCAGACTTAACCAGCCCACCAATCCACCCTCCCCAAGCATTGTGGTGATTGGGAAAACATTCGTGTTCAGTTTCCATATATTTCCTGATGTCTTCTCCTGTAACTTCTGATCCAGCCAACTCAGCTATGTGGTATGTTGCCTTTAACCTCCAATCCTCATTGTGGAATAGTACTTGCTGCATCCCCGCATCTCTGAGTTGTTCTGCCTTTGTTTTGGTAACTGTGGTCATCTTAATCCTCCTTATGCGCTGGAATAGGCCCATGTAACCATCTCATTGCTTGCCTTGTTTCCAATTCAGCAACTTTCTCATTAAACTGGAGATCTACATTGTAAATACACTCCCTGAAATTTCTAAGGTTTTCGGCCAGCATTGTTACTGTTTCTACTCCCCTGATTTCAGGATATTTCACCATCAAAATACTAAGATTTTCTGGAGTTAGTTTATCAAAGATTTCAGACTCATGCTTGAGATATTTCCCCAATTCTACTCTCAAATCATTGGAAATAGCATCATATTGATTTTGGTAAACCAGTTTATCCTTCATTAATTTCCTTAATATGGCCATACCTTCTATTTGGTTACTGTATTCAGAAGCAAATAAAGCAATCGCAATACCCAAGGCTATAGTCCCATAGACTGTAGGCATTACTGGGACTTCTTTTGCAGCAGTGGGTGGTAAGAATACAGCCAGTAAATAAATACACAATGAAATAAGTAGTGCTACACTCATGTTTCTTCTCCTTATGTTTCTCCCCCAGCATAGGGAATTTCTTCTTTTCTAACCTTGGACCTATTAATATTAATTAACCCGATAATCTCGTTACAACACTCAAAAACCTTCCTTTGAATAACTCTTGTGGTTCTATCCTGATTACAATGTGTACAATAATATGGTGGAAAATCATTTATCCTTTGGATAGTCTCTTTTTTACAATTATCACAGTACCAATGAACCGAAACTGGTTGTAGCATATGATTCTCCCTTAACCTTTAATTACAGCTATAGGTTTCAGCCTAGTTTTAATTCTGACCAGATCCTTCTGGTTTTCCATTACATCATCGATGTCCTTGTAAGCACCGGGAGCTTCATCCAGATCTGACTGATTTCTGATTCCATGAACAACTCCCAAGGAATCCATTCTCTCTATCTCTACTTTCAAATCAAGTTCCCTGCATGCTTGTTTTCTTCCCATTCGTCTACCAGCTCCATGGGAACATGACTGAAATGATTCATAGTTTCCCAACCCTTCAACAATATATGAGGCAGTTCCCTGAGATCCTGGAATAATGCCTATCTCACATCCTCTTGCCTGTATTGCTCCTTTCCGATGTACGATAACATTTTTCCCAAAGTGGTTTTCCCACGCTGCATAATTGTGGTGTATATCTATTATGGGTTCATAGGTAAAGCCAAAAGATTTAAGGTTCTCTGCCATGATATCCAAAATAACATGCATCATTTGTTTTCTGTTTGCCTTGGCAAAATCCATGGCATATTGCATTGATCTTATGTACTCTATAGCTAAGTCTTCTGATACTGGAAGGAATGCCAGATCAAAATCGCTGGGTACACCAGAATACCATCTTTTACATAATTCTTTAGCTTTGTCATTGTAATATTTAGCAATCTTATACCCAAAGTTTCTGCTCCCTGAATGAATCATGATCCAGACAAACCCATCATCTCCATATTGAAATTCAATGAAATGATTCCCACCACCCAG
>Ga0180433_10011932_pt1 | contig 10229 bp, 8 predicted proteins | sample SS_ome_8_FD_132980 | JGI IMG/M metagenome (GOLD analysis project Ga0180433, IMG submission 132980) | Hypersaline lake sediment archaeal communities from the Salton Sea, California, USA - SS_1_D_1 metaG | ecosystem: Environmental > Aquatic > Non-marine Saline and Alkaline > Hypersaline > Sediment...
GCTTTGAGGTCATAAGCAGACAGGGGAAGAAGATTTAATCGTTTTACAGAGGAAGAAGGGTGAGAATACTTCGATATATCGATAAATTAACTGGGTTCCTGGCCATGGTTGGAGCACCTTTGAGTCTTATTTTGGCTGGCGTGGTATTTTATGATGTTGTAGCAAGATATTTTTTTAATGCCCCTACTTTTTGGGCCTATGAGCTGAGCTGGATGCTTTATTCAGCAAACTTTCTGTTAGGGCTTGCCTATGCCCTCCGTGAGGGAGCCCATATCAGAATTGATATAATTCTAAACCTCTTTTCAACTCGCCTAAAGTCAAGCCTGGAGGCGTTTTTCCTTCTTACAACACTTTTTGTTCTATGTGTGGCAGTTGTGGGCTACGGTATAGACTATGCTGTTGAATCCTGGAAAATTCGTGAAGCTCATAGTTTTACAATGTGGGCTCCTCCAGTTTACCATATGAAGGCGCCAATTGTTGTAAGCTTTTTTGTTCTAGGGCTTCAGGGACTCACCGAATTCATCAAAAAACTAAAACTTATGGCCTCATAAAAACGCAACGAGAAAGAGTTCGGCATTAATAATATTCATAGGTTAACACATTGGGAAATGCAAAAAGAGAATTTTATCCCGGCGCATTAAGGCTGGGGAAAAGGAGATTGGCTTGAGCCCTGAATATCTTGCAATGTTGATGTTAGGTATAATGATTGTTTTCATAATGCTGGGGGGGCATGTTGCTTTGGCGCTAGGTGGAATAGCTGTAATATTTGGCTATCTTGGATGGGGTTCAGGAATAGTTTCGATGTTTCCAGATCGGATTTTTTCTACATGTACCAATTTTTCCTTGGAAGCTGTAACTCTTTTTATTTTGATGGGTTCGATTCTAGAAAAGTCAGGTATTGCTGAAAGGCTTTATAGCGCGTTCCATGTCCTAATGGGGCCATTGAGGGGGGGGCTTCTATTTGGTACCATCCTGTTGGCTATCCTTTTTGCAGCATGCACGGGAATATCTGGTGCTGCAGTTGTTGCTATGGGGTTGATTGCTTTACCAAGTATGCTGAATGCTGGCTATGAAAAAACAGTGGTTTCGGGTGTTATTTGCGCTGGTGGTGGCTTGGGCGTTATCATCCCTCCGAGTATAATGCTTATTGTATATGGCCCAACAGCAGGCCTATCGGTTGCACATCTTTTTATCGCATCTATCTTACCGGGTTTACTTCTTGGAGGTTTATACACACTTTATGTAGGAGTGCTTTGTTCCTTTAAGCCAAAAATTGCTCCTCCATTACCTAAATCGGAGAGAGAAAAAATTACACTTAGAGGGAGAATAAATTTAGTTTTGACTTCCGTGCTCCCTATTCTTGGGCTTATCTTTGCGGTTTTAGGTTCGATTATCTTTGGTCTAGCGAGCCCTACTGAGGCTGCTGCTGTAGGTGCCATTGGAAGTTTAGTAATATGTGGCGCGTATGGTCAACTTACCTGGGAAAATTTAAAGACTATTTGCTTGTTCACTTTAAAAACTTCCGCATTTATTATGTTAATAGTAGTCTGTGCCGGACTTTTTACTAGTGTTTTTCTAGGATTAAATGGGGGTAACCTTATAGAAAAATGGCTAATCGGACTTCAGTTTGGGAAATTTGGAATCATGATGATATTGATGGGTGCCATCTTTTTCTTAGGTATGTTTATGGACTGGCTTGGCCTACTTCTCATTTTTCTACCTATTGTGGTTCCAATAATTACGGAAATGGGTATTAATCAATTATGGTTTGCAATCCTTTTCTGCATCACATTGCAAATGTCCTACGTAACACCACCATTTTCATATTCCGTATTCTACCTGAAAGGAGTTGCTCCAGAAAATGTAACACTTTTTGATATATATAGGGGGGTAATGCCATATATCCCCTTACAAATATTGGGCTTTTTTTTAATTTACATATTCCCAGAGATAGTCCTATGGTTACCAAGAGTTCTAGAATAAATTTTTTCTCCCCTTAACTCAATTACCTTCTATGTATTGTGTTTTGGGTTTGGGTACCCTTGTGTGCGTGACGAGATCTAAATATCGGATTGGGTCAATAGATACTGTTGGCTGAATAAACCGGGAAGCCAGTTTGCCGCGGTAGCGCGAGGTACGTCAGTTGAATCTAAACGTATACTCGCCGAGGTAATAGTTAAGATGATCATTGCTGACTGCTTCCTAATGAGTACCTAGCAATTATCGCTCCAGCACTGCGGCTACTCTGTTGCAATGTGGAGGTACCATATCTTGTATTTGGTTCAGTCAAAGGGATACCCCAAAAAAACTTAATTAAAGGAGGAATAGAAATGACGAAATCAATAAGCCGCAGAGGCGATGAGGATCCGATGATTACGCTCTGCCGGATGGTAGAAGAGACGAAATTTGAAGATTTACCACGCGATTTAATAGACTTTTCCAAGAAACTTATTATGGATGTATTAGGGATCACTATTGCCGGATCATCTCAAGAAGCTATTCCTGAAATAATTGACTTGGTTAAGGATCATGGAGGGAAGAAGGAAAGCCTTATTCCTTTCTATGGTATCAAAGTACCTGCTTCCATGGCGGCGTTTGCTATAGGTCCGATGTCACGGGCTATAGACATGGGAGATGTTCATGAGAGAGCTGGCCATTCTTCCGAATATGTGTTTCCTGCGTTATTAGCAGCAACAGGGTTAAAACATAAGGTAACAGGCAAGGACTTCATTACTGCATTTGTAGCTGGGGAGGAGGTCCTGGTTCGTATTGGGGAAGCAGGCAAGTCGATGGAACTTGCCGGGAAAGGCACAGATCATGGGGGGAATTATATTTTTGGTATAGTTGCTGCTGTTGGCAAATTACTTGAACTAAGTTTGGAGGAGTTACAAAATGCTATGGGTATGGCTGTTGCTATGACTCAGCCACATGATATGCAAATGTACGCTGAGGCTTGTCATATGCCGCGTGTGCACCATGGATTTATGTGCCAAGATGCTATAAATATCTGCCTTTTAGCTAAAAAAGGTCTTTCAGGACCTCATAGTATTATGCTTGGTCCTAAAGGGTATCTTAACATGTACGACAGAGTTGGGACCGACCCGGATAAGCTAACAATAGGCCTGGGCGAAGATTGGAGAATGAAGACCACAATGTTGAAACCTTATGCCTCTTGTAAGTGTTGTCATACTACAAATGATGCCATATTAGCCTTGATGGAGGAGCATAAATTTAGCGCCGAGGATATTGATGGGATACATTGTGATGAGAGCTCGATAAACTGGGGTGTAGTTGGTTTGCCTAGGGAGTTAAAATGGAATCCTCGCACCACACCTGAGTGTCAGTTTAGCTTGCCTTATAATGTAGCGACAGCCGTTTTTGATAAGAGAGTATTTCTCGATTCTTATACTGATGAAGCCAAGACGCGTAAAAGCGTCCGAGACTTAATGACTAAGATAACCGCTGAGGAAGATAAGGAATTACCACCCTGGGCTGCAAGGGTTACTGTTACTCTCAAAGACGGCAGGAATGTGACGAAAGAGATGATTTATGCCAAAGGGCATATAAAAAACCCATTTACTATGGAGGAAATAATCACCAAGTTCAAATGGATGATTCCTTACTCTGCTAATGAATTGCCTGATACCACGGTCAATTCATTAAGTGAAACAATTATTAAGTTAGAAGATGTAGATGATGTGGTGAAGAGTATAATTGAACCGCTAACTCCTGAGAATATTATGTAACCATGTCTAATCCATAACGTTGTAGCAAGATGTTAAGGCCAATCGTTCCTAAGAAACTTGATTTTTTCAATGCCCTTTAGTTTACGGCTACTAAGAGAGAAAGAGGTAATTCATGCTCACTGAATCTTCAGATATGGTGCCTAAGATAAAGACTCTTAACATTGACGATATTAGTCTTAGCTTTGGAGGGCTTTTGGCATTAAAAGAAATAAGTATCAAGGTGGATCGAAATGAAATAGTTGCTATTATTGGCCCCAATGGAGCAGGAAAGACTAGCCTCATCAACTGCATAAATGGGTTCTATCGTCCGCAAAAGGGGAATATCTATTATGGCGATCAAGAAATTACCTTCATGCCTTCACATAAGATTGCTGAACTTGGCATTGCTCGTACTTTTCAAAATATTGAACTCTATCAAGGAAGTACTACCCTTGATAATATAATGTGCGCCCGACATTCCCATATTAAATATAATGTATTGAAAAGCGCGATTTTCTTTGGACCAGCTCGTCGGGATGAGATGAAGCAACGGAGATATGTGGAAAATATTATCGAATTTTTAGAGATGAGAGCTATAAGAAAAAAGCCGGTGGGCTCTTTGCCGTATGGATTGCGGAAACGTATAGAATTGGGAAGAGCTTTGGCTTTAGAGCCCAGCCTTCTTCTTTTAGATGAGCCTATGGCGGGTATGAACTCAGAGGAAAAAGAGAATATCGCTAAATTTATTCTTAGTATTCATTTATCAAGGAGGATTCCTATTCTCCTCATTGAGCACGATATGGGATTTGTGATGGACATAGCCGATAGAATTATAGTTCTTGAGTTTGGAGAGAAGATTGCTGAAGGACCACCAGAAAAGATAAAAGAAAATCCATTAGTGGTTAAGGCTTACTTAGGAGATGAGATATGAGAAGAACTCACCTTAAAAAGGGAGAGGTAGATTGACAATGCAAGGTAATTGCTCATCTGAAAAACATAGCCAATTATCGTACCATGCTATCCCGATGCTGTTTAAGGAGCGCTATGAAAAGAGGGGTAATAGAAAGGTTTGTATGCGGTGTAAAAGATTAGGCATCTGGCAGGAATATAATTATGAGCAATGCTACAAGAAGATAAAATATATCTCATTAGCCATGGTAAGCTTAGGTGCTAAGTTCGGAGACAAAATAACAGTAATAGGAAACAATGCTCCTGAATACTTTTGGGCTGAGTATGGAGCGATGTCACTTGGTGGAGCTGTAGTAGGGATTCATCCTCAGGCTGTGTTTGAAGAAATTCGATATATTCTCGAGCATTCGGACACTAAATTTGTGTTTGCAGAGGGCAGGGAGCAGATTGATAAGGTACTATTCCTCAAAAATCAGGGTCATATTCCCTTGGTGAAGGGAGTGTTTTATTGGAATCCTAAAGACGTCTGGGCTCATCAGTATCCCATAATATATAGTTTTGATGAGATACTAGAAATGGGAAAAAGGTTTGAGATAGAGCATGGTGACTCCTTTGAGAAAAACCTTGAGAAAATCAAACCAGAGGATATTTCCCTTTGCTTTTATACCTCAGGAATAGCCGGCTCACCTAAAGGAGTTATGGTCAGCCACCAGCAGCTCCTTAGGAGCGCTGTAGTTATGTTAGAAGTAGAGGGATGGGGTGATACAGACAATATTTTTAGTTGTACAGTCCCGATATGGATGGTGGAGCAAGTAATATGCATTGGTAGAGCCCTCCTATCGGAGGCTATTATAAATTTTGCTGGTGGACCTGAAACCATTGATGAAGATATCAGGGAATTAGGTCCTACTATTCTCTTCTACGATGCCACAAAATGGGAGAATGTGGCTTCAAGAATACATACAAGAATTGAGACTAGCTCTGGTCTTGGAAAGTATGCATGTCATTGGGCTCTAAATATAGGTTATAAAAAAGTTCAAATGGAGGAACAAGGACTAAAGCAGCCTTTCTTTTGGAAAGCTTTGTATGCCATAGCTTATAGGATTGTCTTACGCGCAATCTTGGATAAATTTGGTTTTCTTAATATAAGGAGTGCTTGGGCAACTGGCAAAATCCTTAACTCTAAGAGTTTTAAATTTATTCGCGCCCTTGGAGTCCCTATTAGACAAATCTATGGTACAGCTGAAATGGCAATAATGACTTTGCACCAGCATAGGGTTAAGCATACTTCTGTGGGCGAGGTCTCTGATGGTGCCGAAGTGAAGATAGGTCCCAACAATGAGATATTGAGTAAGGGACCCAATTTGTTTAAAGGCTATTATAAGAATCCAGAGCTTATGAAAAAAGCAGTTGACAACGATGGCTGGTTTCATAGTGGCGATGCAGGATTTTTTGATCAAGATAATCAGCTCATTTGTATGGGTCGACTTGAGGAAATGTTAGATCTTCCCAGTGGCTCCAGGTTCTCTCTTCAGCATATTGAGAATGAGTTGAGGACCAGCCCACTAATAAAGGAATGCATGGCTATTGATGATGCTAACAAAGCTTACATCGTGGTTTTGATTGAGATTGAAATTGGCGTAGTAAGCAAGTGGATTGAAGCATATCATATTCCCTATCCTAAATGTGATGATTTAACTGAAAGTAAAGAGGTTTATGAAGCTATAGCCAAGGAGATTGAAAAAGTTAATCAAAAACTTCCAGAGCCCGCAAAGATTAAGAAGTTTGCCTTTGTTAGTAGAGAATTTGCACCAGAAAAAGGTGAAATCAGTCTCACAGGTAAGTTAAGGCGAAAATTTGTAGAGAAAAAATATCAGAAGGTGATAAATGAACTTTATGTAGATGAAAAACAAGTCACTTAGTCAGTTCATTTATGGAGAGATAATCAAGGATGTTTACTAATATGATAAAAGAAAAATAATGCTTCAGGTTAGGGATTAAATTAGGGATGTAGATATGACTTATTTCTTCCAGCTTCTGCTTTCAGGTATAATGGTGGGGGCTATTTATGGCTTAGTTGCTTTGGGATTTATTTTAATTTATAAGTGCTCCGCGGTTTTTAACTTTGCTCAAGGAGAATTGCTTTGTCTGGGAGCATATATTTTTTACGCAATTATTGTTCAAACTGAGATGCCACTATGGGTTGGTTTTTTAGGCACATTTCTCTTTGCGGTACTTTTGGCTTTGGCAATAGAACGTTTTACTTTAAGGCCAATGATTGGACAACCAATACTTGCTATTATCATGATGACCATCGGACTTTCTGTTTTATTTAAGGGTATACTAACCTTATTTTGGGCTGGCGGGTGGCGAACATATCCTCCTTTTTTTTCATCAAAAGGTATATATTTAGGGAAAGTAGTTTTATCGCAACAGTATCTTTACAGTTTTACCATTTGTGTGGTTTTGGTGTTTGCTTTTACTTATTTTTTCCGTTACACGAAGTGGGGATTAGCAATGAGAGGTACTGCCGAAGGTCATGAATTAGTTCAGTCAATGGGTGTCAATGTGAAAACAGTATTTGCGTTAGCTTGGATAATTGCAACTGTAGTCTCTGCAATTGGTGGCATTCTGCTAGGCAGTATTAATGTGCTTAATTTAGGGTTGACTGAGATGGTGCTTAAGGTCTTTCCTGCAGTTATGATTGGAGGATTGGAGTCTATAGGCGGAGCTCTAATAGGCGGAGTGATTGTAGGCCTTCTTGAATATATGACGGTTGGGTATTTAGGATCTGTTTTTGGCGGTGGGATAAGAGATATAATTGCATATATTATTATACTAGTAATGCTGATAGTAAAACCATATGGGCTATTTGGCTGGAGAGAGATAAAGAGGGTATAATATGACACTTCCTTGCGGGATTTATAGTACAGACTATAGTAAAGACACTTTCATTATTAAGACAAAGACTCAGTGGGCTTTAGCAATCATTTTTATATTTCTTCTGTTTATGTTCCCTTTATATGTAACTTCCGAATATTTCTTAAACATAATAAATATGGCTTGTATTACATTAGTCTCTGTCTCAGGACTAAATATCCTTACCGGATATTGTGGTCAAATTTCTATAGCTCAATCTGCATTTATGGCAGTAGGCGCTTACGCCTCTGGCCTTTTAGCTGTTAAGCTGAGCTTACCTTTCTGGATTTGCTTGCCTGGGGCTGGGCTCATAGCTGGGGTAGTAGGTTTAGGATTTGGGCTCCCCTCTTTAAGACTCAAAGGTTTTTATCTTGTTATGGCATCATTAGCCGCTCAATTCATTATTATTTTCTTCGCTATCCACTTGGTCACTGTAACTGGTGGGACGAGTGGGTTGAAAGTCCCTGTTCCTCATTTGAGTTTTATTGTTTTTGAATCCGAAAGAAGTTGGTATTTTCTAATTATCATAATTACTTGTATTATGGTCTTTATATCTACGGGAGTAGTTCGGGGAAAGTTTGGTCGAGCTTTTATTGCCATCAGGGATAATGAATTGGCTGCCGAGTCTATGGGTATCAGTTTATTTCACTATAAGTTACTTGCTTTTTTTATTGGGTGCTTTTTTGCGGGAATTGCTGGTTCGATATGGGCCCACTATATTAATTTTGTTCATCCAGAGCAGTTTTCGCTGATGGATTCTATTTGGCAGTTAGGAATGATAATCGTCGGGGGTATGGGAAGTATCACCGGACCTATATTTGGTGTCTTGTTTCTTAAAGGTTTGGAGATTATCGCAACGGACTTTTTTTCACCATGGATTGCTAATTTGTTCCCATCATTAGGAGCAACTGCTCCTCAAGCTATGGGTCAGATAGTTTTTGGGCTGGCAATTGTAAGTTTCTTAATCTTTGAACCAAGGGGCATTATACATCAATGGAAAATGTTAAAAAACTATTATCAACGGTGGCCGTTTACTTAATGAATTTGTAGAAAAGGAGGTGATATAATTAAGAAGACTTTTTAGGCTGGGTTTTTAAATCTACAACATAAAACCGGAGGTTGGGCAATGAGAAATTTTGGGAGTAAATTTGTTTTTACAGCAAGCATGCTGCTTGTGCTAACAACATTGATTTTGGTTTATGAATCTGCGCTTGCAGCCGAATCAGCTAAACCCGAGGAGATAACTATAGGTTGGCTTGGGGATATGTCGGGACCTGTCTCCAGTCTGGCTAAACAACATCATATGATGTCAAGCATTTACTTTGACTATTTAAATAAGCAAGGCGGCATTGATGGAGTAAAAGTAAAGATGGTCACCACAGATACGCACTATCAGGCACCTCGAGTGATAAGTGAGTTTAAGCGACTAATGATGCAAAAGCCTAGCCCACTTGCCATTCTTACCCTCTCATCTCACGACACTGAGACCATCAAGGATAGGTATAAAAAGAGAAAGGTGCCAGCAATTGCTAACAGCGGGTCTATTCCAGCAGAGTATCCCCCAGGGTGGGTATTTTGTCCTTGGCCAACATATGCTCACTGTGCATGCGCTTTTGTGGACTACTACTTGGAAAAAATATGGCCTGCAAAAGGCATGAATCGAAAACCAAGATTTGCCTGGCTGACTTGGGATAATGCTTATGGTCGGGCGCCAATGATACTGACCAATAAATACATTGCCAAGAAGGGGTTAGAGGTTGTGGCGACTGAGTTTACAGCAATAAGAGCAGTAGATACTACTGCCGAGCTTATGAGGTTGGAAAAGGCCGGGGCTGACGTTATCCTAAGTAATATTAATGCTGGCCCATATTCGGTAATAATGAAGGATGCAGTTAGACTACGACTTAAAGAAAAGATAGACTTTTATGATGGTTATTTTGGTGTTGGAGATGAGTTTATTGATTCAGCTGCTGGTGCCGGGGAGGGTCTCTATGTCGCAATTCCACACGAGTTCATGAGTGAGACTTCCGTGCCTGGAATTGCGTTGATGGATAAGCTCCAAATGGATTATCATGGAAAAGTGGTTGATCACATGAATTGTTTTGGCGGAATTACTGGTGCTTTATTGGCGGTGGATACTATTAAAGCAGCTCTGGCGAAGAAAGGTTGGCCTATCACCGGCACTGATGTGTATGAGCAATTGAGGAGCTTAAAAGACTACGATCCTATAGGCATTTGTCCCCCATTAAGCTTTGGTGAACGTCGCTATGGGCATACCAAAGTTTATATAGGCACAGTGAAGGGGAACAAGTATATGAAAGTCGAGCCTGGGTATATCGAATGCCCACAGTTGGATTTTGCTGAGCATTTAAAAGGTAAATGAAGCCTCTCTGGGAGACCAAAAGTCTCCCAGGAGTGAAAGGCGAAAGACATATGTTAAAGGTGATGAATATTACTGTTGCTTATATGGGAGAAATATTGGTATTACGCGAAGTTTCAATGGAAGTGCCTGACCATTCTATCATTGCATTATTAGGAGCTAATGGGGCTGGCAAGACAACAACATTGAAGGCAATATCCGGATTGCTCAGTTTGGAGGACGGAGAGGTAAGTAGTGGCAAAATAGAATTTGACGGGATAAGAATAGACAACGAAGAACCACAATCAATAGTTAAA
>Ga0180433_10011934_pt1 | contig 10228 bp, 18 predicted proteins | sample SS_ome_8_FD_132980 | JGI IMG/M metagenome (GOLD analysis project Ga0180433, IMG submission 132980) | Hypersaline lake sediment archaeal communities from the Salton Sea, California, USA - SS_1_D_1 metaG | ecosystem: Environmental > Aquatic > Non-marine Saline and Alkaline > Hypersaline >...
GCTCCGATTGCGATTTGCATAAACATTTTTGTTTACCTCGTATATTTTATTTTTTTGTCGTTGTAATATGAAAAAATTTCTTCCTTATTGGAAGATGTTAATTAGTCCGAATGCTGCTAAAACAATTATTCCAACTGCTATTAGAGCGAAACCTGCGAAAACAGTATTCTGAGTTTGTCTCATTGCGTTAGATATGTTTCTAGATTCATTAACATTTAATCCTGCTGTAGCTCCAACTAGACTAGCCTTTACTTGAGCAATGATTAGATAACCTACCATTAGTACAATTCCAATACCAACAGCTCCGATTGCGATTTGCATAAACATTTTATATCATTCCTCCTTTCTTCTTATATTTTGCTTTATACTGTGCTTTTAATTCATAATCTTTTCCACATTTACCTAAAGTTTTCTTTAGTTGTTGTTGTGGTAAAATATTTTTCACAATTTTTTTCATTTTATATCATCCTCAAAATCGTTAATATTTATACTATAAACAACTACTGGTTTATATATATAGTTTTTTTAAACCGTAAAAAAAGAGAAAAAGTACTATTTTTTGTTCATAAAATAGAATATTACACTAGCTAATGCTCCACTTGAAGCCATGACAATTATTGGTAAAGTTATAGTTTTTAAATTAGCTACATACAACCCAACAAATAATAATGAACCTACAAATACTGCACTTGCACTTTTTGTTTTAAACATTAGTAAAGATAAATATACCATAAATATTAATGTAATAAACCATCCACCTAATGCAGCATCAAACATAGTATAAGCTGCTTTGACAATATTTCCGTCATATAATTCGTTCCATCCTGTTACATTATTCATTTTGACGAACTCCTTCCTGTAAACCAATAAAACATTAATAACGCATATCCAATACCTAATAATGATTTAAGTCCTGCAAATAATAAAGTACCTAAACCTGTACCGGCACTATTTAATAATGGATTGAAAATATTAGCTAATACATTAACAAAACCAAATAAATAACTATCTAATACAGCAAACATTCTTACAAAAGATTTTAAACTTAAAAAATCCAATACACTATTTTGTGAACCTGTATTTGTAACTTCATCTCCTGCTATAGCAATAGTATTATTAATGCCTTGTGTAGCATCTTCAAAATTATCATTATAACTTGGACTATATGTTAATCCACCCATTCCATAATTATCAAAAGCAGGCAACGAACCAACAACACCTGCAGCTAAATTTAATATAATGGAAAACAATATGATTGGCATTATTGTATCTTCAATAGCTATTTTGATCACCTGATTTCATAATTTTTAATAAAAATACTCCTATTAATAATATTAAACCAATATATATTGGATGTAAACTATACCAACCAAAACCTCTAAATAATGCAGCTAATAATCCTACTACTATAATTGTAATTGGTACTGTTTTTTGTACTCCAAATAATAATATAACACCTAATAATATAGTTATAAACCAATCAATTACAGTTTGTCCTAGATAATCTATAAGTGGTAAAGATACTTCATTATCATCACCTGTATGTATAACAATAATATAATCTGCAATAGGTGTTTGAGGACGTGTAAATACTACTTTAGAAACTACTGTTTCGTTCTCATAAGCACTTATATCATAACTTGATAATAAGCCATTACTTGTTATAATTTGGCTATGTATCAAAGCACCATTAGTACTGTTAGCATATAACGACCAGTTATAACTTGTTGTATATCTATCTGTATCGTTATAAAATAAATAGGCTGTTAATACTCCTGTACTATTAGTACTATAAGCATAATAGTCCACTCCACTAATACCTGTAGGACTAGCAGCTAAACTAATATCATATAAACTTAAAAATTTTGTTTCACTTGTACTTGGTGTATAATATCCATATTTGATTGTTGGACTATTATCACTTTGTACTTCAATTAAATATTCTTCATTTTGTAATAAGTATGCAGTAACTTCTCCAAAACTTGTATAATCAGCTGTAATAACAACAACTTCATCATTAATTACTTTTTTGACAATAACTCTTGGATTTTGGTATTTGTTACTAAAATCAACTAATTTAAATTTAACTTCAACTATTGTATCATTAACTAAATCAGCTAGATATACATTAAATTGTCCTGTACTATTTAATATATCTTGATTTTCGATATATCTTCTATAATAATTATATGTAGGATATGATAAAAATACTTCAAACTTTCTATGTGAACAATCTAAATTAAAATTATAAGGATTACTTGTTATATTTTGTATTCTAGTTTCATTTCCATCACAATATAATATGAAATTCATATAATCAGGAGTATTTATATTAAATGCTACATTAGTTCCATTTATTCCGCTTTCTGCTTCATCATATATATTAGCTTGTATATTTAATCCTGCATACAATGTAAGTTCTCTTGTTTGTCCTGTAGGTACACTTACAGTTTCATTTATAGATGTAACACCATTTGGTACAACTGCACTTACTGTATAGTTATCTCCAGACCCTAATATAATATTAAAATATCCAGCTGGTGTATTATTTACGCCATATACGTAACCACCAGTACTATTATATACAGTATAATTTGCAGATAAATATCCACCACTTAAACTATTATATACTCTAACTTTTATTGTTGTATTTGTTGTACATCCTATCGTTACATTAGCTGTACTCCAATCACTATAACTTGAATTATATCCTCTGCATGTAAAAGACCAACTATCTCCGCAAGTTAAAAGACTAGCTGGAACTGATGTTATGTTATATGTTGTTCCTGTACTATATCCACCTACACTTCTATTATCTATTAATACACCATTTTTATACCAATTACTTTCTATTGTAACTGTATCAGATGTAGTAGCATTAATCTCACAAAATCCACTTAATTGTGTTCCATTATTTGGATTAGGTGGTTGAATACTTGCATATGCAGTATATGTTGTACTCAAATTAATAGGTCTCCACGCACTACCATTATTATATAATAAACATACTTGTGAAGTATTAACTGTATCACAATCAGTAGCTGGTCCTGTTAAATCAAAATCATATAATAAAAACTCATCTAATTTTCCATCATACCAATATGCATCAATAGTACTACTTTTAACTCCACCCAATTGTGTTGTTAATGCAGGGTCAGTTGGTATATTATTAAACCAATTCCCTAAATGTGCACCACTACCTAATGTATATGCCCATGTAATTTTTTCTCCATCCACATATCCATCTAAAGTATGGGCTGTACTATCAGCAACTAAAACAATATGATGCCACTCTCCATCATTTAAAGCTACTCTATGTTCTGCATATCCTCTACCTGCACCAGGGAAAGATTCTATTCTCCAATCATAAATTAGTCCATGATAATTGTTTTCAATACCAATACGTAGATAATCTAAAGTGCCTACTGCGTTTGATATTATACTATAATAACCTGTACCTGTAAAATTAACCCAAAAAGATATACTATGTTTTGTACTTACAGTATTATTTTGCCAAAATTGTTGTGGTGTAGCTCTTAAATTATGTGTACTAACACCATCAAACTCTACACAAGTATCTAATTTACACCCTTTTTCTGTTGTAATGTGTGTAGTACTATAATTTTCTAATACTTTACTATTAACATTACTATCATCTAAATATGTTGTAGTTCCTGTATTATTAAAACTAAAATATGTCCAAGGCAAAGCAACATTTCCAGCAGAAGCAAAACTACATAAAAGTATCAATCCTAATAAAAATACAATTAATTTATTGATTTTGATCTCCTCCTGACTGTGCTTTTACTATAATCCATAATATAACCATCACTATAATAAATATAGGAACACTTAACCAAAAGTATCCTGTTATTGTTTGGGATTGTGTTACTGATGATGCGTTTGCATATGGAAATGTATTAACAACTTGATTTACTGTTGTTGCGTTAAATAAATAATTTGTATATACTTGATTAAGTATAATATAAATAATACCACTTGCTAGTAATATAATTAAGGCAATAATAAATATAAATCCAATACTTGCTGCCTTTTTATCCATACGATATTCTCTCCTGTTTGAATATATATATTATGTTATATACTATCAATCCTACCATACATAACTCACATAATCTTTTTAATCCAAACATTATATAATTTTGACCAGCTGTTACTGTATTAGCATCTCCTGGTAGTAATGTTAATTGTGTATTAATAATATGTTGAAATGTAGATAAAAAACCTTGATGTACTGCAATTTCAATAACCCATACTCTTAAAACTATTAAACCAAAAAGTACAAAAATACTAAACAATAATATTCTCCAATACGGTGAACCGTTTTGTGCGTTTAAATCCATTTTTTATTTGTCTTTCCAAACAGTTGTTTATTTTTTTGCTGTTTATTCATTAATTTTCCAAATCCTTTATTAGCCATACTTTGTATTTTCTGTGTTGTTGTAGGCTGTGATTTAACGTTATATTGAGGTGTTCTCATAGGAGTAATAGTTTGTGTAGGCATAACATTACTACGTTGTTTTGACCCAAATCCTTGTGTTATATCTAGTATTTTATTACTAATAACTTTACCTCTAGTTGTTCTAGGATAAAATCCACCAGGATAACCTCCTCCTCTTAAAAATCCAAACGGTGCAATTAATCCACCTTTTGTTGGAACTGGTACATTTGTAAATATATTTGTTTCAGTTGGAACATTTGTTGGAACATTAACTGGTACATCAGTTTCAGTTTGTGTTGGTTGTTGTACAGGTGTTCCACTATCATCAACAGGTGTTGGTGTTTTTGTTCGTGTCTTAGTCTGTGTTGGTACATTAGTTTGTGTTGGTACATTAACTGGAACATTAGTTTGTGTTGGTGTTCTAGTATAAGTATCTATTACTGTTTGTGCTTTTGTTTTTGTTTCTGTAGGTGTTATTGTTTGTGTTTTTGTTCCTACTGGAGTAAATGTAGTTACTCTTGGACGTTTTCTACCTAATGAACGTAATATTCCTGCACTAATATCTCCAGGTTTTTCATATGGGTCTGTTATATATGTTCCTGTTTGTAAATATCGTGCTAGTTTTTCTTGTCCTTTACTTCCACTTGTGCCTAATCTACCAATAGCTCCACCTATTGTACCTGCACTTACAGCACCATAAGCTCCTGTCATAGCTGCTTGTTTTAAACTTATATCTTCATATCGTCCTGCTTGTGATGCTAAACTACCACCTACTCCTTCACTAAAACCTGCTCTGCCAATTGCTTTATATGCTGTACTAAATGGAAGTTTTCCGCCTTTATATACTTTAGATAGTTCTTTAGCTCCTTGCATTTCACTTGCAGTACTTACTGCTAATGCTGCAGCTGCTTCTCCTGTTAAACCTGCTTTACGTTGTCTTAAAGCTGCAGATACCGCGTTATCTAAATTAACACCAGTGACTCCTTTATTTTTATAATATTCTCTAACTCCTTGTTCGAACGCTTGTTTTTCTCCTACAAAAGGAAGTAAAGGTGCTCCTGGAATTTCATAAGCTATATTTCTTGTTCTACTTTTTTCAGATAAAGTTTGTTGTTCACTACTATAACCAGCTTGTAATGCTTCTTTAAATGTATCTCTATCTTTTATAAATTCTTTTTGTTCTTTTGGTGCTAATGATGCACTAGCTAATTTAACTCCTTGTGATGTTCCATATCCAATAGCTGCTGCCTTCCCTACACTTAATGCTGCACTACCTAATCCTGCTCCTGTAGCAGCAGGTAATGCTGCCAATGCAACTCCTGTTTTAACGGCAGTTTTACCTAATTCTATTTGTCTTTGTTTATTTACTTTTGTTTGAACATCATATAATTTACCAAACATCTCAGCTTTTCTTATATTCTCAGGTGTTGGTTCGTAATCGCCAGTTTGTATTCTTCTTATAACTTCTTTCTCTTGTTTTGTTTTCCAAGGTAAAGTACTAGTTTTAACTTCATTAGGTAAATCAGCTAAAGGTTGTGATTGAGGTTCTTGTATTTGAGGTTGTTCAACTTTAGGTGCTTGTACTTGTTGTTCCATTTGAACTTGTTGAGGTTTAGGTGGTTCTTGTTGTTGAGGTTGTTCATCCTCTCTAAACCCTCTACCTCTAATAAAATTAACAGTTTTATTAATGATTCCATCTTTAGTTGGATCATTAGGGTCACAATCCATAAAATCTGGTACACCATCACCATCAGTGTCCTTTCTCATATTAATTTGTTTAGGGTCATATATTGGTTTAAATTTTTTATTATTATCCCCCCATATTTTTTTCTTTAGATTCATTTTTTCCTAACCTCATTGTCTTTTTTAATAGTGACCCATACACTATCACCAGGTTTTAAATTTAATGATTTTCTAACTATACTGTCTATAATAACTCCAGAACTATTTCCAAATTTAAATAAATTTTTTCTAATTTTCATGTATAACAAATGTATAAACACTAACTACTATATAAATGTTGTGGTTAAAAATAAAGAAAAATATTTATTTACATATCGTTAATATTAAAAATCCTATGATACATAAATAAACAATTATAAAATTTGCTATTGTAAAAATGAATAAGGGTTTAAATATTTCTTTAGTTTTTCTTAATATCAATTCATCATTTTTAGCTAGTAGTTCTTTTATCTTTGCTTTCTCCATTTTTTAAGTCCTCCAAATTCTTTTTTACTTCTGTATATACTTTTTCTATTGCAACTAATCCGGCATTAATAATTGCGTTGCGTTTATTAATTAATTCCATTTCCTTCAATATATTCTTGTATAATTCTTCTTTTTTCATTTTCTATCACCTTCGATTAAAATAACAACAATAACAGGCATAACAGGCATAACAGGGTTTTTGCGTTTTATAGTAATTATAATATTACTAAAAAAACAATAACTTTATAAATGATAAATACAAATTACTTAGTTGTCACAATATGAAAAACCCTGTTATGCCTGTTATGCCTGTTATTAATGTTATTCATCGTCTATCATCCCTTCGGGAAATGTGTCCTTTAATTTATTTTCAGGATGTATCCAACTTATGTTTTCCCAATATCTTTCTTTAGTTAAACTGTCTTGTCCAGACGATGCATTGACATTGTTTGTTAATGCTTGATATATTTCTTTATCTGTAACTTTTTTCAATTTATGTGTTTGACAGTATTTCATATACGCATCTCTTAAACTATTTTTAAATATTTTACTTCCATATTCATATTGTACTTCATCCATAATAAATGCATTAATACTACTACTTTTTCTCATCCACATTTTTTCAATTTCTTTTGTTGATGAAGATGTTGTAAACCCTTTATTTTTTAATAATCTATCTAATCCATCTAATGCCCAATTTAATATTCCGCTCAATTCATTTTCTGTTGTTAATTTCTTTACTATTTCTTCATCGGCTAGTTTAATATTTTCTTTTTTAATTTCTTCCTTACTATATTTATTAAATTCACTTTGAATTTTAAATGTGTAAGGAAAATCTAATACTATCCATCTATCAAAAAATCCAACAGATGTATCACTTGTTTTAGGAAGTGTATTAGTAGCGAATATCATCTTCGCATAATTAACAAAACTAATAGTACTTAAAAACTTTCTATCAGCTGTTAATTGGTCCTGTCCAGTACTCTGTTTAAATATTTCTGTTTGTTTTAAGGCATCTGCTCCCATGTCTCCACATATATTAGCATATTTTCTATGCAAAACACTTACAAGAAAATCTTTACTTTCAAGTTTTGCAATACTAATACTACAACAATTTTTTGGATTTAACAGGGTTTTTAGTACTGTTAATGTTTTGCCCTTACCATTACGTCCAGCACCGTTTAACATAAATGCTTTTTCTATTTTATATTCACGTAATAAACAATATCCAAAAAGTTCTTGTATAGTATCTATATCGTTTTGTTCTTTTAATACTGCTTTTAAATGATTTTTAAAGTTAATACAATCTTTTGTTCTATCAAATGTTGCGTTTATTTTATTAAAAAATTTATGTTCATATGTATATTCGTTAAGAACTCTTGTTCGTATATCTAATATTCCATTCAATACAGGTATTAAATGTGAAGGTTCTTCAGTAAAAAAATCATTTTCATCAATATATGTGTCTGCCTTAATTTTGGCAAGTGTCTCGTTACAAAATGCCATATTAAAGGTAGAACCTAATATTTCCCTAATAAATTCAATTACATAAGTTCTACCTTGTGGTATATATATACCGTCGTTATATATCCACATTTCGTCTATTTTATCATAACGTAATGTATATAACCTATATTTATGTATAAAAGCATTAGCACATAAATCTGTGGCTCTATTACGTCCATTTCTACCTTCTTTTAGATATTCAAATATAACTTGTCTAAATTCAGGTAATGTCATTCTATTTGCAAATTCAGCTTCTTGTTTTTTATTTTTATTATTTTCAGCTTCTTGCAATTTTATTTGATAAATTTTTTGTAATTGTTCTAACCATTGTTCAGCTATTCTAAGTTTTTCAGATTCTTCATTTTTTCCATTAAATTCATAATGAAAATGTATTAAATTGTTTAAATGATCATTTATATATTCAACACCTATAAAGTGTTCAACAAATTGTTTAATAACATTTTCAAAATATACACCATATATTTGACTATATTCTCTTAATTTTTCAAACAATTTTTCATCTGTTTCTTTTATGTAAATTGTAAATTGAATATCAGTATAATATTTAAAACACTCTTCTTTTACGATATCTTTGGCTGTATTCATTCTAACACCTCTCTTATAGAAACAATCTCATTACAGTCAACAATTATTAATTTGCCAAATTTATCAACTAGCTTTAATGTAGAACTATTTATATGTTCTGGTAGCGTTGTTGTAATATAGAATCCGTCGTTAGTTTTAATTTGTACTTTTTTATTTTCCAATATTTTTATATCTTCATATCGCATCTTTCTTTTCCTCCGTTTCGTTAAAAAAATTAAAAAAAACGTTATAGTAAACATAGTAAACTATAACTTATATTTAAACTTTGTGGTTATCTATCGCCATCATATCCGTGTGGATATAATGGACATGGTTCAAGTCCCTGCATTAATGGATGAAATGTTTTCTTTAGATGTAAATTACTTTCATCTTCATTCATAAATGTTTCATTACATATCAAACATCTGTGTGTTGGTTTCATTTTTTATCACCTTTGTTTAACATATACTCTTCGTATTCGTCGTAATTAAATTCATCTTCGTTGTCATCTATAAACTCTTCTTTAAACTTCATGTTTATTTCCTCATCAGTAAATTCTTCTTTTGCCATTTTATTTAACCTCCATAAAACAAATACATCGCCTTTGTAAAAAAATATAAAAATGCTACAAATGATGCCATCATCCAAGTTACTATATATACTTCATAATATTCACCAAATCTCAAACTTTTTGTTTTATTCATTTTGTTTTGCCTCCACAACTTTTAAATTTTCGTTAGCATATTCCTTAAACCTTCTCATATTAGTTTGTGTCTTAATATATTGTGGTAAATTCTTACTAAGATAATCATCTACTGAATATCTAATTATCTCCGACATTGGACTACCTTGTTGTGCTGCCATTACTTTTAACATCCTATATTGCTCAGGAGCTAAATCAATTGTTGTCATTCTATAATCTTTTCTTACCATTTTAATATTCCTCCTCATTCCATGTCCAAGCACCATTAGGTGTTTGTAATACTTCGTTGGTATAATAGATATATCCTTTTGTTTGCGTTGTATAAAATATTCTAACCATTTTATCTTGTCCTCCGTTTCTTATTGTTTTTGTACTCATACTAATAGTAATGTACCTACCCCTTTATATATATATTTTTTTCTAACGTTAGGCTTCTACGGATTTTTGTAGTAAATACACTTAAAAAATGTAAATACTAAATATAAGTGTAATCACCACTATCGTTTATATATATATTTTTGTACGCAATTAGGAAGGAAGAGAGATTGTATAACAAAGGTTATCAAAGTTGAGGAATGTGGTATGTTCTATAGGTTAGAGTATATAGATGTTACACTTATATTGACAAAGGTACATACTATATACGTGTTTTTTATAAAAAGTTGTAATAACTTTGATAGTAGAACAAATCACATATCCAAAAAAACCCGTTGAAACAGAACATATAGTTATATGTTTATAGAAAAAGAGAAATGAGACTACAC
>Ga0180433_10011935_pt1 | contig 10227 bp, 14 predicted proteins | sample SS_ome_8_FD_132980 | JGI IMG/M metagenome (GOLD analysis project Ga0180433, IMG submission 132980) | Hypersaline lake sediment archaeal communities from the Salton Sea, California, USA - SS_1_D_1 metaG | ecosystem: Environmental > Aquatic > Non-marine Saline and Alkaline > Hypersaline >...
CTGATATTAATTCTTTAAGCCTTACCTCAGTAATCTCAACTGCTGGACTTAAGAAGAGAGGTTCGGAATATCAAGGTTCTAATGTATGGCACGGGAGTTCTACGGGAATGAACTTTTGTGTTAATACTCTAAAGAATACTTGGTTCTGTTTTAGGTGTAATGCTGGGGGGAGTGTGGCTAAAGCAATAGCATTAAACAAAGGGATTATTTCGAGTTGTGACGAAGACCTCAGCCCTGAACAATTTAAGGAAGTCTTACAAATAGCAAGAGAGGAACACGGATTAAAGAAGCCTGAAAAGGTAAGCCAACAAAAAAACGAAAAAGTTCAGATTGAAGCAAAGGAAATAAATTCTTATAATGATATTCCTATAAACCCCGAGACTAATCTTCAGCTTCATTCATTATTATTTGAAGGTATACAAAGAAAATCTCTAAGTCCCTTAAAGATTGAGAAAGTATACAAGATATACAAAGCTGTTTTAGGTGTAGGTCATAATCATTTTTTTATTATGACACAGCCGAATGATTTTCTTAATTTAGGTTTTCAAACTCTGAGGCTTAGAAAGATTGATTTTGAGGACTTTTATAAAAGGTATTGCAGAGAAAAGAAGTCTTTACTTCCTGATAAGCAGAAAATAATTAACAAAGACACTTTAGAGGCTTACAATAGTCAAGAGTTTACTACTATTCAAATATTTCAAGAGGAATTTGAAAAAAATCAGAACAAAATTTATTTTTATGAAAAGATAAAACCCACAAACAAGAGCAATTTGATTAAGGCGATAGAGAGCCTTAGTTTTGAAAAAATGCTTAATGATTTTATTCTTGAGAATGGATTTATTGACAAAAGACTTCAATATGTTTTTAGGATAGGTATGCTTAATTTTGGAAATGAATATCAAAAAGGGATTTCAAAATATAATAATCACAACTTGATTATAACTAATACGAAGACGGGCAAAAGCACACAACTATCTAAACAAACTAAACTTAAGTATGATAGTGCGACAGCTAACAGGCTTCTAGGATATTCCACAGGAGACAAAAGCTTCGAAGGAGACCTTCAAGGACAGTTTAAGCAAATAGTTCTTGACGATTTTTCTTCTAGTAATTACCAAAAAGAAATATTAGATAGCCTTCCCTCAATTTTAGAAAATGGCAGTTCTTTAATCGGCAAGGGAAAACGGGCAATTAATACAGAATGTTCTAGCTCTTTCACACTTACAACAAACTCAAACAAATGTTCGACAGAGAAAGAGCTTATTTTAGAATTCATAAAAATTATTAATAAGCTCTCTGAAACTCCTCAAAGAATAGGCTCAAGGTTTTCTTGTGTGCTTTTTGGAAATGATTTCTCGGAAGCAAAGACAACGGGCTTTAAACTTTCAAAGAGGGAGATTGAAATAAATAAGTTTGTTGTCGAACAAGTCTTTGAGGAGTTAAGCGAGTTCTTGTTTAAAGTTATTGATAAACCTCAAATAGAGAGATTTCTAGAAACCCCAAACAAAGACTATAAGAATTTGATTGATAATATTTCGAAGAATGAACATAATTTTTATGGAGAATTAAAGGATTTTTGGCAGTCTACTTCTTCAGGAGACAGACACCAAAAAGGGTTTAGCCTAAAACAAGGCGTTGTAGATTTCTTTATTGATAATCAAGATAAGCTTATCTTATTTCTAAAAAGAGAGTTTGAGCCAACTGAAGAAGACTTAAAAGAAATTATTGAACTCTCTGAAGATAATCTAAAACGTTTAAATGATTTAAATTTTCAGAGCTTAAAGAATATTATTAGCCTTCAAAGGTCTGAAGAGGAATTCTTAAAGTTAAGGTTTGAAGGTGTTCAGGGATACCTAAAAGCAATAATTAAGGGGCTGTATAATTTCCTTAATGAGAATCCCCAACAACAAGAAGATTTAATCCCTTTGGTAATGCTAAACGATTATTTGGACAAAGAAGATAATATATATCATAGCATAAGCAAAATAATTCAAAAGCTACCTAAGGGAATTAATCGGATTAATTCAGACCTTAGAACCTTTGGTTTTGAACTCTATAAGAAGGAAGAGGAGATTTATCTTCAAATACACAACAACGAAAAAAAAATAATTGCTATAATAAAAAGTTGGGTAATGGGTAAAATGGGTAAATTTGCCCCTTCTGAAACCCTGAAACCCTCAAATTTGGAGAGTAGAGGGGCTCTAGGGGGCAAAGAGGTTTTTTACCCATTGGGTAAAAAGAATAAAAACTCGGTAAAAGAAGAATTTACCCAAGATTTACCCAATAATTACCCATTAGATAAAAGAGAAAATACTAATTTTACACATAAAGATAATACTTCCTTACCCAATTTACCCGTTTTACCCAAAATAAAACTATACGGGCATAATAACAGACCTCTTAATCATTTTGAAACTAAAAGGGAGGCTTATCCAAATGAATGAAATAAAACTTTATCTTGTGAATTGTGATAAATGTAAGAAGAAGACACCTCACTTTATTTTGAGGGTAAGCAGAAAACGAGGGGTTAAATTAAGGTGCTGTTCTTGTGGAAAGGAGAAATTAAGATACTACAATCCAAGAAACTTAGAAGAATATCAAAAGGAGGCTTTAGAATGAAACTAACTTTAAGCAGTTTGGATAATAAAAGCTCTGTCAGAATAGAAATAAATGATAAAATCACTTTGGAAGAACTACTAAATATCTTAAGGTCACTAAATCCTAAGGCTAACAAATTCTTATTAAGTTTGGAGGTCACTAAAAAATGAAATGTGATTTCTGTGGAGAAGAGACAAAAGGAAACACCCTAATTTATTCAAAACATTATTGTCAAAAATGTAGGGAGTTGGTTAATTATGTGAAAAATAAGGAATTAGATAAGCTCAAAGTGTTGTTTGAAATATGTAGAATTAAATTAGAACTTGAAGAGAAGGAGGTATAACAAATGCAGTTTTATGGAAACAGAGAGGATAAGATTGAGTTTCGTGATATTGTCTTTAAAGCAAAACAGAAAGTTCTAGATATACTCTCAAAAGAGTTAAGGCTTTACAAAAAAGTTATTCCTATGACACACAGAAATGATTTAGTAATTGAGGAAGAAGATACTAGAGAGTCTTTTGTTCAGGCAGTCCAGGGTTTAGCCATAATCTTAAGACCTTATTTTGATAAACAAATGAGTGAAGCTTACGGAGACTTTGACGAACTTGTAGATATGTATTTTTTTGAGTTTTTTGAGCAATACAAAGAGTATATAAAAAAGACCTTAAGCAGTCATAAAGAAAGGGCTGAGGATAGTGAATATCTTACTAATAATAGAGTATCTCTTATGCATCAGATATATAAGGTAAAAAGAGCTAAACAAATATTCAAAGAACTCAATCTTCTATTAAAGAGAGTAGATTATCTGAAGAGTGCTGTCTATGGAGAGGACGATATAACAGACATAGACGAGGAGGGCGAAGAATGAAAAACCTGATAATGCACAAAAAAGGAGAAAGCTCTTGGGTTAGGTGGATTAAGAAGCGAGTTCATAATAACTTAAACTTCTTATCTATTCTAACAGGAGAGACAGGCGTAGGCAAGAGTTATAATGCTCTTAGAATCGCTTACGAGATAGACCCTGAGTTTAATGTCTATAAACAATGTGCTTTTTCTTTTACTGAGTTTATGAGGGCTGTCAATGGCTTTAATGGAGACGACGAAGAGCTAAAGAATAAAAAATATAAAGTAGTAGTATTTGACGAAGTTCAAACTTCAGTCAATAAAAGGGAATGGCAGTCTAAAGTTAATAAGCTCTTCAATTATCTAATATCCACATTCAGACACCAAAACATTATTGTCCTTTTCACTTCTCCTTATAGTGACTTCGTAGACATAAACACTATGAAACTAATGCACGCCAAGTTTGAATGTAAGGGCTGGAACAATAAAAACAAATCAAGTATTCGAGCTAAGATTTTACAGTATAACGATAGGCTCTCTAAGTTCTATGAACATTCTCTTTATGTTATTCATAATAAGAAGGCGGTTAAGTTTAGCGGTTTGTGGTGGCTAGATAAACCGCCTAAGCATATCTATGAGCCTTACGAAGCTAGAAAGACAGAGTTCACACATAGATTAAACCGAAAGATAACCCGAGAGCTTGAGGAAATGGACAAAGGTTTGTATGAAGAGAATGAGCCTAAGGGAGAGTTAAACCCCGATAGTATGCAACCTATTATATGGGACGAAGCTCAAAGAGGCTATACTAAACAAGAAGAACTTAAAGAGAGAGTTAGTAAACGCCTTAATAGAAATGTAGATATAGCACAGTTGAATAGAAACATTATGTCTATGCGTAAAAAAGGTTTTGATATAAGAGAATATAAGCTAAATCTTAGAGGGGAGGATAGCTCTTGATAGTATTCGTATTAGTTTGACTATCAATAGGACACGCACACGCGATAAAGTAAGGTTGTAAAGACCTATTATTACAAAGATACAATGTTAAAGGAGAAAAAAGAACAATGTGGCAAGTGTGGAGTAGAAATAAATGGTAATAACTTAGGTGATATAATAGAAGCCGAAGAAGTTCTTGTCTGTGATAGTTGTTCAAAGAAACATAGGCTATATATGATAGCAGAACTTAATGGGTTCAGACTAAGCAAGGAGTTTAATAATAATAGAATTGCTCTGAGGAAAAAAATACTATGGACTTCTGATAAAATGGGGAGGTGGTTTGACGCAGGGGATAAATCATATATTGAAAGTGTTTCAGATTATTATGATTTTAATCTATTTGAACTCCAATCAGATATCTTAGAAAGTCTTGTCTGTATTCTTGAAACCTTTATCTATCCTGATTTAGAGGAAGACTATTCAAATAAATATCCTGAGCTAGAGAGGTTAAGGCTTGAGGTAAGAGAACACCAAGATAAAGTTCTCTCATATCTAGAGAGGTTCAAATGAATAAAGCAATAATATACAACAGGGTAAGCACGACAGAACAAAACCCAGAGCTTCAAGTAAAAGAATGTGAAGACTTCTGTAAGTCTAAGGGCTGGGAGGTTGTTGGTATACTTCAGGAACACGCTTCAGCTTTCAAGGACGAAAGCAAGAGAGAAAAGTTTAATCTAATGCTCTCAAAGGCAGAGAAGAAAGAATTTGATATTATAGTAGTTTGGAATATGGACAGGTTCAGCCGACAGCCTGAAGAAGAAGTTCTAAAGTTAGTCAAGAAGCTAAACCTCTTCTATGCTGTGTCAGTTGTAGCAGTTAGAGGAGATTTATGGTCTGAGCTACTAGAGAGTATTAGTAAAATAAAAGAAATGGGTTTTGTAGGAGAAGCTCTAAGCGAGTTCTTAGAGAAGATTATTAGAGGCTTGGAATTTCAAAGAGCTTATAGGGAAAGTCAAACCAAAAGCGAGAGAGTAAGACTAGCAGTCAGAAGAAAGGAAGGAGAGAAGACAAGAAGCTATAAGGGGAAGAAGTGGGGAAGGAAGTCTATTAATTCAGATAGGCTTAAGGAAAAGGTTAGAGAGCTTAAAGCTCAAGGTCTTTCTTTTAGGGATATACAGAGGCACGAAGAAGTTTATTATTATGATAAGAATAAGAATAAGAAGAAGCCTTCACTTGCTACTATTCATAGTTACTTGAATGAATAGGACTGTTCAAAAAATATAAAGGGCTTAGGCTATCTTTTTTATACGTTTTAGTTATTGTTTGATAATTAGTCAATTAGTGAACATTTAAATAATTTGAATGATAATCCTCATTATGAAAAAGAGGAAGTTAGAGGTTGAACAAAACGATTTATCTGAGATAAAAGAAATATTAAAAAAGATTCATTATCGTTTAGGTTGGATTTTATTTTGGATAATATTAGGGGTTCTTGGGATTGCCAATTCTTGAGTTCTTACTAAAAAATCATTAGCCCACATAACTTTAGGTTTACTAAGAGGGTTTACATAATACCCCATAAAGATATAGATTATTTCTTCTCCAAAGAGTTCTATTAGCTTTGCTTCGTATTTCTCCCGAAGCTTTTCATTCCCCCTCTTGAACTCTTCCCAATGTTCTAAATTCATTCCAATAAAATCACAAACTTCTTTATCGCTTAGCTGTCTCGAGAACTGCAAAGCCTCAAGTCTTCTCTTCCTTTTCCAATTAATACGCTTCTGTCTTTGCTCACTTGCCCAATGTTGTTTATACGGATAGATAGCCATTAGCAGAACAGAAAGAGATCTTATTTAGAGTTTTATTTTAACTCAAGAATTTAGTGTCATTAGTGACGTTTCACGCCTGAGTTAAAGGCTTTTTATAGAAATAGTGGTTATACTTAGGCTTATTTATTAGAATGGCGAAGTGTTCTAAGCATTCAGCTTCAGGCTTATCTTTACATTCCTTAATCTTATACTTGAACTTGTTTCTTATTAGGTCTTTAACTTCCTCTTTAGGATATTCTCTAAGCAGTTTGTTATATAGTGTATGGGTTGATTTATGATTAAGGTCAGTCCCGAACCTTACCAAGAAGTTCTTTGTTGAGCCAATATAAATTATTTCCCCATTAAAATAAATGACATAAACCCCCGTAATCTTCCATTTTTTATATCTTAGTTTAACTTCTTCCCAACTCATAGGCTCTAATTTTATTAAATCGTTATAGGCTTCTTTTATTTGTTCAAAACTTTGACTGCAATCTATCATATTAATCAAAGGATTTAAGGGTATATAAAACCTTAACTCACTAGGAAAAGTCTTCTCATATTGCCCTTAATAAAGCGAAATATTGATAAATAACTGAGATTAAGTCTTTATTATGAGTAATGAGGAATTAAAAGGAATTGAAGAACTGTCTAAAGAAATTAGTGAGAATTTAGAAAAACTCAAAGACGATAAGGGGTATAAAAAAAGGCTTGTCTCTATTTTGGAACGAATTGCGAATTCTTTAGAAGAGAGTATAGAAGAACCCTCATATAATACGGGACTTACTCAAGTAGAGTTTGACAAAGAAGAAGAAGAAATAATCAAGGAGAAGTCTAAGGAGTGGGGACTAAACAAACCACAGACATTAAAGAGAATAGTTCGAGAGTTTAAGGAGTAAATCCCCTAAACTATGCCGTTTTAGTTTTTATCCCTCCGCAGGCTTAAAATATAAATGGCACTATACAAGGGCTTTTAAAGTTGTTTCTTTTAATCATTCTATGGGACTTGCTGAACAGTATAAGAGAAACCTCGATAAGTTGATTAATGATAAGACTATTTGTAAGGCAAACAGGGACTTGTTTAAGAAATTCTTCGAGGAACAGGAGTATAAACTCAAAAGGAAGCGAGGTCTAAAAGAGTTAAACGATAAGGTTCTAAAAACTTTAAACGGCTATATTAACAGGCTTCGAAATGTGAACACTTGGTTTAATAATAAAGATTGGAAACTTCTCACAGAGACAGACATAAAGAAGGTTTATGACGCCTTAGAAGACGGCAAACTTCTAAGCGAGAGAGGAAAACCTTTCAAGGATAAGAGTTCTTATTATAACAAGATTATGAAATCTAAGCCTTTTCAAATGGTGGGGAAGGACACAATAGCTAAAAGTGTTATAGTAGCTACAACAAAAGCCGAGGAAGAGAACGACAAAGAAGTAAGGTTCATTACTGAAGAGGATTTTAAGAAGACTGTCTCTCTTGTGATACAGCCTAAGCATAAACTAGCCTTATGGCTTGGCTGGGACGTCGGAGAGAACATTTCTTCATTATTACAGCTAAAAGTATCAGATTGTAAAAGATTGATAGACGAAGGCACAAAAGAGCCTTATTATAATATCAGGCTTAGAAAGGAAATTTTAAAGACAGGACGAACCAAAAGGACAGAACCGACACTATATCCTGAAACCTTTCAACTTTTAGATATCGAACTTCAGGGGAAATGGGACGAAGAGAGGATATTCAATTTTGATAAACCCGCACTTGTGAAGGTTTGGAATAGGGCAATAGAGAAGAGTAAAATCAAATGCGAACCCGACAAACAAAAACCGACATTAAAAGACATTAGAAGCGGTATGGCTTGCCACTTACTAGAAAAGGATTGGACGACAGACGAAATAAAAGACCGATTAGGTCATAAGCCTTCAAGCACAGTCATAGACAAATATGTAAATTATAAGGCTAAAAACAAAAAGAAGACCACTAAGAAAATAAGAGTTTTTGAGGTAGAAAGATTAAAAGAGAACATTCAAGAAATACAAGCCCGGGAGAAACTAAAAGACCGAAGAATTGCAGAATTACAAGACGACGTTAAACTGTTACATTCAAACATTATTACTATTTTAAAAGATATTCAGAAGATTAAGAAGGAGTAGTTCTAATAATTCATAGTAATTCCTGAGCCTGATTTGATTAACTCAGCATTAATTTTATCTACGTGACGCCTATGTTCTATCTTTCTTTGTTGAATTTTATCAAGTTCTTCCTCTTTCTTCCTCTGTAATTGTGTTCTTATTATAGGGTTCAGGAAATAAAGTCCCTTAACTTTTTTATCCTCCAAATCATTACTATTTCTTGGAATAAGAATCCTTAAATTTACAAGGTCTTGAACAGTTTTGTCTAGTCTTCGAAAACTAGGGAACTTCATTTTTTTTTCAATTAATTCATAAGCTTCGTCATCTTGCCAACTCTTAGCTTCATCTTGAAGTTCTTTAGAAGCAGAATAATAACTTTTGAACGGATAACCATAAGTATATCTTGTATCTTTATTTGGGTATTGTAATGCTAGGAAAGTGCTAGATATTATCATCGCCCTAATTTTTTTGATTGTTAGTGCTTGGGGAAACTGAAATAATACTGACAATACTTTTTGTTCTAAATCTGTCAAACCTGCTAACCAAGACGTTAAATGTTCGTAGTTATTTAGAATCCCTTCAGATAGTTGATTTTTATTTTTAAGGTTCTCGACATGGTCTAATTGTTCTTTTCTCATAAATAGTGTAATATATTCAGCTATTTAAGTTTTTGCAACTAAATGCAAACATTTATATATGTCTTTTAGTATGTTAAAATATGCTACTAAATGCTACCAAAAGCAAAAGGGCAAATCCTACCTTAAGGATACAAGAAAAGATAATTGCTACTCTCAGCGATATAAAAAGACCTATAGCAATTAGTAATCTCTCCAGAAAGTCGAACTGCTCTTATTATCAGGTTAAGAGTTCTATCGAGTTCTTAGAAAAGTTAGGTGTTGTAACCTTAATAACTTCGGAAGGAAATAATTGTATTCTAGTCCAACTAAAAAGCGGTGATACGAATGAGCCAAGAACTTGAACAAATTGAAAAAAGGCTTTTAGGTCTTAGCCGATATTTAGAACAGAAATACCCCTCTCTGATAATTGTTAATAAGCCTAAATTAAATCTTGAAATGGAGAATATCGAATAATGAGCAAAGATAAGGTCTCAGGTATACGAGAAGGCGAAGAAATTTTTCTAAGTTATCGAGAAGATAATGAGCAAGTTATCTCAGGATATTTTATTTTAGTGAATATCTCTGAGACCTTACTTCAAGTAAAATCAAATCAAAATATTATTGTGATACCAATACACAGAATTTTGAAAATAAAGCAAAGGTGTTCTAATGGTTGAGATTGAAAAAGAGATTAAACAATTTTATGAGAAGTATAAAGGAAAAATTACTTGTGCATATAGAGAGAATGTCTTTCTTGATAGGGAAGGCAATGAGAGAGTAAACGCAAATAGAACGAAAGAAAGAGAAAAATATATTTTTAATGAATTGACAGAGGAAGTTGTATTAATTGAATGTCCTTCGGATATGTTGGCTCTTGAGTTTGAAACACACAATAACAAGAGCAAGGATTCAGAAGGGTTTACGGAAGTTACAAAGGATAAATTAAAAGAATGGATTCGGGAAGTAGCCGAGAAATGCAAAGACCTAAAACTCTCTTATTGTGTTTGTGACCACGGGGGGACTAGTCCTTATGTTTATGTCTGTAACATTTCTAACCTAATCGAAAATAAAGAGAACGAGTGCAAGAAGGAACTTCTAAACCTTATTGTATCTAAAGAAGCTCTTGAGTTTGTTGATTTATCAAATTTAGGGAAGACGCTTATTCCAATAATAAATAGACCTCACTGGAAAAAAAGCAAATACAAAGGGGCTATCCACGAGATTGTAGAAGGAACACACCCTTTAAAACAAAAGAATAAGCTTCCTGATATTGTTCTTCAAAGAATATTTGATAATGA
>Ga0180433_10011939_pt1 | contig 10222 bp, 4 predicted proteins | sample SS_ome_8_FD_132980 | JGI IMG/M metagenome (GOLD analysis project Ga0180433, IMG submission 132980) | Hypersaline lake sediment archaeal communities from the Salton Sea, California, USA - SS_1_D_1 metaG | ecosystem: Environmental > Aquatic > Non-marine Saline and Alkaline > Hypersaline > Sediment...
TATCGTGGCCCGGGGAGCGCCGACACGCCGACCGCTTTGCATACCGCATCGATCATTTTGGTTTCCCTGGCATCGTCCGGGACGGCGACTTCCATCTGTGCATACGCGCGGAGAAGGTCTATCTCGACGAGGAGCAGATCGTCGACGTTGACTCGCGATCTCGACACGATCGACATGCCGCCGCCGCTCAGCGAGGTGATTGTGCCCTCGAACCGGCCGCGCGATGGCAGTGAGCTGATATCCGATACGCGCTCCAGCTCTACCGGATCCCTCAACACGAGCGGCGCGACCATCGTGGGCACGGACAGCCTCACCCTGTAAAAGGTTCTGGCCTGCGTTCTCTCGAGCTTATCGGCATGCGCGAGCACGATCGCCAGGTTCGGCGAGACCAGCGATTTGTGGACCTGCGTTTTGAACATGTACCGCGCATCGTCGCCGCGCCAGAAGGCAACGGCAACGTTCTGGCCCGGTTCCAACGTTACCTGTCCTGCGCTCCCTTCGGGGGGCGATATGATGATTCCTAGGTCGGTAACGTCGAGCACAGTTGCCACGAATCGCATGCCGGAAGGACCTTTTTCGAGCTCGATGGTCAGTCTCTGATCCGGTTGGAGTCCCCGTGTCGAATGGAGCCGTCTGCCGAAGGGGACAAACGTGAGGCCGAGCCGTTTCCTGATATCGCCGAGTGTGTCGCTGGCAGCTTCGAGCTCCTCAGGCGTCGCCCCGGCGGCGCGAAGCGCGCTCATCCGTTTACCGGCACACTCATCGAATGCCTCTTTGGACGTCAACAACCTCAGCGGCTTGTCGGGCACATTTTCCTGTGCCATCTCCCTGCACAGATTAAGTTCATTGGCACTGAGTCCGCGCTCAATAGCGACCTCCTCGAAATCGCGCCACAGTTCCTCACCCTTCTTTCTCTGGGCGATACGTCCTCTAATCAGTTCCAGCACGACGGCGACAGCGCCGACGACAAGACCGGCGATGATCAGATACCATCGCATTTTGTCCGGTTCGACCGCCGCCAGACTTCCTATGGCATATGGGACAAGGCTGAGCAGGCTCAATGTGTCACTCCCTCCTCAGAGAATCGAGTTGTCGCGCTTCTCGTGCACCACCGTCGGGATTATACACCGGTTGGCGATTGCATGCAATGATCTATGATGGTGAGCGTCTTGCGAAATACCTCTCGCTGGTAGGGCGGGCGTCTCGCCCGCCAAAGCCTCATGCGGAACGTGTGTCACACCGTTGGCGTGCATGCCCCCCCTCGCCTAGTCGAATCTCCGGCGGGAGGGTGCAAGACCCTCCCCTACGACATTCACGTTCGAAGACAGCCCGATGTCGAAAGCCATACATATCTCGCCGACACGCGTCTAACTATTGACAGGAAGTTTCTCGGGCACATATAATGATTCGATACCTATTGGCTGAATGGAGAGCGGCCGGCGGATTCGGCCGCACCGGGGCTGCCATTCTTATGGTGGTGTAACCCGTGAGGTGGTAAGCTCCTACGTTCCTCCCCCATCGTGGGAGGCAGTTGAGTTTCGAACGGTGCACGCCAAAAGCAAAAAAATTTCCCAACACGCAGAGGCGACCGAGAGCATCTATCTCGGCGGTGTGCGTGTGAACAACCTGAAGAACCTCGAGATCGAGCTGCCGCGCGACAGCCTGATCGTCGTGACCGGTGTGAGCGGTGCCGGTAAATCGAGCCTCGTCATGGACACGATCTGTGCTGAGGGGCAACGGTTGTACCTGGAATCGCTCAATCCTTACGCGCGTCAATTCGTCGGACAGATGACGAATCCGGATGTGGATTTTGCCAAGGGTATCCCGCCGGCGGTCAGTGTCAAGAAGGCTGCCGACTCCCAGCGATGGTGCTCGACCGTGGGCACGGTGACCGAGATTTTCAGCTATTTGCGGCTCATATACGCAAAGATCGGGGTCGCCGAATGTCCGACGTGCGGCCGGAACATGGTCGCGGTCAGCGCCGAGCAAGTAGCCGATGAATTGGAGAGAGAGCATCCAGGAACACTGGTGATGGTGATGTTCCAACCGAGTGAGCCCGCCTCTGCGGGAGTGCTCGAGGGGTACGTCCGAAAGGGGTTTACGCGTGGAATGGTTGAGGATACCGTAGTCCGATTGGATGACGTCGAGACGTCCCCCACCAAGAGTTCTTCCGAGCTGTCTATCGTCGTTGACCGCATTACTCCCGGCAAACACTCGAGGAAACGGATCGTTGATTCGCTCGAAACTGCATATCGTGAGGGAGGCGGTGCGTTACAGGTGCAGGTTGCCGGCGGGCCCACGTTGCGGTACAGCATGCGTGCAGATTGTCCTTACTGCGGCACCAACCCGGTCAGTCTAAGCCCGGCGCTGTTCTCGTTCAACAGCGTCGTCGGGAGATGTCCGGAATGCGGAGGCACCGGTGTTGCAGCGGAGGTGGATATGGCAGCGGTCATCCCGGACGAGCAGAAAAGCATCGAGGAAGGCGCGATCGCTCCGTGGCAGCATCCCCGGTATCGCTGGCCGCTTAACGAGTTGCGGGTGATCGCGCACAAACACGACATCTCGCTCAGCACACCGTATAAACGGCTGCACCTGAATCAGAAGAAGCTCATCCTGGAAGGGGAGACGTACTTTCCGGGAGTGTACAGGTTCTTCGAGATGCTCCAGCAGAAAAAGGACAAGCCGGGTGTTGCGGAGTTTCTGGAGATATACAGCAAGACGGTGCCGTGCCCCGCATGTGCCGGTGGGAGGCTGAATCGGCAGGCGCTCAGCGTCAAGGTGGACGGGTCCACCATAGCCGACCTTTGCGGAGAGCCGCTCTCAACGCTGCAAAAACAGCTCTCGCAGTTGCGGCTGGACAGCCGCCAGCAGGCGATAGCCGGGGGTGCAATCGAGCAAGTGGTGAGACGGGTAGATTGTCTCATCGAGATGGATCTGGGCTATCTCCCGCTCGATCGGGATCTCGCGACGCTTTCTGATGGTGAGGTTCAACGGATAAATCTTGCTGGTTTCCTTGCGGCGGACCTTACGGGAACGCTGTACGCGCTGGACGAACCCACGGTAGGCCTTCATCCATACGATCGGACGCGGCTATTGAGCGCACTGCGCTCGCTGAGAGATCGCGGCAATATGGTCATCGTCATAGCGCACGATCCGAAGATGCTCGCGCGTGCGGACCGGATCATCGAGCTTGGTCCCGGCGGGGGTCGTCACGGTGGCGAGATACTATTCCAGGGGACTTACGACGAGATGCTCAGGTGCAGACGCTCGCGCACCGGCAACCACCTGTCGGGCCGGGTGAGCGCGCGGCCTCGCGCAACCCGGTCGGCTACGGGCGCTCTGAAAATCGTCGGTGCGTGCAAGCACAACTTACGCGATGTCACTGTGAAGATCCCGCTTGGCTCGCTGGTGTGTATCACCGGAGTATCCGGGTCAGGCAAGACGGTGCTCTTGCGGGACGTTCTTTTTGCGGCTCTCAACGAAGAGACCGACGGGTTGCCGCCTGAACGGAGAGGGTACGTCGCTGTTGAAGGCGGCGATTCGGTGAGGCGGGCGGTGTTTGCGGGTCACGATGCCGTGGGTCGGTCACCGAGACCGGTAGCCGTGTCGTACGTTGGACTGTACGGCGCTATCCGGTCGGTTTTCGCCGCGACGAAACTTGCCCGAATGAGAGGGTATCGGAGCAACCACTTCTCCTATAACTCCAAGGCCGGGCGCTGTGGAGGCTGTAACGGCCTGGGATATATCGAGACGGTCATGAGCCTGCTGCCGACCGTGCGGACGGTATGTCCCGCATGTGAGGGCAAGCGATTTCGGGAAGAGGTGCTCGACGTGCGCCTCAGAGGCAATAGCATCGCCGATGTGCTGAGTATGAGTATGGATGAAGCGGCGGAATTTTTCCGGAACGAGCGTAGAATCGCAAGCGGGCTGAGCGTCGTGCACGACGTGGGGTTGGGGTATGTGCGTCTTGGCCAGCCGCTGGCGAGTCTTGCACGAGGTGAGGCTCAGCGGCTCAAGCTCGCGTCGTGTATGATGAAGGGAGCTGAAAGCTTTACGGCGTTTCTGTTCGACGAACCGACTGCGGGACTCCATTTCGAGGATATTCGGAAGTTACTGGCGTGCTTTGACCGACTTATCAGGGACGGCAACTCCGTTATCGTGGCGGAACACAACCTGGAGCTGATCAGGTACGCAGACTACGTGATCGACCTGGGACCGGGCGCCGGCAGGAGGGGCGGTAGAGTGGTTGCACGAGGAACGCCGCACCATGTCGCTCGGTGCAAGACCTCAAAGACCGGCGCAGCTCTCGCCGCCTACCTTGAGAACGGAGGGTCTCGCGGAGGCAGGACGAGCGCATGAGCAGCGTGACGAAACGAACCAAACGCCCGCCGAAAAATACCGTCACGACGTCTTCGGCAGCCGATCTGATGGCTGATGCCGTCAGAGAGACCGTCCGGGCGGAAATCCGCGCCGCCGGCGGCAACGAGGTGTTCTTTATCGGAAGAGCCGACGAACGGGGAATAGTGACGGAGATCGCCGTTGGCGCGCGGGGCAACCTTGGTGCGGTATCTGCCTACCTCGGTAGTGCTTCGCCCGGAGACGTCGTGATCCACAATCATCCGTCCGGCCCGCTGACACCGTCCGAGGCCGATATAGAATTCTCGAGCATGTTCGGCGGGATGGGCGTTGGGTCGTACATTGTGGACAACACTGTGGAACGCGTCTACGTTGTCGTCCCGGTGCTTGAGAGAGTCGAGACGAAACGGCTCGAGACTGAACGAACGGGTGCGCTGCTGCGACCGGGCGGTGCGCTGCAAGCGGGTCTCGTATCGTATGAGTTTAGATCTCAGCAGGTGGACATGATGGAAGCGGTCATCGATGCCTTCAACTCCGATGAAATAGCGCTTATCGAGGCGGCGACCGGTACCGGGAAAACCGTGGCGTACCTGATCCCTGCCATATTGTGGGCGACCACGAACGGCCAGCGAGTTGTAATATCCACGAACACCATCAACCTGCAGGAGCAGCTCATTCATAAAGACATACCGATGTTGCGGCGCGTCCTCGGGGTGAAATTCGAGGCGGTGTTGATGAAGGGCAGAGGCAATTATGTCTGTCTGAGGAAGCTTCAGAAAATAGCGTCGGATGTAGAGCTGTTTTCCACGACCGCCGACAGGGCGATGCTGGCGGATATCATAACCTGGGCGCGCAAGTCCAAGGATGGTGACAGGTCGCAACTGAGCTTTGTGCCGCCGCAAGAGCTCTGGGAAAAGGTAGCGTCGGAAGCGGACTTCTGTTTGCGCGCGAAATGTCCGCACTTCAAGAACTGCTTTGTGAACCGCGCGCGACGTGCAGCGGCACAAGCGGACATCGTCGTGGCGAACCATCATCTTCTGTTCGCGGACATCGCGCTGCGGAAACAGCTCGGAAGCTACTCGGATCTCGCGGTGCTGCCGCCGTATCAGCGGCTGATCATTGACGAGGCGCACAACGTTGAGGACGTGGCGACATCGTATCTCGGGGAGCAAATCACGCGTACCGGTCTTGCACGGATAATCGGGCGGCTGCACCGGTACGAGCGAGGCAGAGGCGGTGCGGTGGAGAAAGGGGCGCTCCCGTTTCTGCGAGCCAAGATCATCCGTTCGAAACGAGCCTTCGCGGTCAAACAGGCCGAGCGGCTCATTTCGACGATAGATGGGACGCTTATACCGTTGCTGGAAGGGTTGCTCGAGGTGGCTGATGCGGCGTTCGACGCGGTCTTTGCACTTGTCGAGGGGCGGTTCCCGGAGCCGACGCCGGAGAAGAAGCTGCGCATCACCGACGAGGTACGCAACTCCGACGATATGAGGGCCGTCGGTGCGGGCCGGATAGAAGCTCTCGTAAAGGAGCTTGTAGCGGTAGCGAAAAGGCTTGAGACGCTTGCCGGCGGATTGTCGAAATCGGCAACCACCGACGATGAGGAGGAGGACTTCTCGCTCGACAGAGAGGAATTGAACGCGTACGGGACAAAGCTGCGAGCGGTGGCGAGTTTCATATCGGCGGTGTTCAGCGACGTCGGCGATGAGAATACGGTGCAGTGGATAGAGACGAGGCCGAGGGACAAACCGATCGTCAGGCTCTGCGCCGCGCCCCTTGAGATCGCGTCCGCGCTGGTCGATACCGTTTATCCGCATATTAAGACTATCGTGATGACGTCAGCGACCCTATCGGTGGCGGGTAGGCTGGATTTCTTGAAATTCAGGCTCGGTCTCGACCGGGTAGATGCGGCTCGGTTGCACGAGCGGATCCTGCCATCACCTTTCGACTATGAGGAGCAGGCAATGATCGGCATACCGTCGGATATCGCCGATCCGGCGGCACCTCGTTACATAGACCAGGTCGTAGCAATGGTGCTCGAGTGCATCCGCATCACGCAGGGTAGAGCGCTCGTTCTGTTCACATCGTTCAGCGCGCTGAATTACTGTTTTCAGAACCTGCACGAAACACTTGCCGACGAGGGTATAGCCTCGTTCAAACAGGGAGCCGCCCCGCGACACCGGCTTCTGGGACAGTTCAAGCGGGATGTGAACTCGGTCCTGTTCGCCACGGACAGTTTCTGGGAAGGGGTGGATGTCGAAGGTGAAGCGTTGGAGTGCGTGATTCTTGCCAAGCTGCCGTTCCGCGTGCCGACCGAGCCGGTGCTTGAAGCGAGAGCGGAGAAGATCGAGAAAGACGGCGGCAACTCATTCGTTGAATACACGGTACCGCAAGCTGTGATACGGTTCCGGCAGGGGTTCGGCAGGTTGATTAGAAGGCGAACCGATCGCGGTGCCGTGGTGATACTCGACAGCAGGGTGCTGACACGGTCATACGGGCGGGCGTTTCTCGAGTCGCTTCCCGAGGCGCGGCTCGTGTGCACGCATAGGGCGGAGGTGCTGGCGGCGCTGCGCGAATTCTTCGAGAACTGACGTCGCATCAGGCGGGAAAAAGCGTTCAAGCGATTGTACGGAGCGCTGCCTCATGGTACAATAGTCGAGCGGTAGTAGGACGGCTGTTCGCTAATCGGGGCGCGTCACGCACAACGAGATGTCCGGTATCGGCCTGTATCCGGGCGGTGCCGGTCACGGGAAAGAAGGGGTACCATGGTGCAGCCGAGACAGGGCAGCAGCGATGAGGGAAACGATGGTTCCGCGAAAAGTGTCGGCATGCCGCCGAAGCTCTCATCAATCCTCGACGAACGGCTGATTCTGTGCGGGATGAAAGCGCGCCGTAAGCAGGAAGCGATTGAGGAGCTGGCGGCACTCATCGTCCAGAACGAGCCGGATCTCAGTAAGGAATCTATCGTCGAGTCGGTTCTTGCTAGAGAGCGCGAGTGCACCACCGCCATCGGCAGGACATGTGCCTTTCCACACGGGAAGATAGCCGGTCTGGACCGGATGATCGTTGCGCTGGGTATCTCGGAGCACGGGATAGAGTGTGACGCCATTGACTTGAAGCCGGTGAACTTCATGGTGCTCATATTGACGGGCGAAGTTGCGTCGCTCGAGTACCTGGCGACGCTTGCGGCGTTTGCGTCGCTCAGTCGTGAACAGGACAAGATGGACGTGGTACTGGCGGCGAAGTCGCCGCGCGAGCTCATCGAGGCTGTAGAGAGCCTCGACATCAATCTTGGATACTGAACGTACGTTGGCGAGCACCATCTGCTGAGACGGGACAAAACGGCAAGGGCGACCGGTTCACCTGCGGGCGCCGCTGTTCTCGTGTGAGTGAAGGCAGCACTATGGATGGCCGTAATGCAACCGGACAGGTATGCGCGAAGTACTCATTGACATCGGTGTGAACGGGGCGTTTCTCACGCGGAGATGGGAGACCCCCGAGACCTTCATGGCGCTTACACGTGATACGGGGTTCACGTATCACGAGTTTTGCGCTGATGTGCTCGATCCGTTTTTCAGCGGAGACGAGATCTACCAAAAAGAGGTTGCCGAGCGTGTGCGCACAACTGCGGGCGAGTATGGAGTGGTGATCACGGATTATTATACGGGCGTGGCAACACACCGGTTTCATGGTCTCTCGCACAGCAGCGGCGCGGTGCGTGCGCGTATGCGCCGGTGGATAGAGCGTGCAATGGATATCGCGCTGGCGCTCGGGACCGATCGGGTCGGAGGTCACTGGGACGCCATACCGGTGGAACGACTGAACGATCCTGCGTTGATGAGACGGTCATTGGACGATCTTTACCGCGAGTTTCGGGAGCTGGCAGCACTCGCGAGAGACAAGGGAATTGCGGCGATATCGAACGAGCAGATGTATATCCCGAGCGAGATACCGTGGACACTTGCAGGCGCCGAGGAGTTCCTCGTCGAGGTCAACACCGGAAACGACGGATGTCCCGTGTACCTGACGGTTGACACCGGCCATCAAGCGGGGGTCCATTACGGCGCGTCGGGCGACGAGCTCGAGTACATCAGATGGCTCGAGATGTTCGCGTCGGTATGCGAGATCGTCCACGTTCAACAGACGACCCCGGACGCGAGCATGCACTGGCCGTTTACGGATGAGTTCAACCAGCGGGGACATGTACAGATCGAGCAGGTGCTGGCGGCGATTGAGCGGTCGCACCGCGATCACGACCGGCGGCGTTTTGCGCAATGTCTCCGTCCGGTTACCCGCACCATCCTGGTGCTGGAATACATACCGGGTTCGACCACGACCGAAGCGGTCGTGCTCGACTCGCTCAAGGAGAGCTATGAGTTTCTTCGAAGTTTTGTCCCTGATGGGGGGATAACCTTCAGGTTCGATTGAGGAACGAGTCAAGAGGAACCGGCCGGCATCGCCGTTGCGGGACCTGTAGGGGCGGTTCGCGAACCGCCCGCATATGCCGGGCCATTCTTGCCGGTCGATGCGAACGGGAGGGAGTATGGGAAAAAGCGCCAAGCCGAAGCGAACGGCAAAGAAACCTGCCAAGAAGACCCAGAAAAAGGCATCAAAGCCGCGGGAACGCGACAGGATGCTTGATCTTATTGAGGGCGGCGAGGTGGACCGCGACGATCTTCTGACGTACCTGCGACGGATGTGCGAGATCCGCTTTTTCGAGGAGAAGGTGTTCGACCTGCTGGGTCGCAATATCATCAAGGGGGCGTCGCATCTGTACGCGGGCGAGGAGGCGGTTGCAGTAGGGGCGATAGCTGCGATTGAAGAGCACGACCTGATCACCAGCACGCACAGGGGTCACGGCCACTGTCACGCGATAGGAGATGTGCATGCGAAATCGGACGAGGAGAAACAGGACCATCTGAACAAGATGATGGCGGAACTGTGCGGGAAGGCCACCGGCTACTGTCGCGGTCGAGGCGGGTCGATGCACATTGCGGACGTCGAAAAAGGCAACCTGGGCGCGACCGGTATTGTCGGAGGGAACATACCGGTAGCCGTGGGTGCGGCGCTTGCCTGCCGGATGAGAAAGACAGGGCAGGTAGTGCTGTGCTTTTTCGGTGACGGCGCGTCGAATACCGGCGGGTTCCACGAGGCGTTGAACATGGCTGCAACATGGGATCTGCCTGTGGTGTTCATCTGCGAGAACAACCTGTACGGGATGTCGGTGCCCTTTGAGAAGGCGACAAAAATTCCGGAGGTGTTCCAGCGGGCGTTCGCATACGGGTTTGAAGGCGTTCCGGTGAACGGGATGGACGTGATCGAGGTGCTGGATGCGGTGAGACGCGCCGTGCGACGTGCACGAGACGGCGGCGCACCGACGCTCATAGAGTGCAAGACGTATAGATGGTACGGACATTCACGGAGCGACCCGCGAGCATATCGTACTCGCGAAGAGGAAGCGCAATGGAAAGCGAGATGCCCGATCAAGACGTTCGAGGCACGGTTGATAGCTGCGGATGTCGCGTCCGAAGCGGAGGTCAAGGCTGTCGAACAGCGCGCTGCCGACGCGATCGAGAAAGCGACCGAGTTCGCTCTGTCGAGCCCCGACCCGCCTCTCGAGGGGCTGTATGACGGGCTCTACGTCGAGGAGAAGCCGTCACGAGACGAGATCGAGAAAGAACGACAATTGCGTGAGCGGGTAAGGGCGGACACGAGCCTGCGACAGATCGCGTTGTGGCAGGCACTCGTCGAAGCGATGGCGGAGGAGATGGAACGGGACGAGCGGGTCTTTATCATGGGGGAGGATGTCGGCTTGTACGGCGGTGCCTACGGCGCGACGCGAGGGCTGTTCGAGCGGGTCGGGCAA
>Ga0180433_10011941_pt1 | contig 10222 bp, 10 predicted proteins | sample SS_ome_8_FD_132980 | JGI IMG/M metagenome (GOLD analysis project Ga0180433, IMG submission 132980) | Hypersaline lake sediment archaeal communities from the Salton Sea, California, USA - SS_1_D_1 metaG | ecosystem: Environmental > Aquatic > Non-marine Saline and Alkaline > Hypersaline >...
AAAAATATGTTTTACCATTAATTGACGGGGTGGACGGATTAGAACAATATAATATTAATGCTTATATTCACTTTATTGCCTATGGAACCAAGACAACTTTAGATTTAGGTGCTGGTGAAAGAGCAGGTGTCTTAAATTCTTACAAAGCAGCATTTGGTAGATTGCCTAGAACTGAAGAAGAGTGGCGGGATGCCATTAAAATTGCTAATGGACGTTGGCCCAATGAACGTTCAGAATCAGCAGAAAATAAAGCTAAGGAAATATTTAAAGAAGTGTATTTACGAGATGCTGATATGACTAATCCAAATGATAATGCCGCAGTGACCATAATTGCTTATGGTTTAAGGCCAGATGCCCGAAACTTAGATAGTGAAAGAGCTGCAATTCAGATTTTCAAGAGTATCTATCAAGTTAATCCAGTGACAGCAGTGCAATGGGATACTGTCAGGGCAATAGCTTATTCAGGGGCAGTCAGATAAAATACTGAACTCAAATATAAATCCCAGCCCAATTTGGGCTGGGATTTTCTTAAAAAAACATTTGCCTTTAGAAAAACAATAGTGTATAATCAAAAGACTTTAAGATTAAATATTAATAATATATTATGAAAAAGTTATTGTTTTTATTAATTATGGGAATCTTGATTCTGACTGGTTGCAGCGGAGGAGAAGCAAAAACTGTTAAATTAACACCAGAAGAAGCAAGAGTTAAAGCAGAAAACTATATAAATGAACAGCTTATGCCAGACGGTCAGAGCGTTGAAGTTAGTTTAGATGAAGAGAATACTGAAGTTAGCGGAGTGTATAAAGTTAAAGTTGCCCTGGCCAATGGATCAGAATTAAGTTCTTATATCACAACAGACGGTAAATATTTATTTCCAGAATCTGTAGACTTAGATGAAAAACAAGAAGAGCCTGCAGAAACACCGCCAGAACCGCAAGCTAATGCTCCTAAAAGTGACAAACCTAAAGTGGAATTATTTGTAATGAGTCATTGTCCTTATGGCACCCAAATTGAAAAAGGAATGTTACCAGTAGTCGAGTTATTAGGTGATAAGATAGACTATCAATTAAAATTTGTTGATTATTTAATGCATGGTGAAAAAGAAATGAAAGAAGAAATAGCCCAATATTGCATTCAAAAAGAACAAAATAACAAATTCATTAATTATTTAAAATGTTTTATTTATTCAGCAGATGCTGATTCAAGCGGATGTTTAACACAAACAGGGGTTAATACCTCACAGTTAAATTCTTGCATTGCTCAAACTGATAAAGAATTTAAGATTACCGAGGAGTTTAACAAAAGTCAGGGTGGATACCCGCCATTTAATATTTATAAATCAGAAAATGATCAATATGGGGTCCAGGGTTCACCTACCTTAGTAATTAATCAGACTCAAATACAGCCAGCTGGTAGAGATTCGCAGAGTTTATTAAATGCAATTTGTAGTGCTTTTAATAATTTGCCAGAAGAATGCAGCCAGCAATTATCAACTGAAATGCCATCATCTGGCTTTGGAGCTGGGACAGCTTCAGGCTCAGCTTCTGGAGATTGCGGTAGCTAGATTTAACTTATATCCTTAATATAAAAAGAAGAGCTTAAATTGAAGCTCTTCTTTTTATTGCCAAGTGTAACAAAATCAGTTTTTATTCGTCTAATAGGGTGAAAGCGTTTATAAATAAGCGCTCAGGTGGAATTTATGGGCGTTTTTTGTTTTAGAAAAATATGAAGGATAATACCCTGAAAACAATCAAATATTACTGGCAAGCTACTTTAAAATACAAGTGGGTATCTTTGGTTATGTTTATTAGTTTTATTGTTGCTTTTTTAATGCAGGTAATTACTCCTTTATTTTATAAAGATTTTTTTGATGTTTTAACCAGTGGCCAGCCAAAAGATCTTGTAGTTAATAGTTTAATTTCAATATTAATATTAATTTTTGTTTTAGCTTTTTTGGAATGGCTGTTTTGGCGGATTTCCAGTTTTTTATTGACTTTTTTAGAATCCAGAGTCATGGCTGATTTGGCTAATAAATGTTTTGCTTATTTACACCGGCATTCGTTTACTTTTTTTGAGAATAACTTTGTTGGTTCTTTAGTTAAGCGTGTCGGCTGGTTTACTAAAGCTTATGAAGCAGTAATTGACCGATTAGTTTATGATTTATTGCCTTTAATCACCACAATCTTGTTTATTATGGTAGTTTTGTTTTTGCGTAATATTTGGTTGGGTTTTGGGGTTTTAGTTTGGATAATTATTTTCATGATAATTAATGTATTTTTTAGTAAGTATAAATTAAAATATGATATTGAACGTAGTGAAATTGAAACAGAGGCAACTGGCTTGCTTGCTGATACAGTGACTAATAATTCTAATGTAAAATTATTTAATGGTTATCAGCGGGAAAAGAAGAATTACGCAAAAGTAAACGAAAAATTACGTAAGATTAGAAGATTTACCTGGGATTTAGGTCAGATTTTTGAATCTTTTCAGGGATTTTTAATGATTGGTTTGGAAATTGGAATTTTTTATCTGGCTATTCGATTATGGGAACAAGGAATTTTAACTGTTGGTGATTTTGTTTTAATCCAGGCATATTTAATTACCATCTTTATGCGTCTATGGCATTTTGGCCGCACAATTGTCAGATTATATGAAAGTTTTGCTGATGCTGAAGAAATGACAATTATTTTAAACACTCCACATGAAATTCAGGACGTTCATAATGCTAAGGAATTGATAATAAAAGAAAGTAAAATTGAGTTTAAAGAGGTCCATTTTGCTTATCATAAGACCCGAAAAATTTTAAAGGATTTTAATTTGACAATTAAGCCAGGTGAAAAAATTGCCTTAATAGGCCCTTCTGGAGCAGGTAAATCAACAATAGCAAAATTACTTTTACGAATGCATGATATTGAACAAGGTAAGATATTAATTGACAGTCAAAAGGTGTCTCAGGTTACTCAGGAAAGTTTATGGAGCCAGCTTAGTTTTGTACCTCAGGATCCAATACTATTTCACAGACCATTAAAAGAAAATATTGCTTATGGCAATCCACGCTCAACCATGAAAGATATTATCAAAGCTTCACAAGCAGCCCATTGTCACGAATTTATTGAGAATTTTCCTGAAGGATATGAGACTTATGTTGGTGAACGAGGAGTTAAGTTATCAGGTGGTGAAAGGCAAAGAGTGGCAATTGCCAGGGCAATATTAAAAAATTCTCCGATTTTGATTCTTGATGAAGCAACTTCAAGCCTGGATTCACATGCTGAAGGTTTGATCCAGGAAGCTTTAAATGAGTTAATGAAAGATAAGACCGTTATTGCTATAGCGCATAGATTATCTACTATTAAAAAAATGGACCGGATTTTAGTCATTGATCAGGGCAAAATTATGGAAGAAGGCACTCACGCAGAACTAACTAAGAAAAAAGACGGGATTTATAATAAATTATGGGAATTACAGGCTGGTGGATTTATTCAGTAATCCCGCACTTTGTTGAAAACATTGTCTTTGTAGAGACCCTGGCCAGGGTCCATATTTGACGATTTCATCAACAATAAAGTGCGGGGTTTTATTTTTAGTATTTTTTAGCTATATTAACTGAAAGAAAATTAACATATTTACGTACTACTAAGTATAACTTTATCCATGTCTGGAAAAATTTTAGAGAAAACTGACCAGGAATTAGTTGCTTTGGCCTTGGCTGACCAGAAAGATTTTTTATTTTTAGTAAAACGTTATCAAAATCAGTTAATCCAGTATATTTGCAGAATTTCCAATGTTGCGAAAGAAGATGCTGAAGATATTTTACAGGAAGTCTTTTTAAAAGTGTACCGTAATTTAAACAGTTATAATCCTAAATTGAAATTTTCTTCCTGGATTTATAGAATTACACATAATGAGGTTATTAGTGCTTATCGTAAAAAAAAGAACCGGCCGCAAACAATTGATTTGGATTTAGATTTTAACCTAATTGAAACTTTAGCTGATGATTTTGACATTAAAGAAAAAATTGATCAGAATTTTTTAAAAGAAAAGATTAGTCAGGTTTTACTAAAAATGGACCATAAATATGCTGAAGTTTTAGTTTTATATTATTTTGAACAAAAAGATTATCAGGAAATTTCTGATATTATTAAAAAGCCAAAAGGTACAGTAGCCACATATTTAAACCGGGCCAAAAAGCAATTTAATAAAATATTAACAAAGGAAAATATTAAATTTCACTAATATGAATGAAAAAGATTTGGGCAAAAAAATAATTGAAAAAATTGAGAAGAAAAAGATAAAACCAAAACCTAAATGGGAGTTTTTGTTAAAAGATTCTGTGCTTTGGTTTTTTGTGGTTTTAACTGTAATTGTTGGCAGCTTAGCTTTTTCAATTATTATTTATATGATTGATAATAATGACTGGGATTTATATGATCATTTTAGTGATAATTATTTTGGATTTATTTTAGCAACTTTACCTTATTTTTGGTTTATTGTCTTGGTGCTGTTCTTAGGATTATTATTTTATAATTTTAAACACACTACTGGTGGATATAAGTATACTACATCTACTATTATGTTAAGCAGTATTTTATTGAGCGTGATTTTAGGTGTTTTATTTTACAATTTAGGTTTTGCTCAGGAATTTGAAGATTTATTAGCAGATAATGTTCAACCTTATAAAGATTTAGTTAAGAATAGAGAAAAAGTCTGGACTCAGCCTGAAAAAGGTGTTTTGGCAGGCAAGGTCGTGGTTATTATTGATCAGAATAATTTTAAAATAATTGATTTGAATAAAAATGAATGGCAGGTTTTAGCCAGTAATTTAAGGCAGCAAAAGTGTCCCCATATTCAGGAAGGTATTAGAATTAAAATTATTGGTCAAAAAATAACTAACCAGCAGTTTGAAGCACATATTATCCGGCCGTTTTTTAAAGAGCCTCCGAGAATTATTCCTTTTGGAATTAGGTCTCAACAATTTCCAGTGATGGTAAATTGTCATTGAAATATTTTTTAAAAATATTCGTATTAATAATTAGAGGTATCATCCAAAGCTCTAATTATTAATTTAAAACATATGTGAGTTTAGTAATAATTAAACCCCATAGATAATTTTTCCCTCTGGCTCTCATTTTATATAAGTGGGAGCCATTTAAATAAGTGAAAGAAAATTTCATATACGGCGTATTATATAGCAAGAGGGTACCTCAAAATAAATTTAAAATTAAAAAAATAATTAAAATTATGAAAGATTCAAAATTAAAGTTTTTAACAATTGTTCTTTCAATCTTAATTACTACCGGATTAGTGGCTGCCAGTACCTTAGCTTTTCAGGGCAATGAATCTCAGGTAAACGGGCCAGGCGTTGATCCTGAAAAAAGAGCTTCTGTACTGGAAGCTTTAGATAATAGTGACTATCAGGCTTGGTTAATTGCAGTCGGAGAAGATAGTAAAGTGGCTGAATTGATTACTGAGGAAAAATTTCCTCGTTTAATAGAAGCTCATAATTTAATGCAAGCAGGTAAAGAAAAATTTGAAGCAGCCAGAGAAATCAGAGAAGAATTGGGGCTTAAACCAGGTTTTGCGCAACAAAGAGGATTTGGTCACCAGGGTAAGGGATTAATGAAAAATATTGACCACCAAGCCATAAAAGATGCTTTGGATAATAATGATTATAATGCCTTTGTGGCTGCTGTCGGTGACGATTGTCCTTTTAAAGATAAGATAACTGAGGAAAATTTTAGTAAAATGATTGAAGCTCACAATTTACAAAAAGAAGGAAATATTGATCAGGCAAAAGAAATTATGGAAGAAATCGGAATTAAATTTCCAGGTAAAATGCCAAGGTTTAAATAATAGAGTGATTTAGCTCTAGCGAAAAGATGATCTTTTAAAAAAGATCGTCTTTTTGCTTTTATTGTCTTATATAATTTGATATACTATGAGTAGTAATATGAGAAAAACAATACTTTTAATTGTATTTTTAATACTTGGTTTTTTGTTTTATCTTTTGCCTGATTTTGATCTTGAGTATTATCAGGTTTTTTTAACAATTGCTAGTTTTTTATTTGCAATTTTTGCCGGATTTTATATTTCCAGGCAAGGGACCAGATATAGTAATATTAGGGATCAAATTACAAAATTTGATGGAGAGATGTCAGCTATTTTTCGCCAATTTGGCCATTTAAGCATAACCTCCCAAAAACAGGTTAAAAAAATTATAAGCAAACATTATAATAAAATTTTAAAAGAAAAGTCCTGGGATTATCATTTTATAAATAAATCAACAACAATTACTGATATTCATAATCTAGTCCATAAATATGCACCTAATAAACCTTTGCCCAGTTTAAAGCATTTAGCCCTGCAAAGAGTGCTAACTGCTTTGGAAAATTTACAGGTAATTAGAAAAAATATGATAGCCCTGCACCAGGAAAGGATCCCTCCTTTTCAATGGGTAGTTATTATTCTCTTATCTTTAATTTTATTGATATCTTTAAGTTTAATCCCTTCGCAATATAATTTTTCCTTAGATATATTAAAAAGCTTTTTTGGGACAATAGTTATTGGAGTAATTATTTTATTGTATGAATTTGACAATTTGCGTTTTTTTGAAGGCACTATTGGCCAAAGTTCAGCTGAAGATATATTAGAAATATTTAAGGGTAAAAAATAATTAATAATTAATTTTATGTCTAAGATAATTATTGAAGTTTCAGCCAGACATTGCCATTTAACTCAGGATCATGTAGATATATTATTTGGCAAAGGTTATCAAATTAAGGTATTAAAAATGGTTTCTCAACCTGGGCAGTTTGCTTCCAAAGAAAAAATAACTTTAAAAGGACCTAAAGGTGAATTAAGTTTGCGTATTGTCGGTCCTGTCAGAAGTAAAACTCAGGTTGAATTATCTACTACTGAATGTATTAAATTAGGAATAAAGCCAGTTTTACGGGTTTCTGGTGATATTAAAAATACTCCAGGAGCAGTTTTAATTGGCCCCAAAGGTAGAGTTAAAATTAATCAGGGAGTAATTGTCGCCCAGCGTCATGTCCATTTAGCTCCTGCTGAACTTAAACAATTAAAATTAAGAAAAGGGCAGTTGGTTAAAGTAAAAATAAGCGGTCCCAGAGCCTTAGTTTTTGATAAAGTTATTACCAGAACAGGCGAGGGACATAAAAAGGCAATTCAAATAGATACTGATGAAGGAAATGCTTGTGGCTGGATTCCTGGCATGAAAGGAGAGTTAATAAAATGAATTCTTTTGCCCGAGTAAAAATTTTACTCAGGGGTTATTTTAAATGGTTGGGGAGAAATAAATGCCGAGCCAGCTCAACTGTTACTTTAGTTCAGGATGATAATAAAAATATAATAATTGATACAGGGACGCATAATAATCGACAAAAGTTAATTAAAGCTTTGGCTAAAGAAAATTTAGAGCCAGAAGATATTAATTATGTCATTATAACTCATGCTCATACAGATCATTTAGAAAATTTGGGAATTTTTACCCAAGCGCAGAGTATGAATGTTTTTGAACTGAAAAAAGGAGATGTTTTTCAGCTTTCAGAAGAATTATATAATAAAGGAGAAAAAGAATTAACCCCTAATACTAAGATAATAGCAACCCCTGGACATACAACAGATTGCATTAGTGTATTAGTAAATACGAGTAAAGGCAAGATTTTAATCGCTGGTGATTTATTTGTAACTAAACAAATAGAAAAAGGTATTTTTGTGGAGAATAGGAAAAACTGGGAAAAGTCCAGAAAAAAGATGATCAAGGCTGCTGATTATATTATCCCCGGGCATAGCGGGATGTTTAAAATTAAAAAATAGTATGTCTGTGAAATTTGAAAAAAATATTTTGGCTGATTATTTTGCTATTTGTATTATTTTTTTAAATAGTTAGCAATTAAATTCGCATTAACACCAATGTGTTGTAATTAATTATTTAGTTATGCATAAAAAATATATTTTAGTATTAAATGCCGGTAGTGCGACTTTAAAATTCAAGGTTTTTAAGTTGGCAGATTTGAAAATTGTTAAATCTGGGATTGTGGAAAGAATTGGACTGATGAATTCTTTTATCATTATAAATGAGCAAAAAGAAATTAGTGAAGTTGAAAGTCATGAGCAGGCTTTTAAATTAGTAATTAGTAAACTTGGAGAAATTAAAGATGATATTGTCTTAGTCGGTCATCGTGTTGTGCATGGCGGTGAGGATTTTAAAGAACCAGTAGTCCTTAATAAAAAAACTATTAAAAAGCTTAAAAAGTATAATAAGCTGGCTCCATTACATAATCCAGTTAATTTATCATGCATTAAAGCAAGTGATAAATATTTTAAAAAAGTGCCGGATGTGGCAGTTTTTGACACTAGTTTTTATCAGACTTTGCCTGATTACGCTTATATATATGCTATTCCCATAAAATATTATCAAAGACATAAGATCAGGAAGTATGGTTTTCATGGAATTTCTCATCAGTATATTGCTGAACAAGCTGCACAAAAAATGAGAAAAAATCTGAATAAATTGAATTTAATTACCTGTCATTTGGGTTCTGGTTGTTCAATTACAGCAATAAAAAAGGGTAAAGCAATAGATACGTCAATGGGCTTTACTCCTTTAGAAGGATTAGTAATGATGACTCGTAGTGGCAGTATTGATCCGGCAATACCCTTATATTTAATGAGAAAATTAAAAATGTCAGAAGATGATATTAATAATTGTTTGAATAAGCGTTCTGGCCTTTTTGGTTTGAGTGGACTAATGGATATGAGGGATATTTTATCTAAAGCAGGGTATCAAGTTCCTGGTTATAAATTTAAAGGCAGAATTACTAAAAGGGAGCAGGAAGTATGTAGGTTGACAATTGATATATTTGTTTATAAGATAAGAAAATATTTAGGTTCATATAAACTAATTTTAAAAGATGTGGATGCAATTATTTTTACAGGCGGGATAGGGGAACGCAGTTCAGTAATTCGCAGCCAAATATTAAAAAATATTACTATTAAGAGTTTTATTATCCCTGCAAACGAAGAATTAATGATTGCTCAACAAGCCAGGAAATTTATATCTTAAAAATGACCAGGAAATTTCAAATATTGCTTATATTTATTATTGCAGCTTTTATTTTTTTAAGTTGTAATTTTGTTTTTGCCCAGGATCAAGGAGCAACATGCAGTTTAGATTCTCAAGGATGTACAGAGCAGGGATTATATCTTTCAACTTTACTAGAAAATCGTGGTTTGAGTTTTGCTTTAATAGTAGTAGCTGGTTTAGTAGATGGTGTTAATCCTTGCGCTATTGGCATGCTGATTTTATTGCTAGGTTATTTAATGGTATTTGCTCATGAACCGCAGCGGATGATCAAATTGGGGATTATTTACATTTGTACAATTTTTATAACGTATTTTCTAATTGGGCTAGCTTTTTCTCAGTTTATTTATCAGTTAGTTGCCTGGCCCTGGTATGAACAAGCCAGTTTGATTATTAAATATCTGATTGTTGCTTTGATTTGGCTTGCAGCTTTAATTAATTTAAAAGATGTTTTTTGGTATGGCAAAGGTTTTTCTTTAGGGGTGTCCAAAGGGGAGGTTCCAATTTTAATGCGTTTAATAAAAAAGGTTGACTGGCAGGCAACCTTGTTGTTAGGTGTGGTGGTTACAATTTTTGAGTTACCTTGTTCTTTGCCGGTTTATATTGGAGCCATTGGAATTATGACTGAAGCTTTTAGTTTTTTTAAAACTTTAGGATATTTACTCGTTTATAATTTAATGTTTGTTTTGCCATTAATAATTGTATTTTCAATAATAGTTCGTACTCATCATATATTTGAAGTTAAAGATATTCAGGAACGAGCTAATAAATGGATGAAACTTTCTATGGCAATTGCTCAGATTTTAATCGGAATCGGTCTTTTATTAATTTAAGATTTAAAGTTAAAATTGGCGATGATAAAAAGATTATTAAACGGACAAACAAAGACAATTACCTCAGCTGCAATTATTGTGGGGGCGGCTTCATTAACGAGCCGTCTTTTAGGTGTTATCAGGGATCGGATTTTAGCAGGCGAATTTGGGGCAGGGGATATATTGGATACTTATTATGCAGCTTTTCGGGTTCCTGATTTAGTTTTTAATTTATTAGTTTTAGGTGCTTTGTCAGCTGGTTTTATTCCGATTTTTACCCAGTATTGGCAAAAAAATAACAAAAAAG
>Ga0180433_10011942_pt1 | contig 10221 bp, 8 predicted proteins | sample SS_ome_8_FD_132980 | JGI IMG/M metagenome (GOLD analysis project Ga0180433, IMG submission 132980) | Hypersaline lake sediment archaeal communities from the Salton Sea, California, USA - SS_1_D_1 metaG | ecosystem: Environmental > Aquatic > Non-marine Saline and Alkaline > Hypersaline > Sediment...
GATATGCACTTCTCGATCGGCTACTCCGAACCCGGCGCCGGAACCGACCTGGCCAACCTGCGCACCACAGCGGTCCGCGACGGGCAGGACTACATCGTCAACGGTCAGAAGATGTGGACCAGCCTCATCCAGTACGCCGACTACGTCTGGCTGGCGGTACGCACCAATGCCGAGGCCAGGAAACACCGCGGCATCTCGGTGCTGATCGTGCCCACCGACGCCGACGGCTTCTCCTGGACCCCGGTACGCACCATGGCCGGCGCCGGCACCAGCGCCACTTACTATTCCGACGTCCGAGTACCGGTCGGAAACCGGGTGGGCGAGGAGAATTCCGGCTGGAAGCTGGTGACGAACCAACTCAATCACGAACGGGTCGCGCTGGTGACCGCACAGCCGATCATCACCGCCCTGACCCAGGTTCGCCAATGGGCACAGAACACCAAGGATGCCCAGGGGGCTCGGCTCATCGACTCCGAATGGGTGCAGCTGAACCTGGCCCGGGTTCACGCGGGAGTGGAGTACCTCAAACTCATCAATTGGGAGTTGGCCTCGGCGAAATCGGAGGCTCCATCGGCCGGGGACGCCTCGGCGGCCAAGGTGTTCGGCACCGAGTTCGCCACCGAGGCCTACCGGCTTCTGATGGAGGTCCTCGGACCCTCGGCGACGCTGCGACAGGATTCGCCGGGCGCGTTGCTACGCGGCAGGGTCGAGCGGATGCACCGATCGTCGCTGATACTCACCTTCGGCGGCGGCACCAACGAGGTCCAGCGCGACATCATCGGGATGGCGGCCCTCGGCTTGCCTCGGGCGAACCGCTGACCCCGAAAGGACTCGGATGGATTTCACCAGAACAGAAGCTGCGCAGGAACTCTCCGGCCTCGTCGGCACCATCGTCGAAGCGGTGTGCACACCGGAGCACCAACGAGAACTGGACAGCCTCGACCAGCGCTTCGACCGGGCGCTGTGGCAAAAGCTCATCGACGCCGACGTTCTCAGCACGGCCGCTGCGGAACCCGTCGGCGGGGGCGGGTTCGGTGTGCTGGAACAGACTGCCATCCTGACCGCACTGGGGAGGCAGCTTGCCGCTACGCCCTATCTGGAGTCGGTGGTACTCGGGGCCGGCGCGCTCGCCGCTTTCGGATCCGCCGAACTGCAGCAGCACTGGGCGGTGCCGGCCGTCCAGGGCGCGACGATCCTCACGGTCGCCCTCGACGGCGAACCGGGCCAGGGCCCGGTGCGGGCCACCGCGTCCGCCGACGGGTTCCGGCTGACCGGGACGCGCACTCAGGTTCCGTTCGGCCCGATTGCGGACGCGTTCCTCGTGCCGGCCGAAACCGACTCGGGCACATCCGTTTTCCTCGTAGCGGCCGAGAGCCCGGGCGTCTCGATGGCACCGCAGGACAACACCGGCCGCACCAGCGCCGGTGAGCTGGACGTGGCCGGTGTCGAAGTGCCGGCCCACCGTATCGTCGGCGCCGGCGAGGTGCTGGACTGGCTGACCACCCGTCGGGCCGTGGGCCTCGCGGCGTTCCAACTCGGGGTTCTCGAGCGCGCGCTGGAGCTGACCGCCGACTACGCCCGCACCCGAGAACAATTCGACCGTCCGATCGGCAGTTTCCAGGCCGTCTCCCAGCGGCTGGCCGACGCCTATATCGAGATCAAGGGTTTGCGACTCACCTGCGAACAGGCGTCCTGGCGGCTCTCCGAGGGGCTACCCGCCAGTACCGAAGTGGCCACCGCCGCATTCTGGGCGGCCGAAGCCGGGCACCGGGTGGCCCACACGGCCGTACATGTCCACGGGGGCGTGGGAATCGATATGGACCACCCCGCGCATCGGTACTTCATCACCGCCAAGCAGACCGAGTTCGCCCTCGGCGGGGCCACCGCGGCGCTGCGGGTCATCGGCCGCGATCTGGCAGACACCCCGGCCTAGGGTGACCACCGCACCCACCGTCACCGATCTGCTGGTGCCGCTTGCCGAAGTTGACGACCGTGGCGTCCACGCCGATGACGGTTCCTACTCGACCTGGCGTCAGCACATTCAACTCGGGGCCGACCTCGCCGCCGCGCTTCGGTCCCGGTTGGATCCGGACAAACCCCCGCATATCGGAATACTGCAGGGCAACACCCCGCTGTTCTCGGCGCTGCTGGTAGCCGCCGGGCTATCCGGAATGGTGGCGGTGGGGCTCAACCCCACCCGACGTGGGGCCGCCCTGTACCGCGATATCGACCACGCCGACTGTCAACTGATCATTACCGACGCGGATCCTCTGACTGACGGGCCGGACTTCGCCCCGACCGGGACGGCGGTGCTCAACGCGGCATCACCGGAATGGGCCGACACATTGGCGGCGCACCGGGACTCGCCGATCCCCCTCGCCGACACCACATTCGACGATCTGTTCATGCTGATCTTTACCTCGGGGACCAGCGGCGAACCGAAAGCGGTCCGCTGTACCCACGAGAAGGTGGCGGTGCCCGGCATGATGCTGGCACAGCGCTTGGGCCTGGGCCCCTCGGACACCTGTTATCTCTCGATGCCGCTGTTCCACTCCAACGCGGTGATGGCAGGCTGGGCCCCGGCGATCGCGGCCGGGGCTTCGATCGCGTTGCGGAGGAAGTTTTCCGCGTCGCAGTTCCTTCCGGATATCCGCCGGTTCGGGGCGACCTACGCCAACTACGTGGGCAAGCCGATGTCCTACGTCCTGGCCACCCCGGAGCAGCCCGATGACACCGATAACCCGCTGCGGATCATGTACGGCAACGAGGGGGCGCCGCGCGATATCGGCCGCTTCGCCCGGCGGTTCGCGGTGACGGTGATCGACGGGTTCGGGTCCACCGAGGGCGGGGTGGCGCTGGGGCGGACCCCGGACACGCCGGAAGGCTCGCTGGGCCCGATCACCGACGATCTGGCGATTGTCGACGTCGACACCGGCCTGCCCTGCCCGCCCGGTGCAGTCGGGGAGTTGATCAACACCCAAGGGCCGGGTCAGTTTCGCGGTTACTACAAAGATGATGAGGCCGAGGCGCAGCGGATGACCGGCGGCTCCTACCGCAGCGGCGACCTCGCCTACCTCGACGAGGCCGGTTACGTCTACTTCGCCGGACGTCTCGGCGACTGGATGCGGGTGGACGGCGAGAACCTCGGCACCGCGCCGATCGAACGGGCACTGATGCGCTACCCGCAGGTGCAGGAGGTGGCGGTGTACGGGATTCCCGACGATGTCGGCGATCAGGTGATGGCGGCTCTGGTGCTCCCGGATCAGGCCGGGTTCGACGTCGATGCGTTCCGGCGGTTTCTGACCGAACAGGACGATCTCGGGCCCAAACAGTGGCCGTCCTATGTGCGGGTGTCCTCCGCGCTGCCGCGGACCGAAACCTTCAAGGTGCTCAAACGGCACCTGGCGGCCGAGGCGTTGGACTGCACCGATCCGGTGTTCCGCATCTGCCGCTAAGATCGGCGACGGTCGGGTGCCGAGGAGATGTGAGGGCGAGGGTGAAGTTCACAGCGAGCGCGGCCGCCATGGTCGCGGCGACTGCATGGCTCGGCTCACCGATGGGGGCGCCCCCGGCAAAAGCCGCCCCCTGCCCGGATGTCAATGTGGTGTTCGCCCGGGGTACCGACGAACCGCCGGGAGTCGGCGTGGTCGGGCAGACTTTCGTCGATGCTTTCCGGGCGGACGTCGGCAACACCGTCACCGTGGACGTCTACCCGGTGAATTACCCGGCCAGCCGGGACTATCCGACCGGCGTCGAAGGCGTCATCGACGCCGACAATCACATCCGGGACGTCACGACCGCGTGCCCGGCCACCAAGATCGTGCTGGGCGGCTATTCCCAAGGCGCGGGGGTGATCGCGCTGTTGACATCGGATGGCACGACCCCCGGCTCGGCGGCGCTGCCGACCCCGCCGGCACCGTTGCCGCCGGCGGTGGCCAATCAGGTTGCGGCAGTGGCATTGTTCGGCAAACCTTCGCCCGGCGTCTTGGATTCACTGGGTATGCCCCGCCTCGCCGTGGGACCGCTCTACGCATCCAAGACCATCGACCTATGCGTCGACGGTGATCCGATCTGCTCCGCCGACCAGAACAACAGCATCGTTCCGCACCTGCTGTACGGGGTGAACGGAATGGCGGCCGAGGCGGCCCAGTTCGCGGCGCGGCAGCTCTGAGTCAGCCCGCCAGGGACGGCATGACCGCCTCGATGAGGTGCGGACCCGGCTCATCGAGTGCCCACCGCAGTGCGTCGGCCAGTTCCCCGGCGGTGGCCGCGCGCCGGGCCGGCACCCCCATCCCCTCGGCGATCTTCACGAAGTCCAGCGCCGGCGGTGTCAGATCGAGTAGCGACTGCGCCTTCGGCCCGGGCGGGCCGCCCTCGCCCTGAGCACCGACCCGCGCCAACTCGATCCGCAGGATGTCGTACGCGTGGTTGGCATAGACGACGGTGGTGATGTCGAGTTCCTCCCGGCTGTGGCTCCACAGCGCCGAAATGGTGTACATCGCCGATCCATCGGATTCCAGACACAGCACCGGCCGCTCCGGTTCGGCGATCGCGGCGCCGAGCGCCACCGGGAGCGCGTAACCGATCGCACCGCCGGTCAGGGTCAGCCAGTCGTGGGCCGGGGCGCCCGCGGTGGCCTGCGGCAAAAGGATTCCCGAGGTGTTCGCCTCGTCGACCACGATCGCCCGCTCTGGCATCAGCGCCCCGATCACATCGGCCGCGGTCTGCGCGGTGAGCGCACCCGACGGTAGCGGCGGCCGGACCGCCGGCGCAGTCGGGAACGGGGTGTCCGGGCTCAGCCGGTCGGCCAGTTCGGACAGCGCGGCATCCGCGCCCACCGGACCGGCCAGCATGTGCACGGTGCAGCCCTGGGGTACCAGATCGCTGGGCATACCCGGATAGCCGAAGAAGGTGACCGGGGCGGCGGCCCCGGCGAGGATCAACCGCCGGGTGCCGGACAACTGCGCCGCGGCAGCCTCGCCGAAGTAGGCGAGCCGCTCGGCTGCGGCGATTCCAGCACCGCGTTCCAGCCGGGCCGGAAAGGTCTCGCAGAGCACCGTCGCCCCGAAGGCCTCGGCCAGCCGGGTCGCGGCCCCCAAACCCGATGCACGGGTTGCGTCACCACCGATCAGGATCACCGTCGGCTCACCGGAGCGCAACGCCTCTTCCACCGCCCCGGTGTCCATGGGGATCGGTTCAGGTTGCGGCGCAACGGTTCCGGCCGGTTCCGCACCGTCGGACCAGGACACGTCCGCGGGCAGGATGAGAGTGGAGATCCGCTGTCCGGCGCGGCTGCAAGCAACTGCCTCGAGGGCGTCGGAGCCGATATCGGCGGGTCTCATGGTGCGGCGTACCCAACCCGACACCGTGCCGGCAACCGCGTCGATATCGGATTCCAGCGGGGCGTCATAGCGCTTGTGATAGGTGGCGTGGTCGCCGACCACGACCAGCATCGGCACCCGGGCGCGCCGAGCGTTGTGCAGGTTGGCCAGACCGTTGCCCAAACCGGGGCCGAGGTGCAACAGCACGGCCGCCGGATCACCGGACATCCGGGCGTAGCCGTCCGCCGCTCCGGAGGCCACGCCTTCGAACAGTGTGAGCACACCGCGCATACTCGGCACACTGTCCAGTGCTGCCACAAAGTGCATCTCTGAGGTTCCCGGGTTGGCGAAACACACCCGTACCCCGTTGTCGGCGAGGGTCGTGATGAGGGCCTGTGCACCGTTCATCCGAGGTGTCCTTTCAGCATCGTGAAGACCCGCCCGGCATTGCCGCCCAAATAGTCGGCGCGGGTTTCGTTGGAGAGGCCCAGATCATCGAGCCCTTCCAGGCTGCGCGTATGGCCGATCATCGGGAAGTTGGTGCCGAAGAGAACCTTCCGACCTCCGGTCCGAGTCTTCATGAACGACACCAGTTCCCCCGGCAGGCGCCTGCTGGTATAGGCCGAAGTATCGATGTAGATGTTGTCGTGCTTGCGTGCGACAGCGATCATTTCCTCGGTCCACGGGTATCCGATATGGCCACACACGATGGTCAGTTCTGGAAAATCGATCGCGATCTGGTCGATATAGGGAATCGGCCTGCCGGTCTCGGAGGGGCGCAGTGGTCCGGTGTGGCCGACCTGGGTGCAGAACGGGACGCCCAGTTCGACGCACTCGGCGAACAATGGATAGAAGCGGCGATCCGTCGGTGGAACCCCCCACAGCCAAGGCAGCACACGCAGGCCGACGAAGCCGTCGTCGCGCACCCGGCGGCGCAACTCGCGGACCGCGTCCATCGGGCGGTCGATATCTACGGTGGCCAGTCCTGCAAACCTAGCCGGGTAGCGCTGAACCCATTGGGCCACCTGATCATTGGAGATGATGTCATGACCGTTGGGGCCACGCCAGGCGGTCAACAGTCCGATGTCGATATCGGCGTCATCCATCGACTGCAGCGTCACCTCGATCGGCGGGTCTTCGTCCGGGACCTGACCGCCCGTCCACTTCAGCAGCGACGCGAACATCCCGCAGGAGAGGAAATACCGCGTCGGATGCTGAAGCCAGGCGTCGATCCGCACGGGATCGACTGTAGACCGCCTTAACTGCGGATAGCGTCCAACCGCCGCGCCGCGGTATCGAAACCCGCCACCAGTTCGGCGATGATGTCCGCCGCGGGGCGGATCTCATTCATCCGGCCGACTATCTGGCCGACCGGCATGGCCACGGCGGTCGGGTCGTAGGACTGACTCATCCGCTGGTGGGCCTCGCTGACGAGCACGTTCTGCAGTGGCATCGGCAGCGGTTCGGGGGCGCCTTCGGCGTCCCAGGCGTCGGTCCACCGACTCCTGAGCAGCCGCGCGGGCTTGCCGGAATAAATCCGCCGCCGCACCGTGTCGCTTGAGGTGGCCGTCAACAGAGCCTGCTGAATGACCGACGGGCCGTCGGTGTCGGCGCGACCGCCGAGATCGTATTCAGCGGCGGTCAGGAAGGCCGAGCCCATCCAGACTCCGGATGCTCCAAGCGCCAGCGCCGCCGCCACCTGCCGTCCGCTACCGATCCCGCCGGCGGCCAGCACCGGTGTCTCCCCCACGGCATCGACCACCTCGGGGATCAGCACCAACGAGGCGATCTCGCCGGTGTGCCCACCGGCTTCGTAGCCTTGTGCGACAACGATATCCACCCCGCTCTCGGCGTGCCGGCGGGCGTGCCCGGGGGTACCGGCCAGTGCCGCCACCGGAACTCCCGCGGTGTGAGCCTGTTCGATGACATCAGCCGGCGGTGAACCGAGCGCGTTGGCGATCAAGCCGATCCGGTGGTGCCGCGCCCCCTCTCCGAGTGCGACGTCGACGTGGGAGCGGGCCACCGAGTGCAGCCAGCCCAGTACCGCCTCATTCCCGGTCCCATCGTCCGGAATCGGGGGTACGCCGAGGTCGGCCAAGGTCTTGGTGACGAAGTCGCGGTGAGCCTGCGGGATCAGGCTGCCGATATCGACGGAGGTGCCCTCCGTGGGTACCGTCGCCGGCATGACGACATCGACACCGTAGGGCCTGCCGTCGGTGTTGTCATCCATCCAGCACAGCACGGCCTCGAGGTCATCGGGGTGGTTGAACCGCACGCAGCCGAGCACGCCCATCCCACCGGCCCGGGTGACTGCCGCAGCCACCTTCTCCGACGGGGTGAAGACGAAGATCGGGTAGCGGATGCCGAACCGGTCGCACAGTTCGGTGCGCATCAGTCGGCTTCCGACTGAACGGCCGGGGCGGGTTTGATCCCGCTCTCGTCAGCGGGACGTTGTTCGGTCTGCTCCCGGGCCCAGGTGTAGTCCGGCTTGCCGGCCGGTGAGCGTTTCACCTCATCGACCAGCCAGAGACTGCGAGGGACCTTGTATCCGGCGATCTCCTCGCGCACGAAGGCATCCAGATCGGCCAGCGTGGGACGCGTTCCCGGGCGCGGGGCCACCACGGCGGCGACATGCTGGCCGTATCGCAGATCGGGCACCCCGACCACCAGTGCGTCGAAGACGGCCGGATGGCCCTTCAGCGCCGCCTCGACCTCCTCCGGGTAGACCTTCTCGCCGCCGGTGTTGATCGACACCGAGCCGCGGCCCAGCATCGTCACGGTGCCGTCGGCTTCGACCATCGCGTAGTCACCCGGGATCGCGTACCGCACCCCGTTGATGGTTCGAAACGTCTCGGCCGTCTTCTTCTCGTCCTTGTAATAGCCGACCGGGATGTTGCCGCGCTTGGCCAGGATGCCGCGCACACCCGAACCGGGGGCGACCTCGTTGCCGTCGTCGTCGAGCACGGTCGTCTTCCTGTCGATCATCACCCGCGGCCCGCCCGTCTGCGTAACGCCCTTGGCCACGATGCTGGTGCCGCCGAATCCGGTCTCGGAGGATCCGATTGAGTCGGTGATCACCCGGTTGGGTAGCAACTCGAGGAAACGTTCCTTGAGGCTGGGCGAGAACAGGGCTGCGGTACTGGACAGTACGAACAACGACGACAGGTCGTAATCCCCGGACTCCAGCGCGTCGAGCAGTGGGCGGCCCATCGCATCGCCGGTGAAGAACAACAAGTTCACCTTGTGCTTTTCGATGGTGCGCCACACCTGCTCGGCGTCGAACTCCGGTGCCAGGACGCTGGTGTGGCCCGCGAACAAGGCCATCCAGGTGGCCGACTGGGTGGCGCCGTGGATCATCGGCGGGATGGCGAATCGGACCATCGGCGGGGCGGCGACCGCCTGCGCGGCATGGTCGTACTCGTCGGCGACGAATTCCCCGGTGGCGAAGTCGGTTCCGCCGAGCAGAACCCGGTAGATGTCCTCGTGACGCCACATGACGCCCTTGGGGAACCCGGTGGTGCCACCGGTGTAGAGCAGATAGATATCGTCCGCGCTGCGCTCACCGAAATCGCGCGCCGGCGAGCCCGCGGCGACGGCTTCGTCGAACTCCACGCCACCGTAGCGTTGATAGTCCGGGTCGCTGCCGTCCTCGATGACCAGCACCGTCCTGATGGCGGGTGTGTCGGGCAGGACGTTGGCGACCCGATCGGCGAACTGCCGTTCGTGCACCAGTGCCACCATGTCGGAGTTGTCGAACAGGTAGCGCAGTTCAGCCTCGACATAGCGGTAGTTGACGTTGACCAGAATCGCCCCGGCCTTCACGATGCCCAGCATCGCGATGACGATTTCGATGCGGTTCCGGCAGTACAGGCCCACCTTGTCGCCCTTACCGACCCCGTGGTCAATGAGGTAGTGGGCGAACCGGTTGGCTTTCTCCTCCAACTCCGCGAAGGTGATCTCGGTGTCACCGCATATCAGTGCCACCCGGTCGGGCACGGCATCGATGGTGTGTTCGGCGAGGTCGGCGATGTTGAGGGCCACCTTCCCAAACTAGAACGTGTTACATTTTTTCACAACAAGCGCGACGGCCCGGAAGGCGGCAACCCGTGAGCGACGCCCTGATCGAGCAACGCGACCACGTCCTCATCGTGACGTTGAATCGCCCGGAGGCCCGCAACGCGCTCTCCGGCGAGATGCTCTCCATCATGGTGGAGGCCTGGGACCGGGTGGACAATGATCCCGAGATCCGGGTCTGCGTCCTCACCGGGGCCGGTGGCTACTTCTGCGCGGGCATGGATCTCAAAGCGGCCACCGCAAAGCCCCCCGGCGACTCGTTAAGACACGACCGCTACGTCCCGTCCCGTATCGACGGTCTACTGAAAGGCCGTCGGCTCACCAAACCGCTGATTGCCGCGGTTGAGGGGCCGGCCATCGCCGGCGGCACCGAGATCCTGCAGGGCACCGATATTCGGGTGGCTGGACAGAGCGCGAAGTTCGGGATCTCCGAGGCACGCTGGAGCCTCTACCCGATGGGGGGTTCGGCGGTGCGCCTGGTACGCCAGATTCCGTACACGGTCGCCTGCGATCTGCTGCTGACCGGTCGGCACATCACCGCCGCGGAAGCCTTGCAAATGGGGCTGATCGGCCATGTGGTGCCCGATGGGCAGGCACTGGAGAAAGCGCTGGAAATCGCCGAGGTGATCGCCGCCAACGGCCCCCTGGCGGTGCAAGCGATCCTGCGTTCGATCCGCGAGACCGAGGGGATGGCCGAGAACGACGCGTTCAAGATCGATACGCGGATCGGTATCGAGGTATTTCTCTCCGAGGATGCCCGAGAGGGCCCCCTGGCCTTCAAGGAGAAGCGGGCACCGCGGTTCACGATGCGGTAGGCGTTTCTCCC
>Ga0180433_10011943_pt1 | contig 10220 bp, 8 predicted proteins | sample SS_ome_8_FD_132980 | JGI IMG/M metagenome (GOLD analysis project Ga0180433, IMG submission 132980) | Hypersaline lake sediment archaeal communities from the Salton Sea, California, USA - SS_1_D_1 metaG | ecosystem: Environmental > Aquatic > Non-marine Saline and Alkaline > Hypersaline > Sediment...
AATCACTGCACCCAAGCACCAAAGCCTGTTGCGCAACAGCATTTAACTTGGTATAATGAGCGGGTATATCTATGCCGATAGCGTGGAATGAGTATACGCGAACAGGAGGGAACCACAATCATGGTCAAGCCGCATGGTGGAAAACTCATCGACAGATCCCTGTCGGGCAAAGAACTCGAGGAGGCACGTGCCGGGGTCGACAAGATGAAGAGCATGACCCTGGACAGCATGAGCATCACCGATGTCCGGAACATAGGGCACGGAAGATATAGCCCCCTCGAAGGGTTCATCGGAAAGAACGATCTCAAGTCGGTACTCGAGCAGGCCCGCCTCACGAGTGGCGTGGTCTGGACGGTTCCTATTCTCCTGGACGCCTCAGAGGAAGAGGCGGCCGGTTTCAAAGAGGGCGAAGACATCTGCCTCAAGGATCAGACCGGGAACGCGGTCGCTCTGCTCCACCTCAGCGAGAAATACACATATCCCAAGCCGGAGATAGCTAGGGCCGTTTTCGGCACGGACGACCTCAAGCACCCCGGTGTTGCCTCCACCATGGAGAAGAAGGACGTTTTCCTTGCAGGAGACATCCACCTTGTTGACGATACCCGGGAACCGTTTCCCGAGTACAACCTCTATCCCAGCGAGACCAGGAAAGTGTTTGAGGAACGCGGCTGGAAGACGGTGGCGGGTTTCCAGACGAGAAACGCCCCCCACCTGGGGCATGAGAACATGCAGAAGACGGTTTTGAGTCTCGTGGACGGACTCCTGATACACCCGGTGATAGGTAAGAAGAAAAAGGGCGATTTCAAGGATGAGGTGATTCTTAAGTGCTACGATGCCCTCCTGGACAACTACTTTCCCAAGGAACGGGTGCTGCTCAGCATCCTCCCGATGGAGATGAGGTACGCAGGGCCCCGCGAGGCTATCCATCATGCCATAATAAGAAAGAACCACGGCTGTACTCACCTCATAGTGGGTCGGGACCATGCCGGAGTCGGCGACTACTACCACCCTGAAGCCGCTATAGAGATCTTCGACGAGTTCGACGATCTCGAGATAAGGCCCATCACGCTCAGGGGAGACTTCTTCCACTGTAAGAAGTGCCGTCGCCTGGAGAGCGAGCGGACCTGCCCCCACGGTGATGACCAGAAGATCAAGTTCTCCGGCACAGTCATAAGAAAGATGTTGGTTGACGGCGGCACGCCGCCCCCTGAGCTAATACGGCCCGAGGTCTTCGAGGCTCAGAAGCAGTTTGATAACCCATTTGTAGAATAGGAAAGAGAAGGAGAAGTTCATGGCATCGAAGAAGAAGGTTCTGGTAATAGGCCTTGATTGCGCGGCGCCGGAGCTGGTGTTCGATATGTGGCTCGACGAGCTTCCCAACTTCAAGCGACTGGCCGAAGAGGGCGTGTGGGGACCTATGAAGAGCACGATCCCTCCCATTACCGTACCCGCATGGCAGTGTATGGTGACCAGCAAGAACCCGGGTCAGCTCGGCATCTTCGGTTTCAGGAACCGAAGCGAATACTCCTACGACAACTTCTGGATAGCCAACTCCGAGGCGATCAAGGAACCCGCTGTCTGGGATGTCGTCTCGCGAGAGGGATACAAGGTCGGGCTCGTGGGTGTGCCCCAGACCTATCCTCCCAAACCGGTCAACGGCTTCATGATAACCGACTGGCTGGCGCCGGATACCAACGCCGATTACACCTTCCCTGACTACATAAAGGACGAGGTGAAAAGGATCGTCGGCGACTACGTGCTCGACGTGGAGAAGTTCCGGACGGACAACAAGGACGAGCTCCTTGAAGAGATCTTCGACATGACCCGGAAGCGTTTCGATCTTGTGCAGGCGCTGATCCGGCAGGAACCGTGGAGCTTCTTCATGTTCGTGGAGATAGGCCTGGATCGGATTCACCACGGCTTCTGGAAGTTCTTCGACAGGACACACAGGAAGTACGAGCCGGGTAACAAGTATGAAAACGCGATCTTCGAATACCACAAGTATCTGGACAAGAGGATAGGCGATCTCCTGTCGGTAATCGATGATGATACCGTAGTTGTCGTGGTTTCGGACCACGGGGCCAAAAAGATGGAAGGGGCCATCAACATAAATGACTGGCTCATAAAGGAAGGTTACATGACCCTCAAGTCCGAGCCCAAGGAACTGGTGAAGCTCGAGAAGGCCGGCGTCGACTGGGAGCGCACGATGGCCTGGGGATTGGGAGGCTACTACGGAAGGCTCTTCCTCAATGTTAAGGGCAGGGAAAAACAGGGTGTCATAGACCCCGATGATTATGAAAGAGTACGTGACGAGATAATCGAGAAGCTCGAGGCCATAACCGATGAGAAAGGCAACAACATACGCACCCGGGCCTATAAGCCCCAGGAGGTCTATACCGGGCCCAATATCGATCAGGCGCCGGATCTCATCGTCTATTTCGGTGATCTCTACTGGAGGTCCACCGGCACCATCGGGCACGACTCGATCCATTCGTTCGAGACCGAGGTCGGTCCGGACGACGCGGTACATGCCGACCACGGTATATTCATGCTCTGGGATCCCAAGGAAAAACGAGGGAAGAGACTTGAAGGCCTCCAGATCTATGACGTCGCGCCTACCGTGCTCAACGTTATGGGAATAGACGTTCCTGCCGATATGGAAGGCAAGGTCATTCAGTTTTAAGAAGGGGGATTTTTGATGGACAAGGGTACGTTCTTATGGTTCACGGGAGTTCCGGCATCGGGCAAGTCCACGATCGGAAGAGGCGTCGAGAAGGCTCTCAAGGCGCGCGGCGTAAAAGTCGAGAACCTGGATGCCGACGAGATAAGAGCCAATCTCAGCCCGGACCTGGGTTACACGGCCAAGGATAGAGACCTCAACACGAAGCGGCTGGCCTTCATGGGCAAAATCCTCACCCGTAACGGTGTTTGCGCTATCGTAGCAGCTGTTTCACCTTTGAGGGAACATCGCGACCGGGCACGCAAGCTTGTCGACAACTTCTGCGAGATCCATGTTAAGGCGTCGCTGGATACCTGTAAGCAGCGCGACCCCAAGGGTCTGTACAAGCGCGCGGAGCGGGGCGAGATCGCCGACATCGCGGGATGGCATATGCCCTATGAGGCGCCTGAGAAGCCCGAGGTCGAGGTGGATACCGATGCTGAAGACGTCGATGCCTGCGTCAACAAGGTCCTCCTCACTATGGAGACGTTAGGTTATATCCCGAAGACCGAGGGAACCGCCAAGGCCTATTCCGATGAGGACCAGAAGAAGGTCGAGGAACGGCTGAGAGGCCTGGGTTACATAGAGTAACGAAGCTTTGGCCCAAGATTCCTATTTTTCAGTAAGAAGCGACCTCCCGTCGAGATCGTCGGGGGGTCGTTCTCCGAATATGTCATAGATGGTCATGGGGACATCCAACACGCTGCCGCCCTCGGCCAGACTCCGTCCGCTCACGTACAGCATGGCATTGTGGAAGGTGTGCATGCCGACGATCGGCCCCTTGCCGGAGAGAGCTTTCTTGCCGAAGGCCCCCTTGGGATCATAGCCGTCGACGGGGTTAATGATGATATCCGGAGCGATCTCGAAGTGAGGTCCGCTGTATATCCGGTCCTTGGTCAGCACATCCTTTATGACCTTGTTGCCTTCCTCATCCTTAAGGTCGGCTAACTTCGCGGCGAGCTCGTCACGGAGCGTCCCGTATTCCTCCCTGGTCACTATGCCCTCGGCCTCCCTCCCCTTCAAGTTTATGTAGAACCTCCCGGGATCCATGCAGAAGGCCCTGGTCCTGGATGGATCGATGTCGCCCAGGGACTTGGCCTCCTCCGACTTGTAGACCAGGTAGCCGGCCTCCTCCAGGAAGCGGTTGAGATAGATCTCCTTCTTGAGATTGCAGAAACCGTGGTCGGACATGATAATGACCGTTACATCGTCGTCCACGGTCCGGTCCACAGTGTCCAGGAACTCATCGATCGCTTTAAAGACTTTCATGAATTCGTCAGCGTACTTGGGATGACCGTCCTCCATATGCCCCCACATGAAATGATAAAGCCGGTCGGTTTCCATGACATGGAGCTGGGCGAAGTCCCATTTCTTCTCCTTGTAGAGATCGAGAAAAGCCCGGGTCCTAGCCTCGAAAACGCGGATGAGGTCAGGATAGAGGTTGTCCAGGTTCTCACGCGCCCGCCAGGGATCGATGTCGAGCTCATACCCGCGGCTCTTAAGCTTGCCTGCCAGGTCCGCGGGATATGTGGCCCCCTCCAGCTTGGGGGCCAGGAAACCCGAGACCAGATAACCTTTCACCTTCCTCGGTGGATAGGTGACCGGCACGTTCATCACCAACACGTTCTTACCCCGCTCGCTCAAAGTCTCCCAGAGTGTCTTGGAGGTCATATCGGATCCGTTAGGGATGTATATCGAGTATGTCCCCGGCTTCCTGTCAATGAAGCCGAAGATGTTGTGTTTGGCGGCGTTCTTGCCGGTCATATAGGTGGACCAGGCAACACAGGAAACAAAAGGATGGGTGGATGTTATCTCTACAAGCGAACCCCGGCTGAAGATCTTCTTGAAGGAAGGCAATAAGCCCTCTTCCATCTTAGCCTTCACAAATGACAACGGTGTTCCGTCAAGCCCTATGACCAGCACCCTGGGTTTCTTCTTGAACCACATACCACCCTCCTAAATAGAAGGCCGGCAGGTACCGGAATACCTGCCGGCCGGTAAGCAAGTCTAGAAATTGAGTCCGCCCCAACCCCAACGCACTTGGAATATAAAGGAATCGATGGGGTCAAGCTCGATCTCACCAATCTCCTCCTGCGGATCCATCCTCTGCCAGTTGAACTGTAAGATTACACCGGGCGCGCCCTTCATGCGCTCTGTCATATTATAATTGAATCCGGCGACGTAAACAGTGTGTTTAACATAGTAGTAAGAGGCTTCGTACTCGCTCGGGACCCACCAGGGATTCGGTATCGGCGTGGCACCGGCAGCTAGCATGCCCGGGGAGGACGGCATCCAGATCGCATCTTCACTATCGGTATCCGGGTCCCAAAAATCATAGCGACCCACAACCTCGAACTTCTCCGACAGTCTCATCATCGGGAAGATGCTGAAGCCGTTACCGGTCACGTTCATGACCTCTGCGGGATCTTCCCTGTCCTGTATGGGATAGTCGTAGTAGAGATACTCCCCCATAAGACTGAAAGGACCGGTCCCCCACCTTACGAGCGCAGAAACCGCCGTCTCGTCGGCATAGCCAAGCTTGGTATCATAGTTGGCGTCTTCCCAACCGAAGACCCAGCGCTTGTCCCTGAGGAATGAAAGACCCACCACGCTCTGCATTATCGGGGTGAATCGCACATTGGCCATAACGTTGGGCTGCCTGTCTGCCCAGGCCGGGCTAAGACCCGAGTCGAAGCCCTCTCCGTTCATGAAGGCCAGAGTCCACTCCCCCAGACCCTCACCGAACGGACCCATAAACGCGATGCCGTAATCCCGCTCCTGGACGACACCGACAGCGTCTGCGAGGCTTCGCCTGACGGTCATGTATTTCCAATCATAGACCGTTCCGAAGTAATTCTTCTGAAGCCCCACACGAGCCTTGCCCCAGGGAATAAGGTTGACTATGTTCACATAAGCATCCCTGAGCTCGAATTGCCAGCCCGAAGCCGCTGACTGCCCAGGTGAGCTGAAAACATTGACGGTCATCTGGCCGCTTATGTCAGTGTTCCAGGCATAACCCAGTCCTATATAGCCCCTTTCGACGTTAAAGGCGCTTCGCTGGGTAGTCTCATCCGCCCGGTCCATGTGGTATCTGAACCAGAAATCACCGCCAACCTGGGTCTGGCCGACCTCAGGGACCGCGAAGCCGGTCGAGCAACCGACCGCGAGTACTGCTATTATAAGCAGCGCAGTCTTCATACTGTGCACCCTCCTTTCAGAAGCCCGAAACTGTGAATCCTGCCTAGCTCGCCTTCACCTCCTTCTGCTTCTGAGGATAGGTGCCCGCATAATCCTCACAACACATTATCCTACATGTAAATACCCGAAAACCTTCACGCAAAGTAGCAGCATACCCCGGATTCTGTCAAGCAGAAAATGAGTTAGCCTGATTTTGCAAGTCCGGGGTCAGATCTTGAAAATTGAATTCAGCCAGCCCGTGGCAGATCTCGGAAGTTTGGTTCAATTTCGAATATCCGGCCCCTGCGGGTTCATAGGCCCATATCAAGTAGGTCGTCAGATATCAACCTGTACATTCCGATTTCGGATTGTGGGGGTTTGACAAAAGCGTGGAGCAGGCCTTATGATGGCGGATGACTCGTGGTCATTGTTGAAAAGGAGACACCATGCCCAGAACATTGCTTATCATCTTTGTGCTTGCCGCAGTGGCCCCTTTATCGACCGGGCTGGCATCCTATCCCGGTGATTCGCAGCGTGCGTTTGCCACCGGCGATTACCCCACGGGGATTACCTGGGACGGCGGCCGCATCTGGATGGCCGACCGGGACTGCAACATGCTCTACGCTCTTGACCCCGCAAGTGGGGTAGTTGTGGACTCCGTAGAGTGCCCGGCCTTTTTTCCACTTGGGCTGGCCTACGGGGACGGCTGCATCTGGGTGTCAGGTTACTATGAAGACGGGATCTACAGGCTCGACATGGGCACTCGGAAGGTGATCGATGTTATCTCCGCTCCCGGGGATGTCACTACTGGACTCGCATGGGACAATGGTTATCTCTGGGCTTGCAATGCCTCGGCCCGGGAGATCGTTAAAATCGATCCCCTGGACGGAACGACCCTGAAGACAGTCAAGGCCCCTTCGCGATATTCCAACGGTCTGGCATTTGACGGCAAGTACCTATGGGTGTCGGACAGGCGTAACGACAGAATCTACTCGGTGGCTCCCGAAAAGGGCCTGGTTGTTCTTTCACTGGATGCGCCGGGGCCTTATCCCAGGGGCCTCACCTGGAGCGGGGAGACACTCTGGGTCGCGGACTACCAGCAGGACTCGCTTTATTCAGTTACCACCGACGGAGACGAGTTCTTCAAGACCACCGATCCGAAGAAGGCAAGGGTGCGCTTCACGTTCAAGGTGCGGTGCCAGGGGCCCGATCCGATCGACGAGTACAGAATTTATCTGGCGATGCCGCACACCGACCTCGAGCACCAGAACCTGCTTGAGGACTTGACCTTCACCCCCGATCCCCGGGGCTTCGTTTTGGACAAGTGGGGCCAGGAGTTCGCTCTATTCACCTTGACCGGTATTCAACCCGGCGAGACCAGACGGGTATGCTATGAGACCGCGGTTGAAATCCGGAAAGCTCGCATCTTTCTAGTACCGGAGCGGGTCGGCAGCATGAATAGGATCCCCGACGCCATAAGCCGCGAATACACGGTGGATGGCGAAAGACTAGGCATTGAGGATCCCGTGATCCAGGACGCAGTGGCTAAAGCGGTGGGTGAAGAGGATAATCCCTACTGGATAATGCGCAAGATCTTCGAATATGTAACAGATCATGTGAAATACGAGCTCGCCGGCGGATGGGACACGGCACCGAATGTCCTCAAGAGAGGCACCGGGTCGTGCTCGGAGTCCGCATTCGTCTTTATGGCCATGGCGCGCGCCGCGGGGCTTCCCACCAGGTTCTGCGCCGGAATCATGGAGCGCGGAGACGAGGCAAGTATGGATGATGTCTATCATAGATGGACCGAAGTCTACCTTCCCAACTACGGATGGGTCCCGGTGGATGCCAGCGCTACAGCCAGTGAGTGGCAGGCCGACAGAGTGAGGGTCATAGGATCATACAGCAATCGCGCTTTCATCACGACAACCGGTGGTGGGGACTCCGAATACGTCGGCTGGGGATATAACTACGGTTTCACGCAATCATACAGCGGAAGAACCTCGGCTGAACACTCGGTCTACGCGGACTGGGAGCCGCTGGAATAGCGATTGTAGCATCTCTGTGCCGGACGACGGGGTGCTCAGCTCCGACATCGAATTGTGTAGCGTCGGGGTTCCATCCCCGACGCACTCTGCGACCCCTGCCCTTCGTAGGGTTCTCACCACCGTGGCAACGAAAAAACCGGATGGGTGGTCTTCACCTATCGATATACCATACCGCTCAGGAGGTGTGTGCATTGGTCTCCTCATGGTTCTCTACGCTGGAGTCGTTCACCACCATCACGGGACAGGGGGATCTTTCCAGCAGCTGGTTCACGGCGGAACCGAATATTTTGCGTGATATGTTAGACCGTTCGGCACGGGATACTATGATATCCTCAACTTTGTTTTCCGACGCAATTCGCAGACTCTCTTCTACGAAATCCCCCCTCCCGATCACGGTTTCACACTCTACCCCCAGTTCCCGTGCGCGCTCACTCACTTCATGGAGTTCGCGCTTGCCCCTTGTCTCATAATCACTCAAGATAGCGTTCTTCAGCTGCGTACTAACCCTGTCACCCAGGAATCCGATATCTACTATCCTTCCTGATATGGCATCCGATACCTTTGTGTCCACTATGAATACAGCCACCAATGACCGCTTTGTTTTCCGGACAAGCGAGAATGCCAGATCCACCGATTTGGGATTGTGCCTCGTGGGTGAGAGAATGAGCATGACTTTACTCATTTGCCAAACCCCCTCTTAGTATATTCCGATCCTCGGCCAGTAGAATCTTGCAACCAGCAGAAAGACACCTATAGCTGTGAGATTCAGAAGCACGCCCACCTTTACCGAGTCACGGATTCGGTGGTAACGTGCGGAGTATGCTATGGCATTCGGGGGTGTTCCGATCGGCAGCGAGAAAGCCAGACCGGCGGGCAGGGCCACCGAGAACACCATAATAATGGGGCTTACGCCGGGCACAGAATCCCCCAGCTCGAAAGCTATGGGCAATACCAGTGCAACGACGGCCGCGTTGCTCATGGCCTCGGTCAGAGCAATGGAGATGAGAGCCACGAAGGATATGAGTACAAATGGGCTGAGTTCCACAAAACCCAGGACATAGGTCACAATCCATTTGGCGGCACCGGTGATCTCAAGAGCCGCCGCAAGGGCTATAGCGCCTCCGTACATGAGAATCACACCCCAGTTCACATATCGTTCCACGTCACTCCAGGTCAGAGCCTGCACCACGAAAAGGGTCGAAGCCCCCAGGATACCTATGGGCGCGAGGCCTACTCTGTCACCCAAGCCTATCCAGGCCCCGATCGTCCCCAGCATGATCACCAGGACCTTTTTCTCGGTAACGGACATCGGCCCGAGATCGCGCACCTTGCTTTCGATCAACTCCCGCGCCGGCTTGACATTGTCAATCTCAGGCGCAAAGAACCTGAATATGAACAGGTGAACCGCGAGTACAAGAACCAACGGAATGGGGAATACCGCGTACATCCAGCCGGTGAAACCTATCGCGAGGTTGTACTTCTCCCTCAAAAGAGCTATAGCGAGGGGATTGCGCGCCCCTCCCAGCAGCGTGGCAACACCGCCTATGACGCAACCCCAAGCCATACATAGGAAGATGGCCTTGCCATAATTGCTGAAGCGAGGTTCAAGCTTCAGGGCCGATGCGATCTCGAGAACAATCGGGAACATAAGCGCGGCCACGGCATGGGCGGGCATCCACATCGCCATGAAGGCGCAGGAGAGAATTATGCCTGAGAGCAACCGTTTCGGGCTCTTCTCGAAACGTTTGAGGAAAAAGAGAGCGACCCTTGCGCTAAGCCCCGAACTCATCATGGCAGCAGCGAGTATGAAGGCCCCCAAAATGAAGAAGACCGCACGGTTCCCGAAGAGGGCGAAGGCCTGACCGGCGTCAAGGGCACCGAAGAGAGGGAGAAGGGCAATAGCAAGCAGACTGGTGACCGAAAGCGGCAGTGCGCCGGTAGTCCAGAGGATGAAACATATGGCGAAGACGGCAAGGGCTGCCTGGCCTTCCCGGGAGAGTCCCGCGGGTGCCGGCGAGAGGAGGATTATGAGAGTCACAATCACCGCGAGAATAAGAAACGGTGTTTTTACCTTAGGCATGCCTATTTTCCTGTATTCGACGTTGCTGCTAAGCCCGCTATGAAGCCTCCGGCCGCAGTATACATGATGTCTGCTGCCTAAGCTGGTCTTATCCCGAATCCGGATTCAAGCAGACTCTCGATCATAGTACCCGCGAGCCCCCACCATCAAGACCAAAAAAGGATAAAAAAGGGGACACAATACTCTTTACGCTAAA
>Ga0180433_10011945_pt1 | contig 10219 bp, 5 predicted proteins | sample SS_ome_8_FD_132980 | JGI IMG/M metagenome (GOLD analysis project Ga0180433, IMG submission 132980) | Hypersaline lake sediment archaeal communities from the Salton Sea, California, USA - SS_1_D_1 metaG | ecosystem: Environmental > Aquatic > Non-marine Saline and Alkaline > Hypersaline > Sediment...
GTGATCCTTATGGAATTCGTCCACTTGTTTATGGAACAAAAGATAATAAAGTTTTGGTAGCTTCAGAAAGTATATGTCATCAAAGTTTGGAGTATGATAATGTGACCAATGTGAAAAATGGAGAGATCATTATCATTGAAAAAAATAACTCAATAATAAAGAAAATAAGATATGATGATTCCAAACCTTATACACCATGTATTTTTGAATATATTTATATTTCAAGGGCAGAATCTGTTATTGATGATGTTTCTGTTTATTTGGCAAGGGTTAAGATGGGAAAATATTTGGCTCATAATATCAAAAAACAAATGGGTGACTTGTTGGAGGAGGTTGATTGTGTTGTGCCTATTCCAGATACAAGTAGGCCTTCGGCTATTGTTGTGTCAAAAGTTTTGAATATTCCTTATTATGAAATTATTATAAAAAATAGGTATGTATCGCGTACTTTTATCATGGATTCACAGAAAAGTAGAAGATTGGGTGTAAAGAGGAAATTGGGAATTGTTGATTCGTTAGCTAAAGGTAAGAATATTCTTTTGATTGATGATTCTATTGTAAGGGGTAATACTATCAAACATGTTATTGAGACTCTTAAAAATTATGGAGTTGGCGGATTAAATACCATTGATAGAATTAGAGATGAATGGGATACACATCATGATGTCCAGCTCAATTGGACTTTTTATCCGTCAGGTAAGACTATGAATGAGCTCCGACTTCTATATGGATATACATATGTACATACTAAAATCCCAGAGAAATGGACTGATTCTGAATTTCAAAAAAAACCGGATGCTTTTTCAATTAGTAGGCCTTCTGGTAATTTTGGTCCAAGTGGTGGTGCACCCATGTTTGAAAAAACTAAAAGATATCAGCTCATTGATAATTTTAGTGTTTTTCTCGGAGATCATAGCCTAAAGTTTGGTATTGATCTATCCCGTACCCCCTGGCATAATGGTCAACCCAGCGGTATACCTGGCGGTTTCTCCTTTGATACAGATAAACCCTTTGACCCTGATGATCCTAGCACATATCCCTTCGTGTTCAGCTATAATGCGGGAGATCCGATCATATTAGTTAATTATTACAACATTGGAGCTTTTGTTCAGGATTCCTGGAGAGTAAGCTCCCGGCTAACCTTAAACTTTGGTGTCAGGTATTCTGCTATTCATAATGAAGGTACCCATTTAACTAAAGGGAATATCCTAAACTTTAATCCCCGGTTTGGTTTTAGTTGGGATCCTGTTGGAGACGGAAATACATCCATTAGAGGAGGTATTGGAACCTATACCGCAAATCCCACTGCCAATATTGCAGGTTATACTGTTTTTATTCAACAAATGGATAGCCGTGTCATTATGTTTCCGAACTACCCTGATCCCTTCCAGCCAAATCCTTTTTTCCCTTCTCAACCAGGGGCAACTTCCAAAACTGTATTCGATGCGAAACCAAATCAGGTTCCTCCATTTACCCTCCAGACAACTCTTGGCTTTCAGAGAGAATTTATTAAGGGTCTTTCTATAGGAGCTGATTTAGTGTGGGCCAAAGGATATCGGCTAACGTATCAAACCCAGTCCAATCCAGTCATCCCTGGCACATCCTTTATCCGTGTGAATCCTGATATAGGAAATCATTACACAGTAGTAGACTGGGGTCATAGTGACTATAAAGGACTATTGATAACTGTAAATAAGAGATTCTCTCGAGGCTGGGGATTAGATGTTGCCTACACCCTTTCCAAATCCATGACAGATACAGAATCGGAATTTTCGCGACCAGCCCTTCCTTATGAAGATCCGAATAAGGAACGAATGTACGGTCCGGCTGTAATGGATGCTCGCCATAGATTGGCTGTTACGGGTATTGTTGATCTGCCCTTAGGCTTTCAACTGGGTGGGCTTTTTTACTATGTCTCTCCAACTCCTTGGAATGCACTCTATATCTCCGACGTGAATAAAGATGGTCAGAGGACGGACTATGTGGATGAATACCAGAACTCACGAAGAGGTTTTTCAGAATCATATTTGAATGTCCGAATCTCTAAGTTCGTAACTATAAGCCGATTTAGATTGCAGCTCTTTGCTGAGGCATTTAATATCACAAATAGAGTTAACTTTACCAATATTTATAGCCGTACACCACACCCTTTGTTTGGAAAGCCTCAAGCAGCCGGATCTCCAAGACAAATTCAATTTGGATTTCGTTTTGATTGGTGATAAATTGAATTGATAATTGCTCAAGAAGTGCCATTTTTGACTTGTCGTGTAAAAAAAAACAATAGAGAAGGGATAATTTGAAGTAAATTATAAGAGCTAGCCTTTTACTTCACAGTTCTTGAGTAATAATTTTAGAGATATGTAAAGATGATATGGATAACATTAATCAATATGCTATTGAATTTTAAAAACCTATGTTCATCTTATCTCAGGAGGAAAGCATGAACAAAACTCAACCCAGCATCAATCGGTTGGAGACCTCCGGCAAGTTGTTCAAGTTTTTAATGTGTGCGATCGTCTGCTTGGCGCTGGCAGGGTTGCTGGTCGCACAGGACTCGATCGACATCAAAACACACTATGAAAAGCACGAGTACCAAATCCCCATGCGCGATGGTGTGAAGCTCTTTACATCCGTATATATTCCTCGAGAAACAACGCAAGAATATCCCATTCTATTGACGCGGACGCCGTACAGCGTTGCTCCCTACGGCCCGGATGAATACAGCGCCCGGATCAGCTCACGCTCACCCCGATATGCTAAGGAAGGCTACATCTTCGTCTTTCAAGACGTGCGTGGCCGGTATATGTCGGAGGGGGAATTTGTCCACATGACCCCGCATAAAACTGTCAAACATGGGCCGGCCGACGTCGATGAGAGTTCTGATACATACGACACCATCGATTGGCTCATCAAGAATGTCCCGCGTAACAATGGACGGGTCGGTATCATAGGGGGCTCCTACCCCGGATTCTTCACTGTTGCCGGGATTATTGACGCGCATCCTGCGCTCAGGGCGGCCTCGCCTCAGTGCCCGCAGACCGATTGGTTTATAGGCGATGATACGCACCACAACGGCGCCTTTTTCCTCACCTCAACGTTCAACTTCATGGCCTCGAACGGACGTCGCCGTCCAGCTCCGACGACCGAACGGGGACAACGATTCCGATTCGGTACGCCGGATGGATACCAATTCTTCCTGGAAATGGGACCACTTTCCAACGCTGACGCCAAGTACTTCCACGGTGAGGTACCAGGCTGGACCATATTTATGGAGCACGGCACTTATGATAAGTTCTGGCAGTTGCGAAACATCCTGCCACACCTCCAAAACATCCGCCCGGCAACGTTGAACGTCGGCGGTTGGTATGACGCCAACAACCTTTATGGAGCGCTCAACGCCTATAAAGCGATTGAGAAGCAGAGTCCTGAGACGACAAACATCCTGGTCATGGGTCCGTGGTCTCACGGCCAGTGGGGAAGGGGAGATGGCGATGCACTCGGCCCGTTACGCTTTGGCTCAAAGACGGCGTTGTTCTTCCGTGAGAACATCGAGTTTCCGTTTTTCGAGTACTATTTGAAAGGGAAGGGCGATCCAAAACTTCCGGACGCCTATATTTTTGAGACGGGTAGAAATCAGTGGCGCACATTCGACGCTTGGCCGCCGAAGGATATTAAAACCCTGTCGATCTATCTCCGCGAGGGTGGAGCTATCTCTTTTGATCCGCCGGAAAAAGTGTTGGCAGACACATTCGATGAGTATGTGAGCGACCCTGATCGACCGGTGCCATTCGTTGCTGGAGTGACTACCAGAATGGACAGCGACTACATGGTCCATGACCAGCGCTTCGCGGCCACCCGGCCGGATGTGCTTGTCTACCAAAGCAACATTTTGACTGAGAACCTGACGGTTGCGGGACCCATCACGCCTAGCCTCTTTGTGTCCACCACCGGGACTGACTCTGATTGGATTGTCAAGTTGATCGACGTCATTCCCAACGACACTCCTGACAACCCGCCGGATCCTAGCCGGCCCGGTTCTGGAGAAGTCCGCATGGGAGGATTCCAGTACATGGTGCGAGGAGATGTGATTAGAGGAAAGTTTCGAAACAGTTTCGAGAAACCCGAGCCCTTTACGCCGGGGAAGATCACCCAAGTCGAGTTCACCATGACGGATATCCTCCACACCTTTTTGAAAGGCCATCGCATAATGGTGCAGATTCAGAGCACATGGTTCCCGCTCGTGGACCGGAATCCTCAAAAGTTCGTTGACATCTATCACGCGTCCGCTACGGACTTCCAGAAGGCAACCCAGAAGGTTTACAGGTCTACAAAATACCCTTCACATATAATCCTTAGAGTGAGAAAAAATTAACTAGCAGACAATACAGACACCATAAACAACAGCGGAGCTCTTTATTAAAGAGGGAATTATCTATATCTGTGAATCTTGTGATCGACTTGTGCGATTGGGGGGGGCTCATTAAAGGAGGCTTAAAATGTTTAAAGGAAAAATGAAAGCCAAAACCATATTTTCGAGGAGCATTCCTTTTATTCTCATCATCTTCTTATTTCTCTTTGTTCTAGAAACAGGTTGCACTACTAAAGAACCAAAAACAGAAATTGAATCGAAAGTCAATGAGTATATTAATGCTTACCTAAAAATGGGAAAGTTTAGTGGCTCTATTCTGATAGCTCAAGGGGGAAAAGTCCTTGTCAGCAAAGGATATGGAATGGCTAATTATGAACTCGGTGTTCCTAACACTCCACAGACGAAATTCCGATTGGGCTCTATCACTAAACAATTCACGGCAATGGCAATCATGCAGCTTCAGGAACAGGGAAAGCTGGATGTCAATGACGCTGTTTCCAGGTATGTGGAGGAGTCTCCTGAAACCTGGAAAGAAATTACCATTCATCACCTTCTCACCCACACGTCGGGTATACCAAGTTACACAAATTTTTCGAATTATGTTAGTCTGATGACGATACCAACTAATCCCAAAGAACTAATCGCTAGATTTAAAGATAAGCCATTGGAGTTTGCTCCAGGTGAGAAGTATAGGTATAGCGACTCGGCTTATAATCTTTTAGGCTTCATCATTGAAAACGTATCGGGCAAGAAGTATGAAGAGTTTTTGGGCGAGAATATTTTTGCACCTTTGGGTATGACAGATACAGGACATGATGATCCGATTCGTATAATCAAAAACCGGGCCTCTGGGTATAACAGCATCATATACGGAGGAATCGTGAATGCACACTATATCCATATGTCAGTTCCCTATGCCGCTGGGGCATTGTATTCAACGGTCGAAGATTTGTATAAGTGGGATAGGTCGCTATACACTGAAAAATTGGTCTCAAAACAAGCTCTGGATAAAATTTTTACTCCTTTTAAGAATAACTATGGATACGGATGGGCAATCGGTGAATTCAACAATCATAATCGGATCAGTCACGGAGGAGGAGTTGATGGATTTACAACCAATATTTCTAGGTATGTTGATGATGATGTTTGTATTATTGTTCTGAATAATATCGTAGGAACACCAGTGAGGAAAATCAGTGATGATATAGCAGCCATCGTATTCGCAGAAAATTATGAGTTGCCTGAGATGAAAAAGCGCTCGATTATTGAAGTCGACCCTAGAATTTATGATGATTATGTTGGTCAATATGAATATGCTTTTATTATTAGGATTATAAAAGAAAACAACCATCTCTTCTTTGAGGGAGGCCAAGGAGCAAAGATTGAAATTTATCCAGAATCTGAGACAAAATTTTTCCAGGAGGCAAGGGATGCGCAGATCACTTTCGTCAAAAATAAGAAAGGCGAAGTGATCCACTTAATCCTTCACCAAAGGGGTACAGCCACGACTTGCAAAAAAATCAATTGAAATGATCCTGATTATGAATTCTTAGCTACCATCGCACCACGCTTCGGAGCGGGTATTCCATAATTGTATGACCTTCTGATCACCATTCACGATTTGATCATTTTTCGATTGTCTGATTTGCTTCCCAACACACCCTCACGCAGATGCCGCACACTTCATCCTCCAAGCCCAAAGTGAATATCTGGCGGCGACATCTCTCTCGGTAGCCCTCTTCCGACCGTAGGATGGGGCACACCTCCAAACAGGCGTTGCAGTCGCCGCAATCGGGCAGGGACTTTTTGTCCGGTAGGATGTGCTGGGGGACAAAGACAGTAGCAAAGCGAAGCACAGGGCCGGCATCGGGAGTCACCGTCAGGCCGTGCTTACCCCGCCAGCCCAGCCCCGCTGCTTCGGCAAATGCGCGGTGCGAAACACAATGGGGAAAGTAGTCGTTAACATGATTCACCTGTCCTACCTTGCCCTCCATAGTGGCCTGCACAGCCACACCGCCAAACTGTTCGGTCAGCCGAGTGGCTATCTCATTAAGCTGTCGGTTCAGTTCCGTGTAAGCTCGAGCATACAAATTCCAGTGGCCATAATCAGGGTGCTTGTTCACCCAGCCAGAGGGGATGGCTAAAATCTCCGAGACATGGTAAAACAATCCAATAGAAATGGCGGTGATATCTGACTTCAGCCCTTCGGCTACGCTCAGGGCAGATTCCATCCCGGTTAGTTTGCGCCGAAGGTATGCTTCCTGCTCACGCAACAGGCCCACGCCTTCTATGGGTACAAAGCCAATAATCCCAGGCCGCTCCGCCTTCTTACATAACAGACTGAACGCTTCCTCAATCTCTTTTTTCAACATCCTTGTCATCTCCATTGCGTCTGCGGGTATGGATTAGGATGGGGATGTTTCCTTATAGTATTTTTCTTCTATTTTGGCAATTATAAGTCACGGCTCAAAATGATGTCAAGGACGTCTCGAGAGCCTTGGGTTTTCTGGCAGTTAGATAAAAAAACACTCATATCCAAAGCAAGGATAGTTTTGTCATTTTAGTACACAACTGGCATATGGAAAGAGATCCCAAAGAATGTAATTGAGAACTGCTCTTAATGTCACTTTTAAAAAGATCAATCGTGAGAAGAACGATCTTCAAATCATTGGCTAACCCGTCCAATGCCCGATTTGCTTTCGGGAAATGTATTTCGTTCGATTTCAGATGATTATGCAAGCGGCGTTGGATTATATGTTGAGAGTTGTGACCATAATGTGACCGAAGATGAGAGAGGTCGCGGGAAATATGACGGTCTTAAGCATATGAGATCAATCTAGAACATAATAAATTCTGGTTCATCCTACTTTCTTGTGGGCAAAAATAAGAGATTTTCAGGCACCCAACAACAGATTTAGCAGAAAGAGTTCGTTATTATTGGGAATCTGTTATAATATGAATATATGGGATCAAAGCAGTAAAAGAAAATTGAGATTCGGGATATCACCAAAACCGGTACCGCGATTCGTTGAAACAGAGATCTTTTGCACTTTTTACTTGAATTAGAACTTCACTCCTATAGCCGACGTTGTATAGGTGAAAGGGGCAATAAAATCGTCCTGCGTTATTTGAGTAGTATTTTGGAGCACTCTAATGAAAAATGCTATAGCTAAGACGATTTCCGTGAAAGTCATGATTGTTACGTTTAATGAACCACGTATGAAGCCATTTGACACTCCCAAATTTCGTGGCTATCTTTCGGCCAAATATAAAGATTATCATATAATTCATAATCATATAGAAGGCGATCGTTTTCGATATGCCTACCCATCAATACAATTTAAAGTACTACAGCAAAAACCGACCATAATTGGCATTGGGGAGGGAATTGATGTGTTAAAAAAGGTGTTTATGGATATAATGCAAATCAATATTAATGGGAATGTTTATAATATTGATGAAAAATCAATCCAACTTAAATCCCTACCTTTTGGCATGACTAATCAACCCGTGCAGTATAAGTTTTTACTCCCATGGATGGCGTTGAACCAAAATAATCATCGAAAATATGTAGAGCTTCCCTGGAATGAAAAAAGAAAATTTTTAGAAAAGATCCTTCGAGGAAACCTTCTTTCTCTCTCTAAGGGTTTCAAGTATACCATTCCGGATTTTGATAACATACATGTTCAGACAGGTTTGAAGGCTGTTACTAGAAAATTTAAAAACAATAAAATGATCTGTCTTGTTGGCAAATTTCTTACTAACTTCCTTATTCCGGATTATTTAGGTATTGGCAAACAAGCTGCAAGAGGATTTGGGACGGTTATTAAAGTTAAAGATCATAAAGAAAAGATGGGGAGAATCGCTGAGGGGAATTGATGATTAACAAAGTCAGAAAACTAGGCGAATATATTTTAGATAATGAAGGAGATAAGAATCCCTATGATTTGAATACTTCTTTGGAATCTGCGAACGCGATCTTATATGATTTTTCCCTAGCCAAAGGCCGCAGTGAGTTCATTGGAATTAATACAATGCAGTTTGATCTATCAAAAAATGATCAATTGCTTCTAAAAAACGCCCCAGGTCAAAAAAAATCTGACTTTCCAACATATTTTATTGGATTTAATCGAGATGAAAGTCAGTTGAAAAGTAATATCCAAAAATCATTAAATAAGCTACTCATTACCCTAGAAAACAATGAGAAAATAAATCATGATCTCGGTCCCTTTGTCCAATCATTCAAGAAAGAATTCGAAGCTTTGAAAGAGAGGACAGTAGAAAAAATCGATCAAGAAAAATCTAACATTTGTTCAATTAGAATAAACGATAAACTCCCGGGAAAGAGTGAATATTATCAACCGATTTTAGATAGTTATAGAGAAAACCGTGATTGTGGATTTTATCAGAAGTATGGTTCTATTGCTCTCGGCAAAAATAATGCATGCTATGTCTGTGGAAGAATTAGTGAAAGAACGTATGGATTCTGTGACACATTTAAGTTTTACTCATCAAACGAAGCTGCCTACATTTCGGGTGGATTTTCTAAAGAATTAAGCTGGAAGAACTATCCAGTTTGTCCAGAGTGTGCCTTGCATCTCAGGCTAGGCAAGGAATTTATAAGCAATCATTTTGATCGAAATTTCTATGGGAATAGATATTTTCTGATTCCTTCCCCAATGCTAGATACAGGTAATTTCTATAAAATGCTGGAGGTAATAAAAGAAGATTTCCGTGATCTATCATTTCGACAGGAGAATGAAAGCAATCAGCAGCTACGGAAGGAAATGGAAGAAGAAATATTTGAAACCCTTTCAAAACAAAAAGATCAAGCAACCTTCACATTTTTCTTTTATGAGGCAAGTCAGAGCGAATTCAAAATTATCCAGGAAGCGGAAGATATCCTGCCCTCGCGATTCCAGAAGCTAATCAATGCTAAAAAGCATGTAGAGAATTTTGATGAATTCAAAGAATTAAAAGGGCTATATAAAAAAAACGAATACCATAATCTTTTGTTCAATTTTGGAGTAGTACGAACGTTTTTCACAAGCAATTTTAATAATGATTTCCTAGATATCACTTCTAAAATGTTGAAAGGGCGTCCCATCAGTAAACAGTTTGTGCTTCACAGAATCTCTGATATGCTTTCTCAAAAATTCAGGAAGCAAGAGCTTTTATATGAAGTCAGAAAGGCTTTTATCCTTATTAAATACCTTTATGCATTGGATTTAATTAAAAATGAAAAAGCAAGAAGGGAGGATGAAATGAAAAATAAATACGAAGAGTATTTCCTTATGCATCCGGAGTTTTACGATGCAGACTGGAAAAAAGCCGTCTTCTTAACTGGTGTTTTGGCCCAAAATGTAATGGATATTCAGTGGCAGGACAGAGGTGCCACGCCTTTTAGAAGTCGTCTGAATGGTTTGAAAATCGACCACCGTGTAGTGAAACGATTGTTACCTGAAGCAATAAACAAACTAGAACAGTATAAGAAAAACTACTATCGAGACCTGGAGGAGGCAATCTCCAAACTTATGGAATCAAGTGGACTAGATCTTCAAATCCAAAGTGTAGATGAGATTAGCTTCTACTTTGCCCTTGGCATTAACCTTAATAAACAATTTAAATCAAAAGAAAAAGAGGAGGGAGAGATCCATGAGTAAAATCATTCAAAACCGCAAGGAAATGCTTTTCTGCTATGATGTAACGGATGCTAATCCAAACGGTGATCCACTAGATGAAAACAAACCTAGGATCGATGAAGAAACTGGAATCAATTTTGTTACCGACGTCCGATTAAAACGCACTGTTCGGGACTATTTATATGAACTCAAGGGATTCAACGGAACA
>Ga0180433_10011946_pt1 | contig 10219 bp, 10 predicted proteins | sample SS_ome_8_FD_132980 | JGI IMG/M metagenome (GOLD analysis project Ga0180433, IMG submission 132980) | Hypersaline lake sediment archaeal communities from the Salton Sea, California, USA - SS_1_D_1 metaG | ecosystem: Environmental > Aquatic > Non-marine Saline and Alkaline > Hypersaline >...
GGGCCTGCCATGACCTGAGCGAAGGGGGCATCGGGGTGGCGGCTGCCGAGATGGCCTTCGCTGGAGGCCTGGGGATGGCAATTAACATTGGCAAGGTGCCACTGGGCGAAGCTATGGACCGGGACGATTACGTGCTCTTCTCCGAATCGAACACCAGGTTCCTGGTAGAGGTAGACCCCAGGGATAGGAGTCCATTCGAGGACATGATGGCAGGGATCGATTTCGCTCATATCGGCCAGGTTACGAGCGGAGAGAGGCTGGAAATCCAGGGTTTAAAAGCGGAGATAGTGCTTTCAGCTTCCATTGCTGAACTCAAGGAGGCCTGGCAGAGACCTCTTCGCTGGTAGGGCTTGACATGATGAATAGGGTGAAGACTCTGATACTGCGGGCTCCGGGGACAAACTGCGACATAGAGTCTGCCTTTGCCTTCGAACGAGCCGGAGCACAGGTGAACCTGGTCCACGTGAATGAGCTCATACGCAGGCAGAGGCTTCTTGCAGATTACCAGATAATGGTCCTGCCCGGCGGTTTCACCTACGGGGATGACATCTCGGCCGGGAAAATCCTGGCCAATGAACTACGACTCAAGCTGCGGGACGAAATGCAGAGGTTTGTTGACGCTGGCAAACTCATACTGGGCATCTGTAACGGCTTTCAGGTGCTGGTGAAAGCTGGCATGTTACCCGAGTCCAGAGATGGAGGCTCTCAGTCCCTAACCCTGGCCGGCAACGATTCCGGCAAGTTTGAATGTCGGTGGGTCTATCTCCGGGTCAACGAGGGAAGCCCCTGCGTTTTCACGCGCGGAGTAAGCCTCATGTATCTCCCGGTTGCTAATGGAGAGGGCAAAGTGGTGACTGAACCGGGAGCGCTGCAAGAGTCGAACGTGGCGCTTTACTATGCTGATGAGACTGGAGACATTCGGGCCGGTTACCCTCACAATCCCAATGGCTCCATGAATAATATAGCGGGCCTGTGCGATGCTACCGGTCGCGTTTTCGCCTTGATGCCACATCCAGAGCGTTTCGTCCATCCCACCCAGCACCCTCGCTGGATCAGAGAGCCCCGCAGGGACTACGGGGACGGCTTCCGCGTTTTTCTGAACGCAGTGGAGTGGGCCAAGAGAATTTGAAGGCGAGCCTTGCCCATTCCCGACAAGGAAACCTGCACTACAAACAAGCCTGCTGATGTCTGGTATACTATGGGCCATTCCTGATAAGGAGAGGGACTGCGCAGCATGAGGGTTGGGATAGCTCAGATCAACCCCACCGTGGGTGATTTAGGTGGTAATACCAGGAAAATCCTGGAGTCCATTGACCAGGCAAGATCGCTAAGGGTGGACCTGCTGACCTTACCTGAGTTGGCCATAACTGGTTATCCGCCGGAAGACCTACTGTTTAAACCACGGTTCATCCGGCAAAACAGGGAATGCCTTGACCAGATAATAGAGCACGGCTCAGACATAACGGTAGTGTTGGGTTTCGTTGACAGCGACGGCGACATATACAACGCTGCTGCGGTAGTCCATGATAAGAGATTGGTCGGTATCTACCACAAGTACTATCTGCCGAACTATGGCGTATTTGACGAGAACAGATATTTCCGGGCAGGGAGGGAATACCCCATTTTCATCATCTACGGGGTCGGCATAGGTATAACTATTTGCGAAGATATGTGGTATGAAGCTGGACCGGCAATTGTCCAGGCCTATGCAGGAGCCAGATTGTTGATCAACATAGGAGCTTCCCCGTATCACGCCGGAAAGGGACTCTTCCGGGAGAGGATGCTTGCTACCAGGGCATCGGACAGTGCGGCTATCGTTGTCCATAACAACCTGGTTGGCGGGCAAGATGAGCTCGTATTCGATGGGCATAGCCTGATCATCAATGAGAAGGGAGACGTCATTGCGCGGGGCAAACAGTTTGAGGAAGACTTCATAGTGACTGATCTGGATGTGGAGTCAGTGTTTCGTTCCCAGTTGCATGAGTCTCGCCGAAGGAAAGAAACACCGTGGGTCATGGAGAAGCTGGCAGAGGCTACTAAGATAGATGTACCCGGTGAGTATCCGATAACTGCCAGGCCCCCTCTACCGCCCAGGCAAACGGGCAGACTGGATGAAGTCGCTGAGATCTACCAGGCCCTCGTGCTTGGTACCAGAGACTACGTACGCAAGAACGGATTTGAGAAAGTAGTCATGGGTTTATCTGGCGGAATTGATTCCAGCCTGGTGGCTGTCCTAACAGTAGATGCTTTGGGTGCTGAAAACGTAATAGGTGTTTCCATGCCCTCCCGGTATTCATCACCGGACAGCATCTCGGACGCCGAGGCTCTGGCAAGAAACCTGGGAATAGAGTTCAAGGTGATACACATCGAGAAGGCGTTTAGCTCCTATTTGGAGACGCTGGCTGAGCCTTTCAAAGGGACTCAACCGGACAGCACGGAGGAGAACATCCAGGCAAGAATCAGGGGTAACATCCTCTTTGCTTTGTCGAACAAGTTCGGCTGGTTAGTGCTTGCCTGTAGCAACAAAAGCGAGACCGCTACAGGCTACACCACCCTTTATGGAGACATGGCCGGCGGCTTCATTCCCCTGAAGGATGTCCCCAAGACGAAGGTCATGGAGTTAGCCAGGTACAAGAACAGTCAGACGGAGAAAGAATTGATACCGCCTGCCGTCCTGGCCAAAGCGCCCTCGGCTGAACTAAGGCCCAACCAGAAAGATACCGACACCCTACCACCCTATGATATACTGGACCCCATCCTTAAAGCCTATGTGGAAGATGACCTGGCAATCGACCAGATTACGGCCATGGGGTTTGACCGCACTATGGTCACGGACGTAGCTCGCCGGGTGGACAGGAACGAGTATAAGCGTCGCCAGGCTGCCCCGGGCATAAAGATTACCCCCAGAGATTTTGGACGCGATAGGAGACTGCCCATTACGAACCAGTTCAGGGAAGAGTAGCTTGAAGAAAATCGGCGGTATTTTGCTGGCGCTCGGCCTGGGCATTTTGATAGGCTGGGGACTCTATTGGTTCTTCAGTTCGGCCTTCTTATGGCTACCCCTGCCGATTAAGGTTGCCGCCGCTGCCATAGCTGTAGGGCTCATAATACTAGTGATATCGCTGGGGCGGGAAAGGTATCGAGCATCAAAGGAAGAGCGGGACAAGTTCAAGGAGGTGGACCAATGATTGTGGCTACCACGGACCAGATACAGGGCAGGACAATAACCGAAACACTGGGCTTAGTCAGAGGCAGCACCATCAGGGCGAGACATATCGGACGTGATGTCATGGCCGGGTTACGCAACATCGTGGGCGGTGAAGTCAAAGATTACACTGTAATGCTGGCTCAAGCCCGTGAGGAAGCGTTGCAGAGGATGATTGAGCGAGCTGAGGAGATGGGTGCCCATGCCATAGTGGGCACCAGGTTTGTAACCTCCATGGTGATGTCTGGCGCCGCTGAAATGGTAGCTTACGGAACAGCAGTGAAGCTGGCGTGAGATCAAACGGGCCGATGTCGGGACTTTCACAGCTATCTGCTCTATCAATTCATCACATCCGAAGGCTGCAATGGCGGTGAACGACGTATATGTTGGCGTCTTCTGATCAGAAATCAGGCTCCAATCGGTGACTTGACGGACGGATGAATCTCGTGGTAACATCTGGCGGGTTACTATCAAGAAAGGAGAGAACGCTGAGAAGGAGGATGCCGTATATCGTGAAGTGAGCAGGATTACGTTCATCCGGGGTTATCTATCTGGCTTTTCTTCTATATAGATAGGAATCGGATTCCATTTTTTCATAGTGCGTTGTTAATTGGCTAGCTGCCAACTCCCCCGGTCTTTCAAATGACCAGAAATTAGCATCTCCTGGTTTCCCCAAACTGCCCTCGGTCGGTAATCAAGCCTTAACGCATTATGTCTTGTCAAGGACCGGAGAAATATCCCGCAGCGTACCCGATGAAAGGAGGATTGTAGTATTATGGTTGTCAGTGACGACAAAGGTGATGTGGACATTGCGATCGACAGAAAGCAAATATGTCACTACATAGGATACGATGATCATCACAAGCTGTCGGCGCGTGTTTCTTCTTTAGTTGATGACTACTCGAAACACGCTCATCATCTTATCAACCCCACATACTCCTACGTTATCAAGGATGTAGAATGGGCTCGGGGCTCCATTGCCTTCATTGAAGACTCTATTATCTTCCAAAGTCAGGTTGTCGCCCAACTGCTGGAGCGATGCGAACAGGTTGCGTTGTTCTTGGTGACAATAGGCAAATATCTCGAAGGGATAGCCTGGAAGCTGGCCAGAGACGGCCACATACTACAGGCAACTGTCCTCGATGCAATAGGTTCGGACGCAGTGGAGCAAGTGGCAGACTTTGTTCAGGACAAAATAAAGAGGATGGCTGAGTCTGAGGGACTTGTCATCAGCCGGCGCTTTAGCCCCGGGTATTGCGACTGGAACATAGGTCAGCAGCGCATGCTGTTCCATGCACTAACCGGGAATACGGTAGGGGTTCGTCTAACCGGGGAGTGCCTGATGATCCCCCAGAAGTCAATTTCGGGCATTATTGGCATTGGACCCCCAGACCGGAACGTGGAGGACTATAACCCGTGCCTGACCTGCACCAAAGAAGACTGTCCAGGAAGGAGAGAAGGCTGGGGATAATGGCTCGCAAAGGACTCGACGGGGGCAATTTCAAAGTTCTGACTGAAGAATCCATACTGAAGGTGCACCAGACCGCCATGCAGGTGATTGAAGAGGTGGGCTTCGAAGTGCAGTCGGACCTAGCATTGAATCTCTTTGCGGGGGCCGGAGCGCAGGTGGACAAGGAAAAGCACCTCGTGCGGCTGAAAGAGAGTAAAGTCAAAGAACTCATCGAAGCGGCACCATCGGAGATCAAACTGTGCGGACAGGATGAGGCACATGATATTATTCTGGGCGGGCGGCGGGTGTATGCTGGAACCGGCGGCACGGCACTCCACGTCTATGAACCCGGCGCCAACCAGAAAAGACTGGCAAGCCTGGACGACCTGAAATCCATCGCCAGATTGGTTGATAAGTTAGACAACATTCACTTCTATCTGCTACCGACATACCCCAATGAACTGCCCCTGGAACAGGTAGACGTAAACAGGTTTTTCGCCGGGCTGGACAATACCACGAAGCATATTATGGGGGGCGTTTACACGTCTGATGGAGCAAAACAGGTCATACGTATGGCCGAAACCATTGCCGGCTCGCGCGACAACCTCCGCCAGCAGCCTTTGATATCTATGATAGCGTGCATCATCAGCCCGCTGCGAATGGACAAGACCTATGGCGACCTGATCGTGGATATAGCCAATAGCGGCATACCCCTGGCCTGTCCGGCTGAACCGTTGTGCGGAGCCACTTCCCCCGTTACCCTCGCCGGCAATCTGGTGATCCAGACTGTGGACTCGCTGCTGGGAGTAATGCTTACGCAGATTGTAAACCCGGGTACACCGGTCCTCATTGGTTCGGTTGCCACAAATACAGATCTTAGAGACCTGAAGTACCTGGCTGGGTCAATCGAAATGGGCTTGCTCAATGCAGCTGGCGCTCAGATGGCACAATTCTACCGGCTTCCCTTCTATGCTACGGGCGGCATGACCGATTCGAAAACACTGGATGCCCAGAGCGGCTACGAATCTGCTTTGACCGGACTACTATGCGCTCTTTCAGGAGCCAATTTCATTCATGATGCTGCCGGACTCATGGAATTCGCTATGACCGTATCCTACGAGAAGTACGTAATAGACAACGAGATACTGGGAATGGTAATGCGAGCCGTAGAGGGAATCAAGGTAGACGATGACACTCTGGCCTTTGACCTCATAAGGCAAGTGGGGCCGGGGGGCAATTTCGTAGCTGCCAGGCATACAAGACACTTCATGCGCAGCGAGCACTACCAGCCCACACTGAGCGACAGGGACAGCCAGGAGGAGTGGCTAGCCGAGGGCAGAAAAGAGACATGGCAAAGAGCTTCAGAAATCGTTAAGGAGCTCTTGGCTAAGCCTACACACAGTCTTCCTGCAGGAGTAAGGCAGGAGGTATTATCGCAAATTCAGGGGATAGTTGATTAGGACATGCTTGTAATCGGAGAGAATATAAACGCATCGAACAAGTCAGTGGCCGAGGCTATTGTCAAAAGGGACGAGGAATTTCTGGTGAACCTGGCTAAGTCCCAAGTGGTAGCCGGAGCCGACTTTATCGACGTGAACACCGGTGGGGCCTATGCCTCAGTGCGAGAAGCAAGTGCAGCTATCAGTTGGCTGGTGGGAATAATTCAGACTGTCGTTGATAAGCCACTGGCTATCGACAGCGATGACCCTGAAGTTATCAAGGCTGCGCTAGAGGAGTACCGTGGCGAGAAATTGATGATTAACTCTGTTACCGCAGAGCCAGCGCGCTTGGAATCCATAGCCCCGCTGGTAGCTGAGCGAAAGGCCTGGGTAGTAGCACTGGCCATGGGGACAGACGGGATACCTGACCGTGTGGAAGAACGTCTGGCTGCCTGCGAGCAGATTATGGAATACCTGTCTGGTCTGGGCATAAAGCCAGAGCAAGTATTGTTTGACCCGCTCGTATTGCCTATTGCTGTGGATACGCACCAGGGATTGGTCACATTAAAGACCATAGAAGAAATCAAATCCCGCTATCCTGAAGCCAAGATAGTGATGGGGCTGAGTAACATCTCGTATGGTCTGCCCAAGAGAAAGCTGGTGAACCGCGCCTTCTTGTTGATGGCCGCTTACGCCGGTTTAGACGCAGTCATTGTTGACCCACTGGATAGCAAAGCGATGAGTCTCATTAAAGTGGCCGACATGCTAATGGGGAAGGATGCTTCCTGCAGGGCGTACCTCAAGGCACACAGAAAGGGTAACATAGTAGATTAAGCCTGTGCTGGACTCCCAAAGCACCGACTGAGACGGTGAGGTCAAGCACCAACCCGGCAGCCCGGGTAACCAAGCGAGTTATTGAAACTGGAGGGTGAGAATGCCAGAGGACATAATCAGCCTGATCCAAGAGAACGTCATCCAGGGGAGAATAACCAGGGATGACGAAGGCATGGAAGAAGGAATGGTAGGTCAGTCCGGTGTTACCGAGCTTGTCCAGCAGGCCCTTGCCACCGGCTTGAGCGTTCGGGACATAATCACCAGGGGCCTCTCCGGGGGTATGGAAATTGTGGGAGAAAAATTCGAAGCGGGTGAATACTTTATTCCCGACATGCTAGCCTCGGCCGAAGCAGTGAGCGCAGCCATGGAGATACTGGAGCCACAGCTTGCCACCAGCGGAATCAAGACGAAAGGTACCATAATTCTGGCTACAGTGAAGGATGACCTTCACGACATCGGCAAGAACATAGTGTCAATTCTGCTGCGTGGGGCCGGGTACACCGTCAAAGACCTGGGGAACAATATTGATGCCCAGGTGATTGTGGATGCAGTGAGGGAAGAGAAACCGCAGTTTCTGGGTTTGTCCGCCCTGCTTACTAGTACCATGGCCCGGATGGCGGATATCATACAAAGGCTTGAGGAAAATGGGCTCCGGGATCAGGTGAAGGTCATAGTGGGCGGGGCGCCTGTCTCGGAGGAGTTTGCCAAGAGTATAGGTGCGGATGGATACGGGGCGGACGGCTTTCAGGCTGTGGCAGTGGTGGAATCTCTTGCTTCGGGCGGAGAGACGTAGGACGGCGACTCTTCTGTTCCAGACCTATTATCCAAAGGAGGGATTAGTTGGCCAGAGAAGGAATACTTGTTGATAGACCGTATGAAAGATTGACCAAGAAACAGGTGGAGCTAATTCACCAGGCTTCCATGGAAATACTGACTGAGCCGGGGCTGGTTAGCTTCAACGAGGAAGCGGCAAATATGCTGCACAGCCAGGGCGCGACAGTTGAGTCTATCCCCGGGGAACACCGCAGCTGGCAGGTCAGGATCCCGGAGCAGCTGGTATTGAGGGCGCTCGATAGTGCGCCCAAGACCGTGAAACTGGGAGCGCGGAACCCTGATAACGCCCTCGTAATGCGCGGTGATGAGCCCAGGGTGTACTTGATCACCGGATCCGAGACCAATATCTGGCTGGATGTGGATTTTCCCACTTATGTGAAAAAGGCTGACCCCGCTAGAGAGATCAGGGTCCCTGAGTTCCACTCCAGGCGAGGTACAGTTCACGACCTGTGCCAGTCGGCCCACGTCTGCGAGCACCTGGAGATGGTCGATGGCTACATTCGCACAGTGAACATCCAGGACCGGGACATAACCGAGCAGAACAAAGACGTCAACAAGTTCTTCGCCTCACTCAATAACAATACGAAGCATTTCATGAGTGGGTTGACCAGCTTAGACCAGCTCGACAATGTAGTAAGGATGGCAGAACTCATCGCCGGCGGCAAGAAGGCACTTGAGGATAACCCAATCATCTCGTTTATCACCTGCCTGGTTAAGAGCCCACTACAGTTCGTGGAGGATACCACAGACACTTTCATCGAGGTCTGCCGCCGAGGGTTACCGATCGTTGTGTCGTCGTCGCCGCAGGCAGGCACCACGGCACCCATCAAGGAAGCCGGTATCATGGCCCAGATAAATGCGGAGGTTTTAGCCGGCATAACCCTGGGACAACTGGTGAGACCGGGGACGCCGGTGCTCTACGGCAGCGTGCCGGTCAGAGCCAGGATGGATACCCTGGGCGATTCCTACGGCTCTGTCGAGACCAGCCAGTACAACATCGACTGCGTCCAGATGGCACGCTTCTACGGGATACCCAACTATTCTACCTCTGGCGTCAGTGACTCCAAGATACCCGGGCAGCAATCATCGATAGAAAGGGTGTTCTCAGACATAGTAGTGGCCATGTCGGGACCCCAGTATCTGCACTGTGCCTTTGGTCTGCTGGACTGTAATTCTGTCTTCTCTCTGCTTCAGACAGTCCTGGATAATGCCCATTTCAAGATGATAGAGTTTTTCCTGCGGCAGCCGCGGATTGACCAGCCGGAGCTGGAAGCGATGCTGAAGCAGATACGGGCAGTAGCGTCTACGCCCCAGAAGCTGTACATAAGCTATATTCGTCCTGTGCTGCGCACCGGAGAGATATCCGGGGTGTATCCCTTCGAAGGAAGCGGTGAATCGGACGATGTTTTCGAGCTTGCCTATGAACGAATGAAGGAGTTGCTGGCCAGGCCGGTGGAACACATTGACCGAGAGACTACTGCCAGGATATTCGAGGAGATTCCCGGCTTACTGCCAAGACTTAACGTTTATGAAAGGGAGAGTTAGCATGAGCAATGACATAATCGCCACAATAAAGGAAAATGTGATACAGGGGAGAAAGACACAAGAGGATGTGGGCATAGATGACGACCTTACCGGGACACCCGCTGTAGTGGAACTCACAGAGCAGGCTCTTGAACGGAATGTCTCCCCCGAATTGATAATAACCGAAGGCTTGACTGCCGGAATGGAGGTGGTCGGTGAGAAGTTTTCAACCAAAGAGTACTTCATCCCGGACATGCTGGCCTCGGCTGAAGCGGTAGGAGCCGCCATGGATATTCTGAAGCCAATACTGGAGTCAACGAATGTGGAGACCAAGGGAAAATTCGCCATCGCCACAGTAAAGGGTGATATACACGATATCGGCAAGAATATAGTTGCCATCTTGCTGAAAGGAGCCGGGTACGAGGTGCACGACCTGGGGACAGATGTGGCCACAGAGAAAGTGGTCGAGTTCGTGAGGGAGGAAAAGCCGGGATACCTGGGACTCTCAGCCCTGCTTACCACCACCATGACTGAGATGGGCGCAGTCATCAAAGCTCTTGATGAAAGCAAACTCCGGAATAGCGTAAAGGTGCTCATTGGCGGCGCCGCCGTCTCGGAGGAGTTCGCCCAGGAGATAAAGGCTGACGCCTATTGTGTTGACGGTTTTGCTGCTGTCAAGGCACTTGAGGCGTTCGAGACAGCCAGAACTTAGAGCGCACAGTACCTCTTTTGACGAAAGGAGCCAACCTATGGCGGGAATTGCCGGAATCCTAGGAAATGACAGAGGCGAGCTAAAACATATGCTCGATAACATCAAGCATAGAGGCCCGCACGAAACCTGGGTAAATCGAAAGGGCGAAGCGAACCTGGGGTGTTTAGAACTCAATGTTGGTGGAGAGTGCAAGAATGGCTCACACCATGTGTCTGACGATA
>Ga0180433_10011948_pt1 | contig 10217 bp, 9 predicted proteins | sample SS_ome_8_FD_132980 | JGI IMG/M metagenome (GOLD analysis project Ga0180433, IMG submission 132980) | Hypersaline lake sediment archaeal communities from the Salton Sea, California, USA - SS_1_D_1 metaG | ecosystem: Environmental > Aquatic > Non-marine Saline and Alkaline > Hypersaline > Sediment...
ATACTTTAGAAGTTTATGGGGGTGAAACTTATATAGGTTTGCCTGTTGCTGGTAAAGATCCCTTCTTAAAATTCAGGGGTGAAGATAATAATTTTACATGGACTTTAAGAGAAGATGAAGGATATTTAGTTACTAATGATAGCATAGTTATTAACGAAAGGTCATCAGTTTGGAACTCTGCCCCCCTATATATTGGGTTTGGTGGTATGAGTTTAGGCGGTAGTAGTACTTCAGCACCTACATATTATTTACAAATGGATAATATTTTAGCTGGGGGTTTTGGCGGTCAGTACACTTTTGACCAGGGATTTATAATAGTTAAAACCCAGATTGGAAACCAGATAGTATTAGGTAATACCACTAAAGATTATGACCACGCAATACAAGATAACCCTACTTTATTTATTCATTCTGGAACTGATCCAGATGTTAATAATACTGAATGGGTTAGTATAACCCATAACACAAATGATAGTATTATTGATTCTGGTAAAGGAGATTTTATATTTAATAATGATATTATTAGAGGTTCTGGTAATACAAAAACACAATTAAACGAAAACGGATTATATATAACAAGAGATACAGGGGCTTTATCAATGGGTATTAGTAGAGGTGGTACTAATAGCATAAATATAGATTCTAGAAGTTCTACAATATTTAAAGTTAATACTGAACAAGAATTAGTAATTAATACTAATGGGGCTTATTTTCCTTCTGGAAAAACACTTTCTATTGGTACTTCAACACCTCATATAAATCACTCATTACATATAGAAAATGGTGATAAAGTTGGTATTCATATTCAATTAGACGCTAGTCAAACTGAAAACGCTATTTTAGTAACTAATAGTTCTGATGATGATTTATTTATAGTAGATGAAAAAGGCAATTTATTAATTAGGGGTAATCTAACAATGACCGCCCCTAATGGAACTTTTTATAGTTGTGGAGTTGATAATTTTGGAAGTTTTAGTTGTAGTTAAAAATGAAAAATGAAAAAAGCGATATTATTAATGCTGATTGTGTTGATTTTACCCATAGTTTATGGGATAGATTCATGCAAAGAATCAGTAGAACTTATAAGCCCCTGCGTTATGCTAACTCCAGTACTGACAGGTTGTCAGAATTATACATACGATATAATAAATTTATCTGGCGATATTGCAACAAATGGAAACTTAAGCGTTTTAACTGGCGATCTTTACCAGTTCAATTTCACAGAAGATTTAGGAGATTACATAGTAAAGCTATGCGATGGAACAACAAGAGAAGTAAGCGTTATAAGAAGGCTAGACGATGATAATATGATAAGTATAACTATCGGTTTGGGAATAGCGATTTTATTCTTTTTGGTAATTGGTATTGTTAATTTAAGAATTTCTAATCTTGATATTAAGAATTTGTCTTTCTGGATTATGTTCGTAAGTTTATCTATGGTTCTTATTGAAATAATATATCTTGTTGGTTTGTTATATGTTAATGAGGTTGGTTCTAGCCTTATTGAATTGTTAAAGATTAATTTTTATTTGATAGCTATATTGGGTTTTGGTTGTGGTATTACAACCTTCTTTATTATAATCCAAAGAATACTAGATTTTAGAGATGATGAAGATACAAGCAAATTGGATAAGTGGGATAGTGCAAAATGGTAGATAACAGGATAAGAAGCAGTAAAGAACTTAAAAAATTGATAGCTGAAATACAGATAGAGTTTATCAAGGCTAATAGAAAGCCGCCTAGTGCTAGTAAGATAACTAAAGTTATTGCTGGTAAAGTTAAAAAAGAGGATATACTTTTTGATAAGTTCATAAGATTCAGATAAAAATAATGATGAAAAAGAAAGGACAAGCTTCTCAGAACGTTTTTGTAGCTGTATTTTTCTTATTCTCTTTCGGTATTTTAAGCATTATAGGGGCTTTAGTAACTTATAATATATTAGATGAATTTGCTACTTTACCCATGTATGATAGTAATATGGCTAGTGCTAGTGGTGGGTTCAGGTTTGCTATTACTTTATTTGATAAAATAGCGGCTTTGTTTATGGTGGTTTTCATAATAGGTATAGGCGTTACTAGTTTTAGATTGGCTACTAGTCAGGTATTCTTTTTAGTTAGTTTTGTTATGGCCGCTTTCTATGGATTGGCTAGTTATTATTTTAATTATATATTCGCACAGATAATAGGGCAAAGTGTTTTTTTAAGTATTACCGCAATATTTCCAGTAACTATATTAATATGTACTAATCTACATTGGGTAGCGTTAGCTATGGTTGTTGTGGGTAGTATTACTTTATACGCTAAGAAGGAGAGGGGGCAATTTTTGACATGAAAAAACTATTAATTGTTGGATTGTTAATTGTCTTTTTGTTAGTTATATCTACTGGAAAAGCTATATTTATTGAAAATGAATATTTTAGCCTTAATCTACCAGATGAATATAATAAAGTTGATTTAAACAATGGTGGTTATAGCCCTGTTATCCCTTTGATTGTATGTAATAATCAAAATAGGAACGTGCTTATAAATATTCAAACTCAAAGTACCGATTCAGATTTTCTTAGTTATTTCTATGTAAAAAATGATAATCTTTCAGGCTGGAATTATAATAAAGCTGATTGTGATTTAGGATTATTAGATAGTGTTATTGATTTTTTTATTGCTGATGAAGATATAAATAAAAATAAATGCAAAGAGAATAAGCACAAATTATTTAAATTAGATAAAGGTGAATGTACTGATAAGATAATGTATTATTTCGAGGCTAATGATGATTATGGTAAATATGATATAAGGATATATGATAATAAAAATGAATTAATTTTAGATCCTTTTTGGGGGAGTTCAAAAGGTGATTTTTGGAATACGGCTTTCACTAATATTATATTAAATCCTGATAGAGTATTTTATGATACCTGGCAAAATAAACCAGTTGAAACTTCTTTATCTAATGATGGGTGGGTTCTTAATTATAATGTTTTTAATTATACAAAGTTAAATACCGCTGAAGGGATTGTAATTAAAATGCAACCTAATACGACTTTCGTTCAAACTTCTAATTTTGAAGATGATTTTACTCAAACCCCTTTAAATAGTACTTACTGGCAACAAGATAGTAGTACTGGTAGCTGTACTGGTACTTGTAATATAGATCCAGATTATTTAGGAACACAGCTTTATATAAATTTAGAAAGCCCTGGCGATGGTTCTATGACTACTCAAGCTTATGTTAGAAATTATGGAATATTTAAGTTTAATTATACAATTAATTTAACTAATGCTTATCTTTATTTTTTCTGTTCAGGTAATGGTGCTATGCATGGTAGATCATCTATTTATATTACTAATGATACTTCAGGTGCTTATTGTAATGGTTGTATTCAAACAATAGATTCACAGGGTACTGGTAGTTGTGATAATCCTGTAACATTACAATCTACATATAATTATACATTAATAAATAATGGAACACATATTATTAGTTATAGAAATGGCGTTAATTGGAATAATTTAAGTATAAATTTGATAGGTGATTTATACCTTTATTTTAATGCCTTTGTTGATGATAGTCAGGGTAGCGGTAAATATGTAAGATCTAGAATAAGAGTTGATAAAGTGGAACAATTTGGCGGCCCTTCTCCTAATGTTACTGGTGTTGGTACTGGTACAGCTTATAAAAGTGGCTTGTTTAACTTTGATAATAATTATACATATATTGTTAAATCAATAGCTACCAGTTCGGCTAGTGTAGACCATGATTTTTATTTAGACCTGATTAATTCCAGTAATGAAAGCGTTATATCATTAAGATATAAGTTAAACGATTTTGAAATCAGTTCAGCTACTAATAGTGTTTTATTAGATCCTGGTGTTAGCCTTAATAATCAATGGTTCACCCATAAAATAATTAAATCAGATGATACTATTTGTGCTTTTGTTAGTGTAGATGATGGTATTAGTTGGGCTAATAGTTCTTGTTATTCTGAAGGTGCTGATTTGAGTAATGTTACTGGTTTTAGTTTTAGGTTTAGAGATAATGATACTAGTATTTTAGATCCTTTGTATATTGATTATGCTAGTGTTACTGAAAACGTGGATTATCCTAAAAAAACTATATATAATCTAACCCATTATGATAACTTAATTTTAGATATGCCTTTTGAGAATGACGCTATAGACCAAAGTGGTTATGAATATAATGTTATATCTAATGCTACCTATTTACCTACTGGTGGCGTGGATAATAGGGGGGCTTATGATTTTAATGGTATTGATGATTATATTCAGGTGGGTAAGAGTTCTGATTTTACTGAGGTTTGTAATAATGGTTGTACTTTTTCTTTTTGGGCTAAAGTACCTAATAGTAGTTTAGGTGTTCAAAGTATATTAGCTAGATATGATAATACTGGTGATAATAGATTTTATAGAATTAGATTTAACGACCAAAGTATTACCCCTCAGATGATTTTACAAATGAACCCTAATGGTAATAGTACCCAGTACGCTGTAGGAAATGGGCTTATCAATTTTGATGAATGGGAACATCACACTTTTGTATATAATGGAAGTAGTACTTATGATGGTAGCCTTAAAGCTTATAAAAATGGTGTTTTTAATGGTTCTACTGGTTCTTTTATGATAGACGCTAATTCTTGGAAAGATTTAGAAACTACTTTTTTAGGTAAGCAAGATGATAGTAGCCCATTAAATTTCTTAAATGGTACTATTGACGAAATGTTAATATTTGATAGGGATTTAGATGATTCTGAAATATTAAATATTTATAATGCTAATGGTAGCTGGGGAGATCAATATTATGGAATAGCACCTTTTAATTTAATTTTAAGTATGCCTTTTGAAACTGAAAACAAAGACCAGAGCGGCTATAGTAATGATGGTATTTCTGAAAATTTATTATATGTTGAGGGTATTAAAGGTAAAGGGATAGATATTAATAATTCTTTTGGTGTTAATAGTAGTGTTATTATTCCTTATGATTCTAGTTTTGATTTAGAAACTATGAGTATTAATTGTTGGGTTAAACCTGATAGTTTTGCTACCGCTGGTTATTGTTTTAGTAAGAGAAGAAACGCTAATCAGATGAATTACGATTTATCCATTGGTGTTAGTGGAAAAGCTGTTTTTCATATTGAAAGGGCTAGTGATGATGTTGATTTTTTCGCTACTTCAGTTAATAATATTTCTCTTAATGTTTGGACTATGATAACTGGTACTTATGATGGAAATAGTTTAAAAATTTATATTAATGGCGTTCTTGATAACACTAATGAAATAGGGGCAGTAGTGCCTTATACTGGTGCTGGTACTTATCCCCAAATTGCTGTAGGTGGATTAGCCCAGGATTCAGGAACTACTAATAGGTTTTTAGGTGCTTTAGATAGTGTTAGTTTATTCAGGGGGGCTTTACCTAGTGGTAAAATATTAGAAATGTATAACGCTAAAGGGAGTTGGTTATATCAGAATATTCAATTAAGCGGTAATGAAAATATTTATACTAGCTACATAACCAGTAATCAAAGTTTACCAGATAGGAATAGTTCTATAAAATGGGCTAGATATAATTTCGGTGGATTTGATGATTTCAAAATAGATAAAGAAATAACACTTACAAATTATGATTTAATTTCTAATTACCCATTTGATAATAACCTATATGATTTATCAGGTTATAATATAAAAATAAAAAATACTGGTGCTACTTTTAACGCTACTGGGGGTGTTAATGGTAATGGATCTTACAGATTTAATGGATTAACTAATTATATGACTTTATTAGATGATGAAACCCCTAAGACTATGTGTAATAATGGTTGTAGTGTTTGCACCTGGTTTAATGCAGAAGCTTTTATTACTAATAGGGTTAATGAGTTAGTTGGTAGGTGGAGTAATACAGATGACGACCAATTTTTTAGATTATTAATAACTAAAAATTCTGATACTCCCCAGTTTATTTTATATGAAGATGGGGGAAGTAGTAATTCTTCAGCTAGTGCTACAGGTTCAGTAGCTAATGAAACCTATTATCATTTATGCGGTGTTTATAATGGTGGTGCTGATTATACTGGTATAACTAAGATTTATGTTAATGGTGTTTTAAACGGAACTGGTGGTAGCATACAGATTAATAGTACCGCCTGGGCTGATCCTGAAAATATAACTATTGGGGCTATTAAAAATGGTGCTGTTAATCCTTATTTTAAAGGTAGATTAGATGAAATATTATTATTTGATAGACCTTTAAACGATAGTCAGGTTTTAGATATTTATAATGGTGGGGGTAATTGGGGTGGTACTCACGAATACCCTTTTAGTTCTGAATTGTTTGTTAATAATACTGGTTTTGAAAGAAGCCTTATAGGTGATGGTAGCGTAGTTTACGCTAATATAACTAATTGTGATGTTAATGGGCTTTGTACTACAACACAAACAAATAGCCTTTATGTTAATACAAACCTAGTTTTAGCTGGTGATATTTACAACCCCCCTGGTGTAAGCTGGTACTATAACATAACTGAAAACTTTGAAGTAAACAGCCCAGTAGTTGTTAATGATACCTGTATAGTTATTGATGGTAGTATATGGAATGGTACATATTGTTACGACCACCAAATATATATTAACAATGGTGCTGTATTCCCTAATGGTTCGGCTGAATGTTTTGTTAATATAACTAATGTAGGTCATGGATTGGGCGAACAATATGATTTAATTATTGATTGGTATAATAGTTCTAATGAAATAATGCAAACTGATAACGCTTTATGTGATGATAATAGTTTATGTGAAGCTAGTACATTAAACCCAGATCTCATTAAGCAAGGCGATAAAATAAATTGTATTTTTACCTGGAATGGAACTAGCCCTACTTTCTTTACTTTCTCTAACACTAGCGAAAATGTAACCATAAGCGAAATAGGGCTTTGTAGTGGTGCTAATATTTATCCTTATGTTAATATAAGTTTCTTTGACCAGATAACAGATGAAAATATAAGTGTAAATGCTGGGATTGATTTATTATTTACTGAAGGCACAGCGACTATAAATTATGAAAATAATTATACTAATGTTCATACTATAGAAATATGTACTAGCGTTAATCCAGCAGAACAAACTATAGAAGCTGAAATGTATGGTGATATATTTGCTAATAGTCAGGGTTATGTAAGTAAAGTAATTAATATAATTGAGGGTTTTGGGGTTAATGTAAGTAATAACCCACCCTCTCAATATGATGTTTATTTAATATCGTTGGATAATAGCAGTACTTTACAATACACCTGGCAAACTACAGAGTTTCAGCTTATAGATGGTACTATGCTTGTTTATGAATGTAATGAAGATAGTACTAGAACTTTGATAGAAAGTACAATTATAAGTAATGGTATAGCTTTCGCTAATCTTCAATTATTCACCCAGGCTTATAGTTATGAAGTTATAATAGACGGAACTAAATATACTGATTCTAGTTATACAGATTGTAGAATAGAGAATGATTTAGAGCATGAATTTTATGTAGACCTGGGCTTAGTTGATGTGTTGCCTGTTATTGGTTTGTTTTTACTGGATTGTACTTTAGAGCAGTTAGGGGAGAACATAGTTAAAATGACTTGGGGTAGTAATACTGAAGATGATTCAGATATTGAAGCTTGTATAATTGGTAAAAGACAAACATTAACAGGATTACAAGAGATCTACAGAGATTGTGTTAATCAAAGTAGCGGTACTTTTACTAGAACAATACCTGATAATGGAAATAGTTATTATGTTACAGGTGAATTATTCCAGAATGATATTAAAGGTTATTGTCAGCAAACAATAAGTTTTTATGACGCACCCACAACCCCTGGTTTATTAGGTATTACTGGTTTGTTTTGCATAGTTTTTATAATAATGGGTATGGCTTTGTTTTATGCAGGTCAGGGAGAATTACAAATCGCCGCTGGTGTTGGTGGTTTGATTTTGGCTTTCCTTATTGGTATAATCGCTTTGCCCTGGGAAGCAGTAATAAGCATTGTATTATTTTGTGGTATTATAGCGTTAATAGGTAGGTATTCAAAGAAGAGGACAACAGAATAAAAAATGGCGATAAGAATAGATAACGTAATGGTTAGCTTTGTTATATTCAGTATTCTTGTAACTCTTTGTATTAGTTTCTATGACGGATTAGCTACTAATTATGGTTTTACCAGTAATGATGTAGATGATGATAATAAAACAATAATGGAAGCCTTAAGAGATATTAACGTAATAAGTGGAATGGCTGATATTCAAACTAATTTACATAAAGTATCGGCTGGTTCTAGCAGTAAAGCAGATATAGTAGGTGGTTTGTTAGCGGCTGGATTAGGATTTATCAAGGTGGCTACAGGGTTGTTAATTTTGCCTATTGAGATATTTGGGGTTATAACTGGATTCTATTATTTGCCTGAAAGTGTTAGTATAGGTTTAGGGCTTATTTTCGCTATATATTTAGGTTACATACTGATTAGGAACGCTACAGGGGGGGCACAATGACAGGGATAAGTAACGCTACCATTATTACAATGGAACATTTAGTTAATATAACTAATACTAGTAGTGTGCCTGAATTGTTTGTTAATGTTAATAATTATATTTATGGGGGGTGGTTATTTTTTATTCTGTTATGCGTTTTTTGGATTATATTATTCTTTTCAGCACAGCAAAGAGAGAATCAGGTTTTAACTAATGCTATGTATTCTGGTGCTGTTGTTTCCCTAGCTAGTTTTTTCTTAAGGGCTATTATAGTTTTGGGTACTGATGGTATTACTAGGGGTTTGTTATCAGATCATCAATTATGGATTTTTCCATTATTAACTATAATTTTTGCTACTATACTATGGCTAACTAAAAGTAACTAGATTGGGTACATGGGAACAAAATTATATAAATGATATAACATATACCTAATTAAAAATTATTTGGAGGTAAAAAAAAATGAGTGAAGGAAATTTAAAAGTAATGGGTGCGGCAGCAATCGCTGTAGGAAGCCTGGCAGCAATAACTCTAGTCAGTATTGCGGTGGTTAATGGATTTAAAGACACAGGTCTGGTAGACAACACAACCGCTGACGCTTTTGTAACTGGCTTGGTGATTTTTGGAACGTTCACAAGCGTAATCGTACTAGCTCTAGTTGGTAAGATTATAATCGGTCTTTTCAAAAAAGGATCATAAAACGAAAGTTTTATATTTTCTTTTTTTTTATTCTTTGAAAGAATGGGGAGATTATTTATTTTAATAAAGAGAAAAGGGGCTAAAAGACCTCTGGGAGTGATTCCAGCTAGAAAGGGGATTTCTAAAAGTGTATTATTAAAACGTGCTAAACAACAGATTAGACCGCCTTTAATGGTTATGAAGGTTATTAGTGAAATGGAATTAAAGAAATCTTTTAAGGGTAGGTTAGTTAGAAAGCGTAAGCGTGTTGTTAAGAAAAAGAAAAGATGAAACTCCAGATTAAAGGCGTAAGCCCCATTAAAGTAGGTAATTCTTATTATTTCAATATTCCTAAGCAATATATTAATAATGGTGTTGTAGATCTTAGATTGTTGTATAATATTCTTATTTCTGAACGTAAGTAATTGTGTGTAGGCTTCTATTGAGTTTTCAGGCTTTGTATTGCTATTCTGTTGGGGGTATTTAAAATAAATAGAAAGGTTTATATACTTATGAATATACCCTAGTAAATACAAGGGTATAGCCCAAAACAAAGGTGATTCAAAAAATGAAACAAGAAACAAAACAAATAAAAACAGAAAATTGTGAGGGTTGTGGAAAACAAAAAACAACCAATCAGAACAACCTATGTTCTGAATGTGAAGAACTTAAAGAATCTGGGGCTTTTGAGATGAAAGAAGCAGTTATAATAAATGAGGTTCAAGAATGAGATTAATAGCATACGATAAAAAAGGAAACTATGTAGATAGCATAACCACAAACGAAAGAAATAAATACTAATCCTCATTACACCCCATTATGAGGTGATTCGCAAACGAGGTACTTTCTTATTCTTACATTCGGGGCAGGGGCTGTGAAACTTTAAAACAGCCCTTGCTTCGTGCCTTTATGATTATGAAGGTTATTAGTGAAATGGAATTAAAGAAATCTTTTAAGGGTAGGTTAGTTAGAAAGCGTAAGCGTGTTGTTAAGAAAAAGAAAAGATGAAACTCCAGATTAAAGGCG
>Ga0180433_10011949_pt1 | contig 10217 bp, 9 predicted proteins | sample SS_ome_8_FD_132980 | JGI IMG/M metagenome (GOLD analysis project Ga0180433, IMG submission 132980) | Hypersaline lake sediment archaeal communities from the Salton Sea, California, USA - SS_1_D_1 metaG | ecosystem: Environmental > Aquatic > Non-marine Saline and Alkaline > Hypersaline > Sediment...
GCCCGTAAGCACAAAAATATCCGACTTACCGGCATCGAACACCCTTAAGGCCCACTGATTGGCCGGTGTACTTCCAACATCTGCCTCCAAGATCTTTCCCCCTACTTTCGCCCGGACCCGCTTAACCTGAGCCGGGGCGAAGCGGAAGGTCATTCCCCTTAAAGATGCACCAGATTGGCCTGGAGCGGATCCGCTAGTAGCTAAGTAGGAGGTATCGAAGCCCCTGTTTTCGGGAGCTTCCACAAACTCCAAATCAGGGTAAAGCACGTGCTTACCGTCAACCATTCGGATTCCCATGGTGTTAAGCGTGCTTTTGAACCGTTGGAAGTTCGTCGTGAAGTCAACGTACTCGCAGTCACGCTTAAGTGAGAAATCCGCCTGGTCATTGACGTAGATAGGTCTTAATCCACGACCGATTCCCTGGATATACGGAATAGCAGAAGTCGACGGACGGAGATTGACGATTCGGGCAATCTCCTGCACATCCACTCCCTCGGTCATCAGGTTCACTGCCGAGGCCCAACACGTACCGCTGGACAGTCCGTCTAGGATCTCCTCGCGTTCATCCCCCGGGGTGGTCCCGATAAGCACACGCACATTACCGCCGCGCCACTGATAGTATTTCGCCACCGAGTGCGCCGCGCCGACGGTAGGGGTAATAAACACCGTGGGCCGTGTTGGATCCAGGGAGGCCACCACGTCGTAGATGTCGTTCATCCGCTGATCGATAACCGTGGCCGCCGCTTCATCCCGCTTACGGTCGGAGGAGTAGTCGTCATTGGCCAGCGCCAGCAGCCCCATGGTGTCCTTCAGCATGTAGAAGGGAACCAAGTACCCAGCGCGCATTGCCTCGACGATAGTGATGGCCTCGTGGTGCTGGTGGAACAGCGACATCCACGCTGGGAACTCTGTCTCCAGCCCGCGGAAGGGGGTCGCCGTAAGCCCCGCTACCGTGAGGCCACCGGTGACGAAACGCTCCCAGGTAGGCGCAAGAGCGTGGTGGCACTCGTCTATCAACACCACTTCCGGCCGCTTTGCCCGCTTGGCCTGAATCCGGTTCCAGAATTTCTGCGGGGTCCACAGCCGCCCGCGGAGCCCCAACCCGTACTTCCGTGCCTTGATACCAATGCCACGGACGATCTCATTCTGGGAAGTGATAAGCGCCGACGCTTTGCCTACCGCATCCAACTCCTGCATCACCGCGATCTCGATGAGCGACTTGCCGGTGCCGGTCGGAGAGGACACAATGATATTGTCCTTTTGCTCCAGGATGCTGGCCAAGATACGTTCCACGGCTTCTCGTTGGAAATCGTAGAGCCTTAAAACAGCCATAGGGAATCCTCATGTTGACGCACTCGAACGCTCCGATCGGGGGATTCGACTGGAAGACCATCCTAGATTTGGGAGCCGACCCTTCCTACTTCCGAATCCATGAGTGGCTATCCGAAGAAGGACTGCTCGGTATGGTCGTCTCCGAGTTCAAGGCCTACCAGCAGCAGCACAGCCTTAGCCGGACACCACCGATCACCCTCCACTTCCGACCTCTCACAATGTGGCTGGTCGTTATGCTGCAGGAACTCCAGCAGTGGCCCTTTCGTACTACCTCGTATCGGATCGGCAGCGACCTATCCGCCCGCTGCTTCGTCGGAATCCCTAACCTCGTAACGCGAGCCCCGACCCAGCAAAACATCTACGACTTTGTCTGCGCCCAGACACCCATCATCATCAACATGTTCCAGGCCGTCGCCGACTCCTGGATCCTATGCCGCCGGGATCTACCGAACTCCCGCCACTGGAAGACGCCGGGGTGGCGTAACCTGCTCGATAGCTTCTGCGAGCGGAGGGACCGCCCATTCATCCTACAAGAATTAGACCGCGCCCTTCCGGACCTGGAGAAGGACTACCCGATCCGCCCGCCAGGTGCCGCCCTCTAAACGGTACCGGTCGGCTGTTGTGCTGCACATGGGTGAGAAAATCCGCCAACCGAGACTCTGGCAGCCGGAACAGCGACGAGTACCCGTTCGCGAAATACTCCCGGGGTAGCCATAACTGGTCATCCTGCACAGTCTCCCGAAAGCGCCGCGGGCTCGATGGGGCGTTCCCCAAGTGCATCGCTACCCAACAATTGAACCCCTCCATACTAACGGGAGGGTCCACATCGCCTTTACCCCAAATGCCCAGCGTCACCGGTCGACCGATCCCCGATATGGCCAGGTAGTCCAACGGGTTCTCTACCGCGTACCGCATCTGAAAGAACCGAGGAGCATCCGGTGACACGTCCTTCCCGGAAAGAGAGGGCCCTGCCATAGTGATCGCCGTACCGAACTGGTAGGTGAACTGCGTCTGCCGAAAACTCCCAGCGAACCACCCGCATACCCGACCCGTCGAACGCTCGTTCAGGGAGAACAAGCGCAACGACGGAATCCATGTGAGGACCAGAGGGTAGTCGATCCCATCCCCCCACCCGGTCAAGCTGTAAAACCGATTGCGGTCCTCCCGACTCAATTGCCGGAACACGTGCACGCCTGACCACAACCAATACTCCCCATCCTCCACCGCCTGTAGGGGACTTGTACGGGTCAGGTTGGCCCCAACAAAGTGGTCCATCGCAACCCGGACGTCGCTTCCGGCCCCTTGCTGCAGCCACGAACCCGAACCCGGCATCCCCATGTTGAATAGGTCGTGGATCTCCACCACCGAACGCTGCCAGTCATTGTCCAGATCAAGACCACGTACGAGCCCATAGAACTTGAATAGCGATCCCCCACGGCGGCACCCGAAGCAGTAGAACGAGTTGCCGTAGTGCGGCTTCAAGATACACGACCCTCCGTCCTCAGCACTGTCCGGATGGTCCGGGTAGGGACAGGGCACACGGAACGTCCGGATGCCATCCCGCGTCACCGTGAGGCCCAAGTGCTCCTCGGCCAGAGCCACGATATCGGCTTTCTCCTTGATAGCCTCGACAACACTGTTCTCAATCCAAGCCACGAGAAGAACTCCATGCAGACGCTGAAATGGTTCTACGACAAGACGCCCGACGGCCTCGTCACGCACATCTTCCTAGCCGCACCCTACTCCCCAGAACTCACAGAAGCTATCCGGGGGCCAAAAATGAACAAGGGGGCTGGTGGTCTCCCCCGCTGCAACAAGAGGTTCAGCGACGAAAAGTTCTGGATCCTCACCCCCATCGGCCGAGTGGACTTCACCCCCGACGCACTCCAAACACTCATCACTGCGCTGGAGAAGCTGAAGGCCGAGTACGAGGCCAAGATCCTACCGACACTGAGACGGCCATCCACGTGGAGGTTCTCCGCGAAGAAGCTCGGTATCTCCCACAACTTCACCGGGACCCACGAGGCCTTCAACCTGATCCACCAGTTCCAGGACGGCGATTGGGTCGGGTGTGACTACCTCCCCGGCAAACCCGCTTCCATACCCTTCGATTTCTGGGTGTGGGTCCCAGAAGGATCGCCCCACGCCATCACCCTCAGCCCCTCCGCCATGGGGACCTTCGAGCAGTGCCCGTTCAAGTTCTTCCTGGAGAAGGTGATCGGCCTCCGCACCCCCAACCGCCTCCGTACACATATCGGTTCTGCCGCACACCTCGGCTGCGAGGGGCTTCACATCATCCTGAAGGACCAGACCGTCCTGAACCACTCCCACTACGCCGAGGCCGAGGCGCTGGCGGAGAAAGCCCTCTTCGATCAAGGATCCCTCGATAAGCTGGAGACCAAGGTCGAGGCCGCCGACATCGCGATCGAGATGAAGAACGTCCAACGGATGATTCGGCACTACTACGAGTTCGTGCGTAAGTACCCCGTTCGGGTCCTGGCCACCGAGGAAAATTTTTCCGTGCCGACCGGCGTTACCGTGACCCACCCCACCGACGGGTCCACCATACCGATCTACCTCACCGGCGCAACCGATCTGCGCTTCGAAACCCCTGAGGGCGACGCCGTGTCCGACCTGAAAACCACGGTGTCCCGACCGTTCGACGACCCACAGATCAAGGTCCTCGGCGTGCACGATCAGATCCTGCAGTACGCCCTTATGGCCACGTACTCGCTGAAGCGGCCCGTCCCCTGGGCCGAGATCCGCGAGGTGCATCCATTCGAGGGGGTTCGCCCCACCCGCATCCCCGTCCAGGACGCACTCCCCTACTTCAAGCGGGAACTCCAGGACCGGGTTCAGCGGGTCGCGCAGTGCTTCTCCACCGGTCACTTCCCCCGTAGACGTGCCTGGTCCTGCAGCAACTGCGGCCTCGCCGATTTCTGTACCCGAGGCATGACACTGCCCGTACACTCGATGCCGTCCACCAACTCCGTCCTGGGGTAAGTCATGCTGGAACTGCTACTCGCTAACGAGGACCCGGAAGGGATGGCCGCGCTGGAGAACCTCCCGACCCAGGCTGCCCAAATCGTGGAAGCCCGGATGCGCTTCCTCGACCTGCACGGAGACCGCCGCGGCCTGGCCCCCGTGGACATAGTGTGGGACGTGATCCCGCCCGCGTGGAAGAACCGACGGCGTGAAGGACGACGTATCATCGGGGTGACCCCTGAGGCCCAGCAATCCCTCCCCACAGTACCCGAGTCCGTGTGGGAGGCATACGAGGGCGGCCGTATCGTGATCGACCTGAGACGGACCGAACAGGCCCCCCTGTTCGACCGCCTCGTCCGCCAGGGTCGCCTGGAGTTTGCCGTGATCCGAGGGGAGCGGGCATCCCCTATCCGAATGCACCAGTGTGCCTTCGAGCAGTGCCACTTCATTGGGTGTACGTTCGAGAACGTGGACTTCGTGGACTGCGACTTCCTGGGGAGCGTGTTCGACCTCAACCGCTTCATCAACTGCACCGTCACGGACAGCCACTTCCTACAGACCACGTGGGGCGATCCGGAGAAGCCTGCGATGGTAAATGTAGTTGATGGGTGTCGCCAGACGGGCCGCGTCACGTTCGACGGGGCGAAGGGTGCGGGGCCTGCCGTGTTCATGCCGCCCTGGGCTGTCGAGGTGGCGAGCCGCACAGCGAGAGCTTACCGGGATGACAAGCGCCAGTCAAGTCCGGCATGGACCCACTCCGAACTCCGAGCCGCGATCGACAAGCGTGCTCATTGACAAACGTCAGCATCCCCTATACGACGAATGGGGCCAACACGTCCTACACATCCTATACTCCCATATAGTCCTATATATCGTAATGCGGAACCGAAATTTACCCCGGGTTTGCGAAGCTGCGCAATCAATATATAGTTACGGCGGAACGGGCGCAAACTACTGCCCGCCAAACGGATACGTCGTAAAGTAGATATAGCTTTTGACGGATCGGGTGCTTAAAAAACCGACAAATTCGGCGAAAATTCGTGAAATCCGTAGCTTTTGACTCGAACACTGGAATTCCAGTCAAAAGCTACTGCATACGCCGTGCATAAAAACTGGGTACGCTGCATACGCCAATCAAAAGCTACACCGTAATCCGCCAACTAGCCGGTACTCCGACGACAAGTACAGGGAGGGAGTTTGATGATGCTTGTGACGCAACCCACGCCTCGACAACGACTTATACCGCTAACAGTATACGTTGATACTCTGGAATCGTCATAACCCGTTGTGCCTGATACGTTTGCACAACTCACAGCGCCGTAAAAAAAAGTTGCAGAAAATCGGAGAAAAACAGATGGGCGTGCGCGTATACACCATACTATCGGACGCTACGCTGTTACGATGGTATTTTCCTTGACACGGCAATGCTACGTACGGAACATCGTTGGGTTTGCCGCCCATGGGCCAGCCCACGCGCAATCAATCAAACCCCCTCCCCCTGTTTAGCCCCGGCCGCCCGTCTTAGGCTATTGGTGTCTCCGTCCCGGTGGCGGTACGATTTACGGCCTCATGCACCCGTTCCTCAGGAGGCTCGGAGATGGACGCGATTCTGTACCTGGACAACAACGCGACGACCCGTGTGGACGACGCCGTGGTTGAGGCGATGATCCCCTTCTATACGGAGTTCTACGCCAACCCATCGGCCACGTACACTCCTGGGCGTGTGGTGAAGAAGGCGATCGACCGTGCTCGGCAGCAGGTGGCTTCGCTGCTGCGCTGCCGCCCGAACGAGGTCATCTTCACCGGAGGAGGTACCGAGGCGGACAACACGGCGATCTACTCCGCGACTCGGTGCTTCCCGAAGCGGAAGCGGGTCTGTTGCTCTGCTTGCGAGCACCCGGCTGTCTCGGAGCCCATGAAGATGCTCCGCGAGTTCGGGTACACGATCACGCCGGTTTCGCCGGTGGCCTACCCCGAGCCCGGGGCGGGTCGTGTGAACGCGGCGGACGTGGAGCGGGCGATCCGGGCAGGCGACCCGGCGGATGTGGCCCTGGTGTGCGTGATGGCCGCGAACAACGAGACCGGGGTGGTGAACCCCGTCGCGGATATCGGGCGTGTCTGCGCCAAGTACAAGGTCCCGCTACTCGTGGACGCTACGCAGGCTGTGGGCAAGGTGCCGGTGGACTTCCGCGGATCGGGGGCGACCTACATGGTCTGTAGCGCGCACAAGTTCCACGGCCCCAAGGGGGTTGGGGTGCTGGTGGTGCGCGACGGGGCGTGCTTCAAGCCCCATCTGATCGGAGGGGGGCAGGAGAACGGCTGCCGCTCCGGGACCGAGAACGTGCCGGGGATTGTGGGCACTGGGATGGCCGCGGAGATCGCTCAGGCCAATCTGCCCGTCCTGGCCTCTGGGGTGAAGCAGGTGCGGGATTCCCTCCAGGCGAGTCTCTACAACAGCTTCCCGCGGGGGGACCTGCTCGTGTTGGGTGCGGATTGCCTGCGGACGCCAAACACCCTTTTCTTCGGGTTGCGGGACCGGAACAGCCGGGCTATCCAGGAGATCTTGTCAGCGTCGGGGATTGCGGTGGGGACGGGGTCGGCCTGCTCCTGCCTCAAGAACCCGAAGCCCTCGGCCACGGTACAGGCGATGAACGTGCCCCCGCGGTACGCGCTCGGAACGATCCGCATCTCGCTGTCGAAGTACAACGCTCCGTCAGTGTGTGGGATGGTGGCTGCACAGGCTGTGGTGTCGCGGGTTATCGATCGCCTCCGCCAGGCGCTGCGGGACCCCTCCACCCTGGTCCGCTAGCGGAGAGTGGGATGGCTACGGTAGACCCTGAGCTATGGCTTCTGGTACACGTTGGCTCGCTCGATGTTGGGGAGTGGCCTTTGTGGGCGCAGTGGGCATGGTTCCTGGCTCTTCTGACTGAGGCTTCCAAGAACGAGGGGGGCGGCAAGATCGGAAAAGTCTTGGGGGATCTGTTGGAGGAGGGGTGGCCTATGCGGCATGACTCTCCTTCATTGGAGTCCCTTTTCGATGCTGAGGAGTGGGACGTCTTTGATGATGGGCGCGAGGTGGGGGAGACGGTCGCCCTCCTCGCGGAATCTTTCGCTGGTGGCTTCGAGGAGGGGGACTTGTCGGTCTTCTCTGATAGCTGGGATTGGGCGGTGGAGGCTCTCGATATGTGGGTGTCGCTGCCGGGCGAGAGTTCCCTGGATCTGGCGGGACCCCTACTGCCCTTGTTACAGGAGTATGGGCGGCTGGCGGGGGAGTGGGATGCCTGAGATCGATACCGAACTCTGGATCCTGGTACACGGTGGCGCGGTTGCGGCGGCCGAGGCGCTGGGCGGGGAAGAGATTTCGCTCCCAGAAGGGACGGAGTCTGAGGTGGCCTGCGCGCTGCTGGATGAGTTGATTCCGGCGTGGCGTGCTGATGTACTGGGTGGCGGTAGGCGCGAGAGGCGAGCCATCGACCGGCTAGCCGGTATGAAGGCGCTCCCCCACGACGCGGCACTTCGTATCCTCGCTCGTGGGCCAAGTAGTGCGCGGTGGGTGGTAGTAGAGCGCCCTGATGCTCCACAGGATAAGGTTGCTGAGGAGTGGGAGTGGTCCCGGGCCGCGATTGCGGAGGGCGATGACCCGGAGACCTATAGAGCGGCGCTATCCATGGCGGAGGCTGTGATGGCGAACCCGCACATTCCGGAGGACATGCGCGTCGAGGGCGCGGTGCTGGTGCCTCAGGATGCGAGCGAGGTCCGCTATCTCGCCTACGATGGTTTGTCTGTGGCCGGGTTCCAGAGAGTGGCCGAGGATCTGGCCGGGAAGGGTTGGCCCTGGTACGCCACGTTGAACCTGATCGAGGCGGATTCTGATACTCCGCTGGAGGTGTTGCGGTGGGTCGCGGCCAATCTGCCGCCGGTGCCGTCGATGAGGAAGAATCTGCGCGCCGAGGCCTACAAGAGAATCGCCCGGCGGGAGGGCCGCCAGGATGTCTAAGATCGACCCCGAACTCTGGATCCTAGTGCACGGGGGCTGGGAGGGCCTGACCGACTGGCTTCCCCCGCGGGAGCAGTGGGGGCTGCTCTTGGATCTGGTCGATGCGGCTTCGGGTCTTCTGCCACCGATGGCCCTGGCGGCGCTGGAGAAGCTGCGCAGGATGGCCCCGAGCCTTGACGTGGTAGGCGAGATGGAGGACGACCAGCGGAGCCGCCTGCTTCGGACTCTGCGGGACGCTCTTGGGGAGCTTGACCAGGAGCGTCCTCCGTTTGCTGTGCGGTTCTTTCGGCACGCTTTACAAGATGTGGCCCGGCATCCGGGGTTTCAGGAGCCTGGGTTTGGGTCTGGGGGCATTACTCCCCGTCAACCGGTGTACTCCCGGGAGAGCGTGTTCAGCGAGCAGGACGTCCAGGACGTGCTCGACAAGGAGTTGGCTCTGTGGACCCGGAAGGGGCGTTCGGGCGGAACGCTTCGGGTGCAGCGGTGGCATGAGGTGACGGGCCATGGGCATACTCAGTGGATCAATGTGCGTGTCACGGGGGAGCATGAGAGGAAGAGGCTGCCGCGGAGTATCGGTGGAACTCCGGACGGACCGAAATGGGTCGCTGAGTGGGAGGGAGAGGCTGAGATTGCCGGTAGGCCGCAGACGGTAGTGTTTTCCGCATGGTCGGCCCGCCAGTTCGAGGTCCCTACAATGAACTATCTTCCTATGTGGTGGAATCCGGAAGATGGTGGTCTCGATGCAGGCGACCGCGAGCGGATCATGGACCGGGTTCTCCAATACGTCGGCCGTTGGATTAGGAGCCAGAGTGATGCCTGACATCGACCCCGAACTCTGGGTGCTGGTACACCTCGGTGCCGACCAGCAGGAGCGTGAGGTGGCTCTGATTCGGATGAACGACGAGCGCGTGGATTGGGCTATCTTCCTGGCGGCGCACCATCTGCTCTGGCCTGCCCTGGAACGGCATTTCGCCCACCCGCCATGGGAGTTGACCAAGCTGTTCCACACTCCGCCGATCGATCAGGGCTCGGTGGAGGAGCATTGGGTTCTGGATGACGTGGCGGATTTTTTAGATGCGACGGAGGCGCTATCGGGAAACCCGTTCAAGCCGGTCGTGCGGGATTGGGCAGGTTACTTCCGTGGTGAGCACGACGAGATGGGCCGGAACCGCTATCTTGTGGAAGGCTTGGTCGATTCCACCATCGAAGCGGTACATCGGTGGTTCGGCTCCGACCACAGTGCGTTCTGGGATTGGTTCATCTACGAGTTGGGCCGTTCGAAGGGATTCGCGGCGACCGATCCCCCGGCAGAGGTCCCTGGGGAGCCCGCTCTATGATCGATCCCGAGCTATGGGTCCTAGTCCACGGCTGATGAGCCATCTCCTCCGCCGCCTCCAGAAAAATTTTCTCGGGCATCTGTGGGTTCACGTGGGCTGCGCCCCGTACATCGGAGGCAGTCGTTTCGTCCTGCCAGGACTCAACGGGGTGGCCGGGCTGAACTCCAGTAGTGGTATACTTGGAAGGCCTAAGAGGGACACGGTGCCCGCGGCCAAGAAACCCTGCCTCGACTATACTGAGTAGAATGCCTGATATCGACCCCGAACTCTGGGTGCTGGTGCACGGCGGTTATCCGGGATGCCTGGAAGTCATCCCGGCAATCCCAGATAATGTGTGGCCCTACCTCCAGGAGACGTACCAGGTTTTGACGGTACCGGATGTGGAGGCTACGCTCGCGATGCTCCGTGGATCCGTTAGCCTGAAGGGGGTGCCGCAAGCGCTTCGGGATGAATTACTATCCTCTCCGTTGACCGACCCGGATACAGGACTACTGAGGGTGGTCGACGAGGATGTCGATGCGGTCCAGTGGGGGCTGACCGACTTTGTCCCCGTGGCAGTGGTGGCC
>Ga0180433_10011951_pt1 | contig 10216 bp, 9 predicted proteins | sample SS_ome_8_FD_132980 | JGI IMG/M metagenome (GOLD analysis project Ga0180433, IMG submission 132980) | Hypersaline lake sediment archaeal communities from the Salton Sea, California, USA - SS_1_D_1 metaG | ecosystem: Environmental > Aquatic > Non-marine Saline and Alkaline > Hypersaline > Sediment...
CACCCCGAAATTATTATGAATAATTTCGGGGTGTCATTGAGATGAAAGCTATGTTGCATACTAGTTCAGAAAGAAGTATTAGAAAAAACAACCAGGGTTTCACTTTGGTTGAATTAATGGTTGTTGTTGCCGTTATTGGCTTACTCTCAGCAATTGCTGTCCCGATTTATACAAGTAATACTGAATCAGCTAAAACAGCAACCGACCAAGCAAATTTAAAAATCCTGAACTCAATGACCAGTATCTACAGAGCAAGTAATCCAGAACCTGATCCTTTCCTCGATGAAAACAATAACAGTAACGACCTGATGTTAACATTAATAAATCATGGATATTTGAATTTTCCCATTGAATCACAAATTGACGGTAAAAACTTTCAGTGGAACTTTAAAATATTGCAATGGAGCTATGTAGATCATTTTGAAGAAGAAGAATCAGAAGATCCATATATTTTACTAATAGATGATGTCACTTTTAATGCAGGAAGAATTTCTGACTATACCGGTGATAATAAAGATATCTTCTTCCCAACTACTTTAGAAGGGAGGCTGATAAAAGAGATTTACCAAGATGTTTTTAAAGAAAAAGGATTAAAGTCGATTAGCTTCGCTGATCATAGTTCGTTGGAAAGAATTCATGCCAGAGCCTTTAGGACTAATGAGCTAACAGAAATAGTATTCCCTGATAGCTTGAAGAATATAGACACATATTCTTTTGAGAATAACAAACTTCAAAATATTACCTTACCGGCTAACCTTGAAAAAATTGAATCACATGCATTTAAAAACAATGAATTACAGAGTATTGCATTGCCAGATAACCTAAAAATCATTAAGCAGTATGCTTTTGAAAAAAATAATATCACGCAAATAATAATCGGCCCTAATGTTACAGAAATTGGGGTAAAAGTCTTTGACAACAACAATGATGGGTTCATAGCTTTATACAACTCAGAAGATGGGGGAGCAGGAACCTATTTGTATAGTGATGGTCAAAGGATAAAACAATAAAAGTATGAAATTGTATTGCGCAAGAAATATCAAATCAGATCAGAAAGGTTATAGAAGAGTGCCCGAAATAAAAGCAACACAAAAAAATAGTATCAAGAAGAGTCTGTACGGCTTCTCTTTGATCGAACTGATAGTTGTTGTTGCCGTAATTGGCGTATTAGTAGCTATCGCTATACCGGTATATACAAGTAATACTGAAGCGGCTAAAATTGCCACCGATCAAGTAAATCTGGATACCCTGAACTCAGTAACCGGCATGTATAAATTTTCATCTGCCATAGTTAATGTTGATATTTTTCAGGGTATTAATAACGATGAAGAAAGAATGCAAAGATTAGTTGAAGCTGGCTTTATTGCTGATGTTCTTAAGCCAATTCAGGATGAAGGTGATTTTTCATGGGATATTGGAATGCAAATCTGGAAACTCGAAGTCCAGGGTATCAGTACGCCATTAAGCCCCCTTGGCAGTACCTTTACCGAAATATCGACGAATATGATCGCTCTAATGCAAAAGAAATATACTGATACAGGTGCATATGGTCGATCTTGGGGCGACTATAAATATACCGATCTTGGCTTGAACCCTGAAGATTGGCAGGATCCGGTTGGTCACATCGTGTATAAACCAAGCGGTAAAGACCTGCTTATTACACCGGAACACGGTTACACTTTTCTGGTAAATGATTATAATGGCAATTTACAAATAATGCCTTCAACTTATAATTGGAATTTAGTGTATAATGCTAATACGCAATATTGGTATTATCATTCGATTAATGAGGAAAATTTAATTGATATTGCGACCTTGAAGATTGAACCATCGAATTAATATTTCATATTGATACTGTGACCGGCAGTCATTTATTATGTCCGGGGAGTTGAAAGTAATGATTAAGAACGAAAAGGGATATGCTCTTTTACTAGTGTTGGTTACGATGTTGGTCATGGCAGTATTAGGCACAGTTCTGATTTCAGTCAGTACTTCGCAAGTTAAAGAAGCAATCAAGCAACAAGACAGAATCCAGGCTCATTACCTTGCCTATTATGGGGCACTAGCTACTGTTGATTGGATTTTGTCTGGAAACACAGTGCCTGAAGGTTCATCCAATACCGTAACCCTTGATCACGGTTCATTTACTATTAATGTTGATACGAGCAATCAGGATCAACTTCTGATTACGGCACAAGGAACTGTTAATAACTATTCAGAAACTGTTAATGTGTTATTGACTAAACAAGGTGGTGGCTCGTCTGGTGAGTTTCCCTTTCCAACCGATATGGCTATTTTCGCTATAGGACAGGGCAGCCAAAGCAACCCGGCAATACAACTAACAGGTAGCTCGACCATCATAAACGGAGCTGCAGGGACTAATTCTATTGGTTCTAATTCAGTTCAGTTTGCGTGGTCGACATCACTATCAGGCGGTGATCTGTACATTGGTCCTGGTGGAGATCCTAACACTGTAGTTCAACAAAGTAATAATCAATCGGGAAATATTAGTGGGGGCGATATTATCCCTCTGCAAGCGGAAAGATTATATCCTACACCGACTTTTCCGGAATTCCCAAATAACTTGATAAATAGAGGTGACTTTTCAACGCCTTGGGTTAGTGGCGAATACTATCTTATCGATAACGATGGTCAATATGGAACCATTTCAGCTACAAGTAACCGAACAATAACTATTGATATGGATGGTGGGGACAGAATAATTCGGGTAGGCACCTTGAATGTCAGCCAGGGTCATATCAATCTGATTAATTTAGGCGAGAACAGCAGATTGACATTGTATGTAGAAGACGCTTTTATATTAGGCGGCAGTAGCACAATCAATAATGCCGGCGCTGTAAAAAATCTGATGATGTACTACAAAGGACTTGCTGAACCGAGCATTGGTGGCAATACTAGATATGTTGGTAATTATTTTGCTGAAAGCGCTGGCATTAGTATCGCTGGCAGCAATGGTATAACCGGGCATATAATTACACTAGGTACTGCTGTCAATATTACCGGTGATGCCAGCCTACTGACCAGAGTTCTATATGCACCCAATGCTCACGTTGCAATCGGTGGTAGCGGTTCTATTACTGGCTCAATAATCGCCAACAGTTTAAGAATAGATGGTGCCGGTGTATTAAGTTATGCTCAGCCGGACTTGGGTCTCTTTCCAATTGAGATATTCCCTTCAAATGGAAACGGTAACAATGGCGGTGGTAATGGCAGTAATAACAGCACCTGGGGTAATCCGCAGTGGAGCGGAGGTAATAACTAATGAAGACGCTATTAGACAATGAAAAGGGTTTTTCTCTAATCGAAGTATTCATAGCAATTTTTATTTTACTGATGGTAGTAATTGTTTTTATGACCCTTTTCAATTTCAGTATTAGCGAAATTGTGAGCAGTCGTGACCGAAGCGATACTTTATTTGATATACAAAAGGAATTAGAGGCTGATAATCCTACACCTGAAGTCGATAATCAAGCAATTAGCATTGTTTTTAATAACGGGGTATCAATTGCAGGGAAACAGGGTACTTTTAAACAAGCTATGGCTGATGGAAAAGAGGTTACTATCAATGTTTTCATCCCTGATTAAAAAATATTTATGGTACTCAGGCTTGCCTGGTGTAAAAATAAGTGCTTTGAAACTTTTTTTTAATCAAAGCGGGATGACGGTTGTGGAACTATTAATTGGTTTAACTGTGATGTCGATTGTTTTGATTTCAGGTTACATGTTTTTTAGTTTTGGATGGCGCGTTTTTGATTTGGGAACAGAAAGTTCTATAGTAAATAATAACCTCAGGATGGCCGCTGAAGTAGTATCAAATGAGATTAGATATGCAGGGGTATTAAATGTTATTAATACGGCAGATGTACCCGTTAATGTAGATGATGATAAAGTATATATATATCTTAATGCAAATAACCGGATTGAGAAAAAAGATAATTCTGGAAGCATTATATTACCCCATGATCTGGACAATGAGATTTCTTTTAATGTTTTATTTACTCAAATTGCTCCAAACACAGTGAGAATGAATTTTACTGAAAATACCAGCGGTAATAGTTTGGAAACGGAAGTGCGCTTACTAAATTTATCTGCAGGTAACCCTATCGGAGGCTCAACAAGCGGCCAGGCTTTGGAATATGAAATGGGTGTCATCGATAACAATAACGGCAATACTGCTATTCCAGTTACAAATATTACTGTTGACCCGACAGAAATAGATTTAGATATCGGTGAAACGGAAAATATTACTTACTTGATAACACCAGCCGATGCAACAAATCAAAATGTCTCCTGGAGCTCTGCTAATCAGGCTATAGCGACTGTAAGCAACGATGGAGTTGTTACCGGGGTAGGTGCCGGAAGTACAACGGTTACGGTTACAACTGAAGATGGGGGAATAACTGCCTCAGTAAATGTTACCGTAAACAATCAAGTGATAAGTGTTACGGGAGTAAATCTCAATCAATCTTCTGGTAACCTTCTTATTGGAGATACTATAGAGTTAGACGCTACGATAACTCCTGTCGATGCGACAAACCAAGATCTTACATGGACCACCAGTAACCCTAGTATAGCCAGTGTTAATGAAGGAATGGTCAGCGCTATTTCTGCTGGATCTGTAATAATTACTGTTATTACTCAAGATGGCAATTATACAGATACTTGTAACATTAGTGTTATGGAAATACCAATAGAATTAAATTCTTTTTCAGGCAATCGAGATAGCCTTTCTTTAAACTATAACCAAGAAGTAACTATATCATCTTTCAATATTTCTGGAAATCAAAATAACAAAATGCCTGATAACCCAACACCAGATCCAGTTCAATCGTTTACTTTGTCTTTTAGTTCTAGACTAAACAATAATACTGTTGTTACTTTAACAGTACAGAATACTTCAAATCAAACAGAAACCTATAATCTAAAGGTGACTGGTCAAAGTTGGAGCCTACTCCCTTAGTAGATTGATGTGATGAGATATTATTAATTTATTATCTGAAAGATAAAAGGTAAGATATGGATGAATATCAACACCTTCCTCGCCAACGCTGTTAAGAAAAAGGCATCGGATGTCCATCTGGTTACCGGTGTTGTTCCGGTGATCCGGTACAATCAGCGCTTGGTTTTTTTGGATTTGCCCGTGCTTAAAAGTGAAGAAGTAATGGCGATGGCCCGGCAGGTTCTTGATGGTCATGGCGATAAACTTAAAGTGTTCGAGCAAAAAGGCGAGATTGATTTATCATATCGTATAGCAGATATTGGCTATTTTAGGATTAACTGCTACCGGCAGCGTGGGGTTATCGGTATTGCCGCAAGGATCATCAATAATGCTATCCCGACAATCGATGCCCTTGAATTACCAGAAATAATCAAGCATCTAGCTAGGCAGAATAAGGGTTTGATCCTGGTTACCGGACCAACCGGTAGCGGTAAATCAACAACGCTAGCTGCCATGATCGAGCAGATCAACCGGGAGAAAGCCTGTCACATTGTGACTTTGGAAGATCCTATTGAATATAATCACGAAAACCATAAATGTATTATCACCCAACGGGAAATTGGCCGGGACAGTAATTCTTTTCCAGAAGCCCTGCGGGCTGCCCTGCGACAGGATCCCGACGTGATCATGATTGGTGAAATGCGCGATTTGGAAACAATTTCAATCGCCATAACCGCTGCTGAAACCGGCCATCTGGTTATGGCCACCCTGCATACCATTAATGCTGCGCAGACTATCGAGAGAATCATTGACTCTTTCCAGCCCACTCATCAACAGCAAATCAGAATCCAGCTGGCTAACACTTTGGTTGGGATTATCTCCCAGCGCTTAATCCTCCGCAAAGATGACAGCGGTTTAATTGCAACCATTGAATGTCTTACATCGAATGCAGCAGTGCGCAATTTAATTCGTGAAGGCAAGGCGCATCAGTTATACTCAGTAATCGAAACCGGCTCTCGCTATGGGATGATCACCATGGATAAACATTTGCAGAGTCTATATGACAATGGAATAATTACTAGCGAAGCTTTGAAGGAAAATGCCAACGACTTAGAACGGATTAATGAATATCTAGAAAGAAATAATGGGTCTGATTCACAACTGAATAAAAAGAAGTCATTAAAATGAACTTCGAACGATTAAGGCGTCACTTAGAATAATAAATAACATTTCCGCTTCCAGTTTCAGCACTTTTAATGTTATTAAGCAGTACTTCAGATTCGAGCTGGTAATTGTTGTTTAGACCCGGATCGTTACCGATGACTGAATAACTGACAACATAGCTTGAACCTGATTGTAGTAGGATAAAAGAAGCTGCAGATACTTTAGGATACTTTGCACTTAGTTCGTTAAGATCAATATGGCTGGTTAAAGTGTCATCGGTCAGACTGATTTCCTCGACATTGCGCAGCTCAAAAGTTATATAGTCAGAAGCCATGCGAGTATCAAATTGAACTTGTGCAAGTAAATCGCCGGTTTGGTATGCCCTATAATTAAGGAAGAAAAAATTATATCCTAAGGCCAAAACGATTAACATCAGCACGAGAGCAATAATCAGCTCAATTAAGGTAAATCCTTGAATATTATTGAGAATGAACTTTAGATGATAGTTTTTATTCATATTAGTATAAACCACCTAATTATTTTCCAGTGACAGCTTTGAAATTTCCGTTTACCGTGCCGCTATAAGATGTCCAGCTAACAGCATCAGTTGCTTTTAGAATTGTGCTGTTGTCTCCTACGGCAACAAATGAGCCACCGCTTCCATAAACACCATTCAGGTTTGCCGTCCCGACCGATGTGTAAGTCCAGGAGTCACTTAATACATCGTAAATGATAATCCGACCAGAATCGCCGACAATAACAAATTTGTTATTATTATGGAAGACGCTGTTTAAATTTTCATTACCGTCAAAACCGGAAAAAATTGACCAGCTGCTGCCGTCAATCGAAGTAAGAATAGAACCGCCGTCACCAACAGCTATAAATAGATTGTTTAAACCTTCTAGATCATAATTGGTAGCTACGCTGTTCAGGTTATTTTCAACTATGTCGGGTTGATAGGTCCAGCTTGTGCCTCCATTTGAAGTGATGATGGACCCGTTGTCACCGACTAAAGTAATAAAACCCCCACCGCTAATGGCAATACCATTCAGCGCGCTTAAGGTATCAAGACTGATAGAAGTCCACGTAGTTCCATTGGTTGAATAATAAAGAGACCCGTTATCTCCTGCTGCATAATATTTACTCAAACTGCCGGACCAGGCAATATCGTTTAAAGTAAAGACCCCGGCGGTTGTGGTAGTCCAGCTGTTCTGATCGGCTGAAATTAAGATTTGTCCGTTGTTTCCAACTGCGACATATCTATTGTTGCCGAAACAAGCACCGTTAAGTATAGTAAAAATGGGAAAAGAATCCAGGGTTGAGGCTGGTCGATTAAGCCAGTATGATCCATTTTCTGACACGTATAGGCAACCATCGCCAATGGCGATCAGTCCAGGTTGTTCAACAACATACTTGGCTCTTGATAATTCATCTGCTTCCCCGCTTAGCGTTGTTGTGGTGCGTACAATGTAGTAGCCGGTTGCATTAATCAGGTTTTCAGGCATAGTAAAAGTTGCTTCGGTTGCAGAAATTACTGATGGAGTAATTGGGCCGAACAGCTTAACTGCACCTTCTTTATCGTAGATATTGACAATAGTGTTGGCGCTTTGAAAACTTGTATTGAATCCGGTAATAGTGACGGTTGTCGGTTCTTCATAACCTTCAAGTTTTACGGAAGGTTGGAGAAGAATCGTTGGTACCAAGGGGATGAAGGTTTCTAAAGTTGAACTACGATCACCTTCACTTTGATATGATTCAACCAGTCCACCCTGGATACTGTGACTTTCTCCATCAAAAACAAGCACCAGATCATCTGAAGCCAAAGCTTCCTTGGTGCCAATTCTGCTTTCTACATCTGCCTGGGCTTCATTGTAGGCAACCCCCTTGTCACCGGCAGCAAAAACACCAAGCAGCCCAGCTGTAAATAAGCTAAGGAAAGCGACGATAATAATGGTGAGGATGGCTAGGGAAAGAATAACCTCTATCAAGGTAAATCCTGAACTATTATTTGTTTTCATTAGCAATCTCCAAAAAGATTTACTCGTACCAGCTGTAGCCGGTATATTCAATACCAATATTTGTTTTATCGAGATCGATAAAATTATACATTTCCGGATTGTGTTTGATTGTTAGATGATTAGCCAAATATATATTGTTCGCAATGATTGCACCCTCATATTCGAATTGTTTTGAGGCATTGTTAAAATCTATGTCAGATTCCGGAGCATAGATCATCAGATTTTTACAATAGTTGGCATTTTGAACACCTCTTAAACTAATGGTTCTGCTCCCGGTTACATAAACATAAAGTTTTGCTGTATCGGCAATCCAAAAACCGGAATCGGCTCCAAAATCGATATCACCATCAATATACATGTGAACTATACCATCACCGGTAATGCGGATTACTCTATTATTGTTGCTGAAATCAATGCTTCCCACACTTATATACAAAGGGTTATCCGCGCTCGATTCTATAGTGATGGAATTATCGATTGTTGTATAACTATAATCAAAAGAATCAGGAGTAACGATCGCCGGAAATATTAGTGTTGGGTCAATATCCTGTAGGATTGAAGTATTTTTACTACCGAGAAAGATAGGGCCTTCTTTTGCTCCAACGCTGCCGACGATAGTGAGCCCGGTGCCTGCGCTGTTGTTCATTTCAATTTCAGATTTAGATACTATGGCATACTGGAAAATACCACCTACCCCGCTGCCAGATGTGGAAATACGGATTTTTGCTGTCTGAGTGGTTCCATTGTATTCGCCGGTAGAAATAATGTTGTAAACATTGTTCTCTTCATCTTCTTCAACGGTAACAGTAAATGAGCCTCCACCAACCTGGGTGTTGGGTTCAGATGTTTTTCCGATAAGGTCTGAAGCTTCTCCGTGTATTATGTACTCTGCAACAGCCTGGGCACCTGTCCTGGCGATATAGTAGGCTTGGATTCGATCTTCGTTTTTTGTGGCAAACCGGTTATCAGCCACACTGGTGCTCATTAAAGCCGTGCCCAGAATTAATAAAACAACCATTACCATTAAAACCATAATCATGGTTGAACCATGGTTGTCGGATAAAGATAAATATTTTCCTTTATACATTGCGCACCACCATCGTAAGAGGTTAAAAAAACCTACCGGTTGCTGTTTAGAGCGGCAGGTAGGTTAATTACATAACCGTATCATGCAATCTCTCTGCAACCTGGCTGTCTGCGACTTTAATTACTCGAGACCCTTGGCTTTGCGTCTCCGAATTGCTCCGGATTTGCCCTTTAAAGATTGCTACATATTGATTAACATAATATTATTTAGCATCTTTAGAATAACTGATAATTGACTGAATGTCAAACAAAATCGAATCGGTCACCTTTTACATGTAAACAATATACCGTAAAAAATTCATAACGCTTAAATCATCTGAAAAACCTGGTACATCGGCGAAAGGACGGAATAGACAATCAGGCCGATGAAAAGGCCGACGAGGATCAGCAGGATCGGTTCAAGCACAGAACCAAGCCTTTCTACCAGGTAGGAGGTTTCTTTTTCATAAAACATTGCTGTGCGTTCAAGGGTGTAATCGAGATTGCCGCTTTCTTCACCGACCCTGACCATTTCCACTAAAAGAGGAGGGAAACAACTGTTAGCCTGCATCTGACTGGATATTGTTTCTCCACGACTAAGCGCCTGCTTCAATTCACCAATCGAGTTAGAGATTATTTGGTTACTGATCACTTTATCGACCAGAGTGAGAGCTTGGTACAGAGTGACGCCACTGCCGAGAAGCGTGCTTAACGATCGGGCAAAGCGGGCGGCGGCTGTTTGCATGTAGATTTTACCGTAAAGGGGTAGTTTTAATTTCAGCCGGTCTACGGCGATCCGGCCCCGGTTAGTTTTGGTCAACCGGTAAATGCCTAAGTAGAGAAATAGAGGAAAAACTAAAAATAGCAGCCAAAATCGAGCTGCAAATTTTCCGGCTGCCAGCATGAGACGGCTAAAAAGAGGCATCGCCATGCCGTAAGCTTCAAAGATACCGGCAAAGCGTGGCAATACAAAGGTGATCATGATCAGGATTACGACAAAAGAGACTGC
>Ga0180433_10011954_pt1 | contig 10213 bp, 15 predicted proteins | sample SS_ome_8_FD_132980 | JGI IMG/M metagenome (GOLD analysis project Ga0180433, IMG submission 132980) | Hypersaline lake sediment archaeal communities from the Salton Sea, California, USA - SS_1_D_1 metaG | ecosystem: Environmental > Aquatic > Non-marine Saline and Alkaline > Hypersaline >...
AAGAAAAAAGGTGTGTATTGTGGTGCGATTTGTGGAGGGTAGGGAGTGGGGGAGGGGGAGGAGAAGGGGGGGGGGAAGGGGGAGGGGGAGGGGGAAGGGGAAGGGGCAGGGGCAGGGGCAGGGGATACTTTGGATTCTAAAGAATCGAAAGTTTTTTGAAGATCTGCCATTAAATCTAACCCCTCTACCTTTTCCCTTTTTATCTTTCTTCTTTTCTTTTTTGGTTTTTCTTCTATTTTTTCCTCCTTTTCTTTTTCTGTCTTGTCTGTACATTTCTCACACGGGGTGTTCTCTAGTTTGAGTTTGCCACAATTCGAGCATAATTCCTTAATAGGTATATGCTCATGAGGTAAAGAAGTTTCCGAGGCTCCCATCACGGAAGAAATCTCCTTTCCCCATCCTTGCTCTTTGGCGAGCTTTCTTAAATCTATCCCTCCCATCTTTTTTCCTTTCTTTTCTTTTAAAATGAAAAACTCAAGATATTTTATTATACTTTACATTTATATTAATGTAAAGATAAAAATAAAATTATTCTTCTAAATTATCGAATAAATCTCTCATTTATTTACTTCTTTTTTAACCAATACTTCTGAAAAATCCCTGGCTTTATAAAAACTAGAAAAGAATACTTAGCCACTTGAAAATACATATAATATCTTGTCTCTTCAAAAAAAGAAGCGGTTATTCTGGTCCTTAATTTCAGGATTTAAAGATACCCCTGTAAAATACCATTCCGTTCTTTGAATTTTACTCATCCATTGAAAAATTAAATCTTCTACTAACCCTTTTAAAACTTCATGGGCCTTTCCATTATTTTCTATACTATCTAAAAGTAAAAAATATTTTAATCTATTGTCTAGAGAATAATTTAAACTTAACTCCCATTCCATATTTTGAAGGGCTTTTTCTATCATTTTTCATTTTACCTTTCTTCTCTTTTTAAAGTATTAAGATACTAGGAGACTATGTGACCATTCTGAATTGTCACTCCCTCTAGTTTTACTCCAGAGTATCCGCGAATTTTTTTACCTTGTATTTTTTTCCTAAAACTCTCTCCGCCATTACGAAGAATGTATTGAGCTATTGATTTAGTCATTCCTCTATTGATAGAAACCCCTGCGTTTCGTAGAAATTCAATTAGAATTTGAGTAGATACAAAGTTTTTATCCTTTCCCGTAAAGATAAGAACGGGATTTAAGATCTCTTCAACAGGATCTTGTATAAGAAAATTCTCATTTTGTAGAGAACGGATTTGTTCTTCTTCGGAATTAAGTCTCCACGGCTCTTTTCCTATCTCGGAATTAACCTTATAAATGTAAAAGGCCTCGGCCCATAACTGGTCCAAAGGAAAATTTATATAATCCCAATTTATTTTTGTCAATTCGGTGACCAAAAACCTCCTATTTCCAGTTCGATCTAAAAGAAAACCCGAGGCCCCACCATTAATTGTTCCGATAAAAGAACTAACCGCTGGAAAAATAACATCCATCTTTCCATAAGGCCGTCTATCTCTCACTTCCCTAAGAGTTAAAAACCCTTTAAGGGCGCTGACATCTGCACGCCGTGTGGTGTTCCCAAGCTCGGGAACTTCCCAGATGAAAACATCCGTTAATCTTAAACGGCAATCTTTCAGATCTGGAAAAATAGAACTAGAAAGATAAAGTTTTTTATTAAAAGAGCATAAATATTCTGTTACTTTAGTCTTTCCCATCCCTTGTGGACCGTCTAGAACTAACATAGGGTTTTGGTATTCCCCATAAACTCTAGCAATGGCGCCAACTATCCATTTTTCAAACCACAAGGGGAAAAGTTTTTTGCTAGATTCAAAAAAAGTACAAAATTTCTTAATTCGTGGGACTTCATCCCAAGTAATTTTTTCAAGATAATCCTTGATGGGATGTATTTTATTAAGTCCTGCCGCGTAATAAATACACCGCTCGGCTTGTTTAAGTTCCACTTGAGAACGGGGAAGGTCATCAAGAAGTTGCCTTTCAATATTTTTTAAATCAGGATCTTTTAAATAATGTAATTCTTCTATCCCATCTGAAAAAAGAATAAAATCATTTAAAAGATTCAATTTAAAAACCCATCCTTTCGTTTCAAAAAAAGAAATATAATCCTCAGTTTTATATTTAGCAGCTTTTTTCTGAATTGAAGGACCACTAAATTCCTGTGTGGCTTCCGGGGCTGCGGCCATCTCTTCCCAAGAAGGAATTTCTTCAGGAAAACCATTATTTTCTTCGGGGTTCAATTCTTCTGGTTCTTTAGGCATTCCATTTTTTCCTTTAGAAAAGATTCAGGAATTCGGTATTGTTTCCCTATTGAAATAGCGGGGATTTTCCCCGCACGAATGAGGCGGCGCACGGTCTGAACGTGAACACGTAAGGCCGCCGCCACTTCCTTCATTGTAAGTAGTTTCATAATTTTCCCCATAAAAACAACATTTTTTACTTTAGCAACATTATAAACTTTAAAATTTACTTGTCAAGAAAAATTTATTATTTAAAAGGGACCATGTTTTTGACGTAATGCTAAAAACATGGTCCCTCACTTAACGTCTTGTTCCAACACAAGTTACAATTAAGGGGACCATGGGGTCCATCAAATCTCTTATATATTGTTTTAAAAAAATACGAGTCTTATATAATAATATAGAGAATTTGATGGTCCCCATGGTCCCCTTTTTCATAAGTTATTAACTAATAGTAATTTAAATAGGGGACCATGTTTTTATACATGGTCCCTTTTTTCTACTTCCAGTGTTACGTTCCAGCGGCCCGCACCGGGGAAGAGGCTAAAATTTTTTTATTTTTATCTTTATATTAATATAAAAATAAAATATAATTAAGAAGAATGGCCTGCTTTCCCCTGTCTAGGGGTGTCTATTTTTAAAAGAAAGGAAAAAGATGAAGAATAAGAAAAATTTTAAGAAGAGGATTAAGTTTGCATCTTCTTTTTATCGTTGGATGAAGAGGCACTTCCGATTGTTGGAAGATTGGCAAGGGACTTTTTTTGAAGAAGGAATAGGGATCACTTGGAGAGAGGTTTGGTATTATTGTCTTCGTTTGGTTTTTCAAGGACGTGTAAAAAGGACTTTCTTGGGATATCAAATTCAATCGGAGGTTGTATGAATCTTATAGAATTTTTATATCCTGAAGAGATTTCTTATAAATCAATTCAATTTATAGTAGCTTCTTCAAAAAAACAAGTATTTGGATGGTTTCCAGGTAGGAAGGGAGATGAAAAATTATATTTTCATCAATCCTCTTTTTCCCAGGGAAGTGAAGGATTTAATAGGATACTAAACACTGGATTAGTGGGATATACAGGGCGAGTCTATGAATCGTATAAAATCCCTATGCAGGCCCAGACATATTATTTATGTTGGGTTGCTATCGATTTAGACCAAAAGGATCAGAAGAAATTAGAATTAACTTCTCCTCAAACCATAGAGAATATATCACGAGAGATCCCGGAATGTTCAATTAGAACGTCAAAATCAGGCCGTGGACTTCATTTAATTTTTCGAATGAATCCCGTTAAAGTCTCTCCCTTATTCAATTTAACTTTTTCCATTAAGAAGACTCTCCAACCCTATGTATATAAACTTAATTCTTTAGGAATTAAGGTTTGTCAAGCAAATGGTGGAGTTTTCTTTTTGATAGGGGGAAGACAGAGATTTATAAAAATTTCTCAGGAGAGGATAGATTTAGAGATTATAAAAACGTCTAGCGTTAATGGAATAATGACTCCCGGTGGAATATTACCGCCTTCTCAACTTAATGAGGTTGGAAAAGACCTTTTAAGACGTTTTAATGAGCAAGGAGAATATTTGACAGGTTTTCCCCTGGAATTAGGAATTTATGTGAAATCATGGTATGAAACCCTTAAGGACACCCCCTTTTTTTTCGAGACTAAATCTCCCATGTCCCCAGGGAAAAGGGCCCATAACAATGGAAAAATGTTTATTAATGGAAATTCGTTGAGTATATACACTTCAGCGGATAATAAGATAGTAAAATCAATACCAATTATAGGATAATAAGGAGAAAAAATGATTATAAAAAATTATATACCTCATGAGATTAATATTATTGATGAATCTTCGTGTGAATATAAAAAATGATAGAAATTAAAATTCAAGAGTCTCTTTTGAAATTTTATCAAGAGAATTCCTTGGAAAATGCCGCGGATCTTTTTCATTTATATTTAAGGGCGGGGGATAAATTTTCGGCTAAATTCTATCTTCAAGCGATTGTAAATTGTTGGGCCCAAGAGGTTAAGAAAATACCCCGGACCCCTTTTACTCAAGGTATTTTTTTAATATATTCTTTAAGAGATTTTTTAAGGGAATTGCTAGAAATGAAGGTAAAAAGAGAATTAAAGATTGAGAAGGGTTTTGAGAAAGAAGCCCTAGAAATTGAAGGTTTTATTATTTTAAAAAATATAAAGGAATTAAATTTTGAAATAAAGGAGAAAAGGAGAAAAGATGGATAAGGAGATAGTGAGCCTAGTTAGAATAGCAGAAGAGATTCCTACGACTTTTAGAAAGTTATATTCAGCTATTCGGTCAGGGCAAATAAAAGTTTTTAGGAAGTCCGGGGGGCGACGCCCCTTCTATGTAGATGAAAAAAAATTAGAGGAATTACGGGAATTTTTTTCTATTAAAGAAAAGACTGTCAAGTGGCGAGCTAATATTTATTCGTATGGGCATTCTTTTCAAGTTTCCTTTCATGCTCAAAATAAAATAGTAGAGCAGCAAATGGAAAAATTTGATGACGTTGCATTGTTTATATTAATTCAGGAAAAGTTACTTAGAAAGGGAGAATTTAAAAATTCAATAAGGGAAGGTCATTAAACTAATGGAGAAAAATAATGAGTAGGTGTCAATCCTTTTCCTCTATAAAGGCTTTCAAACAGTGTAAGCTTAAATATTATTTTCGATATATTGAAAAACGAAAACCTGAATTTAAATCCCCAGCTCTATTGAAAGGAAGCAAGATTCATAACCAAATAGCGAAGGCCCTCCCAGAGTCTGAGGAGGCCAAATTTGGTCTTCATTTCAGGAAGAAATATTCGAAGTTCTATAGAGATTTCCAAGGGAGTCCTCTTTATTTCGATAAAGAGGAAAGACCTTTCTTTGAATTAATTGAAACAAGATTCGGGGTAGACAAGAATTTTGAATCTTGCTCTTTCAATTCGAAAGAGGCCTATTTTCGGGGAATTACGGATTACATAAAGATTTTTGTTAAAAAAGAATCGATAAAAAAGGATGAAGCGTTTTTTTCGGACATGATCAAGAAAGTTGAGCTGTACGATTGGAAAACAGGTTCAACCTGGGCAGACAAAAAACAATTGGAATGTTACTCTCTTTTCCTTTTTAATCTCTTTCCAGGCCTTGAAAAGGTTACTTGTAAGATTGTTTATGTAACTCCTTTAGAGGAAACTCATAAATATTATGATAATGACAAGTATTCTCAGGAGGTCGAGGGGAAGAGGTTCTATCTCCCTGAGTCTTGGTCGGTGTCCTATAAACAATATGGGGATATAAAAGAAGGAATACAGAAGGAGATTGAAAAGATAGAGGGTTGTCAGGATTTCAATCCTTGTAAGACTCCTTTGTGCAGCTGGTGTGAATATCCCGAAGCATGTCAAGCTTTTAAGGAAGGCCCTAGCGAGATTCTTTTGAGTCATAAGTGGGAGGGTTTGAAATTAGAGTAAAAGGAGGTTGTAGATTTGAAAGAAAAAATTGCAAATTTGCAATTTTTTGCTAATCCTTTAAGGGTTAATAATTTAGAACAATCACAAATTTAGGAGAAAAAAATGTTACACATAATGAATTCATTAATGATGCCCGTCGCGGGCTTTGTTTATGAACCTCGGGCGATCTCGGAGAAAGAAGCCCGGGAGATTTTTCAAAAAGAAAAAAATAATTTTAAATCTTATATTGGCTATCCTAACGCTTGTCGGGTCGCTTCGTCCGTATTAGAGCACGAATTTATTCTTAGTCGAGATATGACAGAGGTTAAAGCCGGAGATGCCATGTTAGTCCTTAAGCTTAGATACCGCGTCGATCCGGGAGAGAAGGCGGGCAGGAAGCACGGCTCGTGCCGCGATGATTATGATTGGTACTATTGCCCAGTTTTGGGAGAGAACGAATGAATTTTGGGCTTTGGTTGATTTTTTGGGTTATTTTTTCTTTCTTTCTAGGTTTTCTTGCTTGGTTGGGAGGTCTCTCTTTTTGGCGAAGCGTTTTTTGGACCTTCATTATGGGGCCTCTCGGATTGATTATTGTTGCCATTCTGGAGCACCAATTAAGACCAAGATCAAGACCAAGATCAAGATCAAGATCAAGATCAAGACCAAGATCAAGACCAAGATCTTGATCAAGATCAAGATCAAGACGACAGAGGAAGAGAAAAGGAAATAACTTCTTTTAATAATAAGACTGACTTATTGTCAGTCTTTTTTTATTGTTTTTTATAAATAAAACGGTTAAAATATAATTATGGAACTTGTCAAGAAAAAAATAAAAGAAATAGATATGGCTACTTATAATCCTCGAAGGATTAAAAAAGAGGCCCTGAAAGGCCTGGAGAAGAGTATTGAAAGGTTTGGTTATGTAGAGCCAATCATTTTGAATAGAAGGACAAATCGGATAGTTGGAGGTCATCAAAGGTTAAAAGTTTTAAAGAAAAAAGGATATAAAGAGGTTGAGGTAGTAGAAGTAGATTTATCTGAAATAGAAGAAAAGGCCCTTAATATTACTCTTAATAACAATAAAATTCAAGGTGATTTTGATGATCAGCAATTAGAAGAGTTATTATTAGAAATACAGAATTTTGATAGTTTTAAAGAGGTTCATTTAGATAAATTAATCCAAAATTTAATAGAAGAGGGTGAAATAGAAGATAATGTGTCAGAGTTAATAAGCTCTGAAGATTGGAAAAAAGATTTGCCCTCTACGGTATTTAGTTCTACAAATTCTTTTGGAATACCAGATTTGAAAGAAAATCGGCAGATAGAACTATTACATTTTCCGGTTAAAATATGGGGTTGGGGTAAGGATGCAAGGTCAAATTTTCAAGGGACTTATCTTTTTTATACAGATGATTATCGCTTTGAGATGCTCTGGGATGATCCAAGAAAAATTATAAATACAGGTGCAGCAAATGTAGCCGAGATTAATTTTTCATGTGTAAATCAAATGCCGCGAGTAGTTGTATTATGGAATATATATAAAAAAAGGTGGATATCAAGGTATTTACAAGAGAGAGGCCTACGAATTGCGGTTGATTTATTTGTATCAAAACAATGGTATGAGGATAATCTCTTAGGTGTTCCAAAAGGTTGGAATTGTTATATAACAAAAGGTACTGCGGGAACAATAGAAGGAGGGGCTTTAAAAGAGCAATACGAATTAGCGCTCGAACATTTTGGAGGGTCACCTAAAGATTTAAATTTTTATGTATATGATGGAAATAAAAAAGTAAAGGATTTTTGTAATAAGAATAAAATACAATATATCCCTAATTTTTTTTCACCCGGTTGGCAAGAATATAAAAAGGAAAAGGAAAATGAAAGAACTATTTAATTTAAGGAGTTATAAATCTACTTCTAATGCTTCGACAGGAGGAAGAAAAGCAAAAGGAGTCAAATCAAATAAATCAAAGAGAAAATTCTCAAAAGAGAAAATTCTCAAAAGGGGAGTATATAAACGGAAAATGGAGAAAGGCTCATAAAGGTACATAATGTTATTAAGCAATATGACAATAGAAGAGATGATTAAATTAATTGCTATATCTAATAAATTAGAGGATATAGCAATTTATAAAGATATAGGGGCGGGGGCCCCTAGAAATCCCGATAAAACTATAAATATTATCGAGTATATAGATTGGATAATAAAAAATGGAAGTTACTAAAGTCAATTCTATTGAGGTCTTAAAATTAATTCCTTCTTTAACACAAAGAAAATTAAATGTATTAAAAAAAAGAAGTGGTCATTTTTTTATGACTTCTGAGAAGAAGATTAATTTGTTAAAACTTTTTCTGTGGCTTATGGAAGATAGGCACGGCAAAGTAACTTCGGTAACATATAAAAAAAAGTTTAAAAAAAGGGAAAGAGGCGAAATTGTAGAAAAAATATTAGAACTTATAAAAGAAGGCTATGGTATACAAGAGGCTTGTTCTCGGAATGGGTTAGTGAGGAAAACCTTCTGGGCCTGGAGAAAGGAAGATCCCGCTTTAGAAGAGGCAACGAGAAAAGCGGTGATTGAGGGTAATGAGTCTAATATAGATATCTTTGAAGAAAAATTAAAAGGAGGGGCACGTAGATATCCCGAGGATATTAATTATTTTCAGGCATTAAAATTATGGTTACAAGGGAATTCACCTAAATATCGTACGAATATAACAATAAATAAGACCTTGCCAGTAGAGGACTATCAAAAGCTTTTAGACGTGGTCTCAGGAGAGAATGCCGAAGAAATTGAAAGTTTTAAGAAGACTTTAAAAGATGTCTAAAGCAAAATTTTTTTCATATAGAGATGAAAAATATCACCAAAAAAATGAAGGGTTTTATAAACTTTTTTCTTATACCCCTCATTCAGGTCAACGAAAATTTCATGAATCTAACGCTAAAGTAAGAATTGCGTGTTGCGCTGCACGTTGGGGTAAGTCTCTGGCTGGTGGTTATGAAGCGGCTAAAGCCTTAACGATTTTAGGCTGTAAAGTGGCTCTTTATGCTCCTACTTACTCCCTCGCAAAAAGGGGGGAATGGGCCTGGTTATTGGAAATGTTACAAAAATCAGGGCTATTACAGAGGGCCACGAAGTTTACAGATCCCTCTGTGGGAGAATCAAATATACAATTTCCGTGGCAGGCGGAATTAAGAGTAAGATCCTGTGACAATAAAAAATCGTTATTGGGCGAAGAAGTAGATGTGGCTATCCTGTGTGAGGCTGCCCAGATGAATCGAGAACATCTGGAAAGATATATAATCCCTCGTGTAACGGCTAGAAGGGGTCATTTAGTTTTTCTTTCTACTCCGGCTGGAAAAGGGACATGGTATGAGGAATATTTTAATAAAGGCCAAGATTCAAAAATAAGAGATTGGGAGTCTTGGCAGTTTGGTCTAGCAGGGGAGTATGGAAACCCTTATTTCCCACAAGAACAGGTGGAATGGGCAAGAGAAAACACTTCTAAAGAATTTTTTGAAGAAAATTATCTAGGTCTATTTACGACAAGAAAAGGTGCAGTTTATAAGGAATTTTCAGAGGAAAACCTTATAGATAGAATGCCTGAAGGTTGGAGGGCTTGGCCAATTGTTATCGGCCTGGACTTCGGATATAGAAATCCCACGGCAGCTATATTTATTGCCGTGGATACAAGTGGCCCCAATTATTATATATTTGATGAGATCTATCAGTCTGAATTATTAACAATGGATTTAGGAGCTCTAATAATTAAGAAGAGAAGAGGATTAAGGAATATTGGGGTAGTAGCCGATCATGACGCTAACGCAAGAGGGATATTAAAACAGCTAGGAATTAGTACAATTAAATGTATGAAGAATGAAAGAGAAAAATTAAAAGAGGGGGGTAGTAGAAGGGGATTACTCCTTGGAATTGAGACCGTAACCAGACTTGTAAAAAAACCTAACCTTTTTATTATGAGAAAATGCGTAAATACAATAAAGGAGTTTAGGCTATATTCTTGGCCCCCTGATAGGGGGGAAGAGACAGGGAATGCTGAACAAGATTATCCCCTTGATCAATATTCTCACGCCATGGATGCGGTCCGTTATGCATTGTATTGGTGCGAAAAAAGGTTTCTTCAGAAGAGGAATAGAGAGCATGAGCAAGAAAAAGGTTATCTTGCTCCTAAGTTTTCAGGGATTTTAGAAGCTACTGAAAAAGTAAAATTTTCACGAGGGACATATAAAATTGAATAGAGGTAAAAATGAAAATTTCTCCAGATAAGAAAAATAAGGTAGATCGGTTTTCTGAAATAAGAATGGAAGCTAATTTATCTTATAGAGAAGCTGGAAAACTATTAGGTATAGATCCTTCAAATCTCTGTAAGATTGAGCAATATAAACGACAACCTTCAAGGATAGTCTTTCAGAAAATAGAAAAGGTGTTAAGATTTCAGAAAAAAGATTGACCTCTTTAGAATCCTTAATAACCTATTTATTAGAATAGTTTTGACC
>Ga0180433_10011958_pt1 | contig 10210 bp, 9 predicted proteins | sample SS_ome_8_FD_132980 | JGI IMG/M metagenome (GOLD analysis project Ga0180433, IMG submission 132980) | Hypersaline lake sediment archaeal communities from the Salton Sea, California, USA - SS_1_D_1 metaG | ecosystem: Environmental > Aquatic > Non-marine Saline and Alkaline > Hypersaline > Sediment...
CATAACTTTAATCTTAGTATTTATATCTAAAGATTTAGTATTTGCAATAGTCCCTAAAACCAGAGGATTATCTGATTGGGATGCGTATTTTACGATTAAATCAATCTTATCTTGAGGTATATTATCTTGTCTTAATACAGGACCAATAAGACGACTACTTATGCCATCTCTATTAAGACATGCTTGTATCGTGTTGGTATGAATTTTATCAATATTTCCTCTAAATGCTATAACTATATCATCATCGTCAAGAGTGCCAATATTTATACCTTGTTGTGCGAAGTAATTAGACATGTCGATATCTTCTTGACTAAGATTTGTGCCTTTTATGTTCGCTAAACCTCTTAATGTTCTTGCTGATAATGTGGATAGAAATTCTGGGTGTTGTTTAGAGTAATTCATGAGAAATTTTCTATCTTGATCGTGAGCTTGATAAGCTTTTGTTCTAACTGCAGATTCTTTTAATTTATCTGATGTGATTAATTTATCTAACTCTTCAAGACTCATAGTGGTATTTCTTATGACATCTTGAGCTATATCGCTGTCTTCATATTTTGGATCAGAAAGTGCTTTTTTGGACTCCTCTGGGTTTTGTTCAATCCATTTTGATGTATTTGTCATAAGTGATTGATATTTTTGAAAAACGTCTAATGGGAATTTTGTGTATTGATTTCTAACAATTGTCTCTCGCACATGTTCAGTTGGATCATTTAAACCATTAACAGCTTGTTCTGTTGTGATATTAGGATTAGAATACCACGCTGCCCTGTCATCCTTTTTCTTGCTTTTAATACCAGCTTGAATCTCCTCTGGAGATGCATCTGTAAAATTCTTAATAAAATCACGCCTTACATTGTTGTTTGGATGTTCTAATAACTGTGATTTATTAGTAGCTCTAGAATTATTGATCCGATCAAGAATATTAGATGATAGCTTATCCATTGATATTAATTTATTTACAGCTTGGTTTGCTGCAGGTGTTGATGCATTACTTAATGCACTTTCTAATAATTGTGGAATATTATAAAATTTTTCATCATTTTCGATAACTGAGTTTATTGTTTTATCTGCCAGTTTTTGTTTATATTTTGTGTCATTAATGTGATATGATAAAGAATTATATATACCACTACTTAGATTCTTAGGATGATCAAGAATCATATCGGCAATTTGTTGTTGTGTTGCATCATCTTTATCTTTTATATATCCTGTTATTATATTGGATATATCTGTATCTCCATGTTTTTGTATTATTGTATTGATATCCTCATTATTTAGAACATCATCTTGAGCTAATAGCTGTAAAGTACCATAACGTCCGTTTTGTATTGCATTATTCTTAATCGCTTCTTTGTTCTCAGGAGAGAATGTGTTTATTTTAATTTTATTTTGATTGATTCTATATAGTTCACTTAAATTATCAACATCTCTCATCTTATCAAAATATGCATTAGCATCTAAACTAGCATAACTAGCTAAATCTTGTAACTTTTCTTGAGAGCTATTCTCTATAGCATTTTTAAAAAATCCTTTTGAGATCTTAATTGAACCATCTTGGAACAACTCTTTTGCATGTGGATTGTTAAACAAAACCTTAGCAACACGATCATTAATACCCCCGCCATAATGATCTTCTCTTGGGATGAATTTTTCTAATATATCCTGATTTGGTATTTTAGCTAATTCAATCGCTACGTTGGGATTATCAATGAGATTATCTTTTATTTTTTTAATGACTGATTTGTTGTTTATTAAATTAAGTAAATCTGGATCTGTTGCTATAGATAATAGGTTTGGAGATATTGCAAAATTCGTTCTAAGAAGATTGGCTTTTTGAGGTAGTGATGCTTTATTATACATCTCTTTCCAGTCTTCATTAGATATCATAGTCATTTCAGGGGTATATGATAAATGATCTGAACCTAGAAGATCTGTTCCGAGAATTAAAGATTCTGTTTGTTCTTTAGTTAAATCTTTTCGTTTTAGAAGTCTATCAAATAGATTTTTATTGTTTGTTTCTAATAACTTATTGAAATCATCTGGATGTATTTTGTAACGACTATCTGTTAATTTATCATCTGCAAACTCTAGTTCTTTTGTGTATTTCTTATCATCAGATTTCATCCGAAACACAGAGACAGGTATTTTGATAAATTGTCCTGTTTTCTGCAGTTTATCAATAATGTTAAATACATTAGACTTATTTAACTTTCTTCTTTCTAATTCTTTTCTGGCTCTTTCTTTAATATCTGGATTATGAGAATCCTTATAAATCAATAACTTATCGTAAGACCCTTCCGGTGATAATGCTTTATCAAGTTCGATTTTCCTACGTTCTTTAATCGCATTTGACGCTGCTTGGGAGTTTTTATAAACTTTATTGTTTTCATCCTTGTCTTCTTCCGTAGCTTTATTCATAATTCTAAATACTTCTTTTTTAGGGCAATTTAGAAGATAAGATCGTGGATATAAACCAGTTTTATTAAATATTTCTCTTTGAATATCAGGAGTTAAGTTTTCTTTTTTAGCAAAATATTGCATTATCCATGAATCAGGATCTTTTTGTTTATTAAATATTTCTCTTTGAATATCAGGATGTAAGTTTTTATTCGAAGCAAGGTATGACATTGTCCATGAATCAAGATCTCTTTGTTTATTAATCATTTCTCTTTGAATATCAGGGTGTAAGTTTTCTTTTTTAGCAAGATATCGCATTGTCTTTGAATCAGGATTTGTTTGTTTATTAAAAATCTCTCTTTGTAAATCAGGGTGTAAGTTTTTATTATCAGCAAGCTTTTGTATTGTATCTGAATCAGGATCTGTTTGTTTATTAATCATTTCTCTTTGAATATCAGGGTGTAAGTTTTCTTTTTTAGCAAGATATCGCATTGTCTTTGAATCAGGATTTGTTTGTTTATTAATAATTTCTCTTTGAATATCAGGGTGTAAGTTTTTATTTTCAGCAAGACGGAATATTATATATGAATTAGGATCTTTTTGTTTATTAATCATTTCTCTTTGAATATCAGGATGTAAGTTTTCTTTTTTAGCAAGATATCGCATTGTCTCTGAATCAGGATCTCTTTGTTTATTAAAAATCTCTCTTTGTAAATCAGGGTGTAAGTTTTTATTTCTAGCAAGATCTCGCATTGTATCTGAATCCGGATCTCTTTGTTTATTAATGATTTCTCTTTGAATATCAGGATGCAAGCTTTCATTTCTAGCAAGATCCCGCATTGTATCTGAATCCGGATCTCTTTGTTTATTAAAAATTTCCCTTTGTAAATCGGGGTGTAAGTTTTGATTTCTAGCTAGATTTTGCATCGTATCTGAATCCGGATCTCTTTGTTTATTAAAAACCTCTCTTTGTAAATCTGGATGTAAGTTTTCATTTTGAGCAAGCTTCCGTATTGTCCATGAATTAGGATCTCTTTGTTTATTAAAAATTTCTCTTTGAATATCAGGATGCAAGCTTTCATTTCTAGCAAGATATAACATTGTCAATAAATCAGGATCTGTTTGTTTATTAATAATTTCCCTTTGTAAATCAGGGTGTAAGTTTTTATTTTGAGCAAGATATCGCAGTGTCTCTGAATCAGGATCTCTTTGTTTATTAAAAATCTCTCTTTGTAAATCAGGGTGTAAGTTTTGATTTATAGCTAGATTTTGCATTGTATATGAATCCGGATCTCTTTGTTTATTAAAAATTTCTCTTTGAATATCAGGATGTAAGTTTTCTTTTTGAGCAAGATCTCGCATTGTCTCTGAATCAGGATCTGTTTGTTTATTAATTATTCTTCTTTGTTCATCAATATTTTGCGTATCAATATCATCAGCACCAGAACGTGTTCTAATCTCTGGTCTATGATTATAATTTTCTTGGAATTTCTTTGGTAAATCCTCAATGTAAGGATGAAAGAACTCTTCTCCTTTCATGTTTTCTATGCGTTTCGCTTCGCTTTCATTCAGATCTTCTCTGTCAAAATTACTTTCGTAAGCATGACCACCACCAACAACACCTTTAATATCGGGATGTTCTAATAATTTAGTGATGTATTTATGATATTTATCACTGGGTTTCCAATTCTGGTTACCCTTCATTTCCCCTAAGTAACCATTATTATTCACGAAAGTAGATAAGTGTTCAATCTGACCAGGTACTTTTTCCTTACCAAGGATATAAAGATTATCACTACTTACAGCTTCAGCGCAATTACCACAGTGACCCGCCCACGGACCACTAATTTTTTGAGCTAACTTTGGTTGATTCGTTTTATACCAAGCTATTCCATTACCAAAATCAATAAGTTTTTCGTGCTTCGGAAAGTGTTTTTGTATCCCTAACGCCTTTTCACCAAGATTACTATATCCTTTTCTTTCGGCTTCATCCATTTTTTGGAAACCAGTTTCAAGATCTTCATTACCTAATTTAAGATCCTGTAATTCTTTGAGTTTTCCTACGGAGTTAAAATGCTTGATCTTAGATTGATTCTCAGGCGTATGTAACCCTGGGTTTTTCTTAATATTTCTTAAGTACCACAGACCATGATTAGCATTATCAATATTTTCGTGAGCAAAATCAGCTACATGCTTAAGTGAGTCACCCATCATCGGATGATAATCTTTTTTACTAGCTTTTTCTAATTTTTCTATTTTCTTTAGAATATCAAAAAGATTCATAGGAAATCTCCATAAATTATAGATATTCCTATTTTATCGCATTATCTTATTCGAGTCAAATTATAAATTATATTTATTTTTAATAATATCAAATAGTTGTCGTGGAGTGGTTGGAAACTTAATATCTAAATTAAAAAATTCTTCAACAAATTCAGTACATGTAAAGGCATAAGGAGATCCAATTTCTTGTTGAATGACCGTGTTTAATAAACCTTTGAATATAATATTTAACCCAGTATACAAGAAAACTATAAAGTCATAAGGCTTAAACTCATATCTTTCTAATATAACACCCAATCTTTCTTCTGTTTGAAAATCGGGGTTTAAAACTAATTCATCTACTAATATATTCTTCTTTCTAAAATTCTTAGACCACTCTAAGTGTACACCGAGCATATTAGCATGACACACTACTCCAAGCTCAGGAAATTCTATAGAGATATGACTACAATCTTCTTTTGTTATAGACATAATTAATTTAGAAAATATACCATTGGTTTTTGTTAATAAGATTTTCATGTTAACTCGTGTAGTGTAAGATTTATATAAACTGTTCTTTCAGAATCTGAATTATTATAATAAGTTACTCCGATTTGCATACCAGCTATAAGATCTGCATCATATTGACTCTCGTCTTCATACATCTCATTAGACATATAAACACCAAAACCAAATTGATTAAGCATTACATCAGGATAACCAGATATATCACCATCTTCATTATCATATACTTTAAAATCTACCTTATCTCCATGTAAACTATTAATCACCTCTGCTTTGGTAATCTTACATGCTGTATATGGTATATTAAACTTTTCTTCAACATTACTATTAGCTGGTATGGTTATAGAAAAACCATGCTTTCTTCTAAAAAGCTTAGTACCGTCAGAAAGTGTTTTGGATGCAAATGGAGGTTGAGAATTCACGGAAGCACTAATAGTGTTCCCTTCTAAATATTTAATCTGATCTGACTTACTAGATGAAACCAATCCATCACTATTATGAATCTCGAAATCTTCATTAATAATTGCTTCTAATACTGCATCAACATACCATGACTCTCTTTCGGAGTCAGGTATAGTATAAACCTCATCTATTGCAAACTCATGAAGATGTAATGTTTGAGCAGAACCTGTAATATTTTTAATTTTACAAACTGAATATGACATATAACCACCTATTATTGTTCTTTAAATTCAAAATATACTATTGGATCATACATTGAATATATCTGACCAGGATTATTAATATCTTTTCTAAACTGTACTCCTAGTATATCTTGTGCTGAAAAACTATTAGACCCAACCCTTTCTGTGAAATCAGTAACAGTAAATTTAAACGTATCTGTGCCTGAATCACTACCAGAAAAACTACCTTCTAATTCAACGCCAAGTCTGCAATGATCTGTGTGAGAATTATAACTTAATGTATAAAACCCAAATTCTAAGAATAAATTACCTGATGATGATCTCCAGTCATATCTTGCTCTTCTAAAAACAATAATTGCCTTATCAAGATAACAATTAACTGGAACAATAAAAGGCATTGCTCTAGAGTTATAGCCGGAATAAGAACCTGTTGAATGCATAGATGGATATGCATCAAACCAAGATGCATTGCCCATTTGCTTATTACCGTTTTTGGTTTTATGCACTCTCCAGTTAAATACCTGTTTTTCTTTCCAATTTTCTATATCAAATGGTTGAAATTTATCAATATGAACTAATCCCTCTTCTGCAGACAAATCTCTCGTCCCATCGTTGACTATATAATCACCAGATGAAATATAGGAACGTATCTCATCGTCCATATATAGTTTCATCCATTGTCCAGAGGGAACATCATAAGATTCTTCATTAAGAACATCTCTGTTGAGAATCCTTCTCATCTCTCCTGATGCATTTCTAATAATTTTATAAATACTTCTACTCATGGTACTCTAGATATCCATACTATTAAATCTAAATCTGCGGCATTTTGACCATCATCCCAATATTGTATCCACAGAGTTGTTCCTGGGTTAAATGTATATGTTAAATTATTCTGATATCCATAATTATCATTAGGAGCTGTAACTGTCAAAGTATGGAATATTGTTCCGGTTTGACTCATCGATCTAAATTCAATATGAAATTCAGGATCATTCTTAGAATTAGCCCAACTGATCTCATTAATTTGTGTTCTAACAGGAAATACAACAAATGGGGTATTGGATAATAGTTCGTTCGGACCAAGCCAATCTCTATTACTCACTGTACCGTTATAAGACCCTCTTACACCTGCTCTTGGAAAACCTTGCGCATACAGTCTTGCTTCTTCGATCGCCGGTTGGACACGATCTGATATAAATCCATTAGTAGAATTATCAAATGGTATAGAATATGCATGTGGTTCAACCTGAAAAACTCTCATGCTTCTGTAATCCTCATTTCCAAACTAGCAGTATCAGAGATAACCCAAATATGAGCATTTTCCGTAACAGACCATCCTACTTGTTGTTTAGGCCATATAATAGTGCCATTATTAATCGTAACTGAATTGTCAAATCCCCAATAAATAGATTTGTTTGAATTATTATAGAGAGTTACTGATTTCCTACCAGTTAATGCACTTGCTCCTACCTTTACTTCTACAGCCGTTAACCCAACAGTTAATGTACCATAAACACCATTATCATGATCAACAGAGTCAGCAACCCCTAAATCACCAGTTGTATATGATTTTACAGGAGTAGTTTCATTGGCCTGTGTATCTTGACCAACTATAGCAACACTGTCTGTAGCTGTATTTTTATCTAAATCACTTCCAAATGCCATAACATTCTCCAAATATTATGTAACTATTTTATCAACTCATATAGTCATAGTCAATAAAAAAGCCGATTAAATTAATAATCGGCTAATAGTTTGGCAAGTATAATAGTTTAGTATTCCGCTCCGTTAATAAATGTATAAACATCTTGAGATGTATTATCGGCATTCTTAACAGTCAATCGCACTTTAACACCAGCAGCGACTTGGATAGCTTGTTTGAAATCAATCCATTCTGTCTTATTAGCAGAAGAATTAAAGATCATAGCAACCGTATCCCAAGTATCTGTACCAACACCAGTTTCTACCTGAACATCACAAATTGCCTGTCCTGAAGCAGAAAGCTTAACTTGCTTTAAATAAAGAGTTTTTCCTGCTGTTACAGTGTAATCAAGATCTTCTGTTCCGTTTTTGGCCAATGGTGAAGAAGTTTGCTGATAATTATGAACATCATCACCAGCACTATCTGAGAGAGAGACAGGAAGAGGATTTGATTGACTATAAGCTGCGCCAGCTTCATCATGCAATGAAACGTCTAAGGCATGTACTGTATCAGATGTTATAGCAGTAAGTCTCTTAACCTGTTCTGCATCTGTCGGAGAAGCTGCTCTTGTATGAGCAATAAGTCCAACATTATCAGGATCTGTGTTTGTTCCGGCATCATAAACACCGTCAACATCAACAACAATACTATCGTTAGAGACATTAACATTTAATGCACCTGCGTCCCCAGAAACTCTTTCCCATTGAGAAGCAGCGCTATCCCAATACTTAAGAAATGAGTTGGTATCCAATGCGAATACTGTAGACTCATCAATAGCATCACTATCTGGACTAGCAGAAGTAATTCTAACTGTTTGATGTGAGTCCGCAGGAGATGCATTTCTAACATGACCAATTAATCCAAAATTACTTGGATCTGTGTTGGTGGTTACATTGTAAACACCATTAATAGCGGCATGTCCTTCTTCTGATAGCAAGAAATGAAGAGCATTATCGCCAACGTCTTTTCCGTGTGCTAAAACATGTAAATTCTTATCGGAATCTACCTGTGCGCCTAATGTAGGGTCGGATGAATCATGTATGCGTACAGGAAGGTCCGCATCAAAGTCTGTTCCATAGGCCATATTATCTCTCCTTTGTTATATATGTTTAACTACATATATTTTACCACACCATAAATTGAAACAAGAAAAAGAATTTAATTCTAAAGTTTTTTAAAATCCTTCCGATATATATTATTGACAGAGTTGTTTAATTTAGGGGGCTTAATGAGGGGTTTATATATATTACTAATGATATTATATAGTTGCGGTGGAAATATAACCACGACAGAATCTCAAAAGGATTTTGATTTTCAACACAAACTATACCAAACTGGTAGGAAAATAGGAATTAATAAAATAATCAAACAAGATAAAAGTATAGACTATAGATTAAAAGAATTTGTAGAAGAGTTTGAAATGTATTATGGAGGAAGTATCGGAGATATAGGAGTGCATATCAAACAAACTAAAACAGCGTCTTGTGTTAACTATACCTTACTTGGGTATAAGGAAGTGGTTTTTCCTTTTGAATTCTTACATTTTCCAAAAGAATATCAAAAAATCATCATTTTCCATGAGCTAGGACATTGTGTATTGAATCAATTTCATAATGATTGTAGTGTGTTAAATATTATGTGTGCTAAGTTGTCAGAAGATGATATGTTTTATTTATATGATAATTTAGAAGAATCTATGGATATGTTGTTTAATGGTATTTAAAAGGAGAGATATATTGAAATATTTAGTAATATTAGTTATAATAGTAAGCTGTGTTACATTAACAAATAAAACTATTGATAAAAAACTATTAATTAAAGAAACGGTTATAGAATTTCAAGAGTTATTTCCAGAGGTTAATGTTCTAAATGCAAGAATAGATGTTTCGGATTATACAACAACTGTTCAAGAACCTACTGGTAAAACAAGACTTGCTCATGGTATATGTTTTTATTCTGATAAAAGAATTATAATTGGGAAGAGGTTTTTAGAAACTGGCAATATATATCAAATTAAAAAAGTCATATTTCACGAGTTAGGACATTGTTATCTTGGATTAAGACATCCACAAGAAGATAAGTTTGAATATACGATTATGAATATAATACTAGATACCGCATTAACAGATGGTAGTAACTGGGGATATCTAAAAGGAGAATTAAGATTAAGATATATAAGGAAAAAACATAAATGAGTAGTTATAATATAGACTTATATTTATTACACAATGCACCAGAAAAAATCACTATTAGTGATTTTGAGCTTACAAACGATGACTATCGATCTGGTATTATACATAGAACAGACGGTCCTGCTCTTTGTGCATTTAATGATGAATCAGAAATAATGTATTTATGGTATATATATATGAATAAATTCCATAGAACAGACGGTCCTGCTGTTATAGATTATAGAGATGAGAAGTCTGTGGTTCCTGAATATTGGATTGATGATCAATATTATAACAAAAAAGATTATTATAATTTAATTAATGAAATGAAAGCTTTACCTAAATCACTAAGATTAACACATGAATTATGGTGGGTTAGAGAGTTATGAAAAATGTATACAAGACAATCTATACTAAAGAGAGCAGCAGACTTGATTTAACCCAAGAAGAATGGCTTAGTTTTAATCTTAATACAGCAACACTTCACAGAACAGACGGTCCGGCTA
>Ga0180433_10011959_pt1 | contig 10209 bp, 6 predicted proteins | sample SS_ome_8_FD_132980 | JGI IMG/M metagenome (GOLD analysis project Ga0180433, IMG submission 132980) | Hypersaline lake sediment archaeal communities from the Salton Sea, California, USA - SS_1_D_1 metaG | ecosystem: Environmental > Aquatic > Non-marine Saline and Alkaline > Hypersaline > Sediment...
CGGCCTGCGCCACCACGGTAGTCGAGGCGACGCCTATACCCAGGAAGGCCTCGTAGAAAACCCGGAATACTGTCACAGACAGCCCCATCCCCGCGAGCACTTCGGTACCCAGCCTCGCAAGAAACAACGTGTCTGCGAAGATCACCAGCGTGGTTACCAGAAACTCCAGGCTGGCCGGCCAGGCAATGCGAACCGCACTGAGGGTTTTTTCCTGGCCATCCCCCGCCCGGCCAATACTCTCGGGGTCGATCCTCGTCATATCCCTCCTCTCTTGGCCTCACATGATACATGTAAGCGCCTAAAGGGGTCAAGCCGACGCATCGTCCCTGCGGCTTGGCGTAGGGGTGATGCGTCGACTTGACCCCCTTCCCGTCGCTTGACATAGGGGACGGGGCGTGTTTGACTATGGGACGCATATATATGCAGCTCCAAGGCGCCGGTGAAGTGCCGGAAAGCTGGAACATTAGAAGGGGGAATTCGAGGTGAAAGATGCTCTGAAGCATGTCTTGGACGACATAAGAAAAAACGTCGATTACGCGGACTTCCGGATGGTGACCACCCGGGGTGAGAGAATCAAGGTGAAGAACGGGGGGGTTGAATCGATCAGCGATACCACATCCCGCGGGATCGGTATCCGCGTAATAGTGGGAGGCAGTTGGGGTTTTTCGAGCAGTTCGGTGGTGAGTGAAGAGGAAGCAGCCAAGGTCGCCAGGGAAGCGATAGAGATCGCCAGGGCCACCAGACTTCTCAAGAAGTTCGATGTGGTACTCAGCGAGGAGGATCCGGCGGTAGACACCTACAAAACCAAGGTGGTCAAGAATCCCTTTGAGGTACCGTTGGAGGAGAAAACCAGACTTCTCCTCGAGGCCGACAGCATCCTCCGGAAGAACCAGGCGGTAAAGGTGGCTGAGGGCTCGATGCAGTTCCATGCCATCGACAAAGTTTTCCTCAGCACCGAGGGCGCGGATATCGAACAGTCCATAATCGAGAGTGGAGCGGGCATAACCGCGACAGCGGTCAGCAACGGGGACGTCCAGCGGCGGTCGTTCCCGACATCCTGGGGCGATACGGCAACCAGGGGCTATGAGTTAGTCCAGGAGATGGACCTTATAGCAAACGCCGAGAAGACAGCTGATGAGGCCGCCGCACTGCTTAAGGCTCCGGATTGCCCATCCGGCGAGATGGATCTCATTATCGGCGGTTCGCAGCTTGCGCTTCAAATCCACGAATCATGCGGCCATCCGACGGAACTGGACAGGGTCTTCGGTACCGAGGCCAGCTTCGCCGGCACGAGTTTTCTCACTGTTGAGAAGATGGGCAACTACAGGTACGGGTCCGAGGAGGTTTCGATCTTCCAGGACGCCACGTGTGAAGGGGGCCTGGGAACCTTCGGGTATGACGACGAAGGCGTGCCCGCCCAAAGGACCCCTGTTGTGGATAGAGGACAATTCGTGGGTTATCTCACTTCCCGGGAGACCGCCTCACGGCTCAACCAGAAGAGCAATGCATGCATGAGGGCCGACGGCTGGAACAGGATACCGCTGATCCGTATGACCAATATCAATCTGGAGCCCGGGCGGTGGAAACTGAACGACCTCATACAGGATACCAAGGACGGCATCATGGTCGACTCCAACAAGAGCTGGAGCATCGACGATAAACGCCTCAATTTCCAGTTCGGAACGGAGATCGCCTGGAGAATAAAGGACGGCAAGATTCAGGGTATCGTTAAGAACGCCGTCTACACGGGAATCACTCCGGAGTTCTGGGGTTCCTGCGACGCTGTGTGCGACAAGGAGCACTGGCACATCTGGGGAATTCCAAACTGCGGCAAGGGCGAACCAATGCAGGTGGCGCACGTCGCGCACGGTGCCGCTCCGGCGAGATTCAGAAAAGTAAGGGTGGGGGTCTAAGATGTTAGGTGAAACAAGAGCAATCGAGACTCTGAAGAAGGTGATTTCGATGGTCGAAGTCGAGCAGGCTGAGGCGGTAATGATGGGGGGCACCAGCGCCCTGACGAGGTTCGCCAATTCGACTATCCATCAAAACGTATTCGAGAAGGACAATGTTATCTATCTAAAGGTCGCAAAGGGGAAGAAGATCGGTGTGGCCTCGACCAACATCCTGGATGACGGGGCTCTGAAGCAACTGGCCTCCAGGGCGGTTGAGATCGCGGAGTCCCAGGTGCCCAACCCTGATTTCGAATCCTTTGTCCGTTCCCCCGAGGCGGAGAGGCTGGATGTGTTTCATGAGGCCACCGAGAAGTGCAGCGCCGAAAGACGCGCCGAGAATGTCAAGGCCCTCATAAGCGAGGCCGATAAGCTGAATTTCCTCGCGGCGGGTTCCCACTCGACAACCGCCAGGGAGGTGGCCTTCGCGAATTCGCTGGGGACCCGGCAGTATCACAGGTTTACCTCGGTTTTCATGAACACCGTGGTTATGTCCCCGACAAGCTCGGGCTATGCGGACCATTCCTGTCTCGATATCGGGGATCTGGACCCCAGACGTGTGGGCGAGGAAGCAACCAAGGTGTGCGCCGACAGCCAGGAGCCGAGGGAGCTGCCCGAGGGCCGCTACGATGTCGTGCTTTCTCCCTACGCTCTGGATGAACTGATGATGTGGTTCTGCTACATCGGCTTTGGGGCCGATCCTTTTCAGGAGGGCAGGAGCTTCATGTCCGGTCGGATCGGCCAGTCAATAATGGGAAAGAACATCTCCATGTGGGACGACGGCCTCGACCTCAGGGGGCTTCCGATTCCCTTCGACTTCCAGGGCGTCCCCAAGCAACGCGTCGACCTCATCAAGAACGGCGTAGCCGAGGGGGTTGTATACGATTCGTTGACCGCCCGAAAGGAAGGCAAGGCATCCACGGGCCACGCGCTCCCGCCCGGTGAAGAGATGTCCTCGATGCCCTTGAATACATTCGTGGCCACGGGGAATTCGACCGAAGAGGAGATGATCCAATCTCTCGGTAAGGGGCTTTTTGTCCGGCGGTTCCACTATGTGAACGGGTTGCTGGACCCCAGGCGCGCTCTCTTTACGGGTATGACCAGGGACGGGACATTCTACGTCGAGGACGGCAAGATCAAGTATCCGGTCAAGAACCTGAGGTTCACTCACAGCATGCTCGATGCCTTCTCAAATGTGGAGATGATCTCGAAGGAAGCCAAGCTCCAGGTGTCATCATGGATGGGCGCAAGCATGGTGCCGGCCCTCAAGATCAAGGACTTCAATTTCAGCGGCAAAACCGAGTTCTAGGCGTGGCCTTTCAGAGGACCGTCCGGTGGGACCACCCGGACATCGGTGGCGCCGTGTGCCGGCGCAGGGGAGATGATATAGATCCCGCGCATGCCGACCGAGCGGGGCGAGCAACCGGATTCAGACTCGAATAGCCCGGGCCGGGACAGAGAAACAGCCAATCAGCCGGGAGCGCGGTTCACCTCCTCCCGGTGACCACCTGGAGCGCTCCCCCGAAGAAGCCGGTCTTGCGCACATCTCGGAAACCCGCCTCCTTTACCTCTCCAACCACCCCGTGCTTCAACATATCCCTGCGGGTAGGGGTCTCTGGATTGAATGGAAGCCAGTAGAACCACCAGAGGCCCAGGCAGATTCGACCTATAGCGCTTTGATGGATATCCAACTCCAGTACGGCAAGGACGCCTCCATCGGCGAGGACGCGCCTGGCTTCCCTTAAAACATCCAGCCTTTCGGCCCGGGGCATCTCATGCAGGGCATGTGGAATTACAACCTTGTCGAAGTCTCCGTCCCTGAACGACGTGTGTGACGCGTCCATGACCGCAAACTCGATGTTGGAACCGAGGTTCTTTCTTCTTGCCATCCTGATCTGGCCGGTTGAGAGATCTATCGCCCTGACCCGCGACGCCTTGCCCGCCTTTGCGGCTAGGTAAGAGGTAGCACCGCCCGTCCCGCAACACATTTCGAGCACTCTGTCCCCCGCCTTTACGCCAACCACTTCTGTAAGGGCTTTCCTCACCTTCACCTCACCCCCCAGCGGCAGGAAGCACCACCAGGTCACAATGTCGTAGTAGTGACAGTGTATATTGTCATAGAACCACCTGTAGAAACCTCGCGTTGCCGCCATGTCTTCCAACCCTCTCATTAACTCTTACCACCAATCCGCACCGGTTTGCAAGCAGCCGGTCGCCGCCGAGAATCGCCACGTCGCCGTGCTTGACCGCGGATGGCCCGTGGGATATGCTGGTGCAGGTCGGACCGGCTGAACACCGAAAACAGACCTTACTGGAGGTTGTACTTGCCGACGGAAAGCACAAAGAAGAAAGACGCGGATCGTCCCAGGACCATAATGATTACGGGCAGCAAGGATTATCCCGCCTTCTCTTCCAAAAGGATCGTCTCCGGGGGGATGGAAGTCATGGTGACCGAGTACTCAAAGCACATCCCCGGAGGTTACCGCTTCGCAGTTCTTGCCGGCCGGGGAGGACTGCCCGAATTCGAGGACAGGGGACAGGTAGTCGTATATCGCCTCCCCATTCTCGGTTCAGGACGCATGCAGCCTTTCTCGCTGTTCATCGCCTCTTTGTTTAAGGCGCTGGCAATCCACAAATCTATAGACTGCTGCCTGCCTCAAACGGCGCTCGCGGCCTTGCCGGCCCTTGCACTTAAAGCGCTTTTCGGGATTCCCTACATCGTATACACCCACAGCTTCAATGCCGAGGTCAGCCACGTCGGAAACAGGTTTTTCGCCTTTCTCTATTGTCTTGCCGAAAGGCTTACCTTTCGCTTCGCCGATGGCCTCATCACAGCCGGCGAACTCTTGAAGGATTATGTGGTCCGCCGTTACCGTTTGCCGGAGGGGAAGCTGGCGGTCATTCATTCTGGGGTTCGCATACCGGATGAAAGTCCGGTCGACCAGAGGGTGTTCGAGGAATATGGAATCAAGCCGGCCGATTTCGTCGTGCTCTATCTCGGAAGGCTGATAGAGGAAAACGGACTTTTCGATCTCGTGGACGCAGTACTCATGCTTAGGGAACAGGGCAGACGACTCAAATGCCTGGTAGCCGGAAACGGAGATCTCGAGCACGCGATCAGGCGCAGGATCAGGCAAAGCGACGCAGAAGATACAATAAAGCTGGTCGGGGTAATCCGGGACGAAACCAAAGACAACATGCTGAGGAGGTGCGATCTTCTGGCCCGCACCTCCTATCATGAGGTCTTTCCCGTGGTCTACCTGGAAGCCTTCAGCTACGGAAAGCCGGTTGTCGCGACCCCCGTCGGAGATACCCCGGCTATCGCCCGGGATTCCGGGGCCGTGCGCCTGGTCCCCACGCACAGCCCGGGTGAGATCGCTGACGCCATCCGCGACCTCATGGAGCAGCCGGAGAAACGTGAGGAGATGGGACGAGCCGGCCTCAGGTACGCCGCCTCCAGCACCTGGAGCAGGCAGTCGGAGAAGCTCTTCAAATTTATCGATCGCGTGCTGGCCGGCCGTTGATAACCTGCCCGAGAATCACCTGAGAAGCACCACCTTGGTGCCGGCACTCCGTCCGGATATCTTAACAAAGTAGATGCCGGGCCCGGCGGCGTTTCCAGCCATGTCCGAGCCGTCCCAGGTCGCCCGCACGGCGGACTGGCCCACAACCGGGTCCAGGGTATTCACCAATCTGCCTTCGACATCATAGACACGGAAGGCTTCCGGCTCACGGTCCCACCTGGATAGCTCAATCGCGATCCCGCCTCGACCCGGATTGGGGCTCACCCTGAGTAGGGAAGGTTCAGGAACACCCGCCACAGAGCTGGTTACCGTATCGATACGCGCCATCCTTGCCAGGCTGGCAACCGCCCCCCTCACCACATCCGAGTAGAAATCGAAATCGAGCGTCGATATACGGTCGGTCGTTCTGTGGTAGTAGGGGTTGTGAAGCGGCGAATCCTCAATCCCACAGAACGAAGGGTAGTTATAATCCCAGAAGGACGAGTTATCACTCCCAACGTAGGTCGCGTACTTCTTTATTATATCCAGTCCCGGCACATAAAGGGCGGCAGCCGCAACGTATTCGTCCGCCAGCCACTCCGAGATGCCGTTATAGAGAACGTCAAGTTCTTCCGGGGCCTCATCTACATATCCGATCATGTCGAAGTTTAGCGCCCCCACTATCGAGTCGCCTCGCGCCCGGGCTTCCCTGGCATATGCCCCACTACCCACCAGGCCCTGTTCTTCCCTGGAGAAACAGACGAAGCGCAGAGTGGATTCGAAGGCATAATCCTTAAGTACCCGTGCGGCCTCTATAACGCCTACAGTTCCGGTGCCATTATCGTCCGCTCCCGGTGCGTAGGTCTCCGGCATCTGGGAAATCGAGTCATAGTGCCCGCATATTATGTATATCTCTTCCGGATCGGTAGTCCCCGGCATTGTGGCCACCACATTGACATCGCCCGACCGGACGCCGTCACTCTGGTTTTCCCAATCCAGTCCGCTGTTCGTCGTGTGGTGAACGGCCCCCAGACCTACTACCCAACCCTCGCTTCCTGTCGAAAAGTCAAGATCGTTGAGATTTTGGTTGTAGGGGAACTCGAGATCTTCCCAGGTCGTACCTCCGTCGAGTGTGCCCAAGAGCGTACCCAGCTTGCCGCAAGCGTAGCCTTTGAGGCTACTGACGAAGAAAACGGATTTGAGATCCTCACCGGCCGGGGTCGAGACCTCCTCCCAGTTTTCTCCATCCGATGTCATCGCAAGCGTTCCCGATAGGCCGCAGGCCCAGCAGGTATTCTCATCCCAGCAGGCCAAAGCGTTAAGATCCACGCTGACCGGACTCGAAACCGGGCCCCAGCTCACTCCCCCGTTCTCCGTCTTCCTTATCAGCCCGTTTGCACCGGCGATCCAACCGGTCAACTGATCCGCAAAGCAGATTGCGAGCAGGGTCTGCCCGGTTCCGCTGGAAACGGCGGTCCAGGAATATCCCCTATCCGTCGTCTTGAGCATGACGCCGGCTTCGCCGCAGCAGAAAGCCGTGCTGTCGTTTACAAAGCAGAGAGCATTGAGATCGTTTGAGGTAGGCGGATAGACCCGCTGCCAGGTGGCGCCATCATCGGTAACCATAACTATGCCGTTGTTGCCGACAACACACCCGCGGGAATTGTCCAGCATGACTATATCATTGAGGGCACCATCGTCTCCGGTATGCTGTTCGTTCCACACCTCTCCCCCATCCGTGGTGGAAAGCACCGACATTACCCTTCCCACCATCCAACCTGTCTGGTTGTCAACCGGGAAGTGCACCGCCTTCCTAAGAGTACGCCAGTTGAAATAGTCGTATTCGGCCTCGAGTCCCATATTCTGGAAAGTCTCCAGAATGAACTGTCCTGCGACCCTGCACATATCGGTGGGTGAATACCGGGTGTTTATGGTGAAAGGATCACCTCCGACCAGCACCTGGGTCTCCCCGGAAAGCCCGCTGAGAGTCGAATAGAGCCGGCTCTCCGAAACGGAATCGACCATGGCCTGCACTGTCGGATTGTAAAGGACCGGTTCCTGGGCTCCTCTTAGAGGCGAGGGGACGGAAATACTCAAAGGAAGGCCGTTTTCGCGAATATCCGGAAGCCTCTTCTTGAAGGGCAAGAGATGGATTTCCAGCTTCGCGCCGGGATCGGCTGCTATGAGGTAGTAGGACTCCGTCTGCTCCAGTATCCTGTGGTTGCCTTTGAGCGATTCTATCTCTGTCCCTTTCATTACGGGGACCAGATAGACTTCGGCATCGCCTATACCATCCATGAGAACCCGCGTCTCAATTCCCTGCGCCTCCAGCGCGGCCAGGCCTACCCCGGTGGCGTAAAGCAGGACCGACTCTCCAGTCCTGGAAGCGACCTTGAGATCGCCTTCGGCAAGCAGGCCTGCGGGATCCGCAAGACCGAGTGCCGCAGCCGATGCACTGATCTTCACAATCTTTACCCGGTCAAGCACCTCCGCCCCCGAATCCAGAGCGTGTGACGGGATGGCGGCCATAAGCACTACCGTAAACACAACCAACAAGGTGACACTTTTTGCCAACTTCGTCTTGAGATGCACTCCAACCTCCATTGATTAGATAACGAACTACTTACATTATACCAACTTCTTGGCACTCAGTCAAAACCTGCCCATTCTCCCATGCAGGGACTCAATCATCTCCGCCACATCTGCAAATGGTGCTAAAGAATATCTTCAGGTTGCCGAAGAGACTTAGGAGACGGAACAAACACAAGACAGTCGGAGCTACAGATCCGCACGTAGGAGGTGGCTTGATGGATGTGATATTCGACATCAGAGGTGCCGCGGAATACCTCCACATCAAGAAGTGGACGCTCTATCGACTTGCCAAGAAGGGCAAGGTACCGGGCATCAAGGTCGGAGGCCAATGGCGATTCAAGAAAGACGTGCTCGACAGCATGTTTTACGGCGAAGGCCAAAAACACAAGAAGCGCCAGCCGCCCTCGGATTAAGGAAACCGACCCAAAGGAATGTCAATACAACTCCAATGCGGGTTGTGAATCGGTGGAACAGGGTTCCAGTAGCATAAACAAGAGCCAGGCATGGGGCTACAATCCACCTCTTTTGCAACCCGCTGTTGTATTACGTCTCGACCCCGCTGAGGTTAACTTGAGAAGCATGGCATCGATGGCCGCCCTTCACAAACCCCGCGCCCTGGAAACCAGCGAGTGCGTCCCTCGAAACGCAAGACAGAATACCCGGATGATTAAAGCAAAACGCCCAAAATGCCGATATCTAACGTGGTCTGGGGGCCGATCCACAAGCCATAGCCCCTTTGAGACTGGAGTCTGAGGTGAGAAGATGCCGATAAATGAAGAACCGGTCTCGGCGGTCGAGGAAGAAGTCAAGGAAGTAGCGAAGCTTCTTTCGAGGGCCGCCAAGAACTACCAGATGTACCTGTCGAACAACCGCATGTTCCTCACCTCCCTTGACAACCTCCAGCGGAGTCTCAACGATTTCCTCGAGGTCAATGAAGTCCTGACCTTCGTGGTTCGAGAATTCGAACTTCTTCATGACGATGTGATTGTTTACAGCAACACCGACAAGTACCAGAGCATCGCCTTCAGAATGTACCGCGACGGGGTCAGGCTGCTCTCCTTCCACAGGGGTATTACCCGGGACGACCTGCTGGCCTTCTTCGCAGCTCTTACCAAATGCATGGAGTCGGATAACCTGGAGGAGGATTTCGTAACTCTCCTCTGGGAGAAGGACCTCCAGGCAATCACATACTACGAAGTAAACGACTTCGAGGCCGATTACGAGAAACTCAAGAAGGACGCCGAAGCCAAGAGAGGGCCTGTACGGGAGATCACTCAGACAGACATAAAGTCCGCGCCCTGGAACCGTACACCTCCCAAGGGTGACAAGCTCAAGCCCTCGATCACGCTCACCCCCGAGGAACTCGACGAGGTTCAGGATCTGACCCTGACAGTTGACGACGATCTCTTCTTGCGAAGAGCCTGCCAGGTGCTTCGCCAGACGCTCGAGCTTGACCAGTCGAAAGAGACCTTCCTCGACATGGAGGGCGCCTTCGACGGCTTTCTGGATGCCTGCGTGGCGAGAAAGCAGCTCGCCCTGGCCTCAGAGGTTCTCACGGAAATTTCGGAACGCTATGAGAAAGCTGAAGATCGGGACGTCACAATGGCCCTCCAGAGGATCATAAAGGCGAGACATGGTGAGGACAACCTCACGTCGATTGGAGAGGTCCTTGCCACAGGAAGCGAGACCGAGCACGAACACTGCCAGGCCTATCTTCGTCAGGTATCTCCCGAAGCGGTTCCGCATCTCTTCAAACTGCTTCCCCACTGTAAGAGACCATCGGCACGGGCGGCTCTGGTTTCGGCCATTGCCGACGTCGGCAAAATCCAGACGGTGGAGATCGTCAAGGGAATCGACACGGCCTCCGGGGATGAAGCGGCGCTTGCGCTTGACGTACTTGAAAAGATCGGCACCGCCGAGGCCTTGGCAGGCTCGCTCAGGTTCCACAACCACCGGTCTCCAAAAGTCAGAGCAAAGGTCGCTCAACTGACCGCCAAGCTCGGAAACAGGGAGGCGCTCGAGATAGCGAAGCGGCTCATTTCGGATGATGACCATGCAGTAAGGCGACGCGCCCTCTCTTCACTTGTCGACATCTCCGGTGACGGGTCGGCGGAAACGCTCTTGAATCTCTTCACCTCCAGTGAATTCCATAATCTCGCACATGA
>Ga0180433_10011960_pt1 | contig 10209 bp, 7 predicted proteins | sample SS_ome_8_FD_132980 | JGI IMG/M metagenome (GOLD analysis project Ga0180433, IMG submission 132980) | Hypersaline lake sediment archaeal communities from the Salton Sea, California, USA - SS_1_D_1 metaG | ecosystem: Environmental > Aquatic > Non-marine Saline and Alkaline > Hypersaline > Sediment...
GACGATCTACCGCGAGGCGCGGTCCCTGATCGAGTCGTACCGCCCGGACGGCGTGGCGATCGAGGAGATCTTCCTGGCGACGAACGCGCAGACCGCGATGGGCACGGCGGAGACGCGCGGCGTTCTCCTGATGGCCGCCGCCGATCTCTCGGTCCGCGGATACACGCCGCTTCAGGTAAAGAAGCGAATCACGGGCTACGGGAAAGCACCGAAGTCGCAGGTTCAGGCGATGGTCAAGCGCCTCCTCCGCCTACCGGAGATCCCGAAGCCGGACGACATGGCCGACGGGCTCGCCCTCGCGCTCTGCTACCTACTCGACCGACAAGGAGTGCTATCGACCGAAGATGCCTACCTATGAGGAGATCCTTCGCATTCCTGATCGACTCGACGAGGGCCGCCTGCTGCTGTTCGACGGGCATTCCCACGTCTACCGAGCGTTCTACGGAATTCCGGAGCTGATGACCCGCGCCGGACAGCCGGTTAACGCCGTCTACGGGTTCTGGCGGATCCTGTTGCGCACGCTGCGCGATTACCCGTCGGCCCACGTCGCGGTCGTGTTCGACGCGGGCGGGGAGACGTTCCGCCACGAGCTCTACCCGGAGTACAAGGCGAACCGAAGGCCGATGCCCGAGGAGCTGGCGAGCCAACTCCCGTGGATCGAGCGCCTTCTCGCGACGCTCGGCGTCCCGATGTTCTCCGTGCCCGGTGTCGAGGCGGACGATGTCCTGGCGTCGATCTGTGCGCGCGCGGCGAACCACGACTTGACCTGTCTGATCGCCACCTCGGACAAGGACATGGCGCAGGTCGTCACCGATCGCGTCTACCTCCTCCGGCCGGGGGGACGAGGCGTCGACACCGCGCAGCAGCTCCTCGATCCGGCCGGCGTCGAGGAGAGGTACGGCGTGCCGCCCGAGAAGATCGTCGATCTCCTCTCGCTGGTCGGCGACACGTCGGACAATGTCCCCGGGATTCCGGGCGTCGGGGGCAAAACCGCCGCGCGGCTCCTCGAGCAGTTCGGCTCCCTCGAAGCCATTCTCGACTCGGCCGAACAGGTGAAGAACCGACGCGTTGCCGCGGGGCTGACGGACCACCGCGACAGCGCCGAACTCGCCCACCGGTTAATCCGGCTGAAGTCCGACGTCGAGCTGGACGAGATCCCCGCCTCCTGCCGCCTTCGTGGGATCGACCCGGAGGGTGTGGCCCGGATCCTGACCGAACTGGAGTTCGCCAGCGCGCTGAGCGAGCTGGGTCTCGAACCGGTCGAGCCGACCGATCGCCCGCCTCCCGCACCGGTGCCTCCCGTCTCGTACCACACGGTCCTCGATCGTGCCGCCCTCGACGCGCTCGTCGCCGAGCTCCGGGATGCCGAAGCCGTCTCCCTCGACCTGGAGACGACCGGCCTCGATCCGATCGAGGCGGGGATCGTCGGGTTCGCCCTTTCGTGCGAGCCGTGCGTCGGTCACTACGTCCCGGTCGGGCACGAGGGGCTCGACGTCCCGGCGCAGCTTCCGCTCGCCGAGGTCCTCGACGCCCTCCGTCCGATCGTCGAATCGGAGTCGCCGAAGATCATCGGCCAGAACCTCAAGTACGACCTGATCGTCCTTCACCGGCACGGCATGTACCCGCGCGGAATCTCGTTCGATTCGATGATCGCTTCTCACCTGGTCCACCCGGAGGAGCGGCGGCACAACCTCGACCAGATCGTCCTGACGTACCTCGGACAGTCGATGGTGACGTACGAGGAGGTCGCCGGGAAGGACGGATCGTTCGCCGCGGTGCCGGTCGACCGGGCGACGGTGTACGCCGCCGAGGACGCGGAGGTCGTGCAGCGGCTGTGCGAGCCGCTGACCCGCGATCTCGAGAAACGAAACCTGACGCGGCTGTTTCACGACGTCGAGATCCCGCTCGTCCCGGTGCTCGCGCGGATGGAGGAACACGGCATCCTCGTCGACAGCGACATCCTCGAAGCGCAGGGCGACGAGCTGAGGACCGAACTGCAAATCGTGGAGGCGGACCTGATGGAGCTCGCCGGCGGTCCGTTCAATCCGAACTCGCCGAAGCAGGTCGGCGAGATTCTGTTCGAGCGGCTCGGACTGCCGATCGTCGATCGGACGAAGACCGGACCCTCGACGAGCGCGCGGGTGCTCTCCGTTCTCGCCGAGCAGCATCCGTTCCCCGGGAAGCTCCTCGAGCATCGAGAGCTGAAGAAGCTCCTGACGACCTACATCGATCAGCTCCCGAAGGCAATCCATCCGTCGACCGGGCGGATTCACACGAGCTTCCATCAGACGACGACCGCCACGGGGCGGCTCTCTTCGTCCGAGCCCAACCTCCAGAACATCCCGACACGGTCCGAGATCGGGGGGCGAATCCGGACCGCGTTCGTCGCCCCCGAGGGCTCGCGTTTCGTCGCCGCCGACTACTCGCAGATCGAGCTTCGGCTGCTCGCCCACTTCGCCGAGGACGAGCGCCTGATCGAGGCGTTCCACGCCGGACTCGACCTCCACCGTCTGACGGCGAGCGTCGTGTTCGGACTCCCCGAGGAACAAGTCCCGGATCAACTTCGCGACGCGGCCAAGCGGATCAACTTCGGCATTCTGTACGGGATCAGTCCGTTCGGCCTGGCGCGCGATCTGGGAATCCCTCAATCGGAGGCGAAGGGGTACATCGACCGCTTCTTCTCCGCCTACCCTCGGGCCAGGGAATACATCGACCGGATGATCGAGCGCGCAACCGAGACCGGCTACGCGGAGACGATCCTCGGGAGGCGGAGACCGCTCCCGAGTCTCGCGTCGAGGAACGTCGCGCGGAGAAACTTCGACCGACGGAACGCGATCAACACGCCGATTCAAGGGAGCGCCGCCGATCTCATCAAGCTGGCGATGATCGAAATCGACCGATGGATCGAGGAACAGCGCGCCCCGGCCAAGATGATCCTTCAGATTCACGACGAGCTCGTCTTCGAGATCGAGGAGGACGCACTTCCCGAGGCGACGGCGGTCATCGCGGAGAAGATGGAGGGTGTGCTCCCTCTCCGCGTCCCGCTGTCCGTGAAGGTCGCCTCGGGAAGCGATTGGAGTCAGATCTAGCGATGCTCTATCCAAAGCGTACAGAGATCCCGACGACCGAAGACCGTTGGCGTCGTCCGCCGAACCCGTCTCGGGTACCCCATACGAGGACAACCCGGCGCGAAACCAGCCGGGAGGACCGGGTGTACGTGGGAGCGAGGTGCCCTCAGAGCAGATGATGACGAAACGCGTTCTCGCTTGTGCCGTCTTGGCGGTCGCGTGCTTCGCGCAGATCGCGCTCGCCCTTCCGGACCTCGTCGTTTCGCAGTTAGAAATCACGCCGGCGGTTCCGATGGACAACGACCTCGTCACGATCACCGCGACCATCGAAAACACCGGTTACAGCGACACGGACGAGCGGTTTTCCGTTCGGTTCACCGTCGACGACCGCGAGATCGACCTCGTCCCGCTCAGGTCCCTTCGCGCCGGTCGAGCCGAGGAGCTCTCGACGACGTGGACCGCGTCGGTCGGGCCGCACGTCCTCTCCGTCGAGGTCGATGCGGTGCACGACCGCATCGACGAAACAGACGAGGGCAACAACACGCGATCCGTTTCCGTTACTGTTCGGCTCGACGACGATGCGATGGCGGCTCTGGCTCCGCTACGGATCGCGGTCGCCCGATTCGACGACGTCAGCGGCTCGGGGTTCGTCAACGTCGGCGAAGGCGTAGCCGATGAGCTGCTCGATCGATTCACCGCAGTCGGGCTGAAGGTCATCGAGCGCGACAAGCTGGACGCAGCGATGCAGGCGAACGGGCTGAACCCCGCCCGTCCGTCCGACGCCGTGCTCGCCGGGAGACTCCTCGGGGCCGATCTCCTCGTCCTCGGTTCGGTCGTCGGCGTGCACGTGCAGGAGGCGTCGCTCTCCCTGGGGTTCCTCCGCGTCGAAAGCGCGTCCGTCGATATCGATCTCTCCGCCCAAATCGTCGATGTCCGCAGCGCAGAAGGGTTGTCGGTCGTGTCGGTGGAGGGACATAACGAGGGAACGACAGGCTTCTCGATCGGGCTTGGCGAGCTCCTCTCGTTCCTGACCGCGGAGCCGTCCGAGGTCTGCACGGGTGGACTCCAGGCCGACCGTGCCTGGTACGGCATCGATCGGACCGTCCTTCTCAGTTACCGAAACGACGGGGTGCCTGGGTGGTTCGGCGTCGAGATCTATACGTCGACGGGCGCTTTCCTCAAGTGGCTCGGATGGCAGTTCATCGATACGTACGCGTGCGAGACGTGGTTCTGGGACCAGCGAAACGCGGCCGGTCTCCCGATGAACCCAGGGATCTACACGGCCAAGCTGTGGGACGGAACGTCTCACATCGACTCGGTCGGATTCCAGATCCGTCCGGGGATCAGTCTGTCGGCTCCTGCGGCCGATGAGATCACCGTGGGGAGTCCTCAGTTCGACGAGACCGTGGTTGGCGCCGCGATGAGCCAGGCAATCGACCGGATGACCTCCGTCCTCCTCCTCTCTCTCAAGGACGTTGCACCGCTGGCGGCCGGGCGCGAGGCGCCGCTCGTCGTCGCCGAGGCGACCGCCCCGCCGGAGGGGCAGATCGCCGCGATCCTCCCCGACGGCCGAATCGCGATCAACCTCGGCTCCTCGTCCGGTGTGGCAGAAGGAGATCTCTTCGAGGTCCTCGCTGTGGAGAACCTCGTCCTCGATCCCCAAACGAACGAGATCCGATCGTACGACGTCATCGCGCTGAAAGGGGAGATCGAGATCACCGAAGTCCGCGAGCAGGTTTCCTACGCCGTGCCGACGAGCAGTTTCGTTCCGGGCATCGGCGACGTCGTCCGCGGCACCCTCTAGCTCGCTTTCCCTACTCCAATTCGATAGACTCGACGGCAATGAAACGCGGAACAGATCGTGTAATCGCGGTCGGTCTTCTCGTCGCTGTGATCGTCAGCTTCTCCGCTTCCTCTCACGGGCTCCGATCGTTCGGGCTTCGGTTGATCCTCCCGTTCACTGAAGTCCCCTTTTCGATCGGCGCCGAGGTGGTTACGGACGCTCCCTTCGGTCGCCTTTCGATCTCGCTTCTTCTCTCCCCGACCGGCGGAACCCTCCTGCTAGGAAGTGCGGACGTCGCACTGACCGAAGACCCGGCTACAGCGAAAGCGTTCCTCCGGATGACGACTGGGCTATCGTACTTCGATCCGACCCTTCATCTTCCCACGCTCCTCTTCGGCGGGGGGGTGTCGGTCTTGTGCACCGTGGCCGAGTCGTTCGGCTTCGGTCTGACCGGCGAGGTCATCTACCCCTTCGCGTTCCCCGTGCCGATGCTGGCCCTCTCGGGAGGGTGGATGCTGCCATGACATCGCTCTTCGGAACCGACGGGGTGCGCGGCCCGGCGAACCGCCTCCTGACGCCCGAACTCGCCGTCGCGCTCGCCCGGGCCGCGGCGGACCGCGCCGTTGAGGAAGGCGGACGCGTCATCATCGGGCGAGACACACGGGTCAGCGGCCCGATGCTCGAGGGGGCCCTCGCCTCGGGGTTCGCCTCGGCGGGCGTCGACGTCCGCCTCGCCGGGATCATCCCGACGCCGGCAATCTCGTTTCTGATCAAGGACGAGCGCGCCGATCTCGGCGCCGTGATCTCCGCTTCCCACAACCCGCCGGAGGACAACGGGATCAAGTTCTTCGACCGGCGGGGGATGAAACTCGACGTGGACGAGGAGGCGGCGATCGAGGCAGCGATGAAGCGTGGGCCCACCGCGTCCGCTCGGATCGGGACGATCGCACCGCTCGAGGCAGCGGCGACGAGATACGCCGCCTTCCTCGCCGGGGTCATCGACGTCGAGCACGTCGACTTCTCCGGGACGACGATCGTCGTCGATTGCGCGTACGGCGCCACGGCGAAGATCGCACCGCACGTCCTCCGCCACCTCGGGGCGCGCGTCGTCGCGCTGCACGACGCGCTCGACGGGGATCGGATCAACCAAGACTGCGGCTCGACGTGCCTCGATCCGCTCCGCCGCGCCGTGTACGAACACGAGGCCGATCTTGGGATCGCGTTTGACGGCGACGGCGATCGCGTTCTCCTCGTCGAGCCGAGCGGAGAGACGATCGACGGGGATCACATGATCGGGATCGCGGCGCTCCACATGGCCGAGATCGGGACGCTCTCTCCGCCTCTCGTCGTGACGACGGTGATGAGCAACCTCGGGCTCGAGAACCGCCTCGCCGAGGAAGGGATCGACGTGGTGCGAACCCCCGTCGGCGACCGACACGTCGCACAGAAGATGGTCGACACGGCCGCCCTCCTCGGCGGCGAGCCGTCCGGACACATCATCTTCTCCGAGTACTCACCGACCGGGGACGGGATCCTGACCGCGGTGAAGCTCCTCGAGATCGCGCACCGAAAGGGAGAGCACCTCGAGACGCTCGCCCGTTCAATCCCCCTCTACCCGCAGATCCATCGCAACGTCTCCTGCGCATCGCCCGCGGAACTGATGGAAAACGGGCGGGTCCGAGACGCGGTGACACGTGCCGAGGAGGAACTCGCAGGGCGCGGCCAAGTCCTCGTGCGCCCCTCCGGTACGCAGTCGGTCGTCCGGATCCTGGTCGAGGCGAGCGACGCGGTGGAGTGCGAGCGGATCGCCGACTCGCTCGAGCGCACGATCCGCACCGCGCGAGCCTAGACAATAACCGGTCGGCGCTCCGCTCACCCCTCGGCCCGCTCGTCGAACGGGTACGTCAACACGGGATCCCTCGCCGCCCGCGTCTGATCGAGGCGGCGGACCGGCGCACGGTGTGGCGCCTCGCGGAGGAGTTCCGGACGTTCACGCGCCTCGGCGGCGATCCGTTCCATCGCGTCGACGAACCGATCCAGGTCTTCCTTCCCCTCCGTCTCTGTCGGCTCGATCATCAGCGCTTCGCGGACGATCAACGGGAAGTAGATCGTCGGCGGATGGAGCCCGTAGTCGATCAGCCGCTTGGCGACGTCCAGTGTGCTGATCCCTTCGGCGAGCCCCTTCCCGGACAGAACGAACTCGTGCTTGCACAGGCGGTCGTACGGAAGCACGTAGGTCCGCTTCAGCCGCTCCTGAAGGTAGTTCGCGTTCAGCACGGCGTCCTCGCTGACCGCCCGCAGTCCCTCGTCGCCGAGCTGGAGGAGGTACGCGTACGCCTTGACGGCAACGAGGACGTTTCCGTAGAACGAGTGAACGCTTCCGATCGAGCGAGGACGATCCCATCCGAGGACGTAGCGTCCGTCGTCCCGCTCGATCGACGGGACGGGAAGGAAATCGACCAACGCATCGGAGACCGCGATCGGTCCCGAACCCGGACCGCCTCCCCCGTGAGGGGTCGACAAGGTCTTATGCAGGTTGAAGTGGAAGACGTCGGCCCCCATGTCCCCAGGGCGCGCCCGCCCGAGGAACGCGTTCAGGTTCGCCCCGTCGAAGTAGCAGAGACCGCCCGCCGCATGGACCTTGCCGGTAACTTCGAGGATCCCTTCCTCGAAGATCCCGAGCGTGTTCGGGACGGTCAGCATGATCCCGGCGACCGTCTCGTCGAGCGCGGCGTCGAGCGCGGCGAGATCGACCATCCCCGCGTCGTTCGACGGAATCTCCGTCACGGAGAAGCCGGCGACCGCCGCGGACGCCGGGTTCGTCCCGTGCGCCGAGTCGGGGAGGAGGATCCGTCTCCGCGCCGGCTCGGCCCTGCCCTCGAAGTATCGCTTGAACAGGAACATTCCCGTCAGCTCCCCGTGGGCCCCTGCGACCGGCTGGAGGGAGACGCCGGGCAGGCCGGCGATCCCTCCGAGCAGCTCGGACAGCTCGTACAGGAGGGCCAGCGTCCCCTGGGCCAGGCCGGCGTCGGCGTGCGGATGGACGCCGGTCAGGCCCGGAAGCCTCGACAGATCCTCGTTGACCTTCGGGTTGTGCTTCATCGTGCAGCTGCCAAGCGGATACAGCCCGTCGTCGACCCCGTAGTTCAGCTTCGACAGCGCCGTGTAGTGCCTGGCGACCGTCGGCTCGCTCAGGTTCGGGATCCGGGGACTGTCTACCCGAAGGAGCGTCCGATCGATCAGGTCTTCGAGATCCCTCGTCGGAACGTCGGGCTCCGGGAAGAGACCGCCGACGCCCTCGCGGGGTGGACGGTCGAAGATCGTCTTCATCGGGACCCTCCCAGCGCCTCGACGAGCCGGTCGAGCTCCTTCCGCGTCCTCCGCTCCGTGACCGCGACCCGGAGGCCGTTCTCGACTCCGTAGACGCGGAGGGAGTCGGGCGACTCAACCAGGTACCCCGCTTCGAGCAGCTCCCTGTGGAGGTCGTTCGCGTCGCCGGGGACCCGGACGACGAACTCGTTGAAGAACGGACCGGAGAACGGGAAGTCGAACCCGTCGATCCCGGCGATCCGGTCGGCCAGGTAGTGCGCCTTCTCGACGTTCAGCTCGGCGACCCGGCGGAGACCGTCGGCCCCGACTGAAGCGACGTAGGCGGTCGCCGCGAGGGCGCAGAGCGCGGAGTTCGTGCAGATGTTCGACGTCGCCCGCTCCCGCCGGATGTGCTGTTCGCGCGTCTGGGCAGCCATCGTGTATCCGGTCTTCCCCTCCGCATCGACGGTTCGTCCGGAGACCCGCCCGGGCATCTGACGGAGGTGCTCCTTCCTCGTCGCGAACAGACCGAGGAGCGGACCACCGAACGACATCGGCAACCCGAGCGGTTGTCCTTCGCCGACGACGGCGTCCGTGCCGAACTCTCCCGGAGGCGCGAGGACGCCGAGCGAGATCGGATGGACCGAGACGACCAGCAGCGCGTCTCCAATCCTGTCCTTGACGCCTTCGAGCGACTCGATCACCCCGAACGCGTTCGGAGACTGCAGCACGACCGCGGAGACGTCTTCGGGCACGTCGGAGAGATCGCATCGGCCGGACGGAAGATGTGGGACCTCGACGACCTCGATCCCGCTCGCCCAGCAGTACGTGTCGAGGACCCGCCGGACGTTCGCGAACAAGGATCGAGCGACGGCGACCCTCCCGCGGGATCTCACACGCTCGGCCATCAGCACGGCCTCGGCCAGCGCCGTCGCCCCGTCGTAGAGGGACGCGTTGGCGGCGTCCATCCCCGTCAACTCGCAGACCAGCGTCTGAAACTCGAACATCGCCGTCAACGTCCCCTGGCTGACCTCCGGCTGATACGGGGTGTAGGCGGTGTAGAACTCGGAGCGAGACAGCACGTGGCCGACGAGGCTCGGGACGTAGTGATCGTAGATCCCTCCCCCGGCGAAGCAGATCTTCTCGGGCGCCCTGTTTCGCGCCGCCAGGCCCGTCAGCTCGGCGACGACCTCCTGCTCGCTTCGAGGGGAGAGGCCGAGCAGCCGGAACGCTTCCGACACAGCACGGGGGATGTCGGCGAACAGCTCGTCGACCGAAGAGAGACCGATCGCCGCAAGCATCTCACGCCGATCGGCGGCCGAGTGCGGGAGGTAGCGCATCCGCGACTACCCCTCGGCGAGGAAGGACTCGTAGCCCGCGGCGTCGAGGAGCGCGCCGACCGCCGCCGGGTCGTCGACCTCGACCACGGCGATCCAGCCCGCGTCGTGCACCGACTGGTTGATCGTCTCCGGCGACGTCTCGAGGTCGCCGTTCACCTCGACCACCGTGCCGTCGAACGGGGCGAGGACGTCCCCGACGGCCTTCACCGATTCGACCGTCGCAAGAATCTCCCCGGCTTTGACCGAGCTTCCGATCGACGGAAGCTCGACGAAGACGATGTCACCGAGCTCGCTCTGCGCGTGGTCCGTGATCCCGATGCGGGCGCGATTCCCTTCGACGGCGACCCATTCGTGGTCCTTCGTGTAGCGGTATTCGGCCGGATAACCCATATCCCCTCCCGGTTGCTTCGAGGATTCGACGCCGATTATACCGAAGCGGCGCACCTTGGCCCCAGGCGCGGGAAGCGGTCTAGAATGGCGCCGACGATCCGTCGTCCCACGCCATCGGATAGAAGGAGGCGTAGGCCTTGTGGAAGTTCACCGTCACCCGACCGAGCGGACCGTTCCGCTGCTTGGCGATGATGATCTCCGCGTCGGTCGCCGCTCCGTCGGACGAGGACGCCTCCTCCGGCTGCCGGTAGTAGTCCTCGCGGTAGATGAACATGACGACGTCCGCGTCCTGCTCGATCGCGCCGCTCTCGCGCAGATC
>Ga0180433_10011961_pt1 | contig 10206 bp, 8 predicted proteins | sample SS_ome_8_FD_132980 | JGI IMG/M metagenome (GOLD analysis project Ga0180433, IMG submission 132980) | Hypersaline lake sediment archaeal communities from the Salton Sea, California, USA - SS_1_D_1 metaG | ecosystem: Environmental > Aquatic > Non-marine Saline and Alkaline > Hypersaline > Sediment...
ATCTTCCCCCGCCACTAGCTGGCGGGCGCGCTTCGCAGCCGACGGCTCGCAGCCTTGACCGCCTTGTAATGGACCCATGAACTGGTCCACTCGTCAACTGGTCAACTGGTTGACTAGATTCCGCGTGCGTGAGCTGCCTTGCAGGCAGCTGACGCACCGTACCGCGCGCCCAAATCGGCAAGCACACCTCCAAAGTACCCCAAGATTCTGAGAAGTTTCTTTTCCCGGCCGGGCCGGGGCTTGGGCCGACGCACACCGGCCAGGTGACGCCTTTGCGCTGCGCAAAACGTGTCATGACACGTAAAGGTGGAGGCACAATGTATGCGCTGCCAGAGCGTCGAGACAACGTGGCATGGGCTTCCAGCCCATGAGTTGCAGGGCCACCTGCCCCCCCGGGGGCCTGGCCCTGCGCCCAGGCCGGAGCAAGATGCCCCGGCGACGCACGGACAAGATGTCCGTGCCACGAATCTTGACAACACCGTTTGGGGAAAAATGATGAAAGTTGAATCTCAAAACGCCCGAACACATGGCCCAGCCGTCACTTGTGGCAATACCCACTTGGCAGGAACCGGCAGCAACGGGCACAGGCCGGCAGCGGCGGGCACAGGCCGGCACAGGCGGGCGTGGGTCGGCAATGGCGCCCACAGGTCGGCACAGCTGGCAAGTTTTTCGACTGGCGGGTGGGTCCGTATCATGACAACACGGCTTACAGGCAAGTCGGTGGCGCCCGCAAATCTGCGCCCGACGGCGGCCGGCGGTTGCCCGCGCCGCATCGGCGCGGTAACCTCTCGTCAATCGCGACAGGCCAAGAATCGAGGCAACCGAATGGATAAGTTCGTCATCAACGGCGGCGGCCGACTCAAAGGCACGGTGACCATCAGCGGCGCGAAAAACGCAGCCCTTCCGATCATGGCTGCGGCACTGCTGGCCGAGGGGCCCAGCCGGATTGCCGGCGTGCCCGACCTGGCTGACATCCGTGCGATGGCCGACCTGATGGGTGAGCTCGGCGCACCGGTAGCTCGCAACGGCGACGGGAAACTGACCGTCAACGTCACCGACGAAAGCCAATCGCACGCCCGCTACGAACGCGTCCGCAAAATGCGCGCGAGTATCTGCGTTCTCGGGCCCCTGCTGGCCAAGCGGAAGAAGGCTCGCGTTGCGATGCCCGGCGGCTGTGCCATCGGCTCCCGGCCGGTAGACTTGCACCTCCGGGGACTGCGGGCAATGGGCGCCCAGATAGAACTCGACGGCGGCGACATCGTCGCCTCGGCCCGCAAGCTGCGCGGTACCGAGGTGTTCCTGGGCGGCCCGTTCGGCTCGACCGTGCTCGGCACGGCCAACGTGCTGATGGCCGCGACACTGGCCGAGGGACGCACCGTGATCGAGTCGGCTGCGTGCGAGCCGGAAATACAGGACCTGGCCGACTACCTGACGGCGATGGGCGCACGCATCAGCGGGGCCGGCACGCCGCGCATCACCATTGACGGCGTCGAGACGCTCGTCGGCTGCGAGCACCGGGTGATTCCCGACCGGATCGAGGCCGGGACGTTCATGATCGCCGCAGCCATCACCAACGGCGAGGTGACGCTGGCCAATGCACGGCTGGATCACATGATGGCCGTCGTCGACAAGCTCCGCGAAATCGGCGTCACCGTCGAGCCTGGCGACTCAAACGCGGTAGTCTACGCCGCCCGCCGGCTCGAGCCGACCGACCTGACTACGCAGCCCTACCCGGGCTTTCCGACGGACCTGCAGGCCCAAATGCTCACACTGCTGTGCCTGGCCGACGGCAACAGCGCGATCACGGAAAAGATCTTCCCGGACCGCTTCATGCACGTAGCCGAGCTGCTGCGCATGGGTGCTGACATCCGCAAGGAAAGCGCCACGGCGATCGTCACGGGCGTCAAGCGGCTGGTCAGCGCTCCGGTGATGGCCAGCGATCTGCGGGCCTCGGCGGCGCTGGTGCTGGCGGCTCTGGTCGCACGCGGCGCAACGACCGTATCGCGCGTTTATCACATCGACCGCGGCTACGAACGCATCGAAACCAAGTTTGCGAATCTCGGGGCGAACATCCAACGCGTCCGGGAATGACTGCCCGGCCCGGGCCGGACCGGAATGACACGAAAAATCGGAAACGGAGCCGATGACACGAATCAGATTCACACTGTTGACGTTGATGCTCGCCGTCCTGCTTGCCGGCTGTGGCGAACCGGACCTGCTCTACCAGACGTCCTGCATCGACGCCCTGCTGGCCGGGTCCTACGACGGGCAGATGACGCTCGGCCGGCTCAAAACGCACGGCAACTTCGGCCTCGGGACGTTCGACGCGCTCGACGGCGAGATGGTGCTACTGGACGGCGTGGTCTACCAGGTCGGCTCCGACGGCAAGGCCCACACGCCGCCGGATTCGATGACCACGCCGTTCGCAGCCGTGGTGATGTTCGCTCCGGAGACGACCGTGCCGCCCGAGGCCACGGCCAACCTGACCATGCAGGAAGTCCGGGCAGTGCTCGACGAGGGCCTGGACGGGCTGAACGTGCCCTACGCGGTCCGGATGATCGGGACGTTCAAGTTCATGAAAACGCGGTCAGTGCCGCGGCAGTCCAAGCCCTATCGGCCGCTCGTCGAGGTGGTGAAGAAGCAGCCGGAGTTCACGTTCCACGACGTCAGGGGAACCATCGTCGCGATTCGCTGTCCGTCGTACGTCAAGGGCCTCAACGTCCCCGGCTGGCATATGCACTTCATCACGGCCGACCGCAAGGCCGGCGGGCACGTGCTGGACTTCCGCGTCGGCCGGGCGACAACGGAGATCGACTCGCTCACTGCGATTCGAGTGGACCTGCCGGCCGGCCAAGCGTTCCGCGAACTCGACCTCGCCGGCGACCGCCGCCAGCAGCTGCACACGGTGGAAAGGTGAGCCTGATCAATCGCCATCAAACTAGTTCCTGGCCGGCGTTCTTTGGGCTGGTATTCCGCCGAAGCGAGGCAAACCGTTGCACAGACAGACCACAACCGTGTGGCGATCAGCCGCTGGGACAAGACATGAAGACGTCAGAGAAGCCAATCCTCGGCAAACGCATCGAAGCGCTTGAGGCTGAGGCGATAGAGCGTGATGGTTCCGTCGTATCGGGCCAGAATCCCAAGGTCCAGGAGGTCGCGTTGCGACGTGCCATGAAGCCGGGACGATCCCGTGTGCAGGTTCGCGCAGCGTCACTGCCGGAGCAGGTGCGCCTGGCTGATATCGAGATTCGCCCCGGCTGGCGTCTGGCCGGGCCTCCAGCCGCGTCAAGGCACGCTCCGCGCTTTCCTGGTTTCGCCGGTACCGATCGCATAAAACACCTACCGGCCAAGATTCACCCGAGAGTCCAATGACCCGACAAGACATTCGCAACATCGCCATCATCGCACACGTAGACCACGGCAAGACGACGCTCGTGGACCAGTTGCTTCGCCAGAGCGGCTGCTTCCGCCAGGGCGAGCTTGCAGGCGAGTGCATCATGGACTCCGACCCGCTGGAGCGCGAGCGGGGCATAACGATCCTGTCCAAGAACTGCGCGATCGACTATACCGACCGCCACGGCAAGCGGTTTCACATCAACATCGTGGACACCCCCGGCCACGCCGATTTCAGCGGCGAGGTGGAGCGCGTGCTGAAGATGGCCGATGGCGTCCTGCTGGTCGTGGACGCATTCGAAGGCGTCATGCCGCAGACCCGCTATGTACTGTCCAAGGCCCTGGCGGCTGGGCTTCGGCCCGTGGTGGTCGTCAACAAAATGGACCGACCCGACGCCAGGCCCAACGAGGTGCTCAACGAGGTATTCGATCTGCTCGTCGACCTGGGGGCGGACGATCACGCTCTGGACTTCCCGGTCGTCTATGCCTCGGCGCGCGACGGATGGACCTCGCTCAACCCAGCCTACCGCCCCGCGCCCGGCCAGGGCGACATTCACGACCTGTTCGACGCAATCATCGAGCACGTTCCGGTGCCCAAGCTGGACGCAACCGGGCCGTTGCAGGTGCTCATCACGACGCTGGACTATAGCGATTACGTCGGGCGGATCGGCATCGGCCGGGTCTTTTCGGGCCGGCCCCGCGCCGGGCAGGAGATCGTCTCGATAGATCGCCACGGCAGCCGGACCAACCAGCGGATCGGGCAACTATTTCGCTTCGACGGCCTGGGGCGAAAGGAAGTGGACCAAGTTGCGGTAGGCGACCTGTGCGCGGTGGTCGGTCTGGACTCGGTCGACATCGGCGACACACTGGCCGATCCTGACAACCCCATCGCCCTGCCGTCGGTGGCTGTGGATGAACCTACGCTGCACATGAACTTTCGCATAAACGACGGTCCCTTTGCCATGCAGGACGGACAATACGGCACCAACCGCCAGCTTCGCCAGCGACTGGAAAAGGAGCTTCAGTCCAACGTGGCGCTGCGCGTGGACGACCGGGGCGACGAGTTTGTCGTCTCGGGCCGGGGGCTGCTGCACCTGGGCATCCTGCTGGAAAACATGCGACGCGAGGGCTACGAGCTGACCGTCGGCAAGCCGGAGGTGATCTTCCACGAACAGGACGGAAAGCGACTCGAGCCGATCGAGCTGTTGAGCATCGACGTGCCAAGCGGCTCTCTGGGCGCAGCGATGAGTCTGCTGGGCGACCGCCGGGCCGAGATGGTGTCCATGGACACGATGGGCACCCGGACACGGATCGAGTTTACCATTCCCACCCGAGGGCTGATCGGCCTGCGCAACCGCCTGCTGACGGCCACGCAGGGCGAAGCGATTATGCACCACCGCTTCAGCGAGTACGGGCCCTTCCGCGGCGATATTCCGTTGCGGACCAACGGCGTGATGATCGCCACGGAGACCGGACAGGTCACCGCGTATGCCCTGGAGCAACTAGCCGGGCGGGGCATGATGTTCGTCGAGCCGGGCCGGCAAGTGTACGAAGGACAGATTGTTGGCGAGCACTGCAAGGAAGGCGACATCCCCGTCAACGTCGTCCGGCAGAAGAAGCTCACGAACATGCGGTCTTCGACCAAGGAAGCGACCGTCACGCTCAAGGCCCCACGGCAAATCACGCCGGAGCTGGCGCTCGAGTACATAGCCGACGACGAGCTTGTGGAGCTGACGCCCAAGTCGGTGCGTCTGCGGAAGCGATGGCTGAAGGAAAACGACCGCCGCCGCAACGCGCGCAAGCCAGCCACGGCCACGATGTAGACCGCCGCGGAACGACTGCAGCCGAGGGGATCGGCCCGCGCCGTGAGCATCCGGCCCGACCTACCGCTGCGTCCGTCCCGTCCATAGGTACAGAAGCAGCGGCTGCGCCAGGCGAAGCGCGTCGGTACTCTTGGTATTCGCCCGGTTCATCGCAAGCTATGGCGAAACTCCGTGAGGGTCACCCCCACCTTTTGCTTGAACTGTCGCGAAAAGAATTTCACGTCTTTGTATCCAAGTAACCGGGCGATCTCCTTGGCCGTAAGGTCCGTGCTGCTGAGCAGCAGCTTGGCACGATTGAGGCGGGCGTCTATGGCATACGCTTTGGGGCTCTTGCCCACCACCTTGCGAAAGACCTGTGAGAAGCGGGGAAGGCTATAGCCCAACTCGGCGGCCAACTCGGAAATCGACGGCGCATCGCCGGGATTCTCGTAGATGTGCGACGCTGCATATTGCATCATTCGACGTTGGGCCATTGCCGCGGTATGGTGCCCTGGGGCAGGCTGCCAGCCCGAAGCCGCGTCCAGGTCCATCAACACGCTCTTGAGCATGCTCTGGGCAATCGAATTGGCGCCCGGGTAAGGATCAAACGGGGTGCTACGATAACCGTTGCGCAATTGTTGTATCAATGTACCCGTCAACTCGACGATCCTCTCCACCGCAGCGGCAATCACGTGCTGACTGGCGGGCGTCAGGACATGCGGCGGCATGGGCGCATCGAAGGATCTGCGTTTGCGGGTACTGGTGTCGATAAGGTCGAATTGCACGAAGTCGTGGCAAATCGGATTGTCCGGATCCTGCCCCGCCTCGTAATCGTATCCCGGGCGCAACCACACACAAGTCCCCGGGCACAGCTCTACGCGCCCTTCCGGAATGGACAGCCACCCGTGCCCCGCCCGCACATACCACAAGTCGTGGTCAGCGAGAACCAGGGACGACCTTGGCATGCTTAGACGCACCCCCGCCCGCCATTGCACCTGCGCCGCCTTGTTGATGAAAACCGCAGTTGTTTCCCAGTCAATCTTCACGGGCATGTCCACATGAATGCTAGCATTAAGCGACAGCCAATACCAGCCGAACTCTGGCAAGAATGTGCGAATACCCATTAGGGGCGCGCCCAGAGGCGAGATTACGTGCGGGCCCGACACACACTTGACGTCCCTAAGTGCAACCCGCATATGGCGACCTTAGGCTTTAAAGCACACGCCTACGGCCACCAAGACTCGGCAATTCTGACGGGTATTAAATTAGTGCGACAGAATGTGAGTTTATTCGGGTTGTCGAAGTAGGGTATCAGCAGTATCATCCTAGGTGTTGTGACCTTCGGTTTGCAGGAGACTTGACAGGAGAAGATCCAAAGGAGACACGATGACGATCAACCACATGGCAGCTTCCAGACCACTGGACCAGAATAGGAGAGTTTAGACATGCGAAAGCAAATGGGAACGATCTTTGTAGCAATCGTAGCCACCATTTCGGTAATTTTCTGCTTGCCGGTCTCTGCAAGCGCCGCTGCGGTCACGCTGGCCGATGACGGCGCATGGAGCAGTGATGACTGGACGGACTGGCTGACCACGCTGGGCCCAGGTGGAACATCGACGGTGAATTACGCCCAAAGCGGCGGGAATCCCGACACCATGCTCTCGGTTGCTCACCATATCAATGCCGGGGACGGCACCACGCCTGCGGTCTTTACTCACTTGGTGTTCGACGCCGAGACCTACACGCCCTCGGCCGCCGGGCCGCTACTCGACATCGAGTTCGAGATCGACATGAAATGGCCCGGCACCGGAATCGGCGGGATGTTCCTCCAATGGGTCATCCAGCAGGACGGGCACATCTACACCAACAATCTTGGCAATTTAGCCCCTTCAAGCTGGACACATTACAGCTCCGGCCAACTCACGGCAGCCAACTTCGCCAGACTCGACAACACGAGTCTTAACCCCGACTTCAGCATCACCGGCAGCGAAATGAAGTTCGGCCTGCGCCTTTCCAACGCCAACACTGCCACCGGCCCCGCCTACGACACTGCGGACGACTATGACAACTTCCGCGTCTCCTCGGTACCGGAGCCCACGACAATCGGCATGCTGCTGCTTGGAGCCATTCCGGTAGCGGCCAAGGCCAAGAGACGCTAAGCCGCTGAGACGGCAACGCGCATGATGCGGGCCTGCAAGCAGCGGGCTTTGAGCGACACTTACGGGACGGACGCCTCCTACGGCGTCCGTCCCGTCCATAGGTACAGAAACAGCGGCTGCGCCAGGCGAAGCGCGTCGGGGATGTTAACGTTCACCAGGTTCACCTGAGGCTGCTGGGGCGGGCCCGGCACCACTGAGTACGCATTGGCGCGATAGCCCAACGGGCGATGATACATCACGATCTTGGCGCGCGCGATGCGCCCGGCCTCCTTGGCCAGATCGATCGCGTCGTCCATATAGCCAAGCTGGTCCGCCAGGCCGTTGGCCACCGCCTGCGGGCCGGTGTAGACCCGCCCATCGGCCAGCGAGCGGATCTTCTCGGCCGACATGCCCGGCCTACCGACAGCCACCACGTCCAGGAATCGTCCGTAGAATTCGTCAACGATTCCTTGAAGAATGGCGAGGTCTTCGTCGCTGAGGGGTTTGAAGGGGCTGGCCATGTCCTTGAACTTGCCGGTAGTGACGGCCTTGGCGTCGATGCCGAGCATCTTCATCGTGCCAGAGAAGCTCACCGTCTGGACGAGCACGCCGATCGAGCCTGTCACGCTGGTCGGGTGGGCAACGATGCGGTCAGCCCCGCAGGCCAGGTAGTACCCGCCGCTGGCAGCTACGTCCTCCAGCACGGCGATGACGGGGACCTTCCGCTTGGTCCTGAACTCGCACAGCCGACGATGCATGATGTCGCTGGCGGTAACGCCCCCGCCGGGCGAGTTGATCCGCAAGACCACTGCCTTGACGGCTTGGTCAGCCTCGGCCTTGTCGATCTTCTCGACGAACAGGCTCACCGGGTTTTCGCCCGATCCGAACCACCCGCCGCCCCGCTCGTTCATGATCAGCCCATCGACGTCCACGATGACGATCTTGTCCGTCACGAACAGGCCCGCATCGGAGGCGATCGTCGTTTCCTTGAGGCGATCGTCCAGCGGGACCGGCTTGATGAGCAGCCCTCCCTTCGGCCCACAGCCCGACAGAAAGAAGCCAAGACCGCCCAACCAGACCGCCGCGATGGTGATATATGTTTTCATGCCGATCATTCTAGCGCGCGGGGTGGGGACGTCAATAGCGACCGGGCTTTCGCAAAGGGCTCGGGAACGGTAAGATGCACACCGCAGAGCGTGAGACGCCTATGCCCGTTAATGTGAGCGAACAGCAATTCGCCAGCCTGGTCGAGCAGGCAATCGCATCGTTGCCGGACGAGTTTCGCGCGAAACTGGACAATGTCTCGGTCGAGGTCCAGCCCCTGCCGAGCCCAGAGATGCTCCGGGTAGCTGTGCCCCGCCCCTGCCGGCGCGAGCGCCTGCTGGGGCTCTACCATGGCGTGCCGCTGACGAAGAAGACCGTCTGGGCGCCCTACGACTGGCCTGAGCAGATATTCCTGTTCCAGCGGAACATCGAGGACGTCTGCGACAGCCCGGAACAGATCGTCGCCCAGGTCCGCAGGACCGTGCTGCACGAGATAGGCCATCACTTCGGCATGAGCGAAGAGGACCTCGACGAGTTGGGCTACGCCTGAGCGTTCTCACTGCTCTTTCGGACCTACCGTCGGCAAATGCGAACCGAGCGCCGTCGCCATCGGCCCGTGGGCTTGGGGCTGCTCGCGCGTTGCCCGCCGACCAAGTGTTCATCGTCCATGGTCAGCCTCCTTGCGGGCTGGGGATCTCCCCAGCCGTGCAGGAACAAGCAGGCCCGCCCTGCACGTTGACGCTACCGGCCACCGCGCCGCAGGCGGCTGTTGGTCGGCGACGCCCCTATTCTTAGACGTCCTCGTCCTTGTCGGGCTTGGCTGGCGCGGGGGCAGGCGCCACCTTTGCCAGGACGGCGGCCCGGATCTCAGCCGCCAGGTCCGCGTTCTCGGTCAGGAAGGTCTTGCTGTTCTCCCGGCCCTGGCCGAGGCGCACGTCCCGGAAGCTGAACCACGCGCCTTGCTTTTGCACGATCTCATGGGTCACAGCCAGGTCCAGCAGGTCGCCGGCAGCGCTGATGCCCGAATCGAACATGATGTCGAACTCGGCCGTTTTGAACGGCGGGGCCACCTTGTTCTTGACCACGCGTGCCCGCACGTGGTTGCCCACCGCCTGGTCGCCGTCCTTGATCGTGCTGACGCGACGAATGTCGACCCGGACCGAACTGTAGAACTTCAGTGCCCTGCCGCCCGGGGTGGTCTCGGGATTGCCGAACATCACGCCGATTTTCATGCGGATCTGGTTGATAAAGATCACGCACGTGCGCGACTTGTTGATGGCGCCGGTGAGCTTTCGCATCGCCTGGCTCATCAGCCTCGCCTGGAGGCCGACGTGGGTATCGCCCATCTCGCCCTCGATCTCCGCCCGCGGGATCAGCGCAGCCACCGAGTCGACAACGATCACCTCCACTGCATTGGAGCGAACCAGCATTTCGCAAATCTCCAACGCCTGCTCGCCGGTGTCAGGCTGGGATATCAGTAGTTGCTCCAGGTTCACCCCGAGCTTTCGCGCCCACGTCGGGTCCAGGGCGTGCTCGGCGTCGATGAACGCGGCCACTCCGCCGTTCTTCTGCGCATTGGCGATGATGTGCAATGCCAGCGTCGTCTTGCCGGAGCCCTCCGGACCGAACAGCTCGCATATCCGGCCGCGGGGCATTCCCTGGCCGCCCAAGGCAAGGTCCAGGCTCAGCGCGCCGGTCGGCGTGCCCTGGATGGCAACGACCTGGTCGGCGGCGAGTGTCATGATGCTGCCGAGACCGTAATTCTTCTCGATCTGCTTCAACGCGGCCTCCAGAGCCTGATCGCGCCGTTGCTTGGTCGTCCCCGCCTG
>Ga0180433_10011962_pt1 | contig 10206 bp, 17 predicted proteins | sample SS_ome_8_FD_132980 | JGI IMG/M metagenome (GOLD analysis project Ga0180433, IMG submission 132980) | Hypersaline lake sediment archaeal communities from the Salton Sea, California, USA - SS_1_D_1 metaG | ecosystem: Environmental > Aquatic > Non-marine Saline and Alkaline > Hypersaline >...
CGAGAAAAACAGTTTGCACAAAAAATGCCTTGCAATCGACCTCGAGTTGTTTAAGGGTCCAAAGTACTTACAAAAGACCGAGGATCACCGGGAACTTGGGGAATTTTGGGAGTCGTTGGACCCCGAAAACAGTTGGGGCGGACACTTTAAGGACGGCAACCATTATTCTATTGTATATAAAAACATGCGTTAAACCATCAACGAAAGGGGGTTTTATGGATTGGTCAAAAGTGGCGGGGTTTGTTAAAAAGGCCGCGCCGATATTGGGAACCGCTATTGGCGGACCGGCGGGCGGATTGGCCGGCGGGGCTATCTCTTTAATTGCGGACGCTTTCGGCGTTGAAAATGCCGACGATCCCGCGGAAATATTTAACGCTATTACGGCGGACCCGGACGCCATGGTCAAGCTAAAGCAAATCCAAGCGGACAACATGGTCGAGTTAAAAAAGTTGGCGCTCCAAAGCGATCAAGCCCACTTGGCCGACGTTCAAGACGCTCGGGCGCGCCAAGTGGCCATTGAAACGTCAACCGGAAAAAGAGATTTAAACCTCTATGTCCTCGCGTGGCTCGTCGTCGGCGGGTTTTTTATATCAATTGGGGTTTTGATATTTCAAAAGTTGCCGGACGATTCAACCGGCGTTGTTTATCTTTTATTCGGCGCGTTGATTGCCGGGTTTACCCAAGTGATGAATTATTTTTTTGGGTCCTCGAAAGGATCGTCAGACAAGACCAAGTTGTTAAATTTGAAACGCTAAACAGCCCGAGCACCCGCCGCCGGGAGGCCCATTGGCTTTGATTTTTTAAGCCTTTGGGCCTTTTTTTATCAATACAACAATAAATTGTATTATTTTCTTGACAAAGCCGACAAATTAACGTAGTATCAAGGCTCAATTCAAGGGTAAAAACAACAAACCACCAACCACAAAGGGGGACACCATGGAAAAAGGCGCAAAATTAACGCTTAAAGCTCAATCTTTGGCCGCTGATGTTAAACGGACCCAACACTTGTTAGATTATTTTTACGCCGGCCTTGTCGATTCAGAGGGCCTTACAAACGGATTTCGCGAGATAATCCAAAACGCCGAGTTTAAGAACGAACCCGCCAAAAAATCAACGTTTCAAAAAATTTCAAATTTCAACAATCAAATTGAGATATTGCAAGCCGAAAGGAACGCCATAATCGAAAAAGCGCTAAAGGTTTTCGGCGTCAACTATGATTCATTCGATATTGAATATGGCAAATGGGAGCGTGGCGAGCGAGCCAAGGCGGCGCCCATTAAATATAAGGTTAAAGAGGCCCGGCCACGTTGGCGCGACCTAAGAGAAAACAAAGAAATCAAATCCGCCGCCAATTACTACGACCACATGGAAAAAAAACACGGATTCGGTTGGAAACAATTGGTTGGAGCCATTGGCCAAGGGGTTAGAACTCATATTTTTAACGTGCTTTGCAAGGTCGAGGGCGACACAATCCACGTTGCGAGTTGCCATAGTTTTTGCGGGTCCGCGCAATGGTCAAGCGCCTTGGCCCTCTACCCGGATCAAGAGTTAAAGTGTGATTGTAAACGTTGCAATAAGTTTTTTAAAAATAACGAAAGCGAGATCAAATGCGATTAAATCGAGGATCATTAACCAAGTTGGCCGAGGTTACAGGAATCCCGGCCCAAACATTAAGCGAGTATGTCAACGCGAGGATTCGGCCCGGCGGACAAAGGGCCGTTGTCCTTGCGGACGCATGCAAAGAACTTGGCATAAATGTTGGCGTCCGGTTATGGCTCACCGGAACGGCCGAGCAAATCAAAGCGGCCTTTAATGGATCGCCCGAGGCTCGGCCCTTGCGTTATGCTTTAACCGACGAACTTGTCGAGGATTTAAAAGGGTTGGACAAATTAAGGGCAAAATTAATCGAATGGCTACGTTAAAAAACGACTTTGAAGAAATAGAGCGCCACGCCGATTTAATCGACTATGCGGCCATGGCGCTTTTGGTGATCGCGGCCGGCGGGATCGCGGCCCTTTGGATTAACTTTTTAATTTGGGGGTAAAAATGATTGAATTAGTAATTTACCTTTTAGACCATGGCTACAGTTGGACACAGGCAGTTGAATTAATCGAGGCCACCACCGGGGTTGAGGGCCTTTGATATGGGTTACAAAGACAGATTGATAGAATGTCCAAAAAAAGGCCGGCGTGTGATGCACGTTGACGCATGCGTGGCCAATTGTAAATCAAAAAACCGTTGTAAAGCCTTAGAAAAGTGGCGCCAACCGTCGCTTTTCCCGCCAACGCCGGGGCGGACCGTTGCCGGCGCCTCCAACCGACAGCCGCGGCGGTAAAAGTAGCGGTCCAACTTTTTCATGTTTTTTCATTGGACTTGCGAACGCGGCGCGATTTGGGCCGGGTTGGTCCCGGCGGCCTTACCCACCGCCACCCGATCCGGCCCGGATCAATTATAATTATGAATGATTTAAAAAATGATTATACAAAAGAATCCGCGGTCTTTTCAGTCAACCGCGTTTATCGATATTCATTATTAAGACATTGGGGCGGCCTATTCTACAAAGGCCGCGTTATGTTTATCGGCCTTAACCCAAGCACGGCCGACGAGGTCAAGAACGACCCAACGGTCCGGCGCTGTATCGGATATGCGAAAGCGTGGAACTTTGCCGGAATGTATATGGCCAACATTTTTGCTTTCCGGGCCACCAAGCCCGAGAAAATGAAAGCCGCCGACGATCCGGTCGGCCCAACCAATAACAATGCGTTGATTTGTATGGCCAGATCGTCCGACTTAATCGTCGCCGCGTGGGGCGCCCATGGAGCGCACAAGGGCCGCGACAAAGAGGTCAAGCAATTACTTACCGGATTACACTATTTAGAGCTTACCAAGCACGGACACCCGCGACACCCATTATATTTAAAAAAAAGCCTAACACCGATATTTTGGAATTATAGAAAATTGGAGCTTTAACAATGCCAAAAATACCAAAGAAAATATATTTAAACTGTCAAGATTGGGACGACCCGGTCGGCGAAATCCTTTGGGACGACGAGCCGATCGACGATCACGACCCGGAATACACAAGGACGCCTTGCGGCCAAGTCGAATTTGCATACATAAGGGATATTGAAACCGGCGAATGGGTCAAACACACCCAAGGCCCGGAAATTGCGAGCAAGTTTATATTTAAACGAATCGACAAAACAATAAAAACCTTAAAGTGGTCAAGGCTTAATTGGTTAATGATCGGCGTTATGTTTGGCGCCGTGTTTGCCACCATCATATTTCATACAATTTTATTTATCCCGCCCGAGTACACTTGGGGCGGACTTTTGCCATAAACCAACGTGGAGGGCTTTAAAATGTTAGTACATGACACCATTTTGGAAATGATCGACAACCGGACAAAGGACGACCCTATCACATCGGCGGAAATCCACAACGCAATCCGAATACCGGACGGCGAATCGAGGCCGGCAACAAGGGCCTTAATCCTTGAAACCATGAAAATTTACAAAGTCGCCATTGGCGCCAACTCTAAAGGTTATTATATGATTAAGACCAAAAGAGAGTTGATTGAGTACGCAAAACATTTAGCCGGGCGAGCGCGGAAAATCACGCGCCGGGCGGACCTTGTAATCCGATATTTTAACCGGAACAAAAAGAAGTAAAACCAAAAACCAATTGGAGGCGGGAAAAATGAAAATACAATATATCGACAAAAAATTCAGTTTGAAAAGCATTAACCTAATCGACACGGCCAACAAAATTATAAGGGAATATCAAGCCGACGGATTCGACTTGACCCTTAGACAGTTGTATTATCAAATGGTGGCGCGTGATTTAATCCCGAACACCCAAAAGGAATATAAAAGGATTGGCTCAATCTTAAACGACGCGCGAATGGCCGGGTTGGTCGATTGGTACGCGATAGTGGATCGCACCCGGACGTTGAGGCGGAACTCTCATTGGTCGCACCCGGCCTCGATCCTCGAGTCGGCCGCGGCCTCGTATCTACAAGACAAGTGGAACGGCCAACCATACCGCGTTGAGGTTTGGATCGAAAAGGACGCGCTTGTCGGCGTGATCGCCGATGTTTGCGAGAAGTGGGACGCGCCTTATTTTTCATGCCGGGGTTATAATTCCCAATCAAATATGTGGAGCGCCGGCCACAACAGGTTTAGAGAAAACCGCCGGCAAAAAAAAGTAGTACTTCACCTTGGCGACCATGACCCAAGCGGCATTGACATGACAAGGGATATTGACGACCGCCTCGCCATATTCGCCGAGGGCGCCGAGGTTGTGGACGTTAGACGGATCGCATTAACCATGGATCAAGTTGACCTATACGGCCCGCCGCCCAATCCCGCGAAAGTCACCGACAGCCGGGCCAATGGTTATATTGACCGATTCGGCCGGAATAGTTGGGAGCTTGACGCCTTAGAGCCTCGAGTCATTGTTGATTTAATCGAATCCAGCATAAAAGAACTTATTGACAAAGGCCCATGGGACGACGTCGAGGCCGAGATCGCGGACCACCGGGCCACCTTGGATAAAATCGCGGAAAATTACGACTCTATCAAGGAATATATTGACGACGGAGGGTTTTAACCATGGCGAAGTATAGGCCGATTTTTACAAGGATATGGAAAGACCCGGACTTTATGGACCTTGATTCGGTCGCCAAGTTAATTTTTATCTATCTTTGCACCAACGACTTGACGACCGATTCCGGGATTTATGCCATTAGCTTTAAGACCATTTCAAGCGAAACGGCAATCCCTTTGGAAACGGTTAGGGAACGGTTGTCCAACGGTTTAATAAGGAATATCGAATATGATTTGTCCACGAAATACGTTTTTGTGGTCAAATTTAAAAAATATAATGCCGGCGGAAAACCGGCCTTGGTCCAAAAAGGAATCGCCAACGACTTTAAAATTTCAAAACAAACCTATCTATGGAATATCTTTATAAAAGAATATCCCGAGTTTGAAAAAGCAATCTTAGAAATTGGCGAACCGTTAGCCGACCCAAGCCTAACCGTTACCCAACCGTTACCCAACTCACCCGAGAGCAGCCGCACTAAACCTAAACCTAAACCTAAACCTAAACCTAATATTGCTTTATTAGATAAATCTAATAAAGCCGGCCCAAGCGGCCGGCATTTTGAAAACAGGGTTGGCGACCTCGCCGAAAAAATCGTCGCCGCCTGTTTGCACATTTCAAAATTACCACAAAAACACAACGGCCAAAAATTCAACCCTTTTCAATGGGTCCAATTTCACACAAACAAGAATTATCATCCCGAGGCGATTCTCTATGCGCTCGAGGAAGTGGCAAAACCTTTGTTTTGGAAAGACCAACGGACCGGGCCTTGGCCGTATGCGACAAAGATTATTGAAACCAAAAACGGCAACTATCATGAACGCGACCACATCACCGAGGCCGAACAATTCAAAGACTATTGGATCAGCCCGGAATTAAAAGAGGCCATAAAAAATATTGGACATTAACGAGGAAATAAAAAAAATCACTCTCGAGGCCGTGGCCGACAATACCGCGGCGTCCTATCGGTATGACTTAAAGAGCTTTTGGGCGTGGGCTTATATTACCAAGGGAATTAAAAAGCCCGAATATCCAACCCCGCCCGAAATCATCGAGGCTTATATCATCGAAAACATACAGGGCTTTGACGTTTCCATGGATAAAATCTTGTTGGAGTTTGGTTATAAATCAAAGCCCGGCCGCCTCGCGGTCGCGACGATCCGGCGCCGGGTTGATGCCTTGATTTGGAAACATAAAACCTTAAACCTTGAAAACCCGGCGGCCTCGAGTAAAGTAAAAAAGCTATTCAAAGCCGCCAAGCGCCTTGAATCCAAAAACGGCGCCATTATCCGAAAATCAAAACCAATCACACAGGAAATTTTAACCAAACTTATTCAAAGCATAAAACCCGATAGCTTAATCGGCAAGCGCAACCGGGCCATTTTATCTTTTGGCTTTTATACCGGCGGGCGCCGGCGGTCCGAGATCGCACAGGCCGAGTATAGATTTTTAAGCGAACACCGGGGCGGCTTTCAATATACACTACACCGATCAAAAACAGATCAAGAGGGCGAGGGCCGCGTCAAAGTGCTTTGGCGAAAAAGAGCTTACCCTCTCAAAGCGTGGATAAAGGCGGCAAAGATCAACGACGGCTTTTTGTTTCGACAGATCATCAACGGCACAGTTACCGACCGGGCGATCCATCCCGATTTGGTCAACCAAATCATTAAAGCGCACATTGAGGCAATCGGCCTTGACCCGGCGAAATATAGCGCCCATGGATTAAGGCGCGGCTTTGTCACCACATGCGCTCAACGCGGGGTCCCGGTCTTTGATATTATGGCTTTAACCGACCATAAAGACTTGCGCATGGTCCAACGCTATTATGACGAGGGCCAAAGCGACCAAAACAAGGGGGCAAGATTATGATACCTACACAACCGAGTTTAAGCGGGAAATATATCAAGCAATTTATGTGGCAAACCTTTAGAGCTTTGCACCCGCAACATAATAAATACCCATTTAAAGACATGGAGCGCGCCGAATGGTCCAAGGGCGACGAGTTCGAGGGAACCGAGTTTGAACACAACGACCATTTGATCCAAGCGTTTTACATGCGGCAATCGTTAAGACATTTCGGCATTAAAATTGACGGCGCCAACGCAACCACACCGCCCGGCGGTTGGTGTGTCGCTTGCGGCCGCGTCCCGGTTGACATGCCAAGGACCTACACTTGCAATGAATGTCTTGAAAGAATGAAACCAACAGAACAAAAGGGGGCGGAAAATGATTAATCAATATGGATGCGTGAAATGTCAAAAGACCCATTACGAGGACGAGAAAATTTATAATAAGCACATTATGAGCCAAAGCAAACACGGAATAACGGCCGGCCCGGATCACCGGGCGAAACCCTATCCCGAACCGATGTTCCAAGGCGACAACTTGGTCGATCCCGAATTGGCGCGGATTATTTCAAAAATTGAATGGCACGAAAACCAACTCGCCGGCCTATACCCAAAACGCGCCGGCCGGGTTGAATATAGCGCCACATCAAGAAAGCCGGTCCGGGGTTGGTGTGTCGCATGCGGCAAAAACGAGGTTAGTATAACAAGCGGCTATGATACATGCCAAAGTTGTATCCAAAACATTTAAATTTGGGGGTAAAATGGAAATCACAAGAAAGCGACTTTGGAAAATACTACACCAAAAGGCGGCGTGTCCCTATTTCGCGGCTATGTGTTGGTGTGTTGACTCTAAACCGCGATGCCAACACGCGGAAAACAAACAAGCAAAAAGCTATGGCGGCGAATGTAATGAGGAAAACTGCCCGCTATATAAAATTAACAAGTAACGCTCGAAAGGTATAAACCATGCGAATTGAACTAAAAGAAATAACAATCGACGAACCGGAAAAAACCGTCAAGGCAATAAGGCTCGAGTTTTCCAATAAGACAAATATTGCGGTTGGAATTGAAAAGCCATACGACCGCCGGGCCGTTTCGTTTGCCTTGGTTAAATTGGCCAATCAACTTTTAAGGGCGGACGGAAAACCAAGCCCGCCGAAAGGGCGTTTTTCCCATGGCTAAAATGAAAATTGCAAAATGCCCGGCGTGTCACTATTCAATACACCCAAGCTATTTGGTTTTAGCGGCCGAAAACTTCCCTTGTCCGCGATGTCAAAAACGCCGGATCAGTCAATTTGATGTTTTCAACAGACTCGGAGGCTAATAATGCGAAAAGAGCTTATCGACAGACTGAAAGATTTAAATATGCGTATCCATTGCAAAGGATTTTCTTGGCAACATGAAGATTTTTTCACTTTGCAAGAGGCATTACCATTAATTGTGGGTGGTTTTGGCGACGCTTCCGACTCCATTGAACAGTCGGTTAACCATCAAAAAACCGACCATCAAAAAAGGCAAAAAAAGTGGAAAAAAACGAAAAAACAAAAATCAAAAACCATAAAAACGCGGACGAGATAGACCCGGCAACAAAGCCACGCCGGCCGGCAATCAAGGACCGTCATAAGATAGAATTTGAACGGATCGGGAAAAATGGGCCAAAAAGGGCCGCAAACCCGCTACAATTAACGATCGGCGATTGGGCAAGGCGCACTTTTCCCAATCAAGACGAATCGGGTATAATTGCGCACTTAAAAAAGGAAGTTTTGGAACTCGAGGCGACGATCCCGGACAAGACCCTCGAGCGATCAGCGAACGAAACGGCGGATTGTGCCATTTTACTTTTTGGACTCGCCGACCTCGTCGGATTTGACTTATTGGGCGAGGTTATTAAAAAACACGAAATCAATAAGACCCGGATTTGGGGCGAGCCGGACGCCAACGGCGTTATCGAACATATACCCGAGCCGTGTAAAACATGCAACGGCAAGGGTTATTTGCCGGCGCCGGACGGTTGGGCGATTTGCCGGGACTGTCAACCAACAAAGCGGCATGGCTGTAAATTTTGCGCACACTTGGCGTTTTGTGTGTGTGACGACTAAAAGGGGGCGGAAATGAGCAAAACAGGGATTGAGCTAATTGCAGACGAGAGAAAAAGACAAGTTGAAGTTGAGGGATGGACAGCCGAACACGACGCGGGCCACGAAACGCCATGCTTGGCCGTTGCCGGCGCTTGTTATGCCTTGGACATCGCCGGACACCACGCCGGCGCGCATAATAGTTGGCAATATCAATATATAGAGGCCGCGGGCCGTCTTTGGCCCTTTGATATGGAATATTTTAAGCCAACAGCAATAGACCCAATACGCCAACTTGTAAAAGCCGGCGCCCTAATAGCCGCGGAAATTGACCGAATCCAAAATCAAGGGAGGTAATTTAAATGGCTAAAAACGATAAATCACAAATGACACTTAAAGAAGTAGTTGACGCAAAATTGGCGGCCGAGGCGACGATCCGAAATTCAATTGAAATGGCGCTAAAGAGATTTAGAGGCCGGACCGGATTAAGCGCCAACTCGGTTAATGTTTTTCTTGCCGATGTCACGCCAATGGGAAAAGACAACCGCGAATATGTAATTGACAGCGTCAACTTAGAGGTTATGATTAACGATCGTTTATTCTTGTGAAAGGGGGACCCATGGACACAAAAGGTTGGATAATTTTAATTATTATCGGATTCGCAATATTGCTTTTTAGGGATTTAGTTATCCGGGCGGCAACCAAGGAAAGCCGGACGGAAAAGCTATATTGCAACACGCCTTTAAGGCGAGGGCCACACGCCAACCGAAAAATAATAATGACAATCCCGCAAGGCTCCACAGTTGAGGTTATTAAACAAAAGGGCTTTTGGGTTAAGATCATATATCGGCGCCCAACGGCCGACTATATAGGTTGGGCCACATCGCTTGCAATGCGGCCAACAAGGGAAATATAAATGGAAAATAACGATTTTATTATATTCGGTTGGGATGCGATCGCCGACGTTTTCAAGGTGTCCAAACAAACCATGATTAAAAGAAAAGACGAGTTGATGGAATATGGCGCCATTTTTTATCAATATAAGGGCCGACCGCCAAGGCGCGTGGTTTGTGCCTTTCCATCAATGTTGAAAACGTGGGCCGGAACCAAAACAACAAAAGGCAACATTTTTTAAAAAAGATGATTTTTTTACTCTCTGAATTGACTCTCTGAATTGACTCTCTGAATTGACTCTCTGAATTGACTTTGACAAGGTCGAGGCGTTTAACTACTATCCCGCATTATGCCAAACAAACCGCCTCGACCATGCAAAGCGCCGGCATGTCCTAACACCACAACAGATAAAACCGGCTTTTGCAAAGACCATGAACACTTTGCAAAGAGGGCCAAGGCCGAATATGAAAGCCGCCGCCCGGCGTCACATATTCGAGGCTACGATCACAAATGGCGAAAGTATCGCCTATCCTATCTTAAACAATTCCCATTATGTAAACAATGCGAGCAATCCGGCCATGTCACAGCCGCAACGGTTGTGGATCACATAAAGCCACACCGGGACGACACGGTTTTGTTTTGGGATAAATCTAACCATCAGCCATTATGTAAAGATTGCCATGACCGAAAGACCGCCGCCGAGGTCCGGGGACCGGACGGCCGGTTTAAAGCCCGGCCATATAGAGGGGGGGCGTCTAAATCTCTACATGGCTTTGATTGTAAAC
>Ga0180433_10011963_pt1 | contig 10205 bp, 13 predicted proteins | sample SS_ome_8_FD_132980 | JGI IMG/M metagenome (GOLD analysis project Ga0180433, IMG submission 132980) | Hypersaline lake sediment archaeal communities from the Salton Sea, California, USA - SS_1_D_1 metaG | ecosystem: Environmental > Aquatic > Non-marine Saline and Alkaline > Hypersaline >...
AATTGGAGTGATGATCCTGAGTATATGGATTGGTACGAAAACTACTTCAGAAAAGTCACCTGCAAAGTAACGCAGAAAGAATTTGAAAAGGCAAAAGAGTATGAAGATTTTGCCATTGTTACCGAATCTGCATTTGACAATAAAGAGGTTGCCTTGATTTTTAAGCCAAGGAGAGAATGGCCAAAGTTCTTTAATTTCCTGAAGCTTTATAAATAAGAAATGCCACCATGACTCAATGGTAGAGTACCATCTTGGTAAGATGGAAATTGTGGGTCCGATTCCCACTGGTGGCTCCAAATTTAGTGGTGAAGATTATGAAACCTAAGATGGAATTGTTTATAACTGATGACAACTACAGACTTGTGGAGAGAGCTAGAAGTATTTTATCTGCAAGTGGAATGAGAAAAGAGGCAAAAGAGATTCATCAAAGGGCAACGGCTTTTGGTTACGATCTTTTTATAGTGTTGCAGTTGCTTAAAGAGTATATGAATATTTGATTGGAGAAGTTATGAAAAAGATAGGATGTTTTCTGATTAGTGTTTTAGTTTTTTTGGGTGCATTCTTAGCTTTTATTTCGTGGCTTACCAATCAGACTTCGTGAAAAACAAGTGCCACCTTGGCTCAATTGGTAGAGCGCCACTCTTGTAAAGTGGATGTTGGGGGTTCAAGTCCCTCAGGTGGCTCCAAATTTAGAAAAGAGGCAAGATGCTTAGTATTCTTCTTTCGATGAGTAACGCACGTTAGCTACCAAATTTACTTTTGGTTTAGTTTATACATGCTTATTTATTCGAAAGGGAGTATTAAGATGAAAGCGATTATTGAGATCCGCTCAGGTGAAGGTGGTAAAGATGCGAAGTTGTTTATTGTTGATATGATGAAGATGTACGTTAAGTATTGTGAGAAGAAAAAGATATCCTTTGACGTTCTTCATATTGGCGACTCAGAAATAACAATAGAGGTTGAAGGAAACATTGATAATTTGGTTAAGTATGAGCCTGGAGTTCATAGAGTTCAAAGAGTTCCACCGACAGAATCAAAAGGACGAAGACAGAGTTCGACAATAACGGTAGCTATTCTTCCTTTATCTAAGAGTTCGTTTGATTTAAATATGTCAGAAGTGCGAATTGAAACGTTTAGGGGTCAAGGTCCAGGAGGTCAGCATAGAAATACGTCAGATACTGGAATTAAGGCGATACACGAGCCTACAAAGACGATTGCTGTATGTTCCAAGGGTCGTTCGCAGCATAGAAACAAACAGATTGCTTTAGATCTTTTGAGAGCTCGGTTAGAAAAGGTCAATGTTGAGAACTGCAACAATCAAAAGCAAGGAGCAAGAAAGAGTCAAATTGGTTGTTCTGGAAGAGCTGAGAAAACTAGAACATACAATTTTATCGAAAACCGCGTAAAGGATACTAGACTAAAAAAGCCCTTATATTCACTAGATAAAGTGATGCAGGGAAGTTTAGATAAGATTTACGACAAGATAGCATAAATTTAAATATGGGCGATTGACGCAATTGGTTAGCGTGTCAGATTTACATTCTGAAAGTTGGGGGTTCGAGTCCCTCATCGCCCACCATATTTTAAAGGAATCAGCAATGGTAGAATTAAAACCTGTGAAGATAGAAATGACTCCAGAAGAAGAGCGTTGGTTAGAAGAAGTTCGCGAAAATATGTCGGTATTTTTAAAAAAGGTAGAAGAGGCTCATATTTGCGCTGGAGAAAGTAAGTTGATATTTAAGTAGCTTGGTCACCATATGTGGATGGAGTTCTAGAATTGTCATTAGTCACTTGTGGTGGTTTCAGTCTTTTATTTTGTTTTATTGTGTGTACTTTTTTATTTTTTTTGTATTAAGGAGGAACAAAGATGCCAAGACAAGATGGAACAGGACCAACGGGAAAAGGACCTATGACAGGAAGAGGTGTGGGACCCTGTAATACTGGTAGAGGAACAGGAACGGGTAGAGGTATGGGTAGAGGAACAGGAGCAGGAAGAGGAAGAGGAACAGGAGCAGGAAGAGGTATGGGTAGAGGAAGAGGATAGTTGATGTGGGCGTTTAGCTCAGTTGGTTAGAGCGCTTGAATGACATTCAAGAGGTCGCAGGTTCGAATCCTGCATCGCCCACCAAGAAATAGTTGTTGACTTTTTGGTAAGGAGAAGTATAATGTTTAGGTTTAGTCGATGTCAAACTTATAGTGAGCAGTGCGTGTTTCGATGTAAGTAATTAGGAAAGGAGGATTCTTGAAATGAAAAAGGTATTATTGCTTAATCTCTCAGAAGAAGTGCTTGGTGTTATAACTTGGATAGATGCTGTAAAGAAAATTGTTCGTGGTGTTGCTCGTAAACCGTACGGACATACAGAGGAATATGAAATTACCACCTCTAGTGGTGTATTTAGACTTCCAACGGCCATTGTCTTAGTTGAATATAAAAACATCCCATATAAGAATGCTCCATTAACTCCGGAGAATCTCTTAAAGCGGGATAATAACGAATGCCAATATTGCGGGAAAAAGCTTTCAAGAAGTTCTCTTACTATGGATCATGTTTTTCCAGAATGTCGTGGAGGAAAGAAAACTTGGAAAAATATTGTTGCCGCTTGTAAATCATGTAACAACAAAAAAGACAATAGAACTCCTGCGGAAGCAAATATGAAATTAAGAAAGAAGCCTAAAGTTCCGACTAGACTTATTCTTCTTATGACTATTTCAGAAGTAGAGAATAAAAGATCATGGGATAGATGGTTTAAGAATGCTATTCCGGCTTGATTTCTGAAATTTTAATACTACTAATCCCCTGTCTTAAATGATGGGGGATTTTTTTGCAAATAAAATAAAAATTATATGTTTTTTTTAATTATTGTAATTATAATCTAGTATTGAGTTTATTTTGAAAAAGGCAAATATAATGACAAATAAAATAATAGAGTTTGTTCAGGCTAAGAAAGAAATAACTTCTAATAAACTATATGTTTTTCATTGGCCGTCAGATTATGGTGGTGCTGATACAAAGTTAGATCATACACTTTCGATTCTTTCGAAGTTTATGGATATAGTTTGCATTCCAAATGATTATCGTCAATTACAACAGGAAAATTGGATTGAAAGTCTTGGGTCTCGTGGGATTAAAACTATGTCACGAGAAGAGTTTATAGCACTTCCCGATAGTCTTGATGGACATGCTATTGCTTTTTCTAATGGGTCTTTTGTTTCTCGATTAAATCTTTGTAGTTTGGCTAAATCAAAAGGCTTAAAGGTATATTGGGGAAATGAGATGATGTGGCATTTTCCTGGAGAACTTGAGCAAATAAAGGCAGGTAATATTGATGTTGTTCTTTATACTTCTAAATTTAATAGGAAGACTTTAGAGCCGGGATATCTTAATGCTAATCCTAAAGTTGAATCTTATATCGTCGGAAATTACATTGATCCCGATAGATTCCCATACAAAGAGAGACAGCCAAAGAACAATCTTACAATAGGTAGACTTTCAAGGGCTGACACAGAAAAATATTCTTGTGATCTTCCAATATTTTATGAGTCTTTAGGTTTAAAAAATGCAAAATACAGAATTATGGCATGGAATAAAAGAGTTGCCAAGATGTATGATTGGCATTATTTTGGAGACGAATGGGATCTTCTTCCTCCAAATAAAGAATCTGCATTGGATTTTCTTTACAGTTTGGATTTGTTTGTTTATAAGTTGGGTCATAAATTTAAAGAATCCTGGGGTAGATCAACGGTAGAGGCGATGTTGACGGGTTGTATTCCGATTGTTCCTTCTGGTCATAATTTTGAAGAATTTATCATACAAGAAAAAACTGGGTTTATGTGTGATACTTATGAAGACTATCGAAATGTTTGCATAGAACTTCAAAATAATTCTCGAAAAAGATATGCGATTTCAAAACAAGCAAGTGTTTATGCGTCTTCCGTTCTCTGCAATAAAGAAAAACATGAAAAAATTTGGAGGAGTGTGTTTAATGTTTGGTAATTATTGTTGGTGGAGTATTGGTGATGGAATGCACGGCAGAATGCTTAAAGGCACTGTCAAGTCTATGAGAAAGCATAATATAGAGGGAGATATTCATTTATGGACGGACCAAAATGAGGTAGAGGGTGCTACTGTCCATCATATTGGTACTAATTCATTCGATAAAAAACATTATTTGTTTAAACTTCGGTTTCTAAGAGATTATGTTCAAAAATTACCATATGATTATTTTATTTTTTTTGATGCTGACACATACTTTGTTCGTCAGCTTCCGTATAGTCCTTTAATGATGATGCAAGGGTCTCCAGTACATAGTTTTCTTGAAAGTTATACTTCACATCCAAAAAATAAAAGATTTGATTGGTGGGATTGTTGGCTAACCAAATACGAGCAGTTAATGAGAGATAGAGGGGTAATTAGTCGTAGAATATACAACGTTAATGCTGGATTATGGATAGTTCAAAAAGAAGCGGTAATGACTTTTTATAATTTATGTGACGATTTCTGGAGATATTGTGAATCTCAAGGGATTTTGTTTACAGAAGAAGCTCCGTTAGCTTATGCGACACATATGCTTTGTGGAGATGCAGAAGCACATACGTTAATTAATTTTACTGATATGTGGGTATCTGATTGGACAGGAAATTTTGACAATAGACTTCCGGATGGCTCGGCGTGGCATTTTACAGATTATTTTACAGGAGAGAGAACGCAAGTCAACCCTGCAATCGTTCATTGCATGAGAAGTAAGGGAGTTCTCTCTAAAATAGGAGAATAAAATGGAAGATGTAAGAATTACGCCAAAGCAGCTTAAGAATATTCGTCATGCTCTTGGTGGAGAAATCAGAGAGAACCCATATAGAAATCATTACTGCACTAGTGAGCTGTGCAAAAGTTGGGAAGAGTTGGTAGAGATTGGTTTTGCAACAAAGCGAGATATGGGGGAACTTGGAGGTATTATATATTTCGTAACAGAGAAAGCTATTAAGACTCTACGATAATAAAGATGTTAAGTGAGGACATGTTTGATGGTGATGCCTGATATGAAGAAATTAGAACATTTGTATGTAGGTCATGTTAAAGATTGGCATGACTTAGAGAGCATTAATACTAAAATTCCTATAGTAGAACAAATTAAAAAAGGCTCTGATAAGACAACAGTGTTCGCTCCTTTTATGGGGGAATTTGGCTTCTTTATCAATACATATTTGCGATTTGTTCACTATTTTAAGGCTCCTAAAAAGATTGTTTGTTGTAGAATAGGGGAGGAGTCATTGTTTCCTTCTGCTGATGAATTCTTTTATGATTGGGATGATTTTAGAGATGATAAGGATAAGTTAGGTGCAAATATTCCAGTAAGGGATGATCAGTATAGAAAAATTCGTGCGGATCTTAAACGTAGATTCCCCAAATGTCATATACAGGAAGTCGGACATGAAATTTCTTATCGATTCACTCAGTTCATGCCAATCTCAATAAGTCACTTTTGTGAAGATATCAAATGTGATGTTGTGATAGGTCCTCGTAACAGAGCAAGAGATAGACAAAGAAACTACCCGAAAGAAAATTGGCAGAAAATAGTAGATGCTCTTACTTCTAAAGGGTATTCTGTGGGGGTAGTTGGACAAAAGGAAACATCTTACGACCTAAATGGAGTGAGTCAATATAGTTGGAGTCATGATCGCCCTATTGATTCTATGTTGAGTATGATGAATAATTGTAAGCTATTTATAGGCACCGATACGGGAACATCTCATGTAGCTACTATGTGCGGGTGTCCTATGGCTATTTTTAGAAAGAAAGACTGGAGTACGGATTTTGTTCCTTATATGAAGCAGCAAAACGATAATCTCTTATTTATTCCTAATGGATGGGATTCTTACAAGCCTGTTTTAGATGCTGCAATAAAACATCTTACGTTTAAAACTGATAGAATTGTAAAAAAAGAGATAAAGAAGAAGATATGTCTTCATATTCCAATTCATATTTCTAACGCTGAACATCATAAGATGTTTTTAGAAAAGAAGAATCTTTTTCAAGATTTAATAAAGATGGACATCGATGTTGTCTTCACTTTAGATAAATGCGAAGATGGGCTAGATCTTTCAGATGTTCCCGTTATTGATATGAGAAATGAAGGAGAGCCTACAGGGATAGTTAGGGTTACTAAAAGAGCAATATCTTATTTCAAGGAGAGATATGGTGATGATTGCTTTATGATGCGTACGGGTCAAGATGTAAAGATTGATCTAGAGGGGATATGGAACCATATTAATTGGCTAAAAAATAAGAGTTTCGACGATACTTTTCTTGCTGGTTCTACGGATAGACATAACGACATCTTTGAGGTTTTGAAGGAGGTCGGAATCAATGAGGATAAGAGAGTTTATGAGTTTATTCAGGGTAATTTTATGTCTGCTCCGATAAAGGTATGGGATAAGTATTACAATAATCTTCCTCCTTCTGTTGTTCATTATAAAGACGATTCTTGCATGTCGTTTATGCTCGAAAATGATAGAGGGAAACTGGAGAAAATTAAGTCATTTTGGGATCATTCTCCTACAGGATATTTTAATAAACATGTTATTCGCGGAGAAACCTTAGAGTCTCTATATAAAAAGGAGAAATCTAAAGCTTCAGATGTAAAAAGCTTATTAAATATTTACGAAAAATATGCAAAAAAATGTGATTCGATTACTGAATTCAGAAGGGGAAACAATCCAACTTCTTTATGTTTCGCGGCAAGGAGACCTAAAAAGCTTAGGTTGTACAATGAGAGTGGTTTTGTTTTCGAAAAGGAAATTAAAATTGCATTGAAAGATTGTGATTATATATCGGATAAATCAAGAAGTCTAACGATTGAGATCGATGAAACAGATTTGCTTCATTTAGATACTAAACACAACTATGATCGAGTAATGTCTGAATTAAAGAGACATCATTCTAAAGTGAAAAAATATATTTTAATACATGACTATCATACTTTTGGGAACAAGGGAGATGATGGTCGCTCTCCTGGAATTAAAAAGGCAGTTTCGGATTTTATAAGTTGGAGCGGTAATGAGTGGAGTATTGCCGAGGAACATCAATCTAGTAATGGGTTAGTTGTTCTTAAAAGAATAGCTAGCAAGAAAAAGCCAACCACTAAAAAGTATGCAATGTTTATTTATAGATATCATGCCAAAAAGGAAGATAAAGAAAAAGAAAAATATCTTGACGAATTTGTAAGGCTTTATAGTAATTTTGTCGAGAAAGAGCAAAAAAATATGCCAGCGTATTTGATTGTCGATAATAGCCCTAAAGGTGTCGTTGACAGATTGAGAGCTAAGTATTCTGATTTCTTTCAGATTATTATTGTCAATTCTAAAGAACAAAAAGAACGTTTAGATTCAGGTAAACCATGCTCTCCGCAAAGATATACTTTCTACATCTCAAGTATGCAGATAGTTAAGAAATATGCTGATGATGATACGATTGTTTTCTTTTGCGAAGACGATTATCTTTACAGACCTGACGCCTTTGAGAAGACTTGTAGTTTCTTATTGAATCATCCAAGTGATTTTGTTTCAATGTATGATCATCCAGATAGATATGCAGATAGCATTCGTTTAAAGGAAATGTCAAAATACAAAAAATATAAATTAGAACTCCTTTGGGAGGCTTCTCACCATTGGAGAACAAGTATATCGACTTGTCACAGTTTTGTGACAACAAAGAAAGCTCTTAAATTAAATGCTCAGTTCACACTTAGAGCAAATACGGAACTCAGAGATCATGTTATGTGGTGTGAAATTTGGAATTTGGGAAAGTCTAAGTTGTATGGTTCTGTTCCTGGATTAGCTTCACATCGACAAGGTCCTCATTTAGATGATTGGAATTGGGATGTTTGAAGATATACCTGAGAATAAAACCAAAATTTTTGTTACGGGACCAGAAAGGTCTGGAACGAGAATTACTGCACATATTCTTTCTGAAATTCTTGGATTAGAATATATAGATGAAGGATTTCCTCACTGCAAAGCTCATAACAATTGGAAAGAAACTATCATTTCAAGAGACAGATTCGTTTTACAATGTCCGAGGCATGCGTGTCGATGTCATCATTTTTGTTTTGATGATTCTGTAATGGTTGTTTTTTGTAGAAGAGATATTGATGAGATAATAAAATCGCAAAAAAGAATTGGATGGAAAGCTTCTTCAGACGAGATAAAGAGATATAAAGATAATTTTCCTTTGTATTTTAAAGAAAATGAAAAATTGAAAGATTTGCACATTAATGAACTTAAGTATTATGTTTGGGATAATTTGCAAAAGATGGTTCTTCCGTTAGGTTCTTGGTATGATTGCGAATATAAAAATTTAAAGAATAATTCTTTGTTTTTGACCAAAGAAAATCGCAAGAATTTTAAATGGAATCAATGGAATAGATCAAAAGAAAGATAGAATGCTTTATTATACATTTGCTGAAATTCTGAAGACTGTGTGCTTAGAGCGAGACCCGAAGGAGATTCTGGAATGGGGTCCAGGCAAATCAACATATATAATGTCTGAATGTTGTCCAGATGCGAAGATTTTATCTATAGAACATAATGCGAAGTATTATCAAAAAATATTGTCGAATGTAAAGTCTCCGAATGTAGACCTCAAACATATACCTCGTCCGCATCAAAACACGGGGAATGGTTTTGGTTACGTTTGCTATCCTGTTCGGGAAATGATTAAAGAACAAGGTGAAGTTAACGAAAAATTTGATTTGATTTTTGTAGATGGTAGATCTCGGTGTGATTGTTTGACTATAGCGTTCTTGCTTATAAAAGAAGATGGAATAGTAATCCTGCATGATTCGCAGAGAAAACGTTACCAAGATGGAATAGATCTTTTCCCGTTTGTATTTAGAGACGAAAATAGAGATCAAACGGCCGTAATGTCAAAATCGCAAATAGAATTTTCTTCTTTTTCGCTTAGGGGAAAAAAGGGAGAATGATGTGATTGAATGTAGTTTCTTACCCAAAAAAATAAAATGGGAAGGATTATGTCAAATTTCAAATGTGGCTGGCAATGCATCGGTCATAGAGGAACATACTAGATTTGTTAGACATTTGTCTGGAAATTTAGTTGGAGTTCATGGTATTTGGCCTAAATTGAAGTTTTGGGGAGGTGCAGGAAATAGAGCTCAAAGCTATACTAAACCAACTCATCATCTTGACAACGTTGAAGAGAAGTGTAAAGAGTTAGGGATTAACTTTTTACAATGTAAAAGGTTTATGTTTTCTGGTGCTCAATATAATATGGGTCTTAACTTTGCTCATGAGAATTTTAAGGATATAGATACTATTCTTTGGCTAGAGGGTGATGAATGCTTAAATTTGACTTATTTTGATGTATATAAGGACGTTGTTGATGATCTTAAGAGGAAAGGCTATGATGCTCTTATTTTTCCCGATTTAATAGAGTTAGGTCCAAACAGAAAGTGGTTTATGGCTTGGCAGACAAATCAAGGATTCTTTTTCAACAATGGTATTCATGCAATAAAAGGGACGGCCTTTGATGGTCAACAGAAAATCTCTACGAAGGGATTAAAAATTATAACTTCAAAAGAGATTGGTCTTGATGAAATGGTAAATGTAGTTCATCTTCATATTTTTAAATTGTATGGATTGTGTAGAGTAAAGAATAATTTGTGGCATGGTGGAAATAAAGTTCTTTCTTATGATAGAGATATAGGAGATGATCTATATTTGAATTTTTTATATGACAATCTTGATATAAAAAATGTAGATAGAAAAGATAAAGTTGATGGATATATTGGTAGTACTATTTATAATAAATGATTTTTAATATTTTTCTTATATTTTATATTATTATAGTTGTTTTGTCTTAAATGCTTCGGAGAACAATAATGAAGATTGTTTTAATATATTTACCCCATCCTTACTTAAACCAACCAGATGCGCAAGCACCTATGGGATTACTGTATTTAGCCGCAATACTTGAACAAAATGGTTATAAAGTAGAAGTAAAAAATTATTCTTCGTATTTAACCCATGAAGCAATTGCTGATTTACCAGAAGCCGATTTCTACGGAATAAGTGTAACGACATATCGAATGTTTTGTTATAAAGTATAATATTACTTCATTGTTTATTTATAATATCTCTTCCTTGTAAAGGGAAAATATGAAGCTAAACTCATTAGATAAAAATCAAAAGGA
>Ga0180433_10011964_pt1 | contig 10204 bp, 6 predicted proteins | sample SS_ome_8_FD_132980 | JGI IMG/M metagenome (GOLD analysis project Ga0180433, IMG submission 132980) | Hypersaline lake sediment archaeal communities from the Salton Sea, California, USA - SS_1_D_1 metaG | ecosystem: Environmental > Aquatic > Non-marine Saline and Alkaline > Hypersaline > Sediment...
ATATATTAAGGAAATACACTCTTGCCTGTCGCATACTGCTGAAAAGTCCTTCAGGGATGAAAACCTTTCCAATGGGTTTACTTTCATCTTCAAGCCATATAGTCCTGTCCTGATCCATCCTGTACAAACGGTCATAAATCATATTCTCAAACTGAACAACAGAAGGTTGGGGAGGCAATCCTATTCCTCCGAAAGCAGAGCCCCTGTGATTAGCCAGTCCTTCCAAATCAATAACCTGTTCACCATGTTCTGCTAAAGCATGTAATAATTCTGTTTTACCACTCCCAGTATAACCTCCAATGATATTCAGGTTAAAAGGATGATCAAAAAAACTGATTATATGATTCCTGAGAGCTTTGTATCCTCCCTTTATCTGGTAAACCTTCTGAAATCCTCTTTTATCAATATACTCTGCAAAAGCTTTGCTGCGCATACCACCACGCCAGCAATACACTCCTATCTTACCTGAAGGAGCGTTCTTCTTCGATTCTTCATAATAATAATCCAGCTTACTACCTGCAAGATCATATCCCAGAATCATTGCTTCGTCAGTTGATCCCTGCTTGTAAACAGTTCCAACTTCAGCCCTCTCCTTATCAGAAAATAACGGGATATTTATAGAACCCTGGACATGCCCTTTTGTAAACTCCCCGGGGGAACGTACATCGATCAGGGGTATGTCTGAATAACTACTAAAATACTTTTCTGCCGATATTTCACAGATCATCTGTTATTCCTCCTTCAGGGTTTGCATACATTATCCCGATACGCTTCGCTATCGGGATTCGTGCCTGCCGCAGGCAGGAGCTCGTCTAAATAATTTTTATTCGTCTGAGACTTTTTAAATCACAGACTCACTTAAAAAATCCCGAAAGTTAATAAAACTTCCGGGATTGCGGGAAAACTACCAAAAAACACCTGTCAACCCTCTCTGCTTTACACGCCTGGTAATTCTTTCCAAACATGTTACTTCTTCACTATATTTATAACGGTAATGTCCGAAATATTATTGTTCTACTATATAAATAATAAAAAGCTGTATTATATTAGCTATTTGAAGTTTGGAGTTTGAAGTTTGAAGTTTGAAGTTTGCCTAGGGGAGGTCAGGAGGCGTAAGTTTCTTCTTCAAATATTGCCCTGTATATGACTTCCTGCATTTTATTATCTCTTCCGGTGTTCCCTCAAAAACAACAGAACCACCCTTCTCACCGCCTTCAGGCCCCAGGTCAATGATCCAGTCAGCAGATTTGATAACTTCAGGATTATGTTCAATGATAATGATCGTATGCCCCCTTTTTACCAGCGCATTCATAGCAGAAAGGAGCTTGTTAATATCATGAAAATGAAGTCCTGTTGTCGGCTCATCAAAAATAAATAATGACGGTTTATCTCTTTCCCTGCTGAGAAAAAATGCAAGTTTGACTCTCTGGCTTTCCCCACCGCTGAGAGTGCTCGAAGACTGACCGAGCTTAATATACCCCAGCCCCACATCAGAAAGATATTTTAACTTCTTCATAATCTTTTTCTCTGTACTGTCCGTGCCCGAAAAAAAATCTATTGCCTCATCAACAGTCATCTCCAGAACTTCATATATATTTTTTTCTTTATAATTCACTTCCAGGATATCCTGTTTGAAACGTTTTCCTTTACAGTTATCACAAACAAGCTCCACATCCGCCATAAACTGCATCTCCACTTTTATTATTCCCTCTCCCTGGCACTCCTCACACCTGCCACCATCAACATTAAAAGAAAAATGTGAAGCCTTGTATCCGTTATATTTCGATAATTGCTGGTCAGCAAAAAGTTTCCTTATTTCATCATAAGCTTTCAGATAGGTCACCGGATTCGACCGGGAAGACCTTCCAATGGGATCCTGGTCAACCATCTCAACACCGGAGATCAGATGAATGTCCCCCTTTACTGTGTCGGCACTCCCGGGCTTAAGATTATACGTACCGAACATCCTTGCAAGTATGGGATATAATATCCCGTTTACAAGGGATGACTTTCCGGAACCACTCACGCCGGTGACAACAGTAATAATTTCAAGAGGGAATTTCACATTCAGGTTTTTAAGATTATTCTCTCTTGCTCCGATAACTTCAATATAATTCTTCCATTTCCTTCTTATATCCGGAACGGGAATTTTTTTTTCTCCTTTAAGATATGATGTTGTAAGGCTTTTACTGCTTGTCATCAGCTCTTTATGGGTTCCCTTGAATACGATCTCTCCTCCAAGCCTGCCTGCATAGGGACCGATATCTATTATTTCCTGTGCCGACCTGATAATATCCTCATCATGTTCCACCACGATCACCGTATTCCCTATCTGCTGCAACTCCTGAAGAACACTGATCAGCCTGTGTGTATCCCTGGGATGCAATCCTATGCTCGGCTCATCAAGGATATACAAAGATCCCACCAGGCTGCTCCCCAGGGAAACGGAAAGGTTAACCCTCTGTGATTCACCACCTGACAGGCTGGAAGATAACCTGTTCAATGTCAGGTATTCAAGTCCTACATTTATCAGAAAATCCAGCCTTGTCTTTATTTCAATGATCAGGCGTTCAGCAATAGTGTATTCATGTTCCTGCAATTTCAGCTTCTCAATAAAAGACCTTAATCCTGATAAAGGCATGGTAACAAGGTCCTGTATTGCCATGCCTCCTACCTTCACGTAAAAAGCTTCTTTCTTCAATCTGGTACCATTACATTCGGGGCACGTGGTCTTTCCCCGGTAACGGGCAAGCATCACACGGTATTGTATCTTGTAATTCTTTTTATCCAGATACCTGAAAAACCTGTTCAGTCCGTAAAAATATTTATTCCCGGTCCAAAGGAGCTGCTTATGCTCTTCAGATAATTCATAATAAGGCTTATGTATGGGAAAATCAAAATATTGGGCATTGTAAATGAGCCTGTCTTTCCATTTCCTCATTTTCTCGCCCTTCCAGCATGCTATCGCATCATCATAAACAGACAGCCCTTTATTCGGTATGACCGCATCCTCATCAATACCTATGATCTTTCCAAATCCTTCGCATTCGGGGCATGCGCCGACAGGACTGTTAAAACTGAAGGTATGTACCGACGGCTCTTCAAAAAGCATACCGTCAGCCTCGAACCTGTTGGAAAATTTCTCCCTGGTGTTTTTTCTCTCCCCTGACAATTCTATTATACATATCCCATTTCCTTCATAAAATGCTGTCTGAACAGAATCCGCTATCCGGGCTTCCATATCAGTGCTTCTCTTTACCCTGATCCTGTCAATAACAATATTGAGATCTTTAATATTATTGTAATGACCTGATTCATTTATGACATCACTGATCTTTTTTGTTTTACCATTAATATTAATACGTGCAAAACCCTGCTTTGCCAGCATATCCAGCTTTTTCCCCGGGAAACCGTCTTCATCATGCAAAACCGGCGATAATATCATTACCTGCGTACCTTCTTTTTGCGAAAGTATATAATCAGTCACATCAGATACGCTATGTTTTTTCACCTGATTACCAGACACTGGTGAAAAAGTTTTTCCTATACGGGCAAACAAAAGTTTCAGATAATCGTATAACTCTGTAGAAGTCCCGACCGTTGAACGTGGATTTCGGGTATTTACCTTTTGTTCGATAGCAATAGCAGGAGGAATACCGGTGACAAATTCAACATCAGGTTTGCTGATCCTGCCGAGGAACTGGCGTGCATAAGCGGAAAGGCTTTCCACATATCTCCGCTGCCCTTCGGCATACAAGGTGTCAAAAGCAAGAGAAGATTTACCGGAACCGGATAAACCTGTTATTACTATTAATTTGTCACGGGGAATGGAAATATCAATATTTTTCAGGTTATTTACCTTTGCCCCTTTGACGTGTATAACATTATTATCTAAACCTTTACGGTTTGGCATAATTGTTGCTGAATATTTTTTATAAAATAATTGCATAAAAATACAATAATTTTTATGTAATTGCGTTTACTATGTAATTGCGAATATTTTGTTTTAAATAAAAAAAGGAGGATTGCTTATCGGGAAATATTTACCTTTCTTTTAATAAGATAAAAAGGAGGTGATCATGAAAACTCATAATCTCCCGGATTATGATCTCGTAAAGCAATTTCAGGCAGGAAATCAATCCGCAATTGAAAGGCTTATCCACAGGCACAAAAACCGTGTCTATTCCTATATCCTTCTGACAGTCAGAGACCCCGATCTTGCAGAAGATTTTTTTCAGGATACTTTTATCAAGGTTATTAAATCCCTGAAGGAAGGTAATTATTGCCACCAGGGGAAATTCGTTTCCTGGGTATTGCGTATTGCACATAACCTGATCATAGACTATTTCCGTCAATGCAGTAAGCAACAGACATATTCAACAGACTGCCATGATAATGATATTTTCAAAACCCTGAAAATTGAGGATAATAATGTTGAAGAAGATATCATTGAAAACCAGATATCTGAAGATATACAAAACCTGATAAGTGAATTATCTGAGGACCAGAGGCAGGTAATATTGTTAAGGCATTACTGTGGCATGTCATTTAAAGAAATATCAGAATACACAGGTGTAAGTATAAATACGGCCCTGGGAAGGATGAGATATGCCCTTGTAAATCTCAGGAAACTGATCACAGAAAAAAATATCAGCCTGACAAGGACATAATAATAAAAGGCAAAAGTCAAAAGGCAAAAGTCAAAAATTAAAAGTTAAATATCAAATTGCAAATTGCAAAATCGTAAACTATATTATCTTCGCCACTATTATTTAGAATGATTATAAATAATAAAATTCCATTATTTCAGATAATAAATTTTTCCGGATACCGTTCTATAGATAATTACTGTTAACCTTAACCTTTTTGCGTATGAAAAAATTCTACACTTTTTTTTACATCATTAATAATATTGAAAAAAAAGAAGACTCCGGGGAGGCTCCCGCTCAGATCATCAGTGATGATCCGGAGGAGGAATTAGCAGACATAACTGATTCCTGTGAGATGACACAATTCGGTCCAAAGCAAAGCACCATTGACAATATCATGAATTTTTCCAGGTCTTACGAAGTGATTGAAACAGAATCACTGAACAAGGTCGGTATGATAAAGAATTAATATTGTTTTTGGTCACTGCTTCGGAAAAGATGAATGAATCCTGTAAGTGTTCTCTTTTCAACACCGGTAAGGTGTTTCTCATATACATCACATATATAGAAATATACACCTGTTGTGCATAGTTCATTATTATAAATGTTCCTTCCATCCCACCTTATATCCGGATCTTCCGTGATAAAAACAATATTTCCCCAACGATTAAATATGGTCATTTCCACCCTTTCAACAAAATTATACGGACCCGGAACAAAAAGATCATTAAAACCATCATTGCCGGGAGTAAACACATTAGGCAAAACGTAACTCATACAGCTATCTATATCAATTGATACTATATCACAATCAATACTCTCATTCAGAAATGAATCTATAGCAGTTACTATGTAATACCCTGCAATCGTTTCTGTTGGTATGTGTATATAACTTGTATCCTGATGACTGAATGTTGATGCAATGATCTCCATATTATTTACAGATGTATTCGAATAATAAATATTATACTGGATAACATCATCTGCACAGAAATTATTCGGATCATTCCATACAAGATAATTCTCAAACAGATCACAATCAGTGCTTAACGATAATATTTCAGGGCAGCAGGGGATGGTCAGGTCCTGAACAGTCTCACATTTTTCCTGTGAAAGGTTTATCAACTCATCCGTGAAATATTCCCCTGAATAAGATCCGTTACTTTCAATTTTATAGCAATAGGTCTCTTCATTTACAAGTTCTGTATCGGAATAAAAATGTTCATTTGTCACTGCTAATGTATCAAATTGTAACGTTATCTGGTTTTGCCTTAACACGGTATAATAATTATTGGTCCAGGGGACATGCTCCTCCCAGAATAGATCCGCTCTGTTATCCGAGGGTGTTACCGTCAAATAAACCGAAGAGGCAACTTCAGATGAACCTATTAAATTATCAATCAACAGCATGTTATTATATAGTTCTGTTTTATACGATATCGGCTGATCCCGGGTATTTACGCTAATATCCGTATATACAGTATCATCCAGACCATATAATGTATCTACATTAACAAAATTATTCCCGAAAAAATCTTCTGAACGGTAAATAATATATTTATATGGTCCCGGGTAAATAACCGTATCCAGTATTAAAGGTTTTGTCCATGCTATATATACCGAACCGTTGTTGATACCGGTTTCTTCAATACTCACATTTGTTATAACAGGTGCGGTTTGTGGTAGTTCGGCACACGCTTCATTCGATGCATAACTCTCGGATCCATTACTGAAATATGCTATCACCATATAACAATATTCTATACCCTGGCAGAGTCCCTGACCATTATTATTATCAGTAAATGTTGTTGTATTGATATAAGGGATATCTGCAATTTCCATATACCCGGTATATTCAGGAACTCCTGTTTCGCAATTTGCAGGTTCAAAACCATAAAAAGATCCTTTTCTGTAAATCTTATATCCTGCAGCATTATCACAAATGCATTCATTCCATGTCAAAGATATATGATCACCGAATGCAACAGCATTGAGGTTTTCCGGTGCAGGACATACTACTTTGATATCAACTGCTTTATAATCAACATGATTTTCCGGGATATTATACAATCTAATATTATCCAACCCCCAGTGATCAAAATCATTACCATCACACAACACCTGCATCCACCGGAATTTAATATTATCAGAAACAACATTATCTTCCAGGCTGAAACAGTATGTTCTCCACTCAATCAGTCCCGGATTATGTCCTCCGGGTTCCGGTATTGCCGGATCCCAGTATTCTGCTTCTATCCAGATATTTGAAGATTCATCTGTTGAATATTGAAAATGCACTCCTTCCCCCGGAAGATCAGGCCCTTCACATGTAGTGCCCGGAAAACCATGATGTTCTGCATACATCATATCAAAACAAATGTTGTTATTTACACTGTTAGTAAGGTCAAAAAACGGACTTTCAAGAACACGTGGAGCTGCAGAATTATTGCCCATCCACAAATACGGACTGTCATCAGAACTAATTGTGCAGGGATCGTTAAAAAAAGGGATATTCTCTGAAACCCACCCATCTTCCAATATTGAACTGTTAAAATCCGTTAACATTTCCTGTTGCCCGCCTGTACAGGGTGAAAAATCCGCTGCCTTAAAATAGATACGATAAGGTTCTTTCCTGATATGTGAACATAATATCTGCCATGTAAACTGGGAGTTCACTGAATCTGTTCCTGTTAAAGGCTGTATAAATTGTGCCGGAGATAAAACAAGGTTAAGTGGCTCTCCATAACCATATAATGTCAGTGAATCAGCGCCTGGTAAAAACGCATTAATATCAAATTCAAAAAAACTTCCTGCATCAACACACGTGTCGGATATTGTCTCAATAACCGGGAAAGTGCCTGTGCAGGATAATACAATAAGTTCCATATCTCTTGTCACACTTCCTATTTTAACACCATCCCTCCACTCCTCAACAATAAATGCTATTCCGTAAATACCCGGTTGTAAAGGTGAATCCCAGATCAGATCACCGGTTATGCTGTCCATAAAAAACACATTAGAGGCATCCGGATAAAAATATCCCTGGATTGTCTCCCCCCCTATACCACGACACTCAGTAAGCCTGTAACTAAGGCTGTCGCCATCAATATCATACGCATCAGGATTGTATAAATAAAAATGATCTTTACAAATATTTTCTACCGGAGGATTCTGAAAAACAGGCGAATTATTTATTTCATTTATTTTCAATATCGTTTCTGCATAAAACGACACTTCATCAGATTCGGGAATATTCTGAATATTACAGCTATGCGAATAGTATTCCACAGAAACAATATATGTATATGGTCCTGAATAAAAATGCGTTCCTGAATATATGCACTTCTTGATATCATTTCCCAGATAAGTAATATAAACCAGTTCAACCGTCCCTGTATCCAGATCTCCCCAGCTTATTGATAGGGAAGAATCCACAGGACTTGCTGCAAATGTATAAGCAACAACCTCAAACTTGTACTTTGTATCATTAATATGTTCATAGCTTATCTCAAGTGACCTGATATTCATCGCCCAAACCGAAGAATAACAGTTCCAAAGTAAAAAGATGAATAAAAATACCTTTTTCATTTAAGAAATGATCAACGAGAAAAATAAATCAATAAAACACTACAAATTCTGTACCGTTATTAATAAGACGTTTAAACAAAACAAAAAGTTGCCTGACAATCACTCTCCGAACACATAGGAAATAATATTGGCACCCATTTTCAGGGCTTCCTGGCGTTTTTCTTCAGCATCCTTATGAACTTCACGATCTTCCCATCCGTCGCCAAGGTCACATTCGTATGTATAAAAGCATACTATCCTGCCTTTATATATAATGGCAAATCCCCGGGGCGGTTTGTTGTCATGCTCATGGATCTTTGGTAATCCTTTAGGGAAATCATATTTCCGGTGATATATATCATGAGAGAACGGAAGTTCAACAAATTCGTGTTCCGGAAAAATCTTTTTCATCTCCCTCCTCACAAACTCATCCATCCCGTAATTATCATCAATATGTAAAAATCCCCCGGATATAAGATAATTGCGAAGATTGTTAACATCCCTGTCTGAAAAGATCACATTCCCGTGCCCGGTCATGTGTACGAAGGGATAGTTAAAAATATCCCGGCTTCCAACTTCCACAGTGGAATAATCCGGCTGAATATTTGTACCGAGGTTCTTATTACAAAAATCAATAAGATTTGTCAGTGATGTGGGATTAGCATACCAGTCCCCTCCCCCGTTATATTTTAACACAGCAATCTTCACTGAGGTTTCCTGACCTGTAATTCCGGCTATCCAAAAAAAAACAAAATATAAAACCCAGATAATCCTTTTCATATAAAATATCATCAATATTTCTTAAATCAATCTATCCTATCAATCTGTTTCAATCTCGTTCATCCAATCACCCAATCAATCAATCAATCAATCAATCAATCAATCAATCAATCAATCAATCAATCAATCAATCAATCAATCAATCAATCAATCATTCATTCATTCATTCATTCAACAGGCTTATAGTATGACATGCTATAACTCCTGCCGTTTCAGTACGTAAACGACTGTTTCCCAGACTTATTTCCTTAAACCCTCTTGTTTTTGCCATGGTCACTTCTCTCAGAAAAAAATCACCTTCCGGACCGATCAGTATCACTGCATCTTCTCCGGGGCTATATACAGTTTTCAGATGACTTTTTATACCCTCATGACAATGTGCAATATATTTTTGACCATTAATATTCTTCTCAATAAAATCCTTAAATTCTGATAAATCATTTAACACCGGTTTATAAGCTTTTAAAGATTGTTTCATTGCAGAAATAATTATCCTTTCCAGCCGTTCCTTTCTTATTGTCTTTCTTTCCGAATTTTCACAGATAACAGGTGTTATCTCATCAATTCCTATTTCCGTCGCTTTTTCTAGAAACCATTCAAACCGCTCCATGCTTTTTGTCGGGGCAATGGCAATATGCACATAAAAATTCCTTTTCCCATACTCAGTGATCTTGTCCAGTATCTGCAAATTACATTTTTTCTGATCGCCTTCTGTTATCTCAGCAGTATAAAAACCACCTATGCCATCAATAAGATGAATATGATCTCCTTTTCCAAGCCTTAGAACTTTTATACAATGTTTTGACTCATCCTCATCCAAAATAACAAGATCATTACTGTCAATATCCGGTATAAAAAAAACATGCATTAAACTAATGTAAATTTGAAATCATTGAACTAAAAAAAGCGATGTAAATATACAAAATGTCAACCAAAGGTTGATCAGCCTCCGGCTGACATACGAATTATACAAATGTAATAGATATATTGTATTATTTTATTACTTTCAATTAGTATATTTATCTGCCGAAAGATATTAGTATCGGAGTAATATATATTATGACAAAAATAGGATTGATATCAGACACACATGGTTACCTTGACAAGAGGCTTTTTGAGCATTTCAGAGATTGTGACGAAATATGGCATGCCGGTGACATAGGAAGTATTGAAACGGCTGAAGCCCTGTCCGGTTTTAAACCTCTGAG
>Ga0180433_10011967_pt1 | contig 10203 bp, 16 predicted proteins | sample SS_ome_8_FD_132980 | JGI IMG/M metagenome (GOLD analysis project Ga0180433, IMG submission 132980) | Hypersaline lake sediment archaeal communities from the Salton Sea, California, USA - SS_1_D_1 metaG | ecosystem: Environmental > Aquatic > Non-marine Saline and Alkaline > Hypersaline >...
ACCCAGACGGCACATCAGCGGTTGATGTGGCTTGGGTGGACATGCGTGATTACGGCTGTTTCATCGCCTCGTTTTTTCGCACAGTCGGAACGTCCGCACTGACTTACAAGATCCTCGCCAACAATGCGAGTGATGGCAGTGGGTCAGACGTGGAGATCAAAACCGGATCAGCCGCACCGGATGCTGTGGGCGATTACGCATTCCTGGAATGCACGGCAGAAGAATTGCTGTCTGCTGGTTCCGACCTGCGATACGTCACACTCAACCTGACCGTTGCCACCGGCACTGATGAAGGTGTGGTGACGTACATTCGCCACATGCCACGTCACGCACAAGCAAGCCTCACGAGCGATTCGATCGCGTAAGGATAACAGATGTCCAAGACTAGCACTGACAAAGTCAAGTTCCTGGAAAGTCGAACGGTTGTTGATCCTGAAGGCGACAACCAGAAATTCGTGGAAGGCAAAACGTACGACCTGAATCCAGCATCCGCATTCCGGTGGGTGCGTCGTGGAGTTGCTGAATATGTCTCGACCTCAAACTCTCGGTCTGACGCAAACAACAGCTCCAACGATTGAGCCGGTGACGACCGCTGAGCTGAAGTCTTGGCTGGGTTACGGTGGCACCGATCAGGATTCCGTGTTTGACAGTCTCATTGTGGCTGCGCGTGAGTGGGCGGAGACCTTCCTCAGACGCCAACTCATCACAGCCACATGGACTCTCAATATTGATCGTTTTCCATTTGGAGACATCGACCTGCTGCGTCTGCCGGTGCAGTCCGTATCGTCCATTTCCTATGTCGACACGGAAGGCATCTCGCAGACGCTCAGCACGTCCAAATACGATGTCAGCACAGACAGCGGGCGGGTGGCACCAGCTTATAACGAAAGCTGGCCATCCACTCGCAACGAACTGGAACCGATCACGATTACCTATGTGGCTGGCTACGGTGACGATGGACATGACGTTCCTGAGTCGATCCGTCAGTCGATCATGATGATTGCTGTTGGCTGGTGGCATGCGATGCAGTGCGGAGGAAGTTCGATGGATGTTGTGAATCCAGCAGCCAGAGCGATGTTGAGTCCTTACAGGGTGCTGTCCACATGACCTGCCGCAAACACAAGCCGTTCAACTGCTCAGTCACCATTGAGCAGCCTTCCACGTCCAGCGGTGACGCGAACACGTACAACGAAATCGATCTGTACGACGATGCGAACTGGTCCGAATACTGCGTCCGCCCCGCACACCGACGACCACTGCGCGGCAATGAACGCATTGGCAACGAACAGGTGATTAGTGATCGACTGGAAGCCTTTGAGATGTGGGGGGACAGTGAGACACGGCACATCCTGCTGACGTATCGCCTTAAATACACGGACATTGATGGCACATCGCACACTCTGGGGATTACTGACCGTCAAATCGACAACACCAACAAGTGGGTCACATTGCAGGCGGTTGAGAATGCATCGGTGGCGTGATGGGAATGCAAATCAAAGGCGTTCAACGACTCAATGATGAAATCTTGCGATTGATGCAGGAGCCGAACAAAAAAGCAGGCACAGCGGCAATCAGCAAGGGTATTAACGTCATCACTAAGATTTATCGGCAGGCTGCACCAACTGGAAATGCGACACGCACGAACAGACGGGCCTATCGACAAACAGGGATTGCGATTTCCCGCACACCGATGAAGCAGTCCGTGGGACGCAAGGTGCGTCGTGGCAACAGCAAACGCGGACCAATGGCCAAAGCAGGATACAACGTCGGCAAGAAGGGAGCCAAGAGAGCGTTTTACGCGTCAGCAGTAGCTGTTGGAACGCAGAGTCGTGTCACTAAGAAAGGTAAGAACCGCGGTTCCATTCGTCCACTCAACGCAGGCCGTCAGGTGACAGCAGCCATTCCACGAGCCATCAATGAGATGCGACAGGAACTCAAAAAGAGGTTGCGTAGCCCATGAGTGCCACCATTAAGCCTGATCTTCGTTCGCGCATTGCTGGCCTGTCTGCCGTGACTGCTGCCGGGTTTGCGGTGCATATCGATCACCTGCCACAGAGTGCGAGCGATCATAAATCGGTGTTGCTGAAACGCACCGGGTTTGACCCACATTCCACACTCAGCGAAGCCGACGACGACAGCCTGATCACTGAGATTTTCACAGTCGAGACACGCGGCAAGGACAGCCAGACAGCAGAATCCATCAGCGACGCAATTATCGACAACTTACAGGCGTTGCAGGGTGTCAATCTCGGTTCATCACGCAAGGTGGGAGCCGTGCGTGTGACTGATGTCTCTGATGGATACGAGTTCGACGATTTCGGTGGTGATTCCGGCAACGGCATGGTGACCGCCACATTTTCAATCATGCACACACCTCAATAGGAGTGACCGATGGCAAAAGTAATCAGCAAAGGCACCGTTCTTGAGGTAACCATTTCCTCAACACTGACGCCGATTGCACAACTTCGCACGTTCCAGGTGGGTGGCCAAGACCCGAGTGTATTCAACGCGAACACGCTGGGAGGCAACCCGTTCGATCAGGGTGGCACAGGTTACAGCGCCCAGGGTGATGTAACTGGTGACTACTTTTACGACCCGGCCAACGCAACCCACCAGTTTATTGCAGCCACTTCGCAAACTCCGCTGACGCCGGGAAACGAGGTCGCCTGCAATATCACGATGGTAGATAGCGGGGCAACTGACATTCCGTTTGATGCGGCGGCTATTGGTTTGGGTGACACCACGTTTGAAATGGAAAACGGCGTTGTCCAGGCGTTTGTGATTAAGCCTTCCGAACTCGTCGAATTCCCAACTAGCTAGGACTGATTCATGAAACTTCGCTACACGCTACCCGCCAAAATTGTGAACCCGGCATTCAACCGAACGAAACAGGCACAATGCCTGAAAACTGGTGTTTCCTACGACGAGCCGCGATTCATCACAGTGCCAGTTGGCACCGTGGTCGATGTGGATACCGCTAAGAATATGCGGTTTCTTGTTCACGGTGGTCAGGGCGAGCCATTCGACGACGAAGCCAAAGCCGCCGTGCCGGAGTGGAATGCAGTATCTCAAGAATTCCTCGAAGCCCGCCGCGATCAACTGCTGTGCGGTCACACTTCTGGGGATGCAGATTGTGACAGCAACGATGGACCGCCAGAAGTGGTCGCACGCATTCGTGAGCGTCTCCGCAAGCATGGCGTTGAGCCCGAATCAGAACAGCCGTTGCACATCATGCAAGCTGGTCTGAAGTTGATGAACACCAAACTGAAAGACAATGCCAATGAGTCAATTCGACCCGCAACAACTCCTACAGCGCAGCCAGCGACGGTACCGCCTGGTCAAGATTCAGGATCTGGAGATTCCGATTCGCAGCCTGATGGCGAGTGAGATTGAGGAGTTGTACTCCGCGAACAGTGACGGCAAGTTGTTTCAGTTGACTGTTGTTGATGCGGAGACCAAGCAGCCTGTCTATTCGGAATCTGACATTCCCAGCCTGAATGAAATGGATGGTGCTATCGCTGTTCCGTTGAGGGTGGCCATTCAGGATCATTGCGGAATCAACGTGAGCCTAGAGGATGTCCTAAAAAACTCCGAACCGATTACCTGAAGCGATGGTGGATGGATCTCAGCCTGCGGGTGAATCGGTTTGATTATTGGAACGTGCAAAGTGAGATCCCGCACGACAAGTATTTGGAATGGTTGGCCTGGACGATGCTGGAGGTCGAATGCATAAACCCGGACAACGACCCAAAATCGTATTTGACACCAGCTCAAGCACAGCTCGCATGCGGTCAGCCTGTGACGATTTGGAATGGCAAGTTTTAACCGTGACAGCAAGGAGATGAATCATGGCCAATGATATTGCTGTCAGCATGTACCTGAACAACCAGCAGTACATGCAGGGAATGAACGCGTCGAAAGGTGCCCTGCTGATCTACAACAAGCAGGTTGGGCTGTCTCAGAAGACAATGGAGCGTTTTGAGCAGACGATGAACCAATCGTCGCGTGCGCTGCGGATCAATCAAAGCGTGATGTCAAACGCTGTGTTTATGGTCGAGGACATGGCCAGTGTGTATGGAACTATGGGCCTGGCTGGTGCTGTTCGGGCCGGTTCGAACAACCTGACTATGATGGCTGCGGCGTTTGGGCCGTGGGCGATGGCAGGTGCCGTTGCAGTGACGACCGCTACTCAGCTTTACTTGGCGTTCAACAAGGATGCCGACTCGGCGAAGAACGCCAAGGACGCTGTTGATGAATACAAAGACTCGCTGGATGAAAAATCTGGCCGCATTGACAATCTGACACGGCTGCGGCGGCAGTTGGCACGCGCCACAGACAGCAACGAAACCGGTGGACTCAAAGAGCAGGTGCAGGACGACATTGCATCGATCAACGAGCAAATCAAAGCATTTGAAAAGCAGAAGCGTGCTGAGCAAGATCGCCGCAAAGAGTTGATGCAGCGTGGTCAACAGTTCGAGCAAGCGGCTGGTGATAACCCCATGTCATCAGCCGCCCAGGCCGCCAACGCAGCGTTCGACGCAGCCAAAGAGCAAGCGGAAAAGGTGGCCGAAACCCAAAGCCGCATCAACAAGCTGATTGAAGAACGAGCTCAAAAAGAGCAAGAAGCGGCGATGATTGCTCAGAAGCACAATGCCATCGTTCGACGTGAGGTAGTACAAGGCAATCAAGAACAGATTGCAGCGGTGCAAGAACAGATTCAGAAAGACCGCGAAGCAGCAAATGCAGCAATTCAAAACCAGCGACGTGTTCAAGACAACGCCCGCAAAAACGCTGACGACAACCAGAGAATGAACCCACGCTTCGAACGTCGCGATGTGGCACAATCCACCGCACGAGGTTCAAGCGACTTCGCCAAAGCATTCGCAGCGACAGCCCAGAGCCTGGCTGGCATGACCAAGCGTGAACGCATGGCTGCTGAAGCTGTCGCACGCAAGAAAGAGAAGATCGAAAACGCTCCACGTCGGCAAATCAAAGAACAGATGGCTGCTCGAGACAAGCAGGAAAAGTCGTCCGAGAAATTGGCTAAGAAGCAGGAGGAAGCAACCAAGTCAATGGACGAATTGACTGAGCAAATCCGCGAGCAAAATCGGCTCAACGCCCAGCGTCCAAGTGATTTGAGTCTTAGCCTGGGGGCACTCGACTCATGAGCGTGACCAGCGTTGCCAAGATGCCAGACCGTGGTGGCCAGTGGGATCGGTACGACGACTTTTACGAAACATACCTCGTCAAGACAGACGCTTTGCATGCCAACGACTGGTATTTCGTCATTCGTTCCGCGATGGAAGATGAGGTGGGTCCGTTCCTGTCCGTTCATCCCGTCAACCCGTTTTTCTCACGTCGATTGATCAGAGTTCAGCCACGCAGCCCGTATCACTTTCAGGCGTATGTTGATTGGTCCACGCGACCGATCAGTGAGGCTGAACGCAACCGGGAAGATTATCCGAACCCAGTGGATCGACCGGCGATCATTCATCCGAACTCAGTGGAGTTTCAGGAGTATCGAGCCAAGGATGTCAATGGCGAGGTCTATCAAAACTCAGCCAAATATCCACTTGAGCCAAGTCCGATCGATGTTTCATCCACAATGTTCGACGTGACAGCGTTTGCCACTAACTGGACCAAAGCTCAAGTCAGCCTCAACAACACACGCAACGATGGCATCGTGACCATGACAGACGGTTATGCCGTAGTGGTAATCGGCCAATACGATGGACGCATCCGCAACTATCAGGTGACCGGGCCAGACTACGAAAACGGTTTTCGGTACTACACGCATCGCTGTCAGATCCACATTGACGAGGTCTATCAATGGAAGGATCAGCGGATTGACCAAGGGCCGTTCTATCTCGATGGAAGTGGCAACCCTGTCGAGTTCACGATCAAGGACGCGGACGGAGCGGACATTCCAGCACCCACTGACGGCAAACTTGATGGTAGCGGTGGTGAACTGGCCATAGGGACAGACCCGGAAATTCTCGAATTTGATCAAGTGAAAGACGGCGATTGGTCCGACCTGCCGTTCTTTGCATAGGTGAAACATGGCAGATCTCGCACCAGTTGCAGCAAGCGTCCAGTGCATGGACAACACGAAAGCCTATCTCGGCTGGGTCAAGGTGGGTGAAACCGTCACGCAAGGAGATGTGGTTTACAAGCCGAGCGCAGATAGCGAGCGATTGAAAGCGGATCACACCACAGCAGAGAAAGCCAACGCAGAAGGCATCGTTCTCACGCCTGGCGGTGACGGTGAATATGTGTTCATCGCAAAAACCGGAGCCACCGTCGATCTGGGAATCACGCCTGCGAATGGTGCTTATGTAGTCTCCAGTAACGCAGGAAAGATCGCCCCTTACGCTGATCTCGGCACAGGTGACTTCGTAACAATTGTAGGCACGGTCGCCAGCGGAATCCTAACTGTCGACTTCAAAGCCTCAGGAGCTGCACTGCCATGACGCGCGAAGGTGTCATTCCGACAAAAGAGGAAGGACGCCGCATGGGTGCGGTGGTCCGTGCGGTCGAGCAACGCCCGTGGTATCAACTGTTTCGAAAAAATCGTGAGCGCCGCAATCGACAGAATTCCACAGGTGCAGGCACAGGCACATCCAGTCCATGCGGTTGCGATTTCCTCAGTGAAGGTTCCGTCGATTGCTTGGGAACTGCTGATAGTCCGACAACGTACGTGGTCGATGATCTCGGACCACTTGGAACCAACGTAGAATTGACATTCGATGCTTCGTGCGAGTGGATCAGCGAAGATATTGACTATGACTGCTCTGGCTCGTGATGAACGAAACCTACGTGGAGGTCTGGGGACTGTTTCTGATGTCGGAACGATCCTTTCAACTGTTCTGGATATCTGCCATCGTCGGTGGACTGATCATCAACTTGTGCGGGTGGTGGTGTGAGTGACACGTACCAAACCAAGCTGGCAATCAATGGTCGCAACCCTGGCGACAACACGCTGGAGGTCTATCGAACCGCTGGTACCGACTGCGCAGAACTGGCGGCCACATATCGCAATCAACACTTCTGGTTGCCTACTGGAAAGAACTGGTTCACCCGCAAATGGATTAGCGGGGAAGATCAGGACGATGGGTTCAAGCAGTGTGTTTGCGTAAATGGCAGCGTCAAAACCATCGCTGGCTGTACAGTCGACATCGAGGAAGCCGTCAATCTTCCATACAGCTACATTGTTGAGTTTCTTGCCGATGGTGATCCTGGTGCATCCGCTAATGACGTGTCGGCTATGTATGGTGCGAGAGTTCCAATCTATTATCGCTGCACGAACTCAGGACAGTGTGAGTTCTACAAGCACTCTGATGCAGGGCAGGCTTACGCAGTAATTGGTGGCAGTTGCTGGGACATTGCGGCTCCATCGGGCACTGTGGTCTGTGTTGTCATCTTGCGGATAGCCTATGACACGGTTGCCAATCCTGGAAAATACACAATTCAATGCACCATCGGGGCAGGTGTTAGCGGAGAGGACAGCACTGACGACTGGTCGTTAGTGACATCGGTTTTTGACACGCTGGCCGAAGCGCTGGCAGCGATTGAATCCGAGGACGGAATGGAATTCGAACGCGGTGGGTCATCGGGCAATCACTTCCCAACAGGCGGAACAATCTACGCAGTCACGTAAATGGACACATGGAGCGTCAAATTGACTGTCACCTCGATCGACTCTGTGGCGCTTGTGGCAGAGCGAACAGCGGGGAGCGACTGCCCGTTCTCCAGCGTCACGTACAATCTCATCCACGACTGGAATCCATTGCGAGATGGTCACAGATTCAAGATTGAAGATGAGGTGGCTCTCGAATACGGATTTCCCTGTTATCTGTGCGTAGGTCCGAAAGAGGAGGCCGCGTCATGAGCGAGGCCTACCGCGCACGGCTCGCCGTCACATCGAGATCACAAGGCGAGGTCAGTCTCTTCGTCGAACCGTCTGATGGCTCAGCGTCTGGAGACTGCGATTGGCTTTGGGAATATCGCAATGTCGAGAAATGGAATCCGCTCACTCGTAATGAGCTGAGGCTCTACTACTACGAGTACAAGGGCGATCGATGGAGGATCGACACGAACAACGTGCCGCCGTGTATTGTTGGAGTTTGCCCGCAAGCGGAGACAGGATCGTGATGGAATTACCTCAATGCAGTTTTCGTAATGGAGCAGGACGCCGCATCGTTTTCTGCCGTCATCCAGACACACCGCGAACGGTGACGCGGGACGATTGCCTGCGATGCGAGCTGATCGACTCTGATGCTTTGCCTGTCGAACATGCACCGCAGCAGGTACGCTGTGCTCACCTGGGAGAAAAATTGCACGACGAGCCCTGCACATGTGGATCCAGCACGAAGATCGCTGTCCATGCCTGCTCGCTGCTTGATCAACGATGCAGTCCCGATCGACACAACAAGCTGCCACGGGATCTTCAGCCGCATGTGCTGAATTGCCGATCCTGCTCGCACCGATCGTCAGGAGCAGCCCAGCAACGCGTCGATATCCTGTACCTCAGACACGCTGGGAATCGCAATCAAGACGTTCCGATGGGGCTGAAGCTACTGCTTGATCACGGCATCACAGCTAAAGTAATCAACGTCTCACGCTCAACAGATCTCGTGCAGATGATCAATGCGCACAAGCCGCAACTGGTCATTAATCGCGGTGGTTGCGTGACCCTGAAATCCAGTGACGAACTGTCACGCATGTTCCCGCAAACCACATTCGTCAACGGCTGTCATTCTACGCTCAGCCATCTGTTTCTCAATCGAGGTCAACTGCAAACGTGGGCAGGATTCTGGGAGCTGGCAAGGAGTCGCAGCAACGTCTGGATTGCTTCTCCTGACTCCCGCCACCCGTTCGACTGTGATCGATCAGTGACAATCCCGAATCCCGTGGCACTGCCAGCGTGGGGTCCACCAACACGCCACGAGACGATCGCAATCAGCCTGACCGGACGCAGAGACTTCGTCAAGAATTTCCCCAATCAGATCGCCGCTGTGGCAATGGTCGCCAAGAAACATCCAGTCAAGCTCTGTCTGTGCATCCGTGGAGATTCATCGGAGTTGGAGCACCTGGCAAGCAGCCTCGGAATTCAGATAGCCAGTCGACAATGGAGCGGTCCAGAAGAATTCCGCAAATGGATCGCCAGCGATATCGACGTGGGCCTGTGTTGCAGTTACTCAGAGACGTTTTGCTATGCGGCTCTCGATCACATGGTGAGCGGCAAGCCTGTGATAGGTGGACAGGGAATGAATGTGATTGACAAGGATTTGCGAGCCGATCAGGACAACCCGCACGACATCGCCCAGAGGATTGATATGGCAATCAACAGTTACGGTCAGTTCTCACGTCGTGCCAGATGGAAGGCTGAGGAAATCGCAGCAGCCAACAATGCTGAGTTTGTGGATGCAATACGTTCTTTCATGGTGCTCATAGACAAACAAAACGCTAGTGAGATTCAACGAGCGGAATCGAACGGAATCGAGCGGAAATCGCGTTAACACCTGCGTTAACACTCGGCACTCCGTCAATCTCTCCTTTTTTGTGAAAAAGTATACACAACGTTCTTGCAACTGCCGAAACTGTGTGTATAATTAACTCATCGCAAGCAACAAACCACGGAGACAAACAATGTATGAACTCAACGCTTACTACTACGGCAAGAAAATCAGCAACCACGGCAAAAGCCCAGAAATGAAAACGCTGATTCGCAAAGGAATTGCACTAGAAGAATCAGCCAAAGAGGGCTGGGAAATTCGCCTAGAATGGATCGAAGCATGAGCCGCAAGAACATCAGCCAGCCGCCTGAATGGTGGCTGGCATTTCAAACCGAAGCCGACAAGCACGGGCAATCGCTGTCTGAATGGATAGGCGATTGTTGTTGGGCGAACTTACCAAAAACCGTGGCCGCGAAACTGCCGGAGAGGCCAGCGGCACATAGACCGGGTGTGAGCTGTGAAAATTCAAAGGGAGAGGAATGAGATGCTGGTGTTATCACGGAAGGTCGGTGAGACCGTTGTGATTCAAGTCCCCGGACACGATCCCATCGTCATCACAGTCACCCATAAGGAAGGGAGCAGAACGAAGCTGGCCTTTGATGCATCGGATAACGTTGTCATTCATCGCGGAGAAGTGCAGGCAAGGATTCGCCAACAGTTTCCAACGCGACCAGTGGCAGATCCGCCA
>Ga0180433_10011968_pt1 | contig 10203 bp, 8 predicted proteins | sample SS_ome_8_FD_132980 | JGI IMG/M metagenome (GOLD analysis project Ga0180433, IMG submission 132980) | Hypersaline lake sediment archaeal communities from the Salton Sea, California, USA - SS_1_D_1 metaG | ecosystem: Environmental > Aquatic > Non-marine Saline and Alkaline > Hypersaline > Sediment...
ATGGATATCCTACGAGCTAGATTGTTCATCTCAGGCGCCAATTTGTTTCGAGAGAGCAGCTCGTACCATCTTACCTTGTTCTCTGTGCGCATCCATCTGTGTCTGAAACTGGTCATGGCCTGTTCCATCTGCTTTTGCCAGTAGAGGTAGTGAGAGAATACCTCCGCCTCGAGGTCCTCGGTCTCGATGAGGCTGCTCATTGGTCCTAGCAAGGTCGGAATCCGAGCGTTGTCCACCAGTTTCAGTCTACGGCCGCGGTTGGCAGAGTCTCGAGGGTTCTCCCACGAGCTGTCCGAGTCGACAACGGAGTCGATCACGTTGGCCTCGAAGCTCACAACGTCGTCTGGAGTGCGGAGACGTAGTTTCAACACGTCTCCTCGCTCTGTTCCTACAGCCCCGAAGTTGAACCTCCACTCTCCTGGTGCGTTCTTGCGCTTTCCGACCATTTCGATGTTCTGCCGGTGGCAAAAGGCCTGTCCCGGCTCCAATCCCAACCCCACATCAACGTTCTGTGGGTCGTCGAATGACATCTCGGCTACTGACTTGGCTGAATGACCTCCTACAGGTCGAATGATGATTCTCGAGGGAGACGTGAGGGTCGCCGAGAACGACTCCTGCACCAAAGTGACGGGCGATCCGTTGAGATCGCTCAGCGTCCACCGAGAGTACTGCTGATTGGGCGCTAGAGGTGTGGCCGGAAAGTACTCTCGAAGCTGATACACACCTTGATTTGGGCCATCTGTGACGCTCAGGTGGTGATTTACCCTCCAACCAACGATCGGGGGGTCGATCACGACTTCTGCGCCGTTCGGCGTCACCTGCACTTCGATGTCGGCCGGCGCGATTTCAGGGTCGTTTCCTGGGATCAGGTCCAGAACAGCCTCTTTCTGGTAATTCGAGGCAGGACCCCCAACTTCGGCCACCCAGCCGCTGAACGTGGCGTTGAAGACATCAACCAGTTCCTCTGCTCGGAACGAGAATGTAGCTTTCTGACCAACTTTCCACCCGAAGAACTCAGCAGCGGTGTTGGTATGGAGCGTGGCCCCGTCGTAGTAGGAGCCAGGGAGTGTGATCTCGGAGATGAATCCAGGCAATCCGAAGATCACGGGGTATCCAGCATCCTCCGACCCGAGATCGAAGCGGGCCGAGTAGACGAAGAGCAAGTTGATGGTGGTCAAGGCGAGGTTCAGGTCGGTTCCGGCCAGGATAACGTGAGTCCAGGTGATTTCATCGCCACCAACGGTAGTAGCTCTGACGATCAATGTCAGGTCAATCGGGGATGTGGCTAGCGGATCGACCGGAGATTCAGCCACTATCCTCGGTGATGCGTAGAATGGGGAGTATCCAGTCTCTGTCTCGGGAAAGAGGTGAGTCTCGGAGATGTCCGTACCAGCTTCCTGATCCACCAACCGAAGGGTCAAGGCACGATCTCCGACGATATTGCCGAGAAACGCCGGCAATGAGCTCTTGCTGATGAATGCGGGCGCGTCGAAGTCACCGACTAGGCGAAGCCGATAGTCTGTACCCTTCGGAACGGCCAGGTTCTGCTGTACTCGGTCCTCTACGAACGGAGGAGTCTTGACATACGGCTGATCCGGTCTCTCGTAGAGGGCCAGCAGATTCGTTGCAGACTTCGCCGACAGCACTCCTAGCAGGATCTCTTCCAACCGGGCCTGCGAATCATCCGACTTGGCGGCCGTGTCCGCATTCGACAACGACCTGGAGATGTTGGCCAGGATGTAGCGCGCAGAGATCTCTCTCACGTCGGTGAAGTTTAGCTGCTCGTCATGACGCAACAGGTAGTTGAAGTCCTCGAAGAGTGAGGAGAGCTCGTTCACGATCTCCGGTATGCTCGAGGCCAGTAGTTCCTCGGCGGCTGCAGGCGGCATGTCGGGCGATGTCTGCCCAGATCTAGATCTGGAACTCTTTCGAAGCTGGCTCAGGAACTTGTCCAGCTTCTCTTCGAGGATCTTGGTCTGCCCTGTATAGATGGGATTTCCTGTCGAGGAAGCCTGGACGAGGCTGGACGCGAGCTCTGAGGCGGAAGAGAGACTGTCCGTGTCGTAGGCAGCATCTCGGCCTCCCACGGAAGCCAGAGCAATGACGGCCTCCTCGATTTTGGCGCTGAGCTGGCGAGTTCGCTCGAGCAAGAGGTTCCTGGCCTTGATGGCCAAAGCGTAGGTCAGCTTCGGGAAGACCAGGAAGTTGGGAAGGATAGATCCCATGACGCGGAAGAACTGCTCGTCAGGGTCCGTGACACCCTCGGCATCACGGGTCGGCGCGTCCGGCCGACTGAGCACTCCTTCTGCGGCCTCGCGGAGCTGTTCATCCGTGTACGCCACTCATACCACCACGAACACCTGCACCACCAGGTCCTGCGCCAGGTAGGGAGGAACCCTAGTTGCGTAGTATCTATTTACGTTGGTGAACGAGAACGTGACATTGGTCACTCCGAGTGAGAGACCTTGAAGAAGTACACCCTCTCCCGAGCTGACGATGTCTCCTCCGCTCACGGCAACGATCGCCGGATCGTCGGAGGCCACGGTCATCGGTGCCTTGGTGTACTCCATGCGGTTGTCGGCGAGCCAGATTCCGTTGCTGAGCTTCGCCAGAGGAATTACGGTGAGAGAGCCTTCCAGAGGAATGGTGAGAGGAGGAACCTCCGTCTCGAGCTCGATCATCGCAGGCACTGGCAGCAGGAAGTCGGTGATGTCGATCCACGCCGAGTCAGGCACCTCGGCCAGGATCGGCTCGTCCTCCCATCCAGGTATTCGGACGTCATGTATGGAACCTCGAAACAGGTCGAACTGGATGAAGCCGTCCTCTGTGGATTGTACTTCGTATCCAGCCTCCACGATGAAGTTCGGAGGATCTTCCTGGATGATGGTAGGATCCCTGACAGGCCTCGCACGAAGACGGCGGACATCCCCCGGATTTCCGTATTGATCACGCAGGTATCCACTGACCCTGCACATGAGCGGATCCGGGCTCGTCGGACGCTCGAACACCTGCGCTACCACATCAATCTCGAGAGGCCACGGGGCCGCCATCGTGATGGACTGAGGCTGTGGAATAGCTGTGGAGAACTTATAGAAGCGCAGGATGTAGGTCGGGTTGACATCGTCCAAGGTGAACGACGCCAGGCCTGTCGGATCGGTCGAGGCCTCGGTCACCAAGGTAGCGTCGTCCGCCATGAACACTCGCACGGTCACGCCCTCTACGGGCTGCGGCACCGGCTGGTTGTCCTCGACGTAGACGTTGACCGTCTGCAGAGCCATTACGGGATACTCCTTCGGATTGCAGGGATCGGGTCGGCCTTGACAATCGCGAATGCATCGAACACCGGGATGTTCGCAACCTGCAGGATGTCAGCAGACGGTGCGTCAGGGATGACGATCCTGCGGTTGAACGCGGTGCCGATGAACGCGACCTCTACCTCCTTGCCTCTCTCGAAGAGCCCCTCTGCACGACCGTTCTCGTCGCTCACCAGTTCGACGGACGGACCTTCAACGTTGGTGTTCGCGGGCTCGTAGAAGAAGACCCTTTGCCCTGGAATGGGGCGCCCCTGCATATCCTTGAACACGACGTACATCTTGCAGAGTCCCGTGACCGGCGTGGCCGCGGTAGAGCCGAGGAGCGTTCCGTAGGGAGTGACGAAGAATCCGAAGTGGTTGGCCATCACGACACCCGGATTGAGAATGCCCTGTTGACCTCCGTGAAGACGACGCTACCACCTCCTCCGAGCTGAAGCGTATCCTCATCCGCCACCGATGCGAGTGGTACCTCAGCCACCCGGTTCTGCAGAGACCCGAAGACGTGACGCTTGGTGACCGCAGTCTCCTGGAACGTGAGGTCTCCGGACGGAAGGTTCCCGTAGTCGTCGAGGGCCACGGGGAACAGGCTCAGCGTGCTAACCCACTCCTTGACCCGGGCTGTGTGACCATCAGGGCCTCCTAGGCCGTAGGGGTCAGCCTGCTCGAGCTTGCCGTTCAAGTCACCCCACAGGACCAGAGGCTGTGGCACCTGGGCAACTAGGGCGCCAAAGCCGAACGAGTTGGTGAGGGCGCCGTTGAGGCCCAGCAACCGGTTGGCAGCGTCAACCGAGGCCACTTCCACGAGCTCGGCCGAGAAGCCGCTGGTCATGTCCTGGTTGACCACCCACAGCTTCTGGTCGGGGGCGAACCCGGTGAAGTCGGTGTCGCCGGCGACGTAGAGCTGGCTGTCGCCGGCGGTATTGGATCCAGGGATCGGAGCAGCCAGGGTCGTGCGACCCCTGAAGTCGTAGGGCTGGGCTCTGACCAGACGGGCGGCGACGAACTTGTTGTAGTCCGTCCCCACCTTGGCTACCAGAGCCATGCCGTCTGCATCCACGGCGATCCACCCGGTGATGGTGATCCCCAGCTGAATCGCTGTGGCACCAGCGCCATCACCGACCTCGACGTAACCTGTGCTGGTCGAGACGTCCCAGAACGAGTAGGCCCTGAAGTAGAGCCGCTGCGCTGGCTGGCTGTGGGTCACGCGGAGGAACAGTACCTCGTCACCTGCTTCTCCTGGAGAGGAGTACACGCGGTCCTCCTGACCGGGAGTGGTGTCGAGCTCCTCGAGCACGGACCACCCTGCCGCCTGGAGAACCGCGTGAAGGCCGTCGATCGCGTTGGTGAGGAAGTCGGACGAATCCGCGTAGCTCACACCCACCTTGGCCACGAACGCCATCTAGCCCTCCTCGGCCGACTCCTCCGCCGGCTCTGCCGGAGACGATGCGGACGCGGCCGGAGGCATCTGGATCTTGCCCACATGGCCGCCCGGCATGCCGCCCATCGGCATCTGCAGGATCAGCGACTGCTTCTCGTCGTCCAGGGCATAGAGAGAGACGGGGACCCGGAGCTCCAGCTTCTCCTGCAGCTCCTTGTCGATCCCGGCCAGCTTCTGCTGGGCTCCCTGCATCTTCCCCTGGACCTTCTGCGCCATGTGCTGCAGCTCGCGCATCTCCTGGTTGCACACCTGCAGCTCGAGGCGGGCCGCCTTCAAGCGCAGGTAGTCCATCTCCCCGAGAGCCAGCTCGGGCTCGGGCATCGCCTGCCGCTCGTCCTTGCCATTTCCGCTGTCCATCTTCTCGGGTCCCTGAATTTTCGTGCTCATCTCAAAACCTCCAGTGGTTGAATCCGGGCACTACTGTAGGAAAATTTGCTGTCACCGTCAAGAATATCAGGATTTAGCCCTACGAGGACGGAGGCTCCTCGAAGAAGCGGTCCAACTCATCCAGCGTGAACAAATCGCTGAACTTGTCTGTGCTGCTGGTGCCTACGCGGCCTCCGAGACCGGAGTTCCTGAGCACAGCCTTGAGGAAGTCACGCTCCGAGGTGATTCGGGTCCGCTCCCGCGCCTCCATGTCCTTGAACGCCTGCTCGATGGCATCCAGGTTCTCGGAGAGGTTAGCCAAAGAGGAACCCTGACAGCTTCTTCTCGATGGACTTCTTGACCCTCGAGACCTTGGATGGAGACATCCCCAGCTTCAGGGCCACCTGACCGGGAGGCATCACGGGTTTCCCGTTCATGCCGGTGATGTACTCGAACACGGACAGCTCGTCCGGAGAGAGCTCGGCCTGCACGAGAATCAACGCCTCCCTCTCCCGACTCGGCATGTTCGCTGCCGGGTCCACCTCGAAACCTGAGGCAGGAATGTCAGCACGCAGCTCGCGCTGCATGCGCCCAACCTCGGCCACGTTCCAGCCCAAGTTCTCGGCCAGCTCCTGCGAATTGGGAGGGCGCCCAAACCTCTCCGTCAACGTGTTCTGGGCGAGGTTGAACTGGCCGATCTTGTAGGCCCGGTGCTCTGGAATGTAGCCGAAGTTCTGGAGAGACGTGACGTAGCGACGACCCTTCTTCAGGTGATGACTGACATGCGTGTTGAGTTGCGTTCCTCGCTTCGGGTCGTAGGTGCGGAGAGCTCCCAAGGCATGCTTCTTGAACTCTGCCTCCAACGCTGCAGGAGGAATAGGTACCCGGTTCTTGTACACTCCGACCTGCTTCTGGATGAGAGGGTTCAGCGACTTAAGGAGAGGTCGAAGATCCTCGGGCTTCTCTCCTCCATCCTTCCACTTCTTCCACTGCTGGATTTCGAACTGCTGCTTCCGCCGTAGAGAGTCAGCGGCCGCCTTCTCGATGAGGGCCACGTTCATCCAAAGATGCCCTTCGTGGTCGCCATGGTCTTCTGCTGTCCACGGCCGAACGTGGGGGTCTGCTGATTGTAGGTGAGACCCCTGCCGTACATCTTGGTCCTGTCAGTCCTGCCCTTGAACGCCCCCACGTTCTGCGCTGACTTGATGTTGAGCTTCTGCTGGGCGAGGCCTGCAGCCGTCTTCTGCTGGGCAGCCTCCTTCTTGACAGTACTCTCTGCAATCTTGGCCCAGGCGTGCTTGGTCACTTCGAAGTCGGGAGCGAAACCGGGCTCGGGACTCTGGTCCTCCTTGGGGATCTGCCCCTTCTCCTTGAGGCGCAGGTACTCCAACTTCCCCTCGTCGTTGCTGCCAGTGACTGGAGCAACGACTCGCTCCTTCTTGACCAGCTTCACGAGAGGAACGTCCGCGTTAGCACTGATCGCCCCAGCCGCAGTCTTCAGAAACTCCTCTGCAAACGCCTGGAACCGAGGACGCATGACTAACCGCCCTTCTGCTGCCGGGCCAGCATCCGGTTGTAGGCAGCAAGGGCCTTGGCGCGCTGCTTGTACTCGTCGTACTTGCCCTTGGCGATCCAGCCGCCGGCCGCGAGACCAATCGGGACCTTGTACTTCCAGATCTTCTCGCCGATGCGCTTCAGAGATTCCGTACCGCCGGCCGCAGCGATCTTGACCAGTTCGTCTGCGAATGCCTCCAGGGATCCCATCACCCCTCCAAGCCCTTTGCGAGCTCACCCTCACCGACCTCGAGCTGTTCCTTGTAAGCCTGCACTTTCCTGTGCTTCTCCGGTCGAGGGTCCAACTTGCCGGGAATTCTAATCTTCGAGCCGCTTTTCGTCAACTTCCTCTCCGTGACGATCGCATCATCAGGCAGCAAGCCGTTCAAGTTGCCCAACTTCGATAGCGTACCAGAGACTGCGCGGCTGTGGAAGCCCTCGATATTGATCGACTCCAGGACCTGTGAGGGAGGCGATCCCGGAGCGGTAGAAACGCTCTCACCGCGGCTGACCATGTTGCCTACGGTAGTGTCATTGCTCTGGACCTCAATGCTAGTCTTCTGCGTGGCCACGTCCGTAAGGACATAGTACCGAAGTTCCGGATCCCCTAGGATATCAAGTAGGCTGGCCACCGGCCTGTTGGAGTAACCTCTAGCAAATGCGTCGGCCGCCCCCTCCTTCGCCTCGGCCGCACCGTACAGGAGAGTCAAGATGTCCACAGCCTGGTGCACGCTGATCGGCTTCTCAAGTTCGGTCCGAAGCTGCTCGGTCAGAACACCTGTGTCTACCCGCCCTGTAATGGCCAACCGAACCCGGTCCGTGATGGCATCGCATCCGAGGATGGGCTGGTAGAACTGGTCGGAGATGTTCTCGGGGGAGTAAGTCCCCGTGTCCATCCACAAAGGACGAATCCGCTCCTCGAATGGGGTCTGCTGTCTCACTGGTACCGTCTCGACGGTCTGCAGCTCGATCACTGCATGTTGTGCGATGTCGTACATGCCAAGCAGAATCCAGGTCGCTTCCACTCCCCCACCCGACTTGGCTATGTCTGTGATTTTGAAGTCGGTTGGGACTTTGATCTCCATGCCGGCTGGAATAGTCAAACCGGTACCATCGTAGAACTCGATTCCTCCAGCCCCGATTCTCTTCGATGCCACGCTTTGCTCTAGCAGACGCGCCTTCCTCTCCTTGGATGCCTGATCACTTCCCAGGCGCTGCTTGCTAGTGTCCCTGGTCTTGAACTTGACGGACAGGATCTTCTGCCCAGACTGAGGCTCGGGAGAGCCGACCGTCAAATCGGGAGCGGTGGGAGCAACCTTCTTGTTGATAGCACCCTCCGAGTCCCTTTTTCTCTGGGGGGTGATGGCTGCCAACAGAGCCAAGTTCTTCACGTCCTGATTCCGAATCAAGCTCGTAGCATTCAGAGTGACCTTCCGAGTACCGGTTTTCGTATTCCTCCCCACGATGGAACTTAGTACCACGTCCTCGTGGGAGTGAGTCCGGACGTACTGCATGGCCCCACTGGTAGTGCCTCCTCCCTGCGTCACAGAGTGGTTCAAACCTACCAGCTTCCCTAGGAGGTGACGAGGAGCATTGAGCAACTGCACGTTCTCCCGAAGGATAGTGTCTATGGCAGGACCAGGCGCATAGAGGCCGGGCTTCACCACCTCCTCCAGATCCTCGGAGACCTCTAGGTCGCTCGGATCCTTAGGCAGCTTGGCCCACCGAACCCCTCCCAACAACATCACCGAAGGGAGTCCACACACGAGCTTGTACTTCAACGGCCCGGAGAACTGGAGCGCCCTTGCCGAATAACGGTGCCGGAAGAATGCGTAGTTGGCAATGCGCTGGATGTAGTTGATCTTGTCTCCAGAGCTGGAACCCTTGGGCCGCTTGACGAAGCGACCGACCTCCCTGACGCTCTCCATCTTCGGGATGATGCCCGTGTGGATCTCGTGGGACATGATGGTCGGGCTGGCCATGAACCATCGACATCCCTTGGTGACTCGTTGGAATTCCTCGATGGCAGGGGCGAAGTAGTAGGTCTTGAGCAGCTTGTCCCGGTACACCTGACCCGCAATCATCATCGCCTGCGACAGCTGCAGACGAGAGACCTCCCGCAGCATCATCCTGTTGAAGTTCATCTGGACGTAGTCGGACGGGAAGATGACGTTGCACTGGGGAGGTGCAGCGAACCAGATATCCGGGAAGAAAAGCTGCGTCGGGCAGCGAGCGTCCTCAACACGCCAGATATCGCGCTTGGCCCCCAACATCTTCCGGAGGGCGCTGTTGATGAGCTTCTTGGCGTTCTTCACCTTGGCCAGGAGTGCCCTGATAGATCTCCTGATCCTGGTGATAGGAGCAGTCTTCTTCACATTCCCCTCGAGCAACGGAATGACCTTGGTGGTCTCTTCGTCCTGCCCGAGGATGATGCCGATGTCCGTGAGCAATCGGCGAGTATCCGGGTCCGACAGCTGTAGCTCTCGCAGAGCCTGGGAGATAAGACCCTTGATGTCCCTGGCCGACTCCGGAAGCCCGTCGTAGATCAAGGACAGCAGGTACTGTCCATTCACTATCTGCTTCGCGGCAGACAACACCTGACGCCTATTCTCGGACAGCCTTCCACGTAGCTGGCTCTCCTCGCCCATTCTAGCAAACTCACCGGCCGGAGTACCAAACGCGGTCTGATCCGGGTCGAACTTCTTGCGATAGGATCCCTGGGTTGTGTCCTGATTGAAGTCCTTCGCAGTCTCCAGAATCTGCTGTGCTTTCTTGCAAGTCGAAAGAGCGCGCTTCAGATCCCTGTAATAAGCTGACATCGAGGAATCCCGCAGGGACGTGAAGTTCTCCTTGATCCTCGTAGCGTCAGCAGGAACGAACTGCGCTGATGGATTGGGGACGACATCGTGCACGATATAGCGGAGCATGATCTTGATGATGTCGCGCATGCTGTAGAGGCCACCGCCGCCAGAGAGCTGATTTCGCAGGAACTTGTTGAACGCTCGTCGACGGAGAATGAGGGCAGGCGTCTTGTCCTTCGGAGCCGCTCCTATTTGATGTAGCAGCCTGGTGCGCAACTCCGCTATGGTGAAAAAATCATTGGCCCCTGAGAACTGATCGGGCACTCCTCCAACAGCTTCTAGAATGTGGATGATCCCTGCTAGCAGTCCGGGCTGAATCTGGTCCAGGCCAGGAGTCTTGGGCTGTCCCTGAATGAGCTCTGAGAGGACCGTGGTGATGTCCCGTCCCACACCGAGGGTGTCAAACAGGTTGGCCTTGGCACCGAGGAACGCCTTGGCGCTGCCCATGAAGAAATTACCTTGTGGGCCGTAGTCCATCATCATCTGGTATGCGGTGTCCCAGTAAAGAGAGAAGTCGAGGCACTGAAGCACCGCAGACCGGGAAGACGGGCTCTTGATGAAGCTAACAGAGATGAGCTCGCCCATGAACAGCAGTCGGTAGTACTCGTCTGGATGACTCACCGCACCTACATCAGGATCGTAGATGAAGAGATGAACCATGGTGCGAGGC
>Ga0180433_10011971_pt1 | contig 10199 bp, 9 predicted proteins | sample SS_ome_8_FD_132980 | JGI IMG/M metagenome (GOLD analysis project Ga0180433, IMG submission 132980) | Hypersaline lake sediment archaeal communities from the Salton Sea, California, USA - SS_1_D_1 metaG | ecosystem: Environmental > Aquatic > Non-marine Saline and Alkaline > Hypersaline > Sediment...
AGGACAATTTTGAAAATGTTTACAAATATTCTTTCCCATAACTTAATTTTACCAAAATTTTTAAAATAATGACATCCGATGTCATTATTTTTTATGTGGGAGGTTGAACCTCCCACATATTACGTAAAAAACGGAGAACCGTTCTCCGTAAAATATTTAGTTTTTAGTTTTACTTGACTAAATATTGATTATATGGTAGAATATAAAATAGAGTTTTTTAACAAATAAATTATAAAAGGAGGTGATTTTTCTTGGCTAATTATTGGTTATTTTGTTTTATTGTTATTATCTGTGTTTTTCTTATACAGATAGTTTATCTTTCATTTGTTTATAGGGCAACTAACCGTTATTTTAAAAAATTAACTGGTTTATACGGTAAAGAACTGCCCTCTCCCGATTTTTCTTCTAGTTTCACGGCTATTACGTTAACTCCAATAATAGAAGAAACGATTCTTAGAGGCCCTTTATGGATCTTGCAACGGCTAAACACCTCATTAGCTATTTTAATAATGGCGTGTGTTCTTTCGGCAGTAGTTTTCGGCCTTTTGCATATGACTAAAAGAATAGTGTTTGAGCGCGGCAAAGTAAGACTCTCTTGGTTTCTTGCTTCCCATATGTTTTTAGGCGGTTTGTTGTATGGTATGGCCTTGATATTAACCCATTCCATTTTGGTTCCCATAATTTGCCATATGATTTGGAATTCTTTTATCTGCTGGAAATCTAAAAAAACACAAACGGCATTATAATCTTTTTTGATTATTCTGCCGTTTTTTTTGTTTTAAAACTTAGGGGTCGCACCCCTAAGTATTAAAAAATAATGACATCGGATGTCATTATTTATTTGCCCCGCCGCGGCGGGGCAAAATTTGGATTATTTTTTTAGATTATTTTTTCTTTGGTTTTCTTTTTCGGTCTCTTCGTTTTTTTGCTTTTCGGTCGCGTCTTTTTTTGTTTGCCCATCCCATACCCATATTTTTTATAATTAGCAGCGAGGTTAAAATGAAAATTTTATTTTCATTTTAACCGAGCAACCAATTGTTTATTTTTTTTATTTCATCTACAATCTCTGCTCTTTTAATACAAGAAAATTCAAGAAGAATCACCTCCCTCAACTCTCCGCTTTATTTTATATAACTCATTATAAAGTACGTCATTATTAACTTCTTCTGCTATGAGGTTTAGCATATGTCTCGGTTTGCCATCCAATGATAAGATTGTCAGGTCAACATAGCACTTTTCGCTTAAGGTTCTTTCCAAAACTTTCCGGATTTACTCCAAGGTTTATTCGTGCTCAATTGATTTTTCTTTTTACATAAGACTATTATATCAGAATTCTTAGAAAATAAAAACCAAAGGCCCGGCCTCCGCTATTTATTTTTGTTACGATTGTAAAAAAACAGAAGTTTTTTGTGTAGTATTTAGTAGTGTTTATATCTTATATGGAGTTTCTGTGTTCTTTTTTTAAAAAACTTATTTTTCTTAACAAAATCATTTTTCGAGTTACTCTACTTTTTGCTACGATCGTAGCAAAAAGTAGAGTAAGGATTTTCAGAAGAATAATTAAAAACCGAGGGGAACCGGAAAACCGTTCTCCGTGAAATATATTAGATAAAACAAATATGTGGGAGGTTGAACCTCCCACATATTATTAATTTACTTAGGGGTGCGACCCCTAAGTAAGGGGGTTATTTAAAAAAACTTAGGGGTGCGGCCCCTAAGTTTTTATGGTTCCTAAGTTTTTACGACCTTAAACTCCAAGTTTTTAATCACTTAATTTTGCTGTTTATTGTCTTGATATAACTGCAATAATCGCAATCGTGGCCAGCCAGAGGAATTTTGTCACTGTTCAAGCATTTGTGAATATCCATAATAGTTTTTTCTATCCAATTGTCATTACCTTCATACGGAATTAAATTAATTCTAAATTCCAGCTTTTGGTCAAACGCCTTAGCGTCAGCAATACCATTGCAATAAACAAAATAACCAGTATCAGAAACTTTATAGCCATTTTGCCTTAATAACCATTGATAAACCTCCATCTGCCTTTTATATCCCTTATGCCAATCTTGATTCAACTCGGTTATCTCTTCGGCTTTAGCCGTAGCTTTATAATCAACCACAATATATTCACCTTTAGAATTTTGCCAGAGATCGTCAATCGCTCCAAAGATTAAAAGATTGGTCGGCTTATGCAAAAATTGCACGCCGGTAAAATTATTTCGCCATTTATTTAAATCCTCGTGCGAAACAGGAATAGCGTCAACGCCATATTTTTCAATCAATGGATGTTTTGTGCCATTTGCCCGATGAATATCAAATTCCTGTTTGAGTAATGTGTCCACAGCCGAATTCAAAGAAAACGGATATCCGGGAGGCCGGCCTACTCCCAACCTGCGGTCATAATAAAAACAACGAGGACATTCCAAAAACAAATCTATCTTTGAACGAGATAGTTTAAATGCCTCTTTTGAATTCGGAGCATAAAGCCCCGTTGTTCTTTGTGAATTATAATATTGCGACATAAGTTTTTTTATTTTAATTTTTATATTTTCTTCTTATTGCTAAAATCACTAAACCATTTTTATCTATGTCTTTTTTAGAATAAAATTTTTCAATTTCTTTTGTGTTGAATTTATATAAAACTTCGCAATTTATTTCTCTCCCTGTTAAATTATTACCATTTTTTTCTTGTTCTTGCAACAAAAGCGTATCCCCTTCTTTGCATTTAAAATCAGCTAATCTAACTTCAAATCTTTTTCTGCCGTCTATAACTGCATTGAAATATTTTTCTTTAACTTTTTTCTTGATTATCGCCATAAATTTATTTTTTGTTAAATAATTTTTTATAATCAGCTATGGTTTGAGCAGAGCCAATATCTCCCTTACTAACCCAATAATCATCAACATCAAAACGTTGCCTCCTCTGGTTTCCATCATTATCTTTTATTAAAAGAATGATACTTTGACCTGGATGTGCCTCAATAGTTAACCCACTTACCTGCTCTCCTGATATAAAATTCTTGGAAGCAAGAATCCATGTATTATTTCCTTTTTTGTGTGTAGCAAGATTAAAAGAAAAATTATAATCTAAAATTGATGGACAAAGAGAAGCCCTACAGAACATTTTTTTTCTTGGAATATTAAAAAAATCCCAGTCTATTTTCATAATTTTATTAGTTAATTAATAACGAAAGTCCTATTAAAATAATCCCGATTATAAATAATCCACTTAGAAACCAACTTACGGGTTCGTACAAAATAGTAAGCTTGGGTAATTTGTCTAATTCTTTTTCTTCTTCAATATAATCCTCGCCAGCTTTAATGTATACTTCTTGATATTTTTGATGTGGTTGACCCGTCCGTTTATACTGAATAACTCTTTTTAGCTCATCACCATATGTTCTGCTAAAAAATTTTCTTTTCTTGTCTATCCTTCTTATTTCTCTAACAATAATAAATGTTAGATATAAGACAGTCATAATAGAGGTAAGCGAAATAAACCCAATGCCAATATAAGTTAAAATTTTAATATTAAAAATAGATTGTTCTTTCGTTAGTAACGGTAATACGGCAGCTAAAATAATTAGGGATATCGTTATAAGTTGCATATGAAATTTTCGCAAGTGATCAATGTTTCTCGGTCTTACAGTGTCAACCTTTTTAAGTATTTTATCTCTATTCTTAGATAAATAATTATATTGCTTACTATAAAAATTTTTATCTATATTATTTTTGTTTTCCATAAAATTATTATTTATTTTATTATTATTCGACTCTTAAAGTTATCCACATTAATATACTTGTTCGGAAAATGTTCGGGTGTTATACTTTAAGTGTAAGTAAATAAAAATAATAAGTCAAGTATGCTCACAAAACGAAGGAAAGAAATTCTTGATTACATCAAGAAATACATAAAAGAAAATGATTACTCCCCTTCTCTTGAGGAGATAGCAGAACATTTTGGATTAAAATCCAGATCTACTATTCACGAACACGTGGAGGCCTTAAGATCTGGAGGTTTTTTAGATAAGCTTGATCACCAGGCCCGAACAATACAAGTTGCTGAGGCAACAAAATATAGTGGATTAGTAGAGATTCCCCTGCTCGGCACAATCGCCGCCGGCCAGCCGATTGAAGCAATTGAAGATAGAGAAACAATTACTATCCCTAAAAATATGATCGGTAAATCAGGAAAACATTATGCTTTAAAAGTCCAAGGAAATAGTATGATTGATGAGGGTATCCGCGATGGATCAACGGTAATTGTTAAAAAACAGTCCACTGCCGAAAATGGTGACACTGTAGTGGCTTTATTAAATAATGAGGAAGTTACTTTAAAAAAGGTTTACAAGGAAAAGAATGGATTTTTCCGACTACAGCCAGCCAATAACTCTATGAAGCCTATTTTTACAAAAAAGCTTGCTATCCAAGGAAAAATAGTTCAGGTTTTTCGAAATTTTGAAGACTTAAAAGAAAAAATAAATTCTAAGGCCACAGAATTTACTGAAGCAACAGTAGAATATATGGAAAAAACTGATATAGACTATAGAAAATCTTTTGGTCAATATTTTACCCCCAGATCTATAAGGGAAAAATTAATTAATGAATTGCCTAACAAAAAAATAAATCCTGAAATTTTAGATCCAGCTTGTGGTACTGGCGAGTTTTTAATTACAGCAGAAAAACATTTTAAAAAACCTAAACTATATGGTTGGGATATAGATAAAAAACTAGTTGATATAGCTAAAAAAAATATTTCGAATGCCAAATTTAAAAGTCTTGATGCTCTTTTAAACCAAGACTGCGAAAGATATGATTTTGTTATTGGAAATCCGCCTTACTATGAATTTTCTCCCTCAAAAGAAATAAAAGAAAAATTTGAAAGTGTAATTAATGGTAGAACGAATATTTTCAGTTTATTTATTTATCAAGGATTAAAATGGTTAAAAAAAGGAGGTTATTTAGCGTTTGTAGTGCCGCCTTCTATGAATAATGGAGCTTATTTTTCAAAATTAAGAAAATTTATAATCAACAATTCAAACATTGAGTATCTACATATCCTTGATAACCCAAAAATATTTCATAAAGCCCTACAGTCAACAATGCTCATAGTGCTAAAAAAAAGTGAAAATAAAGGAAATTATTTATTTAAAAATAATGGTCTTTCAATTTTTAGTGAAAAGGCAGATTATTTAAAAAAAATGTTTAAAAATCAAACTACATTAAAAGATTTAAATTATACAGTAAAAACGGGAAGATTAGTATGGAATCAAAATAAGAGTCTATTAACAAATAACTCAAAAGGAAACATTCCTTTAATATGGGCACGTAATATATCAGAAAAACAATTAAAACTACCAGTGCTAGATAAAAAAAAGCCGCAGTATGTAAAAAGAAAAGATTCAGACATTGGACCAGCCATTGTAATAAATAGAATTGCCGGATCAGTTAAATCAAAAAATCTAAAAGCAGCTGTAATCCCTTCGGGAATGAAATTTATTGCTGAAAATCACGTAAACGTAATTTTTCCTCCGTCCAGACAAATTAAAATGGACCTAGGAAATAGTCCATCTAAAAATAATTTAACTCTCAAGGATATTGCGAAACAACTGTCCTCAAAAGAAAAATTAGGGATAATAGAAAATATTACGGGGAATACTCAAGTTTCTAAAACAGAATTAGAAAATTTATTTCCGATTACAATAAACGGGTAAGGTCAAATATATTAAGACATGGAGTTTTAATTCCTTGAAAAATATTTTTCCAGTGAAAAACTATCTGTAATAATGACACCTGCTTTCTATTTTTTGAACCCACTATTTTGCAGTGGGTTACTTTTTTAGGAAAAATAATTTTAAAATCAGAATAATCTTTGACTATTCTTTTAATCTTATTTCCAACATTCTCTTTTCTAACAGTAATTCTTCTTTTATTAGAATTAGCATAATAAATAGTAAGATCCTGGATTTCTTGAAAAAACTTCGTATTTTTCATTAGTTTATTCAATATCTCTTTTGAATGAACTCCTAATAATATCAAAATAAAAAATTTTTTAATATTATTGGGTTGCTGTTTTTTGTTACTTAGATAAATTAAATACTCCATTTTTTCCTTTCTATCTTTTTCTTTAATATCATCAATAACTTTCTTAGCTCTTTTGTTATTTTTCTCTTGTAAATTCCTTAAATATCTTGCCTTCTCTTCTTTTTGTATGTTAAAACTATTAACTTTCAAAATTTTTTGAGGATATATAAATTGATCCAAAAATTCATTTACCCATTTATTATGATTCTTCTTCCGGCGGAATTCACTCCAACTTACAACATCATCTTGAAAAAGATGATTTTCTGTAAGGGCGTCCTGACTGATATTCGCTTTAGTCCCGATACCCAGTTTTTGATCGCTCATCTTGACTTCAATAAAAAACTCTTTATTATTGGAAATAATCAAAATATCACCAGTATTATCATAACGATTACCTAAATGATGAGCGGAGGTAATATTTGGAAAATCGTTTTTAATTTTCTGTGCTATAGAAATAATATGATCAATCCACCGATTTTTTCTATCGGCATTACTTAGTTGTTGAGAATTCAAAATTTTTACAATAATCTTTTCTGCGTTTTCAATTAATCCTCTCTCATGTTTTCCCATAAAGAAAAATTAATAACTTATTAGATTTTAAAATTTACCTTTTCCAGTCCTTAATGCTTTATTAGAGTCAGAAAGTCGAGAGTCAGAGAGTTAAGACTTGCAACGTATAACTCAATCGCGCTTTATGCTGTAATTCGCCACGTCTGACGTGGCTCCGCCGAGTCAGACTTGGCTTTGCCGAGTCAAACTCGGCTTTGCTCCTCTGCCGCAAAATAAACGCTGAAGCTAGAAATACGTATTTTAATACGTATTAAAATACGTATTTCTTTGTTGCTTTATGCTTCACTCTCACCCTATCACTTTTTTCATCCTACGTCAAAAGGCTTCGGAGTGATATATCTCGCCTTTGTAAACCAAAAATAACGACATTAGATGTCGTTATTTTAACTCTTTTCTAGAAATTTTACTTATCTTTATTTCAAAAACTAAATCCTTCGGTTTCATCATATTTTAAAAGATTAGCTTTTAGTATTATCCCCCAATTCTCAATATATTGAATACCCTCTCCTGGAATATCCTTTTCACCCCTTTCTATACGTACGGGAACACCGAGATAACAATTTTCCTCTTCTTTTTCTTTTGTAACCACACCACCAGAATTGCCTGGTCCAATAGTTGCATCTGTAAAGTAATAATTTTCTATGACATTACTTATTATTCCAGAGGTAATTGCAGGATTATTACTAAACTTGCTTACGGCATCGGGGTATCCATAAACAAAGATGTTGTCTCTCTGCACTCCCGACTGACAAACAGAAACTGGTTTTTTGGCAATGGTTTCAACCTCTTCAGCATATTCATTATTAAAGTCATCTAATGATAAAATTGCTAGGTCGTATTTATCATGTAAAAGAAAAGATTTTTTGGCAAGTTTTTTGTATCCTTTTTTAGGAAGATAAATATTACAAACTTTAGCATTCTCCACCACATGTTTAGCTGTAATAATTGCCTCCATTCCTTCGCTCCAAGTTAATAAACCAGAGCCACTGCCAGAATCACATACAATTCTTGCAATTCTGTCTACCCAAGAAGAATTCGCAGATGCTGTATCAGGGTTTATTGAAAAAACACTTTTATGTACAAAACAATCCTTTTCATAAATACCGGAAAGGTTTACCCATTCAGGCATATTTTCAAAATCAGGATAAGGCAATTTAAAGGATTCTCCTGCCTTAAAACTGTGACTTAATTCACAATCAAATCTAGGACAACGACGACCAAAAGCGCCTTCAGCCCATGCGATATAAAAAATATTAGATGTTGATATTGACTCGGATATCGGTGACAAAAAATCATCATTTTTATTAATTCTGGGAATTAAAATAAAGAGTGGTGTAATAATCAATATAAAAATTAACCAATAGACTGTAGATAGTGATAAAATTTTCATCTTTTTATAAAATAGAAATAACAATATTAAGTTTATTTCTCCCCTCCAAAAGAAAAATTAATAACTTATTAGATTTTAAAAATTGATTTTCCCCGACAAAAGCTATGCATTTTGACGGGCCCGCCTAAATACTTTAGTTTTTGGCGGGTTTCCAGTCCTTAATGGCGTAATTAGTATTCAGATAACAGTATTCAGTATTCAGTATTCAAGTAGCAGTATTCAAGTAACAGTATTCGGTATTCAAGTAACAGTATTCGAGTTACGAGTTACAAGTTACGAGTTACGAGTTACTAGTTACAAGTTATCCGTTACTTGTTACTTCTGAACATCTTCCCGTGTCCGGGGATTATGTAGTCGGCTATGTCTAAAATTTTCTCTCTACTTTCTTTCAATGATTTTAAATTTTTAACGTAGGGATCTTTATGCTCTAATAAACTTTGCTTATCGGTTTTCTGTTCTTCTTTGTCTGCCCACCAAAATACATCACCAGCTATTATCACTTTACCCAAATCTTCGGTTTTAACTAAAACAGAACAATGAAATTGGTCGTGCCCAGGTGTTTTAATTATTTCTATATCAGTGTTCGGAACTTTGCCTTTATGTTCGCCTATATTTCCATTGAAAGAATAAATATCATTATTATCTAAAATTTTTGCATTTTCAAAAATGCCGGCTAAAAGGGAATGATCCAAATGAGTATGGGTTAAAATTACGTAATCAATCTGGTCTAAAGATAAATTTTCTTTATTTAAAGCGGACAGTAATAATTTTCTATCCATTCCCGGATCAACGATTATATTTAAATTGCTATCTTTAATTAAAATAGCGGTTGATGAAGCAAATTCTTCTCCACCTTTTTCTCTTGCATAACCCTGAATTAAAATTTTGACTTTAGACATATTAGTAACAATGAACAATGAACAATGAGCAATGAACAGTAATCAGTATTCAAGTAACAGTGTTCAGTATTCAGTATTCAAGTAGCAGTATTCAAGTAACAAGTAACAAGTAGCAAGTAACGGCTACTGCTCATTGTTCGTTACATTCAGTTAGTCTATCCGCAAAATAATGCCCTTGTTGGCATTAACTTCAACCAAATCATTGTCTTTAAAAACTTTACTGGCGATTTTAGTTCCAACTATGCAAGGAATACCAAGTTCACGAGAAACTATAGCGGCATGGGCGGTCATACCACCCTCATCAGTAACAATTGCCGCCGCCTTTTTGATAGCAGACACCAATTGAGGAGTGGTCATTGGAGAGACCAAAATGTCTCCCTTGTTCATTTTCTTTTGCTCTTCTTGAGTTATTATAATTTTAACTTTTCCCTTTGCCCTTCCCTGACATGCAATTGTTCCCTTTATTATTCCCGAAGCGGGAATTTTTTCTTTTTCTTCTAAGTGTAATTGATAATATTTTTCAGCCCTTGGTCCAACTAAAACTTCCCATTTTCCCTTTATCATTTTGAGAACATAAATTTTCTTTCTATTATCTAATTCTTGTTTAGATAATTTTTTACCCTTTAAATATCTTTCAAAAGTTTTAGGATCATACCAGGTTAATTTCTCTAACTCTGTTTTATTTTTTACTATTCTTTTTAAATGCGATAAAAGTTGTTTATATAAATAAGCGGCCACTCTTTCTCCCACCTCATAAAAAAACGTGAACCAAGATAAAATTTCTATCAGCTCTGCAGTTTTCGGATTTGGATTTATTTTTTTAATAACCTGCTTTTTCTTTCCCAAAAGATTATCGGGTGTGTGGTATAATTTTTTCAAAATGGCGCTTTGAATTTTTTGCGGTAAAGAGAGAATAGAAATTGTTTTATCTAATTCTTTGGCCCTAACCTTGTCTTTTAATTTCTTTTTTAATGCCGTTGTTATAAGCGGTTCGCCCCAATATCCATATAGAATACATCCCCTGGCATGAGCGTGGTGTTTCAAAAATTTTTTATAATACTTGAGAAAATCTTTTTTAGATAATTTTTTACGTTCTATCTGCTTTGCCCAGGAATAGCCTTGTTCCAAAAATCTTACCATTGTTTCGCTCATTTTAGAAATTCTACTCCCCTTAAATTCTTTACATATTATTAATTGCTGTTTTTTATAATCATTGGATAAATAATATAAAGAGGACACCCTGCCATGCCCAGTTA